>Ga0209048_10000104_pt1 | contig 83318 bp, 70 predicted proteins | sample FrelakmetCRP12CR_FD_187146 | JGI IMG/M metagenome (GOLD analysis project Ga0209048, IMG submission 187146) | Freshwater lake sediment microbial communities from the University of Notre Dame, USA, for methane emissions studies - CRP12 CR (SPAdes)... | ecosystem: Environmental > Aquatic >...
GCACCACAGGGTGCTGCACCACAGGGTGCTGCACCACAGCCAGGGCAGCGCGGCGGCCCGGCTGACGATTGGTACCGAGGCGGCGGCGCGGCCTACTACCATGAGATCTTCGTGGACCCGAACAAGGCGGACACGATCTGGTCGATGAACGTCAACGTCGAGCGCAGCACGGACGGCGGCAAGACGTGGGGACGGGTCAACTGGGAGAACACCGGCGTGCACGTCGATCACCATGCCATCGCCTGGGACCCGGCCGACAAGAACCACATCCTTCTCGGCAACGACGGCGGCCTGTACGAGTCGTACGACGACGGCGCCACGTGGCGGTTCTTCGCCTCGCTCCCGGTCACCCAGTACTACCGGGTGTCAGTGGACAACGCGAAGCCGTTCTACAACGTGTGCGGCGGCGCTCAGGACAACTGGTCGCACTGCGGCCCGTCGCGTTCCCTGAACCGTTGGGGTGTTCGGACGAGCGACTGGATCATCGTCGCCGGCGGCGACGGCTTCCAGACGAGAAACGATCCGAACGATCCGACAATCGTGTACGCCTCGTCGCAGGATGGCAATGTCACGCGCCTCGACCTGAAGACGGGCGTGTCGCGGTCGATTCGTCCGCCGGCCTCACGCCAGGCGCGGGGCGGCGGCGGTGACGACTCGCTGGGCGCCGCACCGGCTGGTGCCGTCGGTGCCGCTGGGGGGCAGGCGGCGGCAGGCGCCCAGGGAGGGCAGGGCCAGCGTGGCGGTCCCGGCGGCGCGGCGGCCGCGGGTGGCGACCGCGCGAACTGGGATGCCCCCTACATCGTCAGCCCGCACTCGCCGACGCGACTCTACTGGGCGAGCAACAAGCTGTACCGCAGCGACGACCGCGGCGACACGTGGGTGGCGATCAGCGGCGACCTGTCGCGCAACCTGAAGCGGGAAGAGATCCCGATCATGGGCAAGGTCTGGCCTCCCGACTCGGTGTCGCTCAACGTCTCGACGACGGCCCTGAGCAACATCGTGTCGCTCGACGAGTCCCCATTGCTCGAGGGGCTCATCTGGGTCGGCACCGACGACGGATTGCTGCAGGTGACTGAAGACGGCGGCAAGAACTGGCGGAAGATCGAGCAGTTCCCGAACGTGCCGCAGTGGACGTACGTGAGCGACGTCTTCGCCTCGCCGCGCGACGCCAACACCGTGTTCGTGACGTTGAACAACTGGCAGCGAGGCGACTACAAGCCCTACATCGTCAGGAGCAGCGACCGCGGCAGGACGTGGACGAACATCACCGGCAACCTGCCGGACCGCCACGACGTGTGGTCGATCATCCAGGACCACGTGGACGGCGACCTGCTGTTCGCGGGGACGGAGTTCGGCCTGTTCTTCACGGTTGACGGCGGCCGGAACTGGGTGCAGCTCAAGGGCGGGATGCCGTCGGCGCAGGTGCGGGACATGACCGTGCAGCGCCGCGAGAACGACCTGGTGCTGGCCACGTTCGGGCGTGGGTTCTATATCCTCGACGACTACAGCGCCCTTCGCGAGATCTCTCCGCAGGCGCTCGCCGAGGAGGCCCGGTTGTTCCCGCTGCGCGATGCCTACTCGTTCAGCCAGACGGGGATGAACCCGGCGGGCTCGGCGGGCCTCGGGGCCATGGCGGGCAACTGGACCGCGCCCAACCCGCCGTTCGGAGCGGTGTTCACCTACCTCCTCGGGCACGATCTGCCGGACGACGCCAAGCTGGTGCTGACGATCGCGGATGACACCGGCAAACAGGTCCGCCGGATCGAACTCGACAGGACGTCAGGTTTGAAGCGGATTGCGTGGAACCTCCGGGGCGATGCGCCCACTCCGGCAGCGGCCCCGGCCGGTGCGGCGCAAGGCCAGCGAGGAGCCGGCGGCGGCGGCCAGGCAGGCGCGGGCGGTCGCGGCGGCGGCGGCGCGCCGCTCGTCCCGTCGGGACGCTACACCGCCACGCTGGGCAAGGTCGTCGGGGACAAGGTGACAGCCATCGGGCCGTCCCAGACGTTCCGGGTCCTCTCGATCCCGCAGTAGCCGGATGGGGGAGACGGGTGGGGTCAGAACCTGCCCCCCCCCTTCTTACCAATCGGAGCCGCTGGCCTTGATGTCGAAGGTGCGGCGGCCGGCATCGCCAGCCAGCTTGTACTTGGCGGGGCCGATGACCGTACTCCCGCCGCCGGCGAACGACGCCTGCAGCCACTGGCGAGCCTTCACCGGGTCCGCGCCACTGAAGTGCAGCCCGGCCAGTACCCCGAACACCCGCAGGGGCAACTCGTCCTTGGCGGAGCCGGTCTGTGTGACGACGGCGTTGATGTACTCGATCTTCCCCGGCGCGCTCCCGTAGTAGCGCACCTGGTAGGTCACGAGCGGAGTGCCCGACCCGCACGTCCACACGCTGAGCCGATTCTCCAACTGCGGGCCCTTGCACGTAAGGCCGACGGGTCCGACGGCTTCCCTGATGTCGTTGGCCCACAATCCGCGGAGCCACCGCGTCTCGAGCGGCGGAGTCGCCGGCTTCTCCTCGGCGGGCGGCGTCGTCCGAGACCCGCCCGACCCGGAGCCTCCACACGCTGCCGTCATCACCACGACCACGGACACCGCACCGACCAGCGTTGCGTGACGCATGTGCACCGCCTCCCCATATTGTTCCTCCGAGCTTCGGCGGGCAGGCCGTCCCGCGGCTCTCGAGGCGTGAGTATCATACGCCCGTCCCCATCATGCGAAGTGTCAGGCGTCCGTTGTGCGGTGTACAATCCGAAGTCGTGCACGAGAAGCCGCGACAGGATCCGGTCGAGTACGACGCGTTCATCTGCTGCGCCGAACCGTCCGAAACCGAAATGGCGGCGACCATCGCCGCGTATCTGACGCGGGGTGGTTTCCGCCTGCTGGTCGAAGACCGTCCTCCTGCCGTTTGGCCCGATGCGTCCCGCGAGGCGCTCGTGGAGGCGGCTCCAGACTTCCTCCTGCTGCTGACGCCTGCAACGGTCGCAGCCGCGTCGCAACCCGGCCACGCGGTGCACGCCGAGATCGCGCGCGCCCTGACGACCCGCAGGAACATCGTCCGCGTCTCGCCCGCGGGAGAGCCCGCCGAAGCGGCTGGCGCGCTGCCGGCCGACCTCGCCGCCAAGCAGACGGTGACCTACGACCCCGACCGCCTCGCGCAGTCGCTGTCAGTCATCCAGCACAGCCTGTCCAGCGATTCCTCCGTCAGCGACCGCCACCTGATGCGCCGCGCGAAGCGGTTGTTCATCTTCGCGGCGCTCGTCGTCCTCGTCGGATTCTCGCTGCAGAATCTGCCCCCGCTGATCAAGGCGTGGATGCGCCCGAAGCCACTGCCGCCTGTCGCACCGTTCGCGCTCTACTGGTCGAGCTTCGGTCAGCGGACGGAGAGCGGCGCGCCGCTGGCATTCCCGGTCGCTCCAGGCGTCGCCGTATCAGGGGGCGACCGGCTCCGGGTGGCCTTCAGTCCAAGCGCCGATGGCTTCGCGTATGTCATCAGCAAGGACGCGCGTGGACGGGTCTCGGTGCTCTTTCCCGCGCAGACGTTCAAAGGGGCCAGTCGCGTCCGCGCCGGGCAGTTGTACCACGCACCGGTCGATTCAGACTGGCTGACCATCGACCCGCTGGCAGGCCTGGACAGGATCTACATATTCGCGGGCTACGACCCGCTTCAGAACCTCGAAGAACTCGTCGAGGAGCCGGAAACGCCGACGAACATCGCGGCCCGACGGGAGCTGGTCGAGCAGACCGTGGCCGGGCTCCTCGACGGTCGCCACTATCAATTCGGGCGCCGCGTATGGATCAGGACGACGCAGTTCGTCGATCAGGGGATGCGTCCGGGCACGGGGCCCGCGACCTTCACGGCGTCGGCCACCGGTGGACCCGCCGAAACACACCAGGCCACGGTGCAGCCTGGGCTGGTGAGTGCGTTGGCCGAGATCACATTCCGGTTCGCGGCGACGCAGAAGAACGAAGCAGGCCGCAGGCCGTAGGCAGCCTGGCGACGCGTCACGCGTGCACGCCCGGCGCCTCGTGGCCGGTCCGCTGCACGTATTCGACGTACGAGCCCGGATAGAGATGCGGCTGCGCATCGCTCCCGCTTTCGCCCCCCAGTTCCAGGACTCTGTTGCTCAGGCCTCGCAGGAACATCCGGTCGTGTGACACGAACAGCATCGTGCCGTCGAAGTTGGCGAGTGCCTCGACGAGCATCTCCTTCGTCGCCAGATCCAGGTGGTTGGTCGGCTCGTCCAGCACCAGGAAGTTCGGGGGATTGAGGAGCATGCGGGCCATCACGAGCCTCGTCTTCTCGCCGCCCGACAGCGATCGGATCGTCTTGTCCACCTCGTCGCCGGAGAACTGGAACGCGCCGGCCAGGCTGCGCAGCACCCCGGTGGATTCGTGCGGGAAGTCCTGCTGCAGCTGCTCGTCGATCGTCAGGTCGGGGTCGAGCAGGTCGAGCGCCTGCTGCGCGAAGTAGCCCATCTCGAGGCTGGCGCCGAGCCTGACCTCGCCGGAATCCGGCGCCAGCACTCCGGCGACCATCCGGAGGAGGGTGGTCTTGCCCGCGCCGTTCCTGCCCATCACCGCCCACCGCTCTCCGCGGCGGATCGTGAGGTTGAGCCGATCGTAGATCACCCGGCGGCCGTACGCCTTCGACACGTCCTCGAGCGTGGCGACGAGATCACCGGACCGCGGGGGCGCCCTGAAGTCGAACCGCACCACGCGCCTCTTCTTCGGCAGTTCGATCTTCTCGATCTTGTCGAGCGCCTTCACGCGGCTCTGCACCTGTGCCGCCTTGGCGGCATGGGCCGCGAAGCGCTCGATGAAGCGGCGCTCTTTCGCGAGCATCGCCTGCTGACGTGCGTAGGCGGCCTCCCGGTTGGCGTCGCGGATCCCCCGCTCGCGCTCGTAGAAATCGTAGTTCCCCGAATACACCGTGATGTCGCCGTCGTCGATCTCGGCGATCCTGGTCACGACGCGGTTCATGAACTCGCGGTCGTGCGAGGTCATCAGCAGGGCGCCCTGGTACGACTTGAGGAACGTCTCCAGCCAGATGATCGACTCGATGTCCAGGTGGTTCGTCGGCTCGTCCATCAGCAGGACGTCGGGCTTGCCGAGGAGCGCCCTGGCCATCGCCACGCGCATCTTCCAGCCGCCCGACAACGCCCCGACGTCACCGTCGATCCGCTCATCGTCAAAGCCGAGGCCGTGCAGCACTTCCCGGGCCTGGGCTTCCAGCGCGTACCCGCCGAGGTGGTCGTACTCTTCCTGCACCTCGCCGAACCGCGCCAGCACCGTGTCGAGGTCCTCGGCGTCGGTGGAAACGGCCATCGCGTGATGGAGCGATTCGAGTTCGTGGTGGAGCGTGCCCACGCGCCCGCAGCCGGCGATGGTCTCGTCGAGGACCGAGCGGCCGGACATCTCCTCGACATCCTGTCGGAAGTACCCGACCGTCAGCCGCTTGGGGACGGACACCTCACCCTCGTCCGGCGACTCCTCGCGGACGATCATCCGGAAGAGAGTGGTTTTGCCGGAGCCGTTCGGGCCGACAAGGCCGACCCGCTCGCCCGGATTGAGCTGGAACGAGGCTTCGACGAACAGCACCTGACGCCCGTACTGCTTGCTGATGCGCGAGAAGGCAATCATGGGGAGGAGATAGAGTAGCGTACTCGCCCCGGTGTGCTAGACTCCCGCCAACCGCTGACACGGAAGAAGGCTCAGTGCTCAGCCCCCTGGGCGCAGGGAGCAGATGCGAGGAGATCATGAAAGCAACCCGCGTGCTGATCGCGTTCGGTGCCTGTCTCGTGATCGCTCTGGCCGCCGTGGTGGTCAGGCCGGCGGCCCAGGCCGGGACTGCCGCCACCCCGTCGCCGGCCGAGGCGTTGAAGCGCCTGCAGTGGCGCGGCATCGGCCCGACCGCGCAGACCGGTCGGACCCCCGTCTTCGTCGGGCTCCCGGGTGACGTGAGCACGCTCTACGTGGCCGGGGCGGTTGGCGGCATCTTCAAGTCGGCCAACGGCGGCGTGACGTGGACGCCGATCTTCGACGACAAGGCGGTCGCGTCCATCGGCGCCATCGCGATCGCGCCGTCCGATCCGAATGTCCTCTATGCGGGCACCGGAGAGGGCAACCCCCGCAACGACGCCTCGATCGGCGACGGCGTCTACAAGTCGATCGACGCCGGCGAGCACTGGACGAACGTCGGGCTTCCGGATTCCGAGAAGATCGCACGCATCGTCATCGACCCGCGCAACGCGGACGTCGTCTACGCGTGCGCCCTGGGGCGCGAGTGGGGACCGAACGAGGAGCGCGGGCTGTTCAAGACGACCGACGGCGGCAGGACCTGGAAGAAGATCCTCTACAAGAACGACTTGACCGGGTGTTCGGACGTGGACATCGACCCGACGAACGCAAACATCGTGTACGCCGGCATGTGGACGTTCCGCCGCTGGGCCTGGTACACGGAATCGGGCGGAGGCGAAACCGCGGTGTACAAGTCGGCCGACGGCGGCGGCACCTGGAATCGCCTGTCGGGCCCGGAGTCGAGCCGCGGCCTGCCGAAGGGGCTGATGGATCGGATCGGCATCGCGGTTTCCCGCAGCAACCCGAGCGTGGCGTACGTCGTGAGCGAGACCAAGGACGAAGGCGAGCTGTGGAGGACCGACGACGCCGGCGCCACCTGGCGGATGGTCAGCCGGGACCCGAACATCAATTTCAGGCCGTTCTACTACGCCGACATTCGCGTCGATCCCCAGAACCCGAATACCGTCTACGCCCTGTCGGGAAGCCTCTACAAGTCGGAGGATGGCGGCCGCACCTTCACGCGGATCGGCAACGCGACACACGGCGACCACCAGGCGATGTGGATCGACCCTACGAACCCGAGCCGCCTGCTGAGCGGGGACGACGGCGGCTTCCAGGTGTCCTACGACGCCGGGAAGACCTTCGACATCGTCAACAACATTCCCTTTACGCAGTTCTACAACGTCGCGTACGACCTGCAGACGCCATATCACCTGTGCGGCGGCCTGCAGGACAACGGAACCTGGTGCGGCCCCAGCCAGACGCCGGGCGCTCCCGGGACGCCGAAGAGCGAGTGGCAGAGCGTGGGAGGGGGGGACGGCTTCTTCGCGGTCCCGGACCTGAAGGACCCGCATCTCGTCTACAACAACCTGCAGGGCGGCGTCATCAGCCTCACCGACCGGCGTACGGGAGCGTCCTGGGGCATCAATCCCTACCCGGGCGGCATCGGGTCGAGCGGCCAGTGGATGGCGCCGCAGAAGTACCGGTTCAACTGGAACGCCCCGATCGTGCTCGCGCCTCAGGATCCGAAGACGGTGTACTACGGCGGCAACGTGCTCTTCAGGACGAAGAACTACGGGCAGTCGTGGGAGGCAATCAGTCCCGACCTCACGACGAACGACAAGACGAAACAGCAGTCGTCCGGCGGCAAGATCGTCACCGACAACACGGCGGCGGAGTTCCACTGCACCATCATCGCCATCGGCCCATCACCGGTGGACGCGAACGTGATCTGGGTCGGAACCGACGATGGGAATGTGCAGGTGACGCGCGACGGCGGGAAGACCTGGACCAACACCGTGAAGGCCATGGCCGGCCTCGCGCCGAACGCCTGGATCAACAAGGTCGAGGCCTCGCACTTCGATGCGGGAACCGCTTACGTGTCGGCCAGCCACTGGCAGGACGGCGACTACGCACCTTACTTCTACAAGACCGTCGACTACGGCACGAGCTGGACCAAGATCACGAGTGGCCTGCCGCAGCGCGGCTGGTCGCACGTCGTGCGTGAAGACCCGAAGGCCAGGGACCTGCTGTACGCCGGGACGGAATTCGGCCTCTACGCGTCCTGGGACGGCGGGGGCAGGTGGATCTCGATCCGCAACAACATTCCGCCGGTGGCCGTGCGCGACATTGCGGTCCACCCTCGCGACAACGACATCATCGTCGCCACGCACGGCCGGGGCATCTACATCCTCGACGACGCGGCGCCGCTGCAGCAGATCTCGACCGCGATGCGGAGCGACGCGCACCTGTTCCCCATTCGACCCGCCATCCGGTGGGCGGCCAGCGCGGGGATGTTCCGGAACAACGAGCGCGACTGGCTGGCGCCGAACCCGGCGCCCGGGGCGTGGGTCAACGTCTACCTGAAAACCGCGCCGCCAGGACCGGTGACGATCACGATCAGCGACAAGGCGGGCAAGACCGTGCGGACCATGCGCGCCCGCGGCGACGCGGGCGTCAATCGGTTCGTGTGGAACCTACGATATGACATTCCAGGCGAGCGGCCGCCGGCGCCGACGGGGCCCGGCGATGCGCCACCCGCCGCCCGCGAACGCTTCGGCGGCGGGCCGCAGGGTCCGGCGGTCAACCCCGGCGAGTACACAGTCAAGGTCAGGATCGGCGAGCGCGAGCTGACGGGGACGTGCACGGTCCAGCTCGATCCCGGGGTCCAGGCGTCGGCTGCCGACCTCGACGCGCAGCTGCAGGGCGCGTTTGCGGCGCTCGCGCTGCAGACGCGCGTGAACGGCGTCGTCGAGCGCGTGGATTCCCTCGTCGCCCAACTGACGGCGGTGGACGCGCAGCTCGCGCGGCAGCAGCCCGTTCCGGCGTATCGCGGCCAGGTCACGCAGGCGCTCGGCAAGGTGAAGACGTTCAAGGACGACGAGTTGGTGCGGCCGGTCGCGGGGCTGGGCTACCGTCAGTACCCGCGGCTTCGCGAAGACGTGCAATCGCTGGTCGGCTACCTCAATCGCGGCTTCCGCGCGCCGAACGACGGCGAACGCACCCGCCTGAAGGACCTCGCCGGCGAGGTGACGAAGGCTGAGAGCAAGCTGAACGCGATCATCGCCGGCGAGGTGGCCGGCATCAACGAGGCGATGAAGTCGGTGCCTCGGATCGTCGTCGAGCCGATCAAATGACGAGGGGGATCGACATTCTCCCTTCAGGCCGGCGCCGTGTTCAACGGCCGGGCGGGGCCGGCGGCACGTAGTTCCAGTTCAACAGCGAGTTGAACACCATGTTGAACTCGCCGTGGTTCTGCCAGCGATAGACGGGGTTGTTGGCAAAGAGCATCACGCGGCCCCTGCCGTTGCGGGCGTCCGGGATATCAACGGCGAACGCCTTCTGCCGCAACTGGTCGGCTCCGACCATCGCCCCGCTCAGCACGGACGAATCGCCGCCGGTGTAACGCGCCAGCACGTTCGCCTGGTCGGCGATGCCGACGCGCAGCGTGAAGCCACCCGCGTACTTGATCGGGATCGTCTTCTCCGTGTAGCCGTAGAACACGGGGTGATCGGTCCGCACGATGTCCGCCTGGACGATGGGACGCTGCGCCGTCACGCCGGCAATCGCTTCGACGTCCACCGTGTGCGCCCAGCCGAACTCGATCGGGAATCGTCCGGCCGCCGCCGCCGCGATCAGGGTGCCGCCGCCGTCCAGGAACTTCGCAAAGGCGTCCACGCCCTCCTGCCCGAACCCGCCCGACATGTCCGGCGTCTCGCCGTACATCCCGAGGAATCGGTACTTCTCGCTCTTCTGGTAGGGCTGGGGGCGGGCGGACGCTGCCTGGAAGACGGCCTGACGGTTGATGTTCTGCGCGGCCATCACGATGACGTCGTACTTGCTGCGCAGGTCGCCCTTCCTCACCTGCTCCTTGTAGATCAGGTCGTAGGGGATGCCGAAGTTGTCGAACGTGAGCCGATACCACCCGAGATCCTGCGTGCTCGTCCACTGCGAGTAGATGGCAATCCTCGGGGCCGGCGCGTCGTGCATCGGCACGGAGGGCAGCGTTGACAGCGCCGCGGCGGTCAGGCCGAGCTCCTCGGCGGCGGATCGCGAAGCAGCGGTTGGCGCGCCGGCAATCACGAACGAGCCGGCCGGGAACTCCACGCCTTCGGCGGCGAAGCTCTTCTCCGCGATCTTCATCGCCGTCGTGCGCAGCCTGTATCGGAACGCGATCATGTTGTTGGAGCCGTAGTGCGCCACCGCGAAGCCGGCGACGCCGCTTCCCGCGACCCTGCCCTTCACGACGACATTCGTCAGCGGCGTTGTCGCCACCTTCAGCACGCCCGCGTCCGCGATCTCCTTCACGTCCACGGCCATCAGCAGGCCCATCGTCCAGCCGCTGTCGTCGTAAGTGGTCAGCCTCGTGTCCGGGTAGACCTGTTTCTCGAGCAGGTTCTTCGCCAGGCGTCCGTACGGCTGGTCGCGCTTGATCACGTACGAGCCAGCCGGATACGTCGCGTCGCCCAGCTTGAACTGGCTTGTCGCCAGGCCGACCTCGACCCCCTGGATCCGCAGGATCCGGACCAGCTCCGCCGCGCGGGTCATGTCTCGCTGAACCGGGATCACGAATCCGTACGGCGCTTTCGTCCGGCCGTCCTCGATGGCGTTCCGCGTCTTGACGTAGAAGTTCTCCACGATCGTGGACGGGAACTGCGCGACGAGCTGAAGCGAGGAGAGGATGCCGGTCTCCATGTAGTTGGTATTGGCGCGCCGGCTGAACGCCGCCGCCGCGTTGGGAGGCACCGGAAGGCCCCGGTACCACTCGCGGTCCTGCGTCCCGCCTCGCCCCGTCGGAAGCGGCGCGGCTCCGCCCGGGCCTCCTCCGCGCTGGCCCTCGCCAGTGGGGGCGCCGCCTCGCTGCGCCTCGCCGGGCGTCCCGCCCCTCGTGGACTCGACAGGCGCTGCGCCCCGAGGCGCCTGGTCTGCCGCGCCGGCGCGCGGCGCGTCACCGGTGGTGCCTGCACGACCGGCGGGCGCTGCCGTCGTCGCCGCATCCGTAGTGGCGCCGCGCGGCGCCAGTGGCACGGGAGTTGCGGCCGGGTCCCGGCCCGACTGCGTCTCGTACATCTTCATCACGGCGTTGTGGTTGTAGGCCACCGACGCGTAGTAGCCGGGCGACCAGCCGTCCATGAACGCGTGAGTGTAGACGCCCGGCATGCCCCACTTCGTCATCTGCGCGAGCTCCCAGTTCGAGAACCACGGCAGCTCGGCGAAGAGCAGGGGATCGAGATTCGGGTTCTGGGGTGGGCCGCCGCTGTAGGTGTACATCAGCGACATCGACTCGTGGAGGTCGTGCATCACCTGGGGATGCGCGGTGAAGAACCAGTCGGTGAGCGCACGCACCTGCACGAGTGACAGGTTGATGTCGCGGTTGTTGTCGTGGAACACGTACTTGCCCCAGTAAGGCACGGCCATCGTCGCGCCCGGGCCGCCCCGCTGCCCGCCCCCCTGGGTGTCGCCCTCGGTGGTTCCGCGCTGTTCGGAAGCGCGGCCCGCCTGGGCGCCCGCTCCGCCACCGCGGGCTGCCGCTCCGCCGCCGCCGGCGTCGCCGGCCGGCCGCGCCGCCACCGGTGGCGGCGTCGCTGGCGTTTCCGCCGTCTCGAGACCTCGATAGAACCAGTCCACGTAGCGGTCGCGCCCATCGGCATCGGCGACAGGCGTCACGGACACGTACACGTTGTTGCGGATCTGCGTGATGATCGGGGACGTTTCCGTGGCCAGCCGGTACACCAGTTCCATCAGCATCTCGGACGGCCCGGTCTCGCCGCTGTGCAATCCGCCGATGACGTGGTAGCTCGGCTTCGTCGTGGCGATGAGCTGCCGGATCTCGGCCTCCGAACGCCCCCGCGGATCCGCGAGTTGCGCGAGCCGGTCGCGATTCGCCTGCAGACCCTTGATGTTCTGTTCGGATGTCACCCAGACGACGACCAGCTCGCGGCCCTCATCGGAGCGGCCCACCGATTCGATCTTCACGCGCGGGGTCGCCGCCGCCAGTGCCCGGTAGTACTTCAGGATGTCCGCGTAGTAGGTGAGCTTCCTCGGCGCGCCCACGTAGTAGCCGAGCACGTCCTTCGGCGTCGGCACGCCTTTGACGAGCGGCAGGTGATCGACCAGCGGGCTGCCGTACCTGGCTTCCTTCGTCCAGTCGGTGTAGAGCCTGGCGAAGGTCTCGTCCTGGGCCTGGTTCGGGCCCCTCGTGTCTGTGGCCGGCTGCTGTGCCTGCGTCGCTGCCACCGTCAGCACGAGCAGGCATGCCCCGAGCAGCAGCATCGACACACGTCGTCGGGCGGTTCGTTCGACGGTCATACGGCTCCTGGAAGGTTCCCCCGGTTCACCCGGCTGTGATCGTCCGAGCGATGGCGTCCATGTCGGCCAGGCGGCCGGCCTGATCCGCGATGGCCAGCGACAAACTGCCCAGTTCGCTGAGCCGGCCGAACTCCGCCGCGTCAATCGTGCCGGCGGCCGCCATCACCTTCAGCACGCGTACCGGCACACTGAGCGCGATGTCGCTGGACCAGACGCGCGACTGCGCCAACGCCAGCGCGTCGCCCGAGCGCGCGGCCGAGCGGGCGAGCGCCACGGCCGTCTCGACCTCCGCCATCGCCGTCGCGAACTCGAACACCGCGTGCTGCTGGTGCGTCAGCTTGGCACGGAAGGCCGCGATGGTCGCCTCGGAGAGGAAACGCGCGGCCCGCGCGAGGACCGGGCCGCCGGCATCCGTCCACCCCTCGACCTCGGCCGCCATCCCGGTGTAGAAGCGGCCCTTGCTGCGGACGTTCTCGCGCATGCGGAAGACGCCGATGATGTTCTGCTGGATCTCCGACGTGCCCTCGTAGATGCGCAGGATGCGCGCGTCGCGACGGATCTTCTCGACCTCGTAGTCCACGCAGTAGCCGTACCCGCCCAGCGCCTGCACCGCATCGTCGGCCGCGATGTTGCCGGCCTCGGTCGCGAAGAGCTTGGCGACCGAGCCCTCGACCTGCCGGTCCTCGGAGCCCGAGTCGAGCAGGTCGGCGACGTACTCGATATAGGCCTGCGCGGCCGCCAGGCGCACGCTGTTCGGGACGAGGAGTTTGTGCGTGAACCCCTGCTTCTCGCACAGGTAGGACCCGAATTGCTTCCGCTGCTTCGAGAAGGCGATGGCCTTCTCGAGCGACACGAGGCCGGCGCCGAGGCCGAAGGCCGCCACCATCAGGCGCGTGTAGCCGAAGACCTCGTTCGCCTGCTTGAGCCCTTCGCCCTCCTTCTCCCCGACGATGTTCTCGGCGGGGATGAGGACGTCCTGGAGCAGGACCTGGGCCGTGTCGGAGAGGCGGATGCCATGCTTGATCTCGTGCCTGCCCGGGGTGAGGCCGGCCGTCCTGCGCTCGACCACGAAGAAGGTCGGGCCATCCGGCGCCTTCGCCAGGATCGTGTAGAGGTCGGCAATCGAGCCGTTCGAAATGAACTGCTTGACGCCGTTCAGCTTGTAGTGCGTGACGCGGCCGCTGGCGTCGGTGACGCGCTCCGCGACCGTCTTGAGGTTCTGCACGTTCGACCCCGCCTCGGGTTCCGTGACGCCGTAGGCGACGATCAGCCCCTCGTTCGCGATTCGGGGGATCCACCTGGCCTTCTGCTCGTGCGTGCAGCCGACACGGATCGGGTCGGTGCCGAGCGCGACGGCCAGCATCGCCGTGGCGAGGCCGAGATCGATCCTGGCGAACTCGCAAGACAGCCGGTACACGTCGTAGGCGCCGCCGCCCATCCCGTCGTATTCGGCCGGCAGGAACACGAGGTGCAGGCCGACCTCCGGGCTCAGCATGGCCCGAACGACGTCCTCCGGGCACACGTCGCCTTCGTCCCACTTCAGGCGCTTGTCGAGGGGGGCCTCGCGGCCGGCGAATTCCTTCAGCGTCTTGACGATTAGTTCGAGGTCCTCGGTATCGAGGCGCTTGAGTCCCAGCATCCGTGTCCTCACGTCAACGACGGGCGTCCGGCCACCGCGCCATGCAGCGCCGATCTGCCCGGCCATGTTGTTCGACCAAACCCATTAAGTTAGCACAGAACGACCTGGCGTCCGAAGCGCGGCGGGGCGCAACCGATCGCGACGCAGTCGGGTCGGCTCAATCGGTCGAAGCCCTGCACTACGAGTCGGGGCGAGGCCCCTCGTGTTGCCGCACTCCCAGGCGCTGGGCCGGCACCGGGCGGCCGCCGGCAGACCGCAGGTAGCCGGCCACCCGTCCGGCCGGGTCTCTGACGAAGCGGTATTCGATGTCGGCGTCCGTCGCGATGAACTCCGAGGCCGAGACGGGGAACACTTCGACCGCCGGTTCGGCGAAAGGCCGGACGCGCAGGTGATCTCCCGCGCGTTCGACCCTCACGAGGATCCCGTTGAGCGACTCGTAGTCGCCGGCGCACGCGTCGAGATCGGACACGGGAATGGACACGATCGGCCGATGAGGGGTGGTGGCTGGCTCGACCCGCTCCGCCACGTCGTTCAGTTTCCAGTCGCGTATCCGTACACGGGCACCTCGGCCGCCTGCGTCCATTTCGAAGGCGAACGTCCAGGTGAGAAGCCTCGTGCGGAAGGTGCCGGGAGACACCGGAACGAGCAACATCCTGCCGAGGCCGGGAACCTGCGCGACGAGCGAGCCACCTTCAATCCTCATCGTGCACGTGCCCACATCGGCGCCCCGGTACGATCCGGTCAGGCCCTCGAGGACGCCGATCGGCACCGGCACCGGAACCGGTTCCCGGATCGGCCGGCCGACCGCGATGGCGGCGACCTTGTGGGCCGTGGTCTGCAGCGGGACCGCGGTGGAGTTCCGGTTGGACAGGATCGCGACGAACACGTGGTCGTCGGGCATCCGGATGATGTAGGACAGGAAGCCGGTCGTGCCTCCCTGGTGTTCCTGGACGTGGTGACCGTCGTACTCGCCGAGGTCCCATCCATAGCCGTAGCCCGTGGACGTGCCGTCCTTCAGGCGGTACGGCGTGAACATCCGCTCGAGCGACGTGCGCGACAGGACGCGGCCGGCATCGAGCGCCTCATTCCAACGGGCGAGGTCGTCCACCGTCGAAAGCCAGCCCCCGGCGCCGTTCGGATTCAGGATCCGGTTGCGCGGCTGCAGGACGTTGAACACGGCGTCGCCTTGCTGATCGTAGCCGGCCGCTCGCAAGGGGATTACCTGCCGCCGGTCCGAATAGTAGGTGTGGCTCATCCCCAGCTGATCGAACAGGTTCTGCCGCAGGAACTCCGCGTAACCTCGGCCGGATGCCTGCTCGACGATCGCGGCCAGCAGGGTGTAGCCCCAGTTGCTGTAGGCCCAGCGTTCGCCCGGCGGCGAATCGGGCGGGAGGTCCTTCACCCAGTCGCCGATCATGTCAACGACCTTCACGTCCTGCACCGCGGACGCGCGCATGTCGGACGTCTCGGCGAGCGCGCTGATGCCCGAGGTGTGCGTCAGGAGATGCTCGATGGTGATCCTCTCGCCCCGTGTCGGGTAGGCCGGCAGGAATCGGCGGATGTCGTCCTGGAGCGAGAGTTTCCCCTGCTCGGCCAGCTTCAGGATGCCCGCCGCCGTGAACGCCTTGCTCAACGACGCGAGCGCCATCACCGTCTCCGGGCGCATCGCGACGTTCAACTCGACGTTGGCCAGTCCGTAGCCCTTCCGGAGCACCACGCGCCCGTCCCTGACGACGATGGCCGTGGCGCCAGGCTGGCCGGGGCCATAGACCGCGCTGAGAACGGCGTCAATCGCGCCGGCGAGGCGTTCGTCGGACGGCGGACCCTCCGGGAGGGCGGCGATCGGTGTGCCCGCGGGAGGATGGGCGCAGCCCGCCAACAGGAGGAGGGCCAGACAAGCCGAACGGCAGGTTCCTGTCACGGCGTCATTCTACGGGGACATTCGTCGAACGACGCAGAGAATCACGATCCGGCTTCGGAAAAGTGGTGGCGCACCAGACTCATCTATGACATTATTAGGCGCCGGCATGGCGCGATTAACTATTAATTCGAAGCAATTAATGCTTAGAATGGCCGCGCCAGACATAAACACCGTTGCCAGAAGCGAGGCTGCCATGGATCGAACACCGTTGCGCGACTTCCTGGAGATTCCGTACGACAAGCTCGAGGAGATGAACCTGGAGGCCAAGCGGCAGCGGCTCGACCGCGTGCCGGCCGATCGCATCCGTGAAGCGCGGGAGAAGTATCTCAGGGACGAGAAGCGGATCAAGGCGGTGACCGTCTGCTTCACGGACCTCGAGGGTCGGTTCCACATGCTGGACTACGACAAGAAGTTCCTCTTGGCGGCCGCGGACAACCTGACGTTCGACGGGTCCTCGGTGCGCGGGTTCACGCAGCAGGCCGAGTCCGATCTGCGCCTGGCGGTGGACTGGACCTCCTTCTACTGGCTGCCGGCGGATGTGTTCGGTCCCGGGAAGGTGCTCGCGTTTGGCCTCGTCGAGGAGCGGGACGGCACGCCCTACCACGCCGACATGCGGACCCGGCTGAGGATCTTCACCGAGCAGCTGTACTCCCGCGACGGGACGATCGCGCAGGCGTCGAACGAGATCGAGGGCTTCCTCTTCAAGGGGCGGGATGCCGAGCGGCAGTATCACGTGAACCGGCAGTTCGAGTTCCTCTCCACCGGGGGCTACTATCACTCGCTGCCGGGCGACGCGCTGCGGCGGTTCATCGACAGTTCCGCCGAAGTGCAGCGCGCGCTCGGGTTCGCGAACGAGAAGGACCACCCGGAAGTCGCGCCCTCGCAGTTCGAGATGAACTACGCGTACGCCGAAGCGTGCGTGGCGGCCGACCAGGTGCAGCTCTACAAACTGATCTGCCGGCAGGTGGCGCAGGGGATGGACATGACGGCGTCATTCCTGCCGAAGCCGGTCACAGGGGTGAACGGCAGCGGGATGCACACCAACCTGTCGCTGGCGCGTGGCGGCTCCAACCTGTTCTGGGACCCGAACGGCGAGGACCACCTGTCGCCGCTCGGCTGGAGTTTCATCGACCGCCTGCTGACGAGCGCCAATGACATCTGCCTCATCCTGAATTCGAGCGTCAACGCCTACCGGCGGCTGGATCCCCACTTCGAGGCGCCGAACCAGATCAAGGCGTCGGCGATCAACCGCGGCGCCATGGTCCGCATCCCGCTCGCGAACGAGAAGTCGGCGCGGATTGAAGTGCGATCGATGGGCCCGGACGCGAACCCGTACCTGGCGATCTTCTCGCTGCTCAAGACCGGGCTCGAGGGGCCGCTGCCGAAGGACACCGACAAGGAGTTCCGGCAGTCGCGCACGCGCTTCCTCCCCGACAACATCTACGACGCCATCCGGCTGTTCAAATCCAGCCGGTTCGTGACCGACCTGCTCGGCGAGTCGCTGCAGGAGAAGTTCGCCGAGGTGAAGCAGATGCAAGCCGACCGCTGCCCGAAAGCGCTGGGCTCGCGCATCAAGACGTCCGAGGTGCAGTTTCACCACGAGGTGACGAACCAGTTTCTGTGGAGCCGGTTCTAGGAGGTCGGAAGCTGCCGGATCCCCGGCAGACGAGGTGGCCATGAACAAGAGCGTCGGGATCGTGACCGGGGGCGGAGACTGCCCCGGCCTGAATGCCGTCATCAGGGCCGTTGCCAAAGCCGCGAACAGGCGGGGATGGGACGCGATCGGGATCCTCGGCGGCTACGAAGGGCTGCTCGAGCCGCGGCAGACGCGCCCGCTCGACTACCGTGCGCTGGACGGCCTGCTGATCCGGGGCGGAACGATTCTCGGCACCGCCAATCGCGGCCGGTTCTCGGCGAAGACCGGGCACGGGCAGGAGCGCCGACTCCCGGCGGAGCTGCTCGACGAGACGAAACGAGGCATGGAGGCGCTCGGCCTCGACGCGCTCGTGTCGATAGGCGGGGACGGCTCGCTGTCGGTCGCCCAGCAGATGCACGAGTACGGGATCCCGATCGTCGGGGTGCCGAAGACCATCGACAACGACGTCAGCGGCACCGTCTTCACGTTCGGGTTCGCCTCGGCCACCGACTGCGTCACCCTGGCCATCGACAGGCTGCACACGACGGCCGAGAGCCACGGGCGCATCATGGTCGTCGAGGTGATGGGCCGCTACGCGGGATGGATCGCGCTGTACGGGGGCATCGCCGGGGGAGCGGACGTGATCCTCATTCCCGAAATCCCCTTCAGCTACGACAGCATCGTCGCGAAGATCGCGGATCGCGAGGCGCGCGGAAAGCACTTCACGATGGTGGTCGTTGCCGAGGGGGCGTGCGAGAAGCACGGGGGCTTCGTCACCGCCGCCGCGCAATCCGAGAACCGTGAGGCAAGGCTGGGCGGGGCAGGCGAGGTCGTTGCGGCAGAACTGGAACGGCGGACCGGGAAGGAAGCGCGGACGTGCGTGCTCGGCCACCTCCAGCGGGGCGGCACGCCGTCGCCGTTCGACCGGACGCTGTGCTCGATGTTCGGCACCGAGGCGATGGAGCTCGTCGCTGCCGGCGACTTCGGCAAGATGGTCGCGTACCTCGGGACGCACGTCGGCGCGATCAGCCTGGCCAAAGCCGTCGCCAAGCTGAAGACGGTGCCGCCCGACGGCGATATGGCGCGCACGGCCCGCGCCCTCGGCGTCTGCCTCGGCGACTGACCCCCAGCGTCACTTCCTGTCCACGAGCGCCAGCAGCGCCGGGACGAACAGCAGCGTGATCGCCGTCGACACGCTCAGCCCGCCGATGACCGCGATCGCCAACGGCTTCTGCATCTCGGCGCCGGCGCCGATGCCGAGCGCCAGCGGCATCAGGCCGAACAGCGTGCAGAGGGTCGTCATCAGGATGGGCCGCAGCCTGATGGCTCCCGCCTGCACCAACGCCTCGATCCGATCGGGCTGACGCTCGGCCATGAGGTCGGCGTAGTCCACCAGGATGATCCCGTTCTTCACGATCAGGCCGACCAGCAGAATCAGCCCCATGAACGACGACACGTTCAGCGGCGTTTTCGTGATGAGCAGCAGGCCGAACGCGCCGACGAGCGAGAGCGGCGCAGCCGACAGGATGACGAGCGCCGCGCGGAACCGGCGGAATTGCGCCACGAGCACGCCGAACACCAGCAGCACCGCGATGGCCATGACGACGACGAGCGATCGGAACGAGGCCTGCTGGCTTTCATACAGGCCCCCCAGCTGCCACGTATAGCCGAGCGGCAGCGTCACCGACGCCATCATCGCCCGGATGTCCGCCACCGCACTGGCCATGCCGCGGCCCTCGAGCCGCGCGGTGACCGGAACCATCTGCTTGAGGTCCTCGCGGTGCAGTTCCTCTTCACCCTCGGCGGTCGACACGGCGGCGGTGGCCGAGAGCGGGACAATCGTGCCGTTCGTGTTGGTCAGCGGGAACTCGCGAACCCAGTCGAAGTCGAATCGGTACTTGTCGGGGAATCGCACCCGCACGTCCACCAGGCGGTCGCCGCGACGGAACGCCGTCGAGATCTTTCCCAGCATCCCCGTGGCGAGCTGGCTCGACACCTGATCCACCGTGAACCCGGCCTTCGCCGCCCGGGTCGGATCCACCTGGACGTTCAGCTCCGGGTTCCCGCGCTGCGGCGCGACGATGTCTACGACACCGTCGATCTTCTTCATCTTCGCGGCGACGCCCTCCGCGAGCTTCGCGAGCGTCGGCAAGTCATCGCCGAACACCTTCACCTCGATCGGCTCCGGGTTTCCCTCGAGGTCGCCCAGCATGTCCTGCAGGAGGAGGACGAACTCGATCGTCATCCCGGGCATGTCCTTCTCGAAGGTCCCACGCAGGTCCTCGACGACCTCCTCCGAGGTCCGTTTCCGGTCCGATCGCGGTTTCAGGCGGACGACGATATCGCCCCGGTTCTGGGCCGTGGCAAACAGCCCGAGCTCCGCGCCCGTCCGCCGCGCGAAGCCGGCCACCTCGGGCGTGTCCGTCAGCACCTGCTCCACGCGCTTGAGCATGCGGTCGGTCTCGGGCAGGGACGTTCCGGTCGGCGTCCAGTAGTCGACGACGAACCCGCCCTCGTCCATGTCGGGCAGGAACCCGGTTTCGAGGTTGAAGTAGAAGACGACCCCGACCCCTGCAAACACGAGCGTGGCCAGCACGACGAGCGCCGGGCGCTTCAGAGCGCGCCTGAGAACCACCTGATAGCGCCGCGACAGCCAGTCGAGATGCGCGGTGTGTTCCTTGCGATCGGTCAGGAAACGCGCCGCCGCATTCGGGATGAACAGCAGCGCATAGACGAGCGACAGCAGCACGGCCGCCGCGAGCGTGAGTGAAAGAGCCGAGAAGAACTGGCCGACCACGCCCTGGAGCAGGCCGAGCGGTACGAACACGACGACGGTCGTGAGGGTCGAGCCGGTGACGGCCGCGATCAGTTCCTGCGTGCCCTTCTCGGCCGCGACGGCGACGGTCTCGCCCGCCGCCCTGTGACGGTGGATGTTCTCGACGATCACGATCGCGTCGTCGATGACCAGGCCGATGGCGATGGCCAGACCTCCCAGCGACATCAGGTCAATCGTGCCGCCCGCCAGGCGCAGGATCCAGAAGGTGCCCACGAGCGTGAGCGGCAGCGACGTGGCCGCGATGAAGGTGACGCGCCAGTCGCGCAGAAAGGCCATGAGCACGAAGATCGCGAGGAGACCGCCGATGATGATGGCGTCGCGAACGTTGTAGACGGCGCTTCTGACGAACTCGGCCAGGTCGTACACGACCTTCCACCGGACCGTCGGCGGCAGGGAGGTGCGGTAGCTCTCGATCGCGGCACGAGCCCCATCCACGACGTTGATGATGTTGCCGTGAATCTGGCGCGCGACGCTGACGAGGGCGGCAGGTTTCCCGTCGCCGCTGACGAGCAACGTCCGATCCGTGACGCCCTCCCGCACCTCGGCCAGGTCCCTCACGTAGACGGGTGCCTGCTGCCTGAACGCGACGACCACGTTTCTCACGTCGTCGAGGCTCGTGAGCTCCGCCGTGGCGAGCACGAGGTACTGGCGGTAGTCCTTCGCGAGGCGCCCGACCGCGTTGACCTGGTTGGTCGCCTTCAGCGCGTCGGCCACCTGGTCGATCGTCAGCTTCGCGGCGCTGAGTCGCTCCGGGTCGACCAGGACGGAGATCTCCCGCTCCTCGCTGGCCAGCACCTCGACGTTGGCGACGCCAGGAACGCGGCTGAGGAGCGGCCTGACCTCGAACTCGGCCAGGTCGCGCAGGTCCCTGGCCGGGATGCCGCCGGTCAGGTTGATCATGAAGATCGGGAACAGCGACGGCGTCATGCGCTCGACCTGGAGCTCGGTGCCCTCGGGGAGCGAGGGCTTCACCTCGTCGGTCTTGCCCTGCATGAGTTGCAGGGCGTAGCGCATGTCGGCGTCCGGGTTGAAGAGGATCGAGATCTCGGTCGCGCCGCGGATCGTCCTAGACCGGACGCGCCGCACGCCCAGGACGGCGCGAGCGGCCTCCTCGAGAGGACGGGTGACCGACAACTGCATCAGCCGCGGCGAGAGATCGCCCGACTTGGCGACGATGACGATCCGCGGGAACTCCACCTCCGGGTAGATGCTGCTCGGCAGGCTGCCCATCGAGTAGAAGCCGGCTGCCGTCAACAGCACCACGCCGAGGAGGATGGCGCGGGCGTTGCGCGAGGCAAAGCGAGCGACGTTCATGACGCCTTCCCGAGCTTGGCCTTCTCGCCGAGGCCGTGGACCGCGGACGTGAGGATCGCCTGGCCGTCGCTCACGCCGGAGAGGATCTCGACCGCCTCGGAGGTTTCGAGGCCGACCTTGACTGCCGTCCGCTGCGCGACGCCGTTGGTCACGACGTAGACCGCCGCCTCGCCCTCTTCGTTCTTGGCCACGGCGGACGGCGGCACGATGAGCGCGCCCTTCCGCTCACCGATGGCGACGCGCGCCTGCGCGTACATGCCGACCTTGAGCAGGCGTCCGGTGTTCGTCACCCGAACCCTGGCGAGCGCCGCATTGGTCGTCGGATCGACCGCGGGCGAGATCGCGATCACGATGCCGGGGAACGTGCGGTCGGCATAGGCGTCCGACCCGATATCCACCGGCTGGCCCACGTGGACGGCGGCCAGGTGCTCGGACGGGACGTTGGCGGCCAGTTCGAGCACGTCGAGGTTCGCGACCTCGAGCAGCGGCTGGGCGGCTGTGCCGTCCACCTGCTCGCCGGCGCTCACGAGGCGCTTGACCACGCTTCCGGCGATGGGCGAGGTCACCTTGGTGCGCGACAGTTGACGGTCGGCGGTGTCGAGCGCCGCCAGCGCGACCTCGAGCCCCGCCTCGGCGGTCGCCAGCTGCGCGCGCGCGTCTTCCACTTCCTTGCCCGCCGCGATCCCGCGTTTGAACAGCCTGTCGTTCCGCTCGAGGTTGAGCCTGGCGTTTTCGAGCGCGGCCTTCGACTGTGCGACGGCCGCCGCGGCCTGCCGCTTCTGGTCCTCCAGCGGCCTCGGGTCGATCTCGGCCACGACCTGCCCGGCGGTCACCGCGTCTCCCTCGGCCACCCTCAGCAGCATCACCCGGCCGGGGACGAGAGCGCTGATCCGGACGTCCTCGTTCGGCAGCGCGGTGATGGTGCCGCGCACCACGAGCCGCTGGACGAGATCCTGGCGCGTCACTTTCCCGATATCGGCGGTGATCGTCGGGACGTCGGCGGCGGCGCCCTCCTCCGTGGCCTGTTTCGCGCACGCAGAAACGAAGAGGAGACCAGTGAGGGTGAAGCCAATGAGCAGGCCTGAAGGCCTGCTCCACCGCGTCTTGTCGCTATCCAATCGATCCACCGATCACCTCCTCCAGATCCGCGAGGGCCGTTTGGAATTCCTGGAGCGCGTCCAGGTATTCGAGCTTGGCGTCGCGCAGGCTCCGCTGCGCCTCGATCAGCATGAGCAGCGGGTTCCGCCCCATCTTGTAACTCTCCTCGGCCAGCGCCGCGAGCTCGGTCGCCGCCGGGATGATGCGCATCCGGTAGGATTCCACTCGCTTGCGCTGGGCCTCGATGCGCGCCAGCGCGCCGAACACCGCGCTCTCGACCGTGCGGCGGGCCGCGTCGCGCCGTGCGTGAATCTGATCGATGGTCGCCTGCGATTGCGCGATCTCGCCCTGGCTCCGATTGAACAGCGGAATCGTCATCGCGACGCCGATGCTCACACCTACGGTGAACTCGTCCGGGGCGTTCATCGGCAGGCCGAACGTCACGGTCGGCTGCGGCACCCGCTCGGCGCGGATCAGGCTCAGCCTGCGCTCCTCGACCGCCGCTTCCCGCTCGGCGGAGAGCAGGTCGCCGTTCGACGTCGAGGCCAGCGCCATGGCGCGGGTGAAGTCGGGCGACGGCGGCGACTCGGCGAGGTCGCCGACGACGGTGACCGCCTGGCCGGGGGGCTGGTTCAGGACGGCGTTGAGATCGGCCAGCGCCGACACGCGGGACGATCGCGCCAGTTCGACATCACTCTGCGCGCGGGCCAGCCCGAGATCGGCTGCCAGCACGTCGAGGCGAGGGGCGGCACCCTCCTCGAAGCGGGCCTGGGCGGCCTCCCGCAAGCGCTGGACCAGCGCCAGCACCTCCTCGGCGAGACGCACGCGCTCGTCGGCACCGAGCAGGCCGTAGAACGATTGTCGCAGGTTCCGCCGCAGCGTTCGCATGGCGGCCTTCTCGTCCACCTCGGCGAGCGTCAGCTCTTCCTTCGCGAGGGCGATCTGCCGGCCTCGCACGCCGCCGATGGGAATCGGAAAGTCGAAGGTCAGGTTTTCGTGCGGCGTGTCCTGCGTGGCCTCGAACGCGACGGCCGGGTTGGCCCACTGTTTGGCGATCCGCACCTGCGCCTCGCGGATGGCCCGTTGCCGCCTCGCCGCAGCGAGGTCGAGGTTCCGCGATGCCGCCAGCTCGATCGCCGCGGTGAAGGTCAGCGGCGTCCCCGGCGCCTGGGGCTCCGGGCTCGCCGCGGCCGGTCCGGCGCACAGCAGGAGAACCGCCGCGACCCGAATCGTTGTCTTGACCACCTGGATGCTCCGCAAGATGAAGGGGGTTGAGCGACACTGATCCGACGCTACTTACGCCATCGGCGGGCGGAGCGTTTCAGCCCCGCCCGCCAGGGCCACAGGGCGCGCGCCCGGTCATTTCACCATTTCGTACACCATCACCTTGAACGACCCGGGCACCATCGTCGGCCGCCCGGGCTTGCCGTCCGCGCCCGGCGCACCGGGCTTGTATTCGGCGGCGGCCGCGTAGAGGCGGTGCGTGGTGGGGTCGAGAGTCATCGTGCGGGTGCGCTGGGGCGTCGCGAGCTTCTGTACGACCGCGAGCTTGCCCGCCGCGTCGACCTTGGCCACCGTCAGCGTGCCGTCGCTGCTCGACGCGAACGCGAAGCCGGTGCCCGGGTCGAACGCGTTGGCGTCCACGCCCTCGCCGATCGGGACGTTGCCGAGGACCTTGCCGGTGGCGCTGTCCATCATGACCATCATATTGTTCGAGCATCCGATGAACAGCCTGTGGTTGGCCAAGTCGATCGCCAGGCCCGAGGCTTCTTCGCCGGGCGCGATCGGCCACGTGTTGACGACCTTGTGCGTGGCGGTGTCGATCGCCACCACCGTGCTGGTGTCCTCGATGTTGTTGTAGATGCGGCCCGCCTTCACGTCCACCACGGCGAATTCCGGCTTCCCGGCGAGGGGAATCGTGGCCTTCACGGCGCCGGTCGTCGCGTCGAACACCGTGGCCGACTTGCCGGTGCCATTGAAGGTGTAGACCTCCTTGTGCGCCGGTTCGTAGAGAATCGCGTCCGGGTTCTGGCCGGTCTCCACGCTCGACAGGATCTTCAGCGTCGCGAGGTCCACGACCGCGGCCTTGTTCTCGCGGCCGTTGCTCGCGAAGCCCTTCCCCAGATCCGGCGCGATCGCGAAGCCGTGGACGCCCGGTGTCGGCGCGATCGTGCCGACGACGGCGTTCTTCTCCGTGTCGATGACGACGACCATCGTCCCGTGCGTCACGTACAGCCGCTTGGCGGCCGAATCCACGGAGGCGTAGTCCCATCCGCCCTCGGTGCCGACGGGGATTTCCTTTAACAGCCGATACGGGCCGTCGGCCGCGCCGAGCGGCGCCTGCCACGCGATGGCAGACGCGACCAGCGCGGTACAGGCCAGTACAGTCAATCGCTTCGTCATGTCCGTTCTCGTTCCTCGAGCGGCAGGGGACCGCGGTCGCGTTCGCGTCCGCCGTCCCCCGCCAGGTTGGCTATTTCCCGCGCGTTCGCGAGACGAGCTCGAGCGGGCCGTCCTTCACGAGCCCCACGCCCGGCGCGTAGACTTTGTACTCACGCGCCTTCGGCTCGAGCGGTGTCGTTTCCTCGGTCCTCACGCACTTGTCGAATGTGCCAGCCGGAACGGTGATCCGGTCGGTGACGCTGACGATCTCCGCCCGGTCCATCGCCACCTTCGGCGCCACCTCCTGGTAGTGCCGAAGACCGACTGCCGGCGCACCGGGCATCATGAGCCCCAACGTCGCGCCGGCGGTGCCGTGGCGCCACGCGCCGTCGTGCTTCACGATCTTACCGCCTTCGTAGATGTCCACGTCCTCGCCGAAGTAGTAGACGTCGTCGGTTCGCGCGTCGATGGCGAAGAAGTTGCGCGAGACTTCTGCGAGCGTCCCGTCCTGGGTCTCGCGTTCCTCGACTACCCGCGTGTCGAAGCCGGCCACCTTGACCGTCTGGTCGAGGACCGTGACAACCAGCCGCACGGTCTTCCCGTCCTCCTGGCCTTCCAGCGTGAGCGCGTAGCCCGGCTTCAGCACGAAGTACGGGTTCTCTCCCGTGGTGGCCAGGTCGCCGGGTTTGACCGCGAACGAGTCGGCCCAGGGTTTCGCGGCCGGCCCGCCCGTTTTCTGCTGCCCTGGCAGTACGACGGCCATTGCGACGACAGCCAGGCACGCCGAGGCCGCGATGACGTGTCGTCGGTGCATGGTGATCCTCCTACTTCTTCTCCGGCGCTTCCGCCGGAGCCAGCTTGCCGTCGGGCAGGAAGCTCACGCTCGTCGCCTTGGCGCCCTTGATCTGCAATTCGTACTGGACCGTCGTGCCCCTGGTCAGCTTCTCGGCCACCGCGATCGTCGCGGTCGGGTGGAGCTTCTTCAGCGCCGCAGTGACCGGCGCCGGGAGATCCGCGGGGTTCATCTCTTCCTCGATGTCGATCACCGTCCCGTCAGCGTTGTACATGAGGTCGCGAGCTCTGCCATTTTCGACGCTCTCGACCTCGTACACGGTCTTCCCGCCTTCGGTTTCCTTGGCCGTGCCCCGGATCGTCGCGTTGGGATAGGACTTCTTGAATGAGGCCGTGACCGCCGCCGGCAGTTGCACGGCAATGGTGTACTTCTTCGCGCCGGCGTTCTCGTCCTTCTCGTCGGCTTCTTTCTCCGTCTTCGCTTCCTTCTTGACGACCGGCTTCTGAGTCGCGGGCTTCGTGGCCGCCTGCTGGGCGGCGATGAAGCTCCCGAGTGCCACGACGAATGCAGCGAGTGTTCCCAGGGTCCAGACCTTCTTCATGGTGTCCTCCGCGTTTACCGTCCAATGAACGAATCAATCCGCCGCGGGCAGCACGATCCTGAACACGCTGCCGCGCGACACCTCCGACTCCACCTCGATGCAGCCCCCGTTGGCCTCCATTGCCCACCGCGCGATGGAGAGACCAAGGCCCGCGCCCCCTTTGGTCCTCGACCGCGCGTGGTCCGCGCGGTAGAACCGCTCGAACACATGCGGCAAGTGCTCGGGCTCGATGCCCGGGCCGTTGTCGATCACTTCCAGGACGCCGTTGGAGCCGCGTCGCCGGGCGACGAGCCGGATGGTGGCGTCCTCGGGGCTGTACTTGATCGCGTTGTCCAGCAGGTTGATGACCGCCAGGCGCAGGGTCGGCCTGTCGGCTGTGACAGCGACGTCCGCCTCCGCGTCGACCTGCACGTGTTGCCGCTTCTCCTCGGCGAGGACCTCGAGGTCGGCCGCCACCCCGCTGGCCAGGCCGCCGAGATCCACCGAAGTCGGCCGGAGGTCGGCCTTTCCCGAGTCGGCGCGCGCGAGCATCAGCAGGCTGTCCGTCATCGCCGTCAAACGTTCGGTTTCCTCGAGGATGCTCCCGATCATCTCGCGGTACTCCGCCTCGCTCCGACGTTCGCGCAGGCCAACCTCGCCGACGCTTCGAATCGCGGTGAGGGGCGTGCGCAGCTCGTGCGATGCGTCGGCCGTGAACCGCCGCAGGGCGTGAAACGACCGTTCGAGGCGGGCGAGGGCGTCGTTGATCACGCCCGCGAGCTGGCCGAATTCATCGGCCGGGTTCTCGACGGGCAGGCGGTCCTCGAGGCGCTCGGCCGTAATCTGCCGTGCGCGCATGGTCATCGTCGAGACCGGGGCGAGCGCACGGCGGGCGAGCAGGTATCCGGCGCCGACCGCGATGCCGAATGCGAACGGCAGGCTGAAAGCGAGCACGGCGGCGAACTCGCCGAGTTCCTGCCGGACGAACGACTCGCTGCGTCCGACCCTGACGATCAGGGTCCGTCCTCCCGCCGTGGCCGTCCGGATCAGCGTCCGCACGTGGGCTCCATCGGCGAGACCGACGGTGCGCGGCGTGTGCGGCCAGGAGGTGGGCGGCCCCTCGGGCGACGGCAACCCCGGCTGCCGGCCGGCGCCGAACACAAGCCGTCCGTCGAGAGACCACGCGTCGATCCACGGGACGTCCGGGCGCCCCTCGTTGTCGCGAGGGGAAGACTCGGCAGAGCCCGCGGCCGACGAGGCCGGCAATCCTCTTTGCAGCCACTGCGCCGCGAGCGCGTGGTCTCCATCCAATTGGCCGTCCAGTCCCTCGTAGAGATCGTCCCGCACCTGGAGGAGCACCGCGACCGCGTACACCGAGACGACGGCCAGCAGCGCGAGGCCGTGCCAGAACGCGAGCCGCGCACGGACGCTCCGCGGCCACGTCATGGCTCGTCTTCCCGGACGACGAAGCCGACGCCACGCACAGTGTGAATCAGGCGGGTGGCGCCTTCGCGATCGACCTTTCGGCGGAGCCGCATGATGTGGACGTCGATGACGTTGTCGAGCGGCGTGCCTCTCGACGGTTCCCGCCAGACTTCGCGGGCGATCTGGTCCCTCGAGACGACCTGGCCCTGGTGCCGGGCCAGGAACTCGAGCAGCGTGAACTCGCGGGCGGTCAGGGTCAGTGCGTGGCCGGCCCTCGACGCCCGCCGCGCCACCGAATCCACTTCGAGATCCGCCACCGAGAGCCGGGCCGACGCGTCGGGCCGACCGCGCCGGAGCAGGGCGCGCACGCGGGCCAGCAGTTCGGCGAACGCAAACGGCTTGACCAGGTAGTCGTCCGCGCCCGCGTCGAGGCCGGCCACGCGATCGAGGACGGTGTCGCGAGCGGTCAGTATGAGCACCGGCGTCGCATCGCCGGCGGCACGCAGGGCGGAGAGGATCTCGAGGCCATCCCGGCCCGGGAGCATCAGGTCCAGGACGACCATGTCGAAGCTCCGCGGCTGGGCGGCGAGCAGGCCCTCGTCGCCGGTCGTGGCCAGCGCGACGTCGTAGCCCTCGGCCCTCAGGCCGGCCTGCACGGCCCGCGCGACCTTCAGCTCGTCCTCGACCACCAGAATGCGGCTCACAGCGGAGACGTTGTACCGCACCCGGCGTGGCCACGCTACTGAAGTTTTCCTGAAGAACCCGAACCGGAGCGGGCGGACGGCTCCGGGGCGGCCGGGCGGGCCCGGTTCAACGCCAGCCCAGCCGCGCACGGTCGGGCATCTCGATGCGCGTCGGCCGCTGGTCTTCGGTGCGCGATCCGGTGTAATCTCTTTGGCGCCTGCAGGCGTCCTGCCCGTTGCCGGAAGCCCGGCGCCCCACCGGATGACCATTCGCCGCAGGACCGCCGAAAGCGTGATAACGCTCTTGGTTCTCCACTATTAGAGGGCCGAGTTCCGCGACGGAACGGAGCTTGCTCGGGTCAGCCGTATGCCAGAAGCCAATCGTCGTGTGCGAGGGGTCGTGGTCATCCATGCCGAGCGGTGCAAGGGGTGCGCGCTCTGCGTCGAGTTCTGCCCGACCGACGTGCTGGCGCTGTCGAGTTCCTTCACGACGAAGGGCTATCATCCCCCGGAGATCGTGCGGCCCGAGGCGTGTTCCGGCTGCGACCTGTGCGGGATGTACTGTCCGGATTTCGCGATTTACGGATACAGGCTCTAACCAGTCGGCAATCTTCGAGGATTCCCATGCATGCCGATCCGGCTGGCGTCCTGACGGGCGCCCATTTTCTCGACGGCGATCACGCGTGCTGTGAAGGCGCATTGGCGGCCGAGTGCCGCTTCGTCGCCGGCTACCCGATCACGCCTTCCACCGAAGTCGTCGAGCGCATCTCGCAGCGGTTTCCCCTGGTCGGCGGCGTCTTCATCCAGATGGAAGACGAACTCGCCTCGTCGATCGCCATCGCGGGGGCGGTGTGGGGCGGGAAGCGCGCGATGACGGTGACATCCGGCCCCGGCTTCTCTCTGATGATGGAGCACATCGGCTTCGCCGTCATGACCGAGACGCCGTGCGTCTTCGTGAACGTCCAGCGGGGCGGTCCGTCCACGGGGCTGCCGACACTGCCCGCGCAGGCCGACATGATGCAGGCGCGGTGGGGCTCGCACGGCGACTACGAGATCATCGCCGTCTGCCCGAACTCGCCGCAGGAGTGCTTCGATCTGACGATCAAGGCGTTCAACCTCGCCGAGCAGTACCGCACGCCGGTGATGGTCATGCTGGACGAGTGCGTCGGTCACATGATGGAGCGCGTGGTCGTCCCGGCGCCTGAGGCGATCGAGATCTACCCGCGCCGGTGGACCAACGCGCCGCTCGACGAGTATTTGCCGTTCGCGCCTGAGCAGGACCTGGTGCCGGCGATGGCGCGCGCGGGGCAGGGCTACCGGTTCCACATGACCGGCCTCACGCACAACGAGAAGGGCTACCCGGACATGACCGTGTCCGGCCAGGCGCGCCTGCTCAAGCGGCTCACCGACAAGATCAAGAAGAACGCGATCGCGCTCACCGACGTCGTCGGCGACCAGGTGGACGGCGCGGAAGCGGTGGTGCTCTCCTACGGCATCACGTCGCGCGTGGCGCAGAAGGCGGTGCAGACGCTGCGGGCGCAGGGCCGGCGCGTCGGGTCGCTCCGGCTGCGCACCGTGTGGCCGTTCCCGGAGTACCTGATTCGCGACCTCGCCGGAAAAGTGCGGGCGTTCGTCGTGCCCGAATTGAACCTCGGCCAGATTGTGCGCGAGGTGGAACGTTGCGCGAACGGCACCCGGGTGGTCGGCGTCCCGCACGCGGGCGGCACGGTGCACGACCCGGCGGTCATCGCCCAGGCGATCACGGAGGCTCTCCGATGAGCGTGGAAAACCCCGTCGAACGATATCTCCGCAGCGACCGCATGCCGCACATCTGGTGCCCGGGCTGCGGCATCGGCACCACCGTCAACTGCTTCACCCGGGCGATCGACGAGAGCGGCATCCCGATGGATCGCCTCGCCGTCGTCTCGGGGATCGGCTGCACGGGGCGCGTCGCCGGCTACATGCACGTGGATTCGTTCCACACGACGCACGGCCGCGCGATCCCGTTCGCCACCGGCCTCAAGCTCGCGGCCCCGGCCATGAAGGTGGTCGTCTACAGCGGCGACGGCGACCTGTTCGCCATCGGCGGCAACCACTTCATCCACGCCGCGCGCCGCAACCTCGACATGACCGTCATCTGCGTCAACAACCTGACCTACGGCATGACCGGCGGCCAGCTGACCCCCACGACGCCGGAAGAGGCGATTGCCTCGACGACGCCGTACGGGAACTTCGAGCACCCGTTCAACCTGCCGTACCTGGCGGAGTCGTGCGGCGCGGTGTACGTCGCGCGCTGGACCACCTACCACGTGACGCAGATGAAGAAGGCAATGAAGGAGGCGCTGCTCAAGAAGGGCTTCTCCTTCGTCGAAGTCATCTCGCCCTGTCCCACGCTCTACGGGCGCCGGAACCGGATCGGCGACTCGCTCGACGAGATGAAGACCTACAAGACGCGCAGCCAGATCAAGAACGGCGCCGACACCAAGGAAGTGGACCTCGGCATGGGCGGCCCGATCGTCGTCGGCAAGTTCGTCGACCGCGAGCGGACGACCTACCAGGACGCGATGGAAGCTTTCTATACGCGCAAGCTGGGCAACCGGTACGCGCGGGCGAGTCAATAAATGGCGCAGACGCAAATTCGCATCGGGGGATTCGGCGGCCAGGGCGTCATCCTGAGCGGCATCATCATCGGCCGGGCCGCTGCGATTCACGGTGGCCTCCACGCCACGCTGATCCAGAGCTTCGGCCCCGAGGCCCGCGGCAGCTCGTCGAGCGCCGAATTGATCGTCGCCGACGAGCCCATCCTCTATCCGTACGTCAAGGACGTGGACATGCTCGTCGTCCTTTCGCAGGACGCCTACGCGAGGTTCACGCCTGCGCTCAGGAAGGGCGGCCTGCTCGTGACCGAGGCCGACCTCGTCAAGCTGACGCCGCCGGTGGCTGACGCGCGACACTTCGTCGTGCCCGCCACACGCCTGGCTGAGGAGATCGGGCGTAAGATCGTCCTCAACATCATCACCGTCGGTTTCTTCGGCGCCGTCAGCCAGTTGATGCCGGTCGAGGCGCTGGAACAGGCCGTCAAGGAATCGGTGCCGCCGGGGACGCTCGACCTGAACCTGAGGGCGTTCAGGAAGGGGTACGAGGCGGGGCTCGAGGAACTCGCGAAGGTCGGGGCGCCCGCATAGGCATCTTGCGATCGTGCGATCTGGGAATCGTGCGATCTGGGAATCGTGCGATCTGGACCCATTGAGCGACCCGTTCGCAGGATCGCAAGATCGACCAGTGTGCTAGTGTCGTGTAGGTCATGCCGTTTTCAGAGGTGATCGGCCACGCGCGTCCGTTGGGCCTGCTCTCCCGGTCCATCGCTCGCGGAACCCTGCCCCCGAGCCTCCTGCTCACGGGTCCCGAAGGTGTCGGCAAGAGGCTGGTGGCGCAGGCGGTCGCGCAGGCGCTGAATTGTCTGTCGCCCCGCGGACACGACGCATGCGGCCACTGTGCCGCCTGCCGGCGGATCGCCAGGGGCACATATCCGGACGTGCTGGTCATCGAGCCGCCCGACGTGGGCGCGACGAAGATCGAGTTCGTCCGCCCGGCGATCGCCGCGACAGCCTATACGCCGTTCGAAGGCCGATGTCGCGTCGTCATCGTCGACGAAGCGGACCGGCTGACCGACGAGGCGGCGAACGCGCTGCTGAAGAGCCTGGAGGAGCCGCCGGCGGCGTCGGTGTTCGTCCTGGTGACCTCGCGCCCCGAGATCCTGCTGCCGACGATCCGCTCGCGGTGCTCCAGGCTGCGGTTCGGGCGGCTGGCCGCGGCCGATGTCGCGCGGTTTCTCATCGAGCGTCACGGGCACGACCCGGAGGACGCGCACGCGATCGCGGCGGTGGCCGACGGGAGCCCGGGGCGGGCGCTCGAGGCTGGTTCGCGGGCCTACCGCGAGGCCCGCTCGGCGGCGTTGACGGCGCTGCGCACCGCGGCCTCCGCGTCGTCTCCGAAGGCGCGGCTGCAGGCGGCGGCCGGCCTGACCGCCGGCAAGCCGTCGTCGGCGGGCGAGCGTGACGAACTCACCACGCGAATCACGATGCTGGCCTCGCTGCTTCGCGACCTCGCGCTGGTGTCGAACGGGGGAGCTGCCGGGGACCTCGCGAACGGGGACCTCGCCGCCGACCTCGAGGAACTGGGGGCGTCGTTCGGCAGCGAGCGGGCGCTGCGCGCGTTCGCGTCGGCGGACCGTGCGGTCGCAGCGCTCCGCCGCAACGCGAGCCCGAAGGTCGTCGCGGACTGGCTGTCGGTGCACATATAACCGGCTGGCGGCCTGCGGCTAGCGGCTGGCGGCGTTTCTTCAGGCCGCAGGTCGCCCGCCGCGAGTTGCAGGCCGGGGTGAGATCGAGACGACATGGATGTCCGGCGGGACGAATCGATCGTTCTGGTGAAACTGTGCTGCAGCGGGCGGCCGCAGCCGTGCCTCGTGGTGCGAGGCGCCGTTCAAAAGCCGCTGCGGTCCGGCATCCCTGTCGTCGTCGAAACGGAAGCGGGCCTGGCCTTCGGCCGCGTCGCGGGTTTCCTGCTGAAGATGAGCGGGAAGGATGCGGTGCGCCCGGACGGTGTGGCGCGCCTGCTCCGACTCGCGACGGAGGACGACATCGCCATCCGCTGCCGGCAGCAGGTGCGGGAGGGCGAGGCCTTCAGGGTCGGGCTGCTGAAGATCCGCGAGCGCGGGCTGGCGATGAAGCTGACGCGAGTCGAGCAGCTGTACGACGGCTCGCGACTGGTGTTCTACTTCACGGCCGAAGGGCGCGTGGATTTCCGCGAACTGGTTCGCGAGCTGGCCGCGGAATTCCGCAGCCGCATCGAGCTGAGGCAGATCGGCGTCCGTGACGAAGCGCGCATGCTGGGCGGCTACGGGTCGTGCGGCCGGCCGCTGTGCTGCAGCGCGTGGCTGCAATCGTTCGAGCCCGTGTCGATCAAGATGGCCAAGCAGCAGGACCTGAGCCTCAACCCGTCGAAGCTCTCGGGCCTGTGCGGCCGCCTCAAGTGCTGTCTCCGCTACGAACTGGCCGAAGGCAAGCTGCCGCGGAAGTCCGAGATCCGCGACGAAGCCCTGGCTGACCCTCGAGGCCAGCCGCAATAGCCGTCGGTATCCATGCCGATGCTGCCCCGCATCGCGCTCACCGTTGGTGACCCTGCCGGGATCGGCCCCGAACTGGTCGAGAAGGCCATCCGCGACCCGAAAGTGCTGGCCGCGTGCGAGCCGGCCGTCTACGGCCCCCCGTCGTCCGCTCGCTTCGTTCCGGGCGTGCTGTCGAGGGACGCCGGCCTGGCCGCCTACGAGGCGCTGGTGCGGGCGGTGGACGACGCGCGCGGCGGCCGCGTGGACGCCATCGCGACGGCGCCGGTCAACAAGGAAGCCTGGGCGATGGCCGGCCTGCCGTGGCGTGGCCACACCGACCTGCTGGCGCACCTGACGGGCGCGTCACGCGTGGCCATGATGTTCTACTCGCGTCCGCTTCGGGTGGTCCTGGCGACCGTCCACGTCGCGCTCGCCGACGTGCCAGGGCTGCTGACCCGCGAACACCTGGTCGAACTGATTCGGCTGGCCGCGCACGAGCTTCCGAGATTCGGTTTTGCGAAGCCGCGGCTGGCGCTGGCCGGCCTGAACCCGCACGCGGGCGAACACGGCGTCATCGGCACCGAAGACGATGCCGTGCTGAGGCCGGCCGTGGACACGTGCCGCGCCGAGGGGATCCTGGTCGGCGGGCCGTTCCCGGCCGACACGCTCTTCGTGCGGGCCATGCGCGGCGAGTTCGACGCGGTCATCGCCTGCTACCATGATCAGGGGCTCGTGCCCGTCAAGATGGCGGCATTCGGCCGCGCGGTCAACGTGACGCTCGGGTTGCCCATCATCCGGACGTCGGTCGATCACGGGACGGCGTTCGACATCGCGGGCCAGGGTGTCGCGGATCCGGGGAGCTTGATCGAGGCCGTGCTGCTGGCCGCCAGGCTTGCGGCGTCGCCGGGCGTGTAGAGTGGCGTCGCGGAGCGTGTGTGCCATGGCCGAGAAGACCGAGCGGCAGAAGGCGGAAAAGAACATCGCCGAGAACCGGAAGGCGTTCCACGACTACCACGTCCTGGAGACCTTCGAGGCGGGTGTGGCGCTGCTCGGTACCGAGGTAAAGGCGATCCGCGAGGGCCGCGTCAACCTGCGCGACAGCTTCGGCCGGGTGGAAGACGGGGAGGTGTACGTGATGAACGTGCACATCAGCCCCTACAGCCACCGTGGGTACGCGGACCACGAGCCGCTGCGCCGGCGCAAGCTGCTCCTCCACAAGCAGGAAATCAGCAAACTCGTCGGCAAGACGACCGAGCGCGGCATGACGCTCGTGCCCCTCCGCCTCTACTTCAAGAACGGACGCGTCAAGCTGGCAATCGGGCTGGCCAAGGGCAAGAAGGACTACGACCGGCGCGAGACGATCAAGCGGAGGGAAACCGACCGGGAAACCCGTGCGGCCATCAAGGAGCGGCAGCGCTAGAGGCTGCCCGAATTGGTGAGGATACGCCGGGCCGAAAATGCGATGGCGCGCATAATGCGTATGCGCGCCATCGCGGGCGACCGTTCCCGGCCTTCGGTCACTGGCGTGAACAAATCGTCACGGCCAGGTTTCCGGTGTTGTCCCACAGCGTGTACCAGTTGTCGTTCGGCGCCAGATACAGCGGCCCCGTCGTCGGCACCGGAATCGCCTGTCCGCTCTGCACCAGGAACGGCTTCCCGGTCGATCCAATGCGTGCCACCAGCGCCAGCAGCGGCGCCCCCGGCAACGGACAGTTCGTGCCGGTCAGCACCTGGCTTCCGTCACCGGCCGCCGTGATGACCTGAGTCCCGTTGTTCCATGTCCCCGCCGCCGTGATCACCAGTTGCTGCCCGGCGTAGACCGTCACGCCCATGTCCATCCACATGGCCGCCACCGGGTCCATCCCCGCCTTCGCCGCCGGCGACGCCGGCACCGTCCGTGCCGGGTTGCAGACGTCGTTCGACACCGCGATCGTCCCCGTCTGCGGCGTCACCGCCGCGCCATCGACTGCCGCCGACAAGGTCCACGTGTAGCTCTGGGCCGCATAGTAGGTGTGCGACACGGTCGCCTGCGTGCTCGTTGCCCCATCGCCGAGCGCCCAGTCGTATGTCACCGTTCCCGTGCAACCGGACGGGGTGGGCTGGGCCGTGAACGCCACAGGGCTCCCGACGGCGCTCGTCGTGGGCGCCGTCACCGTCACGCCCGAGCACACCACCGGCACTGGCACTCCCACGCAAATCGTCACCGCCAGGCCGCCGGTGTTGTCATTCAGTGCGTACCAGTTGTCGTTCGGCGCCAGATACACGGTTCCGGTCGTCGTGACCGGAATCGCCTGCCCGCTCTGCACGACGACCGGCTTCCCGGTCGCACCAATGCGTGCCACCAACGCCAGCAGCGGTGCCCCCGGCAACGGACAGTTCGTGCCCGTCAGCACCTGGCTTGTGTCACCGGCCGCCGTCAGCGCCTGGGTCCCGTTGGTCCACGTCCCCGTGGTCGTGATCCGCACTTCATCCCCAGGGTGGACCGTCACACCCATGTCCTGCCACATCGCCGCTATCGGGTCCACCCCGGCCTGTGAAGGCGGCGCAGCCGCCACCCTCTTCCCCGTGGTGCAGACGTCGTTCGACACGGCGACTGTTCCCGTCCGCGGCGTCACCGCTACCGCTGCGCCATCGACCGCCGCCGACAGGGTCCACGTGTAGCTCTGGGCCGCGTAGTAGGTGTGCGACACGCTCGCGAGCGTGCTCGTCGCCCCATCACCGAGCGCCCACGCGTAGGTCACCGTTCCGGTGCAACCGGACGGGGCAGGCTGGGCCGAGAACGCCACCGGGCTCCCCACCGCGCCCGTCGTCGGCGCCGTCGCCGTCACGCCCGTGCACGCCACCGGCACTGGCACTCCGACACAGACCGTGACCGCCAGGCTGCCGGCATTGTCATACAGCGCGTACCAGTTGTCGTTCGGCGCCAGATACACGGTTCCTGTCGTCGTCACCGGGACCGCCTGCCCGCTCTGCACGAGGAACGGCTTCCCGGTCGCTCCAATGCGCGCCACCAACGCGAGCAGCGGCGCCCCGGGCAGCGGACAATTCGTGCCCGTCACCACCTGGCTCGCATCACCGGCCGCCGTCAGCGCCTGAGTCCCGTTGGTCCACGTCCCCGTTGCCGTGATCCGCAGGGCATCTCCAGGGTGGACCGTCACCCCCATGTCCTGCCACATCGCCGCTATCGGGTCCGTTCCCGTCTTCGGCGGCGGCGCCGCCAGCACCGTTCGGGCCGTGCAGGCGTCGTTCGACACCGCAATCGTTCCGGTCTGCGGCGTCAACGCCGCGCCGTCCACCGTCACCGACAGGGTCCACCTGTAGCTCTGGGCCGTAAAGTAGGCGTGCGATGCGGTCGCCAGCGTGCTCGACGCCCCATCGCCAAACGCCCACGCGTAGGTCACCACGGTCCCCGTGCAACCGGACGGGGTTAGGAGAGCCGAGAACGCCACCGCGCTCCCGAGCGCACCTGTCGCGGGGACCGTCGCCGTCACGCCCGTGCACGCGGTGGAGCTCGTCGGCACGGTGCCGAACGCCTCTGCCGAAAGCGGGCTGGCCAGGTTGTCCGTGTTCGTGGCCTGCACCACGAAGTAGTAGGTCTGCCCCTCGGTCAGGTTGTTCACGGTCCAGGACGTGACACTGGCTGGCACGGTCTGGCTGCCCGTCGTGTACGGCCCGCCGGACCGGGTACCCCAGAACGCCGTGTAGCTGGCGATGTTATCCGTCGCGGGGTTCGGATCCCAGGCGACGGTGAGCGACCCCGTGGCGGCCGCACTGACGGTGGGGTCGCCGGCGTAGAGCGGGGCGGCGAAAAGCGCTGCCAGCGCCAGTAGGATGACGGGGCGTGCAATCTTGGACATGGTGCCTTCGGAATGAGGGACCGACATGCCGGTCGTGAGGGCAATCGGGGTACCATTCCAACCGACGGCGAAGGGGCGGCGGGGATCGATGTGTTTGCTCGGTAAATCGGGCCGACTGGAAGGGCCTCTCGCCTGGAGTACGCGTCCGCGCCTTACACTTTGGTAATCGGAATGTCACAATCGTGGCGTACGCGCTGACTGTCTCCAGGCTTCCGTGACCAGGTAGCGGAACCAGGCTCTGCGGAATCCCGGTCACGATTGGCGAACACGGGGCGGCGAGTGTACCATGGAGCGGCCTCGGACCTGCCGGGCATCCCGCGCCGTTCAGGTGATCGGCGGCGCGGCCGCCAGCCATCGAGCGACAAGACGAGACATGTTTCGAAACCGCTGGGTGATTCTGATCGGTGGCGTCGTCGTGATCGGGCTCCTCCTCCGGGGTTGGCGTCGAAGTCCCGTGACCTCGGCCAGCATCGACCTGGTCCAGATGCTGCCTCGGGCAGAGAAGCGTTCGGGCCCCGAGCCGCCCGACCGGGCCATCAAGGCCGTGACGGTCACGATCAACGGCGAGGCGAAGCGGTGCATCCTCGAGCAGACGACCGGCCGCATCACGTTCCATCTGACTCCGCCGTCCGACATGTGGTTCAGCGCGTCGATCGCCGTGGACCCTTCGGCGTGGGAGAAGGAAGGCGACGGCGTCCTGTTTCGGCTCGGAGTGAGCGACGGCAAGGGCACCTACGACGAACTTCTCAATCAGCACGTGGACCCCGTCGCCAACAAGTCCGATCGGCGCTGGATTCCCGTGGCGCTCGACCTTTCGGCGTGGACCGGCCGAGAGATCGACCTGATCTTGAGCACCAACGCGAGCGTTCCCGGCAAGGGCAACGATGCGCGGAACGACCTTGCGCTCTGGTGCGCCCCTAACCTCGGAGCCGGCCGCTGATCGTGCTTTCCCCGTTTCCCGGAGGATCTTCATTCATGTCGTCCCAGGTCACCTCGGTTCCGCTGCTCGATCTTCAGGCCCAGTATCAGCCCATCCGCGACGAGGTGCTGGCCGCCATCACGCGCGTCTGCGACAGTCAGCGCTTCATCATGGGGCCCGAAGTCGAGCTGCTCGAGCGTGAGCTGGCCGCGATGCTCGACGTGAAAGAGGCCATCGGCGTGTCGTCCGGCACCGACGCGCTGCTGGCGGCGATGATGGCGCTGAATGTCGGCGCGGGCGACGACGTGATCACCAGCACCTACTCGTTCTTCGCGACGGCCGGATGCGTTGCGCGCCTCGGCGCGCGGCCGGTGCTGGTGGACATCGACCCGGTCACCTACAACATCGACCCGGCGGCCGTCGCCGCGGCGATCACGACGCGGACGAAAGCCGTCATCCCGGTGCACCTCTACGGGTGCAGCGCGGAGATGACCCCGATCCTGGAGGTCGCCGCGAAGGCCGGGATCGCCGTCATCGAAGATGCGGCCCAGGCGATCGGAACCCGGTATCACGGCCGGCCGGTCGGCGGCCTCGGCACGATCGGCTGCTTCTCGTTCTTCCCGAGCAAGAACCTCGGCGCCTTCGGCGACGGCGGCTTCGTGACGACCAACGACCCGGCGCTGGCGCGCCGGTTGCGCCTGGTGCGCAACCACGGGGCGGAGCCCAAGTACTTCCACTCGTTCATCGGCGGGAACTTCCGCCTCGACGCGCTGCAGGCCGCGGTGTTGCGCGTGAAGCTGCCGCGCCTCGCGTCGTGGACCGAGGCGCGCCGCCGCAATGCCGCGCGGTACCGCGAGATGCTGGCGCCGCTCGTCGTCAAGGGGCAGGTCGAGCTGCCGGTGGAGCCGAACGGCCTCTACCACATCTACAACCAGTTCGTGATTCGGCTGGCGGAACGCGATCGCGTGAAGGCGGCGCTCGACGCCCGCCACGTCGGGACCGAGATCTACTACCCGGTGCCGTTCCACCTGCAGGAGTGCTTCGCCTACCTCGGGCACTCGAAAGGCGAGTTCCCCGCGGCGGAGGGCGCCGCGGACCACACGCTGGCGCTGCCCATCTACGGCGAGCTGACCGAAGCGCAGCAACGGTACGTCGTCGACTCCATCGCCCAGGCCGTCTAGCGACAAGACATCATCATGGCCCGACGAACCGCCGATCCTCCCGCCGGGGCTCCTGCCCGGCGTTCACGGGTGCCGAGCACGACGACGCAGATCTTCATCGGTCTGGTGGTGGGCGTGGCCATCGGCTATCTGTGGCCGTCCTCCGACGTCAACGGCGTGCACGTGGCGGGGGCGGCCGAGAGCATCAAGCCGATCGCCGACACCTTCCTGCGGATGATCAAGATGATCATCGCGCCGCTGTTGTTCTCGACGCTCGTGATCGGCATTGCGGGCACCGGCGACCTGAAGGCCATGGGGCGGATCGGGGTCAAGGCCGTCATCTACTTCGAGGTCGCGACGACCATCGCGCTGTTCCTCGGCCTCGGGCTCGTCAACCTGTTCAAGCCTGGCGAGGGCTTGCAGGTGACGGTGTCGCAGAGCATCGCGGACCTCGCGAGCAAGAAGCCGTTGACGGGGTGGGAGCTCCTGACGCACCTCTTCCCGACATCGGTGGTTCAGGCGATGGCCGAAGGAGAGATCCTCCAGCTCGTCGTCTTTTCGATCTTCTTCGGGATCGCGGTGGCGGCCATCGGCAAGAAGGGCCAGCCGATCATCGACGTGCTGGAGAGCACCGCGCAGGCGATGTTCAAGTTCACCGGCTACGTCATGCTGTTCGCCCCGTTCGGCGTGATGGCCGCCATCGCGGCCACGGTCGGCAAGATGGGCCTGACGATCCTGTTCACGTTGGGCAAGCTGGTGCTGCTGATGTACGGTGGCCTGCTGGTGTTCGCGCTCGTGGTGCTGGGCGCCGTCTCGGTGATCATCCGGGTGCCGTTCCTGAAATTCGTGAAGGCCGTCCGTGAGCCGTTCCTGATTGCCTTCACGACGGCAAGCAGCGAAGCGGCGCTGCCGAAGGCGCTCGAGGTGATGGAGCGGTTCGGGTGTCCCAAGAACATCGTGGGCCTGGTCCTGCCCACGGGCTACAGCTTCAACCTCGACGGGACGACGCTCTACCTGTCGCTGGCCAGCGTCTTCGTCGCGCAGTTGTTCGGCGTCCCGATGACGTTCGGCCAGCAGATCTTCATGATGCTGACGCTGATGCTGACGAGCAAGGGCGTCGCCGGGGTTCCGCGGGCGGCGCTGGTCGTGCTGACCGCCACGCTCGGGCAGTTCAAGCTCCCGCTCGAGGGCGCGGCCATCCTGCTGGCGATCGACCAGATCATGGACATGGGCCGGACGGCGGTGAACGTCATGGGAAACTGCATCGCCACGGCGGTCGTCGCCCGGTGGGAGGGCGTGTTCGACGACAATCAGATGCGCGAGTTCACCGGGAAGCGGGCCGCCTGACATGAGAGTGCTGGTCGTCGGAGCCGCCGGGCACCTGGGTTCAGCGGTCGCGAGCTATTTCGCGGCGTCTGCCGACGTCACGGCCACCAGGAGGGCCGACCTCGATATCACCGATCACCGGGCCGTCGAGGCGACCATCCTGCGGCTGCGGCCGGATGCCGTGATCAACTGCGCGGCCTACACGGCCGTGGATCGCGCGGAAGACGAACCGATGGAGGCGCTCGACGTCAACGCCTTCGCCGTGCGCGTCCTCGCGAGCGCGGCCCGGAGCGTGGGCGCCGCGTTCGTGCACTACAGCACCGATTTCGTGTTCGACGGGACCGGCGACCGGCCTTACACCGAGGACGACCGTCCGAATCCCCGGAGCACCTACGCCTGCTCGAAACTGATTGGCGAGTGGTTCGCGCGCGACGCCGGCCGGCACTACGTGGTGCGCGTCGAAAGCGTGTTCGGCGCGCCGGCCGCGGCGGAGACCGCGCGGCGGACCAGCGTCGATCGGATCGTGGACGGCATCCTCTCCGGTCGCGCGGTCCCGGTGTTCGTGGACCGCACGGTGTCGCCGAGTTACGGCTTCGACGTGGCCGCGGCGACGCGCGCGCTGCTCGAACGGCAGGCCCCGCCGGGCCTCTACCATTGCGTGAGCTCAGGCGCCTGCACCTGGGAAGAGCTGGCGATCGAGGTCGGGCGGCAGCTCGGCCTTGTTCCCCGCCTCGAGCGTCTCCGTCTGGAGGACGCGAAGCTCCGGGCCGAACGGCCCCGATATTGCGCGCTATCGAATGCTAGGCTCGCGGCAGCGGGCGCCGCGATGCCGAGGTGGCAGGACGCGATCGGCCGCTACCTCGCCACCCGGCGGCCCCCGCCCTCCCGTCCTTGACCGGGTTGCGCTAACACCTTACAATTTCAGCTCCTTACCCCGCATTGTCCGCGAGTGCAGGAGGCCCATGTCGAAGCGCGCCATCATCACCGGAATCACCGGCCAGGACGGGTCGTACCTGGCGGACCTGCTGCTCGAGAAGGGGTACGAGGTGACGGGAGTCGTCCGGCGGACGAGCGCTCCCAACCTGTGGCGGATCGAGCACCTGCTCGGCCAGATTGCCCTGCGCCCGGGGGACCTGCTCGACCAGCAGTCGCTGATGCGCGTGATCGACGACGTCCGTCCCACCGAGTTCTACAACCTGGCGGCGATGTCGTTCGTGCCGGCCAGTTGGGACCAGCCGATGCTCACCGGCGAATTCAACTCCCAGGGCGTGACGCGGGTTCTCGAAGCCATCCGCCAGGTGGACCCGAAGGTCCGCCTCTACCAGGCTTCGTCGAGCGAGATGTTCGGCAAGGTCCGCGAGGTGCCGCAGACCGAGCTGACGCCGTTCTATCCGCGCAGCCCGTACGGCGTGTCGAAGGCATTCGGCCACTACATCACCGTCAACTACCGCGAGAGCTACGGGCTCTTTGCGTGCTCCGGGATCCTGTTCAACCACGAGTCGCCGCGCCGAGGGCTCGAGTTCGTGACGCGGAAGGTGACCGACGGGGTGGCCCGCATCAAGCTGGGCCTCGCCGATTCGCTGCCGCTCGGCAACCTGGACGCCTGCCGCGACTGGGGGTTTGCGGGCGACTACGTGCGGGCGATGTGGATGATGCTCCAGCAGGACCAGCCTGACGACTACGTCGTGGCGACCGGCATCGCCCACTCCGTGCGCGACCTGGTGGAGGTCGCGTTTGCCCGCGTCGGTCTCGACTGGGAGAAGTACGTGCGCGTGGATCCGGCTCTCATGCGCCCGGCCGAAGTGGATCACCTGATCGGTGACCCGACCAAGGCGCGGACGGCGCTCGGCTGGCACGCGAACGTGGACTTCCAGGCGCTCGTGGAGATGATGGTGGACGCGGACATGGCGCGGCTCTCCCCACGATGAACGCCACCCGGCACGTGTCCCAGCCGTCGGTTCGTTGACTTGCCTCTGGTGCTCCGATAGGATCGTCTCGTTTCCTGATTTTGTGCCATCAACCGAGCGGCGAGGCCGTCGGACGAGCCTCCTTGAGACTTCGTTCACATGCAGGGCTGGTTCGCAATCCTCCTGTTGATGATCCTCGGCGCGGCTTTTGGCGCAGGGTCGATCGTCATCTCGACGATCCTCGGGCCGCGCAAGCCGAGCCCCGAGAAGCTGGCGCCGTACGAGTGCGGCATGCCCGCCGTCTCCGACGCCCGGGAACGCCATCCGATCAAGTTCTACCTGATCGCGATGATCTTCCTGCTGTTCGACATCGAGGTAGCGTTCCTGTATCCGTGGGCGATGGCGTTGCGCGACCTGGCGTGGACGGGCTTCGTCCAGATCGTGGTCTTTTTCGGGATCCTCCTTGCCGGCTACGCCTACGTCTGGAAGAAGGGCGCGCTCACCTGGGACAAGCCCTAGCCGAGCGCGGAAGGTCGAACTCGGAACCGAGAGCGCAGAACGGAGAAGGCGGCCTCGCTCATGGCTTTTGACGTCGAGATCCCGGTGCTGACGACGACCGTCGAGAAGATGGTGAACTGGGCGCGGATGTCGTCCATCTGGCCCGTCACCTTCGGCCTGGCGTGCTGCGCGATCGAGATGATGTCGATGAGTTCGTCGCGCTACGACATCGCTCGGTTCGGCGCAGAGGTCTTTCGCGGGTCGCCGCGCCAGTCCGACCTGATGATCGTCGCGGGGCGGCTCTCGCGGAAGATGGCCCCGGCGCTTCGGCGCATCTACGACCAGATGCCGGAACCGAAGTGGGTCATCTCGATGGGCGCCTGCGCGTCGGCCGGCGGCGTGTTCGACAACTACGCGATCGTCCAGGGCGTGGATCAGATCGTGCCGGTGGACGTCTTCGTGCCCGGCTGCCCGCCGCGCCCGGAATCGCTCATCTACGGCATCATCCAGCTGCAGAAGAAGATCGGCGCGTCGAAGCTGGTCGTGAAGGCGGGGTAGACCGTGGACATCGCGACGATCATCACCGCGATCAACGCCGCCGTGCCCGGGGCCGACATCCAGCCCGGGACGGCCGCCGATCGGCCGACCGCGGTCGTCCCCCGCGAATACCTGCTGGACACGGCCAGGGTGCTGCGCGACGACCCGTCGCTGCGGTTCGACGTCCTGACCGAGGTCACGGCGGTGGACTGGTGGCCGACCGAGCCCCGGTTCGAAGTCGTCTACCACCTCGTCGCCACCAGTGTGCCGGCGACGCTCCGGCTCAAGGTGAGCCTCCCCAGGGACGACGCGCGCGTGGCCTCGCTCCACACCATCTGGCCCTCCGCCGACTGGCTGGAGCGCGAGGTGTGGGACCTGTTCGGCATCGTCTTCGAGCAGCACGGCGACCTGCGGCGCCTCCTGATGCCCGAGGACTGGGAGGGCCATCCCCTGCGCAAGGACTATCCGGTGCAGATCGCGATGAAGCCCAAGGTCTACGAGCCGCTGCAGCTGACCGAGCAGGAGTTTCGGGCGAACATCGTCGCCGACCGCGACGTGCGCGGCGGTCCCCACCTTCCAGGGCGTTGAGCTGACATGACCACCGCCGACCGCCAGCGCCTGCTGGACACCGCCTTCGCCGACACGATTGCCGCACACGGCCGCGTCCAGCGCGAGAGCCACGTCGCGATCTTCCACGCGGCTGACGCCTTGCTGGCGGCGCTCCGAGCCGGCCGAAAGGTCCTGGCCTGCGGCAACGGCGGCAGCGCGGCCGACTCGCAGCACTTCGTCGCCGAACTGGTCGGGCGTTTCACCCGGGAACGCCGCGCGTGGCCGGCGCTGGCCCTGACCACCGACACGAGCATCCTCACGGCGATCGGCAACGACTACGGGTTCGAGCGGGTGTTCGCGCGCCAGGTGGAAGCGCACGGGCAGCCGGGCGACGTGCTCGTCGGGATTTCGACGAGCGGCGGGTCTCCTGACGTGCTGGCCGCGGTCGAGACGGCGCGGTTCAGGGGGCTCGCGACGATCGGCCTGACCGGACGCGACGGCGGCGCACTCGGGCGCGCCGTGGACATCCACCTGAACGTGCCGTCGCCATCGACCGCCCGGATCCAGGAGGTGCACATCACGATCCTCCACGTGCTGTGCGACCTCGTCGAGCAGGAACTGGTGGACCTCGATGCCTGAGCTCCGCACCGAGACGATGACCGTCAACATGGGGCCGCAGCACCCCAGCACGCACGGCGTGCTGAGGCTCGTGCTCCGCCTCGACGGCGAGAACGTCGTCAGCGCGGATTCGACGGTCGGCTACCTGCACACCGGCATCGAGAAGACCGCCGAGCAGAAGAAATTCCAGCAGGTGATCCCGCTCGTCGAGCGGATGGACTATCTCAGCGCGCAGTCGAACAGCCTCGGCTACGCGCTCGCCGTGGAGAAGCTCCTGGGGATCGAGGTCCCGGACCGCGTGCGGTGGATCCGCGTCCTCCTCGCCGAGTTGCAGCGGCTCAACAGCCACCTGGTCTGGCTCGCGACCCACGGGATGGAGCTGGGCGCGGTCACCGTGATGCTCTACTGCTTCCGCGAGCGGGAGCTGTTCCTGAACATCAACGAGTTGATCGCCGGCTTCCGGATGTTCCCGAGCTTCATCCGCATCGGCGGTCTCCGCGAGGACCTGCCTCCGGGGTTCCACGCCGCGGTGCGGGAGGTCCTGGACCGGATGCCGGCCAAGCTCGTCGAGTACGAGAACCTGCTGACGCACAACCAGATTTACATCAAGCGCACGCGCGGGGTCGGCGCCATCTCGCTCGCCGACGCGCTCGGCCTTGGGCTGGTCGGCCCGATCGCCCGCGCGGCCGGCTCCACCTACGACGTCCGGAAGGCGTTCCCCTATTCCGGGTACGAGACGTTCGACTTCGACGTGCCGGTCGGCAGCGCCGGCGACGTGTACGACCGGTATCTGGTTCGCGTCGAGGAGATGTACCAGTCGCTCGGAATCTGCCGCCAGGCGCTCGACCGCATCACGCCGACCGGCGCCTGGGCGGCCGACGACCCGCGCGTGGTCCCGCCGCCGAAGGACAAGGTCTACACGGAGATGGAAGCGCTGATCCAGCACTTCCTGATTCACTCGCAGGGGTTCGTCGTGCCGAGCGGCGAGGCGTACGTGCCGGTCGAGGGGCCGCGCGGCGAGCACGGCTGTTACGTCGTGTCGAACGGGTTGAACCGGCCGTGGCGCGTCAAGATGCGCTCGCCGTCGCTGATGTCCTGCCAGGCGCTGCCGAAGTTGATCATCGGCGGCATGATCGCCGACGTGATCGCCGTCATCGGGTCGATTGACGTCGTGATGGGAGACGTGGACCGGTGAGCTTCCACCCGGAGATGCGCTACGAGTCGGGGCTGCACGTGTCGCGGCGCCAGCTGCGGCCGGAGGGCGAGCCGTTCGTCTTCACCCAGGCCAACCGCGAACGCCTCGAGCGGATCGCGGCCCACTACCCGAAGGAGCACCGCCGGTCGGCCGTCATCCCGGCGCTGTACATCGTCCAGGACCAGCAGGGTCACGTCACGGCGTCCGCGATTCGCCACGTGGCCGAGGTCATCGGGTGCACGCCCGCGGAAGTGGACGACGTGGTCACCTACTACGCGATGTTCTTCGTCGAACCGGTCGGGAAGTACGTCGTGCAGGTGTGCCGGACGCTGTCGTGCGCGCTGCGCGGCGCGGAGCGCGTCACCGACGAGATCTCGCGCAGGCTCGGCATCGCGGTGGGCGAGACCGACCCGACCGGGACGTTCACGCTGATGGAGATGGAGTGCCTCGGCGCGTGCGACCGTGCGCCCGTCGTGATGGTGAACAACGAGCACTGGCACGAGTGCCAGTCGCCCGAGGACGCGGGGCGCCTGCTCGACGCGTTGAAGGCCGATGGTGAGGCGGCGCTGTCCGGGTGCCATCTGAGGAAGGAATGAGCGCGGCGGGCGGTGTGCGGCGGGCGGCTCGCGGCATTTCTGACGCGGGGAGCACGTGGCGGGCCTCAGGCCGCAAGTCGCAGGTCGCCAGTCGGACGAGTGCGTAATGGATCCAGTCTTGACTTCACACGTGCGCGAACCCCATGGCGGGACGCTCGACGCCTACGTGCGCCGCGGGGGGTACGCCGGGCTCCGCAAGGCGCTCGGCCTCTCGCCCGCGCAGGTGATCGACCTGGTGAAGGCGTCGGGGCTCCGGGGCCGGGGCGGCGCGGGCTTTCCGACCGGGATGAAGTGGCAGTTCGTGCCGAAGGACTCGCCGAAGCCGAGATACCTCTGCTGCAACGCCGACGAGAGCGAGCCGGGCACCTTCAAGGACCACGTGTTGATGGAGCGGAACCCGCACCTGCTGTTCGAGGGGTGCCTGATCGGGTGCCACGCCATCGGCGCCAAGGTCGCCTACATCTACATCCGCGGCGAGTTCTACCACGTGCAGCGCGTGCTCGAGGCCGAGATCGAGGCGGCGCGGGCCGCTGGCTATCTCGGGAAGAACATCCTCGGCACCGGGTTCGACTGCGAGATCCACGTGCACCGCGGCGCCGGCGCCTACGAGGCCGGCGAGGAGAGCGCGCTGCTCGAGTCGCTCGAGGGGAAGCGCGCGCAGCCGCGGCTCCGTCCGCCGTTTCCGGCGGTGGTGGGCCTCTACGGCTGCCCGACCGCGATCAACAACGTCGAGACCCTCTGCAACGTCCCGCTCATCCTGACCAACGGACCCGGGTGGTTCGCCTCGCTCGGGCCGGAGAAGAACGGCGGGCCGAAGCTGTACTGCATCAGCGGCCACGTCGAGAAGCCCGGCGTCTACGAGACGTCGATGAACGTCACGATGCGCGAGCTGATCTACGGCTTCGGCGGCGGCATCCCCGGCGGCCGGGCGCTGAAGGCGGTCATTCCCGGCGGGTCGTCCACGCCCGTGATCCTGCCGGATCAGATCGACGCGCAGGCGAGCTTCGACGGCCTGGTCAAGGCCGGGTCGATGCTCGGCTCTGCCGCCATCATCGTGATGGACGACACGACCTGCATGGTGTGGGCCGCGGAGAATCTGCTGCACTTCTACCGCCACGAATCCTGCGGGAAGTGCACGCCGTGCCGGGAGGGGACCGACTGGCTGCTGAAGATCCTCGCCCGCATCGAGCGCGGCGAGGGAACGATGCGCGACATCGACCTGCTGAACGACGTCGCGGGCAACATCGGCGGCAAGACGCTGTGCCCCTTCGGGGAGGCGGCCGTGGCGCCGGTGTTGAGCACGATCCAGCACTTCCGCGCCGAGTACGAAGCGCACGTCCGCGAGGGCCGGTGCACGTGCCCGGCGGACTGGCGGGTGATGGCTCACTGATCGGCTGGCGGCACGCGACTGGCGGCGTGCGGCGCACGACCGTTGACGTTCGACTGTAGGCGAAAACACCTGTGCCTCCTCTGACTGTCATCGTCCAACTCGGCCTCGTGCTGGCGGTCTTCGTGCTGCTGCTGCTGTCCTCGGCCGCGATGGTGTACGCCGAGCGCAAGGTCGCGGCGCTCATCCAGCAGCGCGAGGGGCCGAACCGTGTCGGGCCGCGCGGCCTGCTGCAGCCCTTCGCCGACGTCATCAAGCTGATGTTCAAGGAGGAGCTGCGTCCCGGCGGGGCGGACACGGTGCTCTTCCTGATGGCGCCCGTGATCTCGGCGACCGCGGCCTTCGCCGCGTTCGCGGTGGTGCCGTTCGGCGCCGAGACGACCTTCTTCGGCCTGCTCGACCAACCGCTGAAGCTCCAGGTGGCGGACGTCAACGTCGCGGTCCTCGTGGTCTTTGCGATCACGTCGATGAGCGTGTACGGCATCGTGCTGGCCGGGTGGAGTTCGAACAGCAAGTACTCGCTGCTCGGCGGCCTGCGCTCCGCTTCGCAGATGATCAGCTACGAGTTGCCGTACGGCCTCGCGCTCGCGTCGGTGCTCGTGCTCGCCAACTCGCTGTCGCTCACCGACATCGTCAACCGGCAGGCCGGCTACTGGTTCGGGTTCATCCCGCGCTGGTTCGTCTTCGTCCAGCCGGTCGGGTTCCTGATCTTCATGATCTCGGGTGTCGCCGAGACCAACCGCGCGCCGTTCGACTTCCCCGAAGCCGAGCAGGAGCTGGTGGCCGGCTACCACACCGAGTACTCGAGCATGGCATTCGCCATGTTCTTCCTGGCCGAGTACATCAACATGGTCACCGTGTCCGCGGTGGCCACGGACCTGTTCCTCGGCGGGTGGAATGGGCCGTTCCTGCCCGCGTGGCTCGGCTGGATCTGGTTCCTGGCGAAGACCTCGGCGCTGTTGTTCTTCTATATCTGGATGCGGTGGACGCTGCCTCGGTACCGCTACGACCAGCTCATGCAGTTCGGGTGGAAGATGCTGCTGCCGCTGGCCGCGCTGAACCTGCTGGCAACGGCTGCGGGGGTGATGCTTCTTGGGGTTTGAGCTGCCGCTCTTCTACGTGTTCGCCACCGTCGCCGTGGTGGCGTCGGCGCTGGTCATCGGGCAGCGGAGCCCGATCTACAGCGTCATGCTGTTGATCGCGTCGTTCGCGGCGCTGGCGGGGCTGTACGTCCTGCTCGATTCGCCGTTCGTGGCGGTCATCCAGATCATCATCTACGCCGGCGCCATCCTGGTGCTGTTCCTGTTCGTGGTGATGCTGTTGAACGCCCCGAAGGAGGCCCCGGGCCCGTGGGCCCGCCTGGCGGCCGGGCCGAGGCGCGCGGGCGCCGTGCTGGGCGGCGTCCTGGCCGTCGAACTGGCGTGGGCCATCTGGCGCGCGGCCATCGCACCCGAGCCGGTCGGCGCCGGCTCCGGGGCGTCGGCGCAGGCGATCGAATCGGTGCGTTCGATCGGACAGGTGCTCTACACGGACTACGCCTTCGCGTTCGAGGTGACCTCGCTGCTGATTCTCGTGGCGATGGTCGGAGCGGTCGTGCTGGCGAAGAGGCACGTGTGACCCCATGGTGACCCTGAACCACTACCTCGCCCTCTCGGCAATCCTGTTCGCGATCGGGACGACCGGCGTGTTCCTGCGTCGGAACATGATCACGGTGCTGCTGTCGATCGAGATCATGCTCAACGCCGCGAATCTCACGCTCGTGGCCTTCGGCCGCCACTGGGGCGCGGTGGACGGGCAGATCATCGTGTTCTTCGTGGTGACCGTCGCGGCGGCGGAGGCGGCCGTCGGCCTGGCGATCGTCATCGCGCTGTTCCGGCTGCGGGAGTCGCTCGACCCGGATGCCTTCACGTCGCTGAAGTGGTGACGAACCGAATGCTGCTGCTCATTCCGCTCCTTCCGTTCCTCGGATTCGTCCTGAACGCCTCGGTCGGGCGGCGCGTCTCGAAGGCCGTTTCGGGCGGTGCCGCCGTCGCGGCGATGTTCGGTTCGTTCGCCGTGTCCGCGGCGGCATCCTGGTCCCTCCTGGGGATGCCCGCGGGCAGCCGGATCATCGACCAGTCGGTCTTCACCTGGATCCCGTCCGGCGACCTGCAGGTGCCGTTCGCGCTGCGCCTCGACCCGCTGTCGATGGTGATGATCCTCGTCGTCTCGGGGATCGGCTCGCTCATCCATCTCTACTCGACCGCGTACATGCACGAGGAGCGGGACAGCGAATACGCCCGCTATTTCTCCTACCTCAACCTGTTTGCGGCGTTCATGCTCGTCCTCGTGCTGGCGCCGAACTTCCTGGTCATGTTCGTCGGCTGGGAGGGGGTCGGGCTCTGCTCCTACCTCCTGATAGGGTTCTGGTATCACAAGCCTTCCGCTGCCGACGCCGGCAAGAAGGCGTTCATCGTCAACCGCGTGGGCGACTTCGGCTTCCTGCTCGGCGTCCTGCTGCTGTTCTCGCACTTTGGCACGCTGGACTTCCACGAGCTGGCGCGCAGCGTCTCGGCGTTCGCGCCCGAGACCGCCGCCTTCGGAACGCTCTCGCTTGCCGCGCTGCTGCTCTTCGTCGGCGCCGTCGGCAAGTCCGCGCAGATCCCGCTCTACATCTGGCTGCCCGACGCGATGGAGGGCCCGACGCCGGTGTCCGCCCTGATCCACGCCGCGACGATGGTGACGGCCGGCGTGTACATGATCGGACGCAACGCGGTGCTCTACTCCCACGCGCCGGGCGTGCTCGAGCTCGTCGGGATCATCGGCGTGGCGACGGCCGTGATGTCCGCCACCATCGGCCTGGTGCAGAACGACATCAAGCGCGTGCTGGCGTATTCCACCGTGTCGCAGCTCGGCCTGATGTTCCTGGCCATGAGCGTGCGCGCCTACGCGGCCGGCATCTTCCACCTGTATACGCACGCGTTCTTCAAGGCGCTGCTCTTCCTCGGTTCCGGCGCGGTGATCCACGCGCTGGCCGGCGAACAGGACCTGCGGCGGATGGGCGGGCTCCGGAAGGAGCTGCCGGTCACCTACTGGACGTTCCTGGCCGGCACGCTCGCCATCGCCGGCGTGCCCCTGTTCTCGGGCTTCTTCAGCAAGGACGAGCTGCTCTACCGCGCATTCTCGAGCGGGCACCCCTACCTGTGGTTCTTCGGCAGCGTGGCGTCGCTGCTGACCGCGTGCTACATGTTCCGGCTCGTCTTTCTCGCGTTCCACGGCGAGCGCGCGTCGGGTGCGGCGGAGCACGCGCCGGCGCACGGCGCCGCGGAGGCGTCGCACGGACACCTGCACGACGCCCCGCGCCCGATGGCGATCGCGCTGGTCGTGCTGGCCGTCGGCGCCGTCCTGGCCGGCTATGTCGGCGTGCCGGGCGTGCTCGGCGGCTCGAACCGGATCGAGCGGTTCCTCGAGCCGAGTTTCACCGCGGAGCGCGCCGAGACGGCGGCTGCTTCGGAGTACGCCGCCGAAGGGGCCCACGAAGCGGAGATGGCCGGGCACGGGGCGGCCGAGAGCCCGGCACTCGAAGGCGTGTTGATGCTGACGTCCACTCTCGTCGCCTTCGCCGGGATCGGCCTGGCGTGGCTGTTCTTCCTGAAACGGCGCGACCTCGCGGACGCGGCGGCGCAGCGCTTCCAGGGGTTGCACCGGCTGCTCCTGAACAAGTACTACGTGGACGAAGTCTACGACGCGGGGATCGTCCAGCCGGTCAGGATCATCTCCGAGCAGGCCCTGTGGAAGGGGATCGATGTCGGCGTGATCGACGGGGCGGTGAATGGGGCGGGCGTCGCCGTCAGGGGCGCGAGCGGCATGCTGCGTCTGCTGCAGACCGGTTCGATCCGGGCCTACGCCGCGTCTTTGATGCTCGGGGCCGTGCTGATTCTCGGCTACATGCTGTGGCCGCGGTAGCTCGCGGCGAGGATCAGGCCTCAAGGCCTGCTGCGACCGTTGTCGGAGGCCACGGTGCGGCCGCAACGGGCGGCCGGAATGACCGGTGGGGCAGGGCTTCAGCCCTGACCTGCACAGCCAGAGACAGAGCGAATTGACGTGCTGACAACAATCGTCTTCCTGCCGCTCGCGGGGGCGCTGCTGCTGCTGCTCATCGAGAACGGCGACGGCCGGCGCGACGCGGTCATCCGCTGGACGGCCCTGGGCGCGTCCCTGGTGGTGTTCGCCGCGACGCTCCTCCTCTGGAGCCGGTTCGACCCGGCGCGCGCCGACTTCCAGTTCGTCGAGCGCCACGACTGGATCCCCTCGTTCGGCGTCCAGTACCTCGTGGGCGTCGACGGCATCAGCCTGTTCCTGCTGGTGCTCACCGGGTTCCTCACGCCGGTCGCCCTGCTGTCGTCGTGGGAGTCGGTCCACAAGAAGCTGAAGGAGTTCGCCGCGTTCGTGCTCGTGCTCGAGAGCGCGATGCTCGGCGTATTCGTCTCCCTGGACCTGTTCCTGTTCTACGTGTTCTGGGATGCGATGCTGGTCCCGATGTACTTCCTGATCGGGATCTGGGGCTACGACCGCCGGGTCTACGCCGCCGTCAAGTTCATCCTCTACACCGCCGCCGGCAGCGTCCTGATGCTCGTCGCGATCGTCGGTCTGGCCTGGATGCACAATGCGATCACCGGCGCGGGCTACAGTTTCGACCTGTTGAAGCTCTACGACCTCCACCTCCCGCGGCAGTACGAATTCTGGTTCTTCCTGGCGTTCACGGTCGCGTTCGCGATCAAGGTCCCGCTGTTCCCGTTCCACACGTGGCTGCCCGACGCACACGTCGAGGCGCCCACGGCCGGGTCGGTCATCCTGGCCGGCGTGCTGCTGAAGATGGGCACCTACGGCCTCCTGCGCTTCGCCTTCCCGCTCTTCCCGGCGGCGGCGGCGTATTTCGCGCCGGTGCTCGCGGTGCTCGCGGTCGTCGGCATCATCTACGGCGCGCTGGTGGCCATGGTCCAGCCGGACCTGAAGAAGCTGGTGGCGTACTCGAGCGTCAGCCACCTGGGATTCGTCGTGCTCGGCATCTGCGCGCTGAACGTCCAGGGCGTGCAGGGCGCGGTCTACCAGATGCTGAACCACGGTGTCAGCACCGGCGGCCTCTTCCTGATCGTCGGAATGCTGTCTGACCGTCGGCACACGCGGCTCATCGCCGAGTTCGGCGGCCTGAAGGCGGCGACGCCGCGCCTGGTCGCCGTGTTCCTGCTGATCACGCTGTCGTCGATCGGCCTGCCGGGGTTGAACGGCTTCGTCGGCGAGTTCCTGATCCTGCTCGGGGCGTTCAGGTGGGATCCCCGTTTCGCGGCGTTCGCCGCGTCCGGAGTCATCTTGTCGGCCGTCTACATGCTGTGGATGTTCCAGCGAGTGAACTACGGGCCGGTGACCCACGAGGAGAACATGGCGCTGCCCGACCTCACGGTCCGCGAGCGCTGGGTGATCGTGCCCACGGTCGCCATGGCCATCTTCATGGGCGTGCTGCCCGGGATCTTCCTGAAGCCGATGCAGCCCTCCGTGGACCGGCTGCTCCAGCGCGTGAGCCACGAAACCGTCGCGCGGGCGCCCCGCGCGCCGGCCGACGATCACGCGGTGGCCGAGTCGCGCGGCGCGGCGCCGGCGGACGTCAGGGTGAAGAACTGACATGTCATTGTCTTCCATCACCGCCATCGTCCCCATCCTGTGCGTGACGGCCGCCGGCATCGCGGCGATGCTGGCCGAGGCGTTTCGCGAGCCCGGCGAGCGGATGCCGATCAGCGGGCTTGGCCTGGTCGGCCTCGCGGGCGCCGCCATCAGCGCCGGACTGCTCTGGGGCCGTCACGCGACGGGCTTCGGCGTCGTGGCCGCCGACACGTTCGGGCTCTTCTTCGTCATGATCCTCGTGGTCATCGGCGTGATGACGATGCTGCTGTCGCCGCAGTTCGTGGCGGTGGATGAGCTGCCGGGCGGGGAGTACTACGCGCTCACGCTGTTCGCGCTCGCCGGGATGATGCTGATGGCGATGGCCACCGACCTCCTGTTGATCTTCCTGGCCCTCGAGGTGATGTCGCTGGCGGTCTACGTGCTGACGGCGATCAAGCGGAACTCCGAGGCGTCGGTGGAAGGCGCCTTCAAGTACTTCATCCTCGGCGGCTTTTCGAGCGCGTTCTTCCTCTACGGCATCGCGTTCGTCTACGGCCTGGCGCACTCCACGCGGCTCGACCGGGTTGGCAGCGCGCTGGCCGGCGAGTCCGCCCGTCACCCCATCCTGGCGCTGGTTGCGCTCGGCCTGCTGCTCGTCGGCTTCGGCTTCAAGGTGTCGGCCGTCCCGTTCCACATGTGGACGCCGGATGCGTACGAAGGCGCGCCCACGATCGTGGCGGGCTTCATGTCCACGGGCGTGAAGGCGGCGGCGTTCGCGGCGCTCCTGCGCGTGATGGTGACGGCGTTCGACCCGCTGCACGCCACGTGGCTCCCCGTCATCTGGGTGATGGCCGCCATCACGATGATCCTCGGGACCATCGTGGGCGTGGCGCAGGCGAATCTGAAGCGGATGCTGGCGTACTCCAGCATCGCGCACGCCGGCTACGTCCTGGTCGGGCTTGCCGCCTACAACGACGTGGGTCGCGGCGCCATCCTCTTCTACCTGCTCGCCTACGGCGTCACCAACCTCGGCGCCTTCGCCGTCATCGGGCTGCTGGCGACGCGCGAGCGCGCCAACGACGACCTGGCCAGCATCGCCGGCCTCTCCGACCGCCACCCGGCGCTGGCCGCGGTGTTCTCCGTGCTCCTGCTGTCGCTTGGGGGGATTCCGCCGACGGCCGGCTTCGTCGGGAAGTGGTACATCTTCAGCGCGGCGGTCCGCGCCGGCGACTACGGCCTCGCGATCATCGGCGTGCTTACCAGCGTCGTGTCGATCTTCTTCTACCTGCGCGTCATCGTCATGATGTACATGGCCGAGCCGGGCGACGCGCCGGCGTCGAACGAACCATCGCGAGCCGCCGTGTTCACGCTGGCGGCGACGCTGGTCGCGACGTTCTACCTCGGGATCCTCCCGACGCGGATCCTCGAACTGGCCGCACGCTCGATCAGCAGCCTGTTCTGACGCCGGCTCGCGGCCGACGCCTGACGGCTGGCGGCCTCCAAGGCGTAGGCCTCCCCTGGCTGATTCCGTTCACCACGCACCGGAACACGTGGCGGCCGGCTTCTCTGGCGACGCGCGTCGGGAGCTGTACCGCAAGTCGCCGGCCGTCAGCCGCAAGCCGGCTCAGTCACGCTGGCACGCTGGCAAGAGAGTCGGCCAGCAACTCGTCCTCCGCCGGCAGGACGGTTCTCAGATCGAGCACCAGGTTGTCGTTCTCGATCCTCCCGACGATTCCGATTCCCGGCTGCCGCAGCCAGCGATCCAACCAGTCGGCACTCTTGTTCGGGTGACGCAGGGCGACCACGAACGTCGGGAGCTCCAGTCCCGGCGTCGTTCCGCCGCCGATGGTCGACTGGGCAGCGAGCAGTTCCACGTCGAGAATGCCACCGCCCTTCGCGCGCTCGGCCACGCGCATCGCCCGCGCCCTGACGTCGTCCGGCGCTGCCAGGATCATCTGCAGGATCGGGAGGGTCCGGCTCGCCCGCCCTGCGGCATACTCGCCGAGCGTCGCTTCGAGAGCGGCATACGTCAGCTTGTCCACCCGGAGGGCGCGCATCAGCGGATGACGCCTCACCCGCGCCACCAGTTCGCCGCGGCCCGCGATGATGCCGGCCTGCGGGCCGCCCAGCAGCTTGTCGCCGCTGAAGCACACGATGTCGATGCCCGCTGCGATACTCGCCTGGACCCGAGGCTCGCCAGCCAGGAGCGCATCGAGCCGCGGCGCGTCTTCTTCGCCGACGAGGCCCAGGTATCCGCTGCCGATGTCTTCGGCGACCGGGATTCCGCGCTCCCGGCCGAGGCTCACGAGTTCCTCGAGGCTCGGCTGCTCGGTGAACCCCTCGATCCGGAAATTCGACCGGTGCACCCTCAACAACAGCGCCGTGTCGGGGCCAATCGCGCTGCGGTAGTCGTCCACCCGGGTGCGGTTCGTCGTGCCGACCTCGCGCAGTTTCGCCCCCGACTGGACCATCACGTCGGGCACGCGGAATCCGCCGCCAATCTCCACCAGTTCGCCGCGCGACACGACCACTTCCCGGCCCGCCGCCAGGGAGGCGAGCACTAGGAGCACGGCGGCCGCGTTGTTGTTCACCACCACCGCGGCTTCGACGGCAAGCAGCCGCTGGATCAACGCCTCCGCGTGCGCATCGCGCCGGCCACGCCGGCCGGTCTCGAGGTCGAATTCGAGGTTGGAGTAGGCCCTGGCGATGGCGCCGAGACGCTCGATTGCGGCGTCGGACAACGGCGAACGGCCGAGGTTGGTGTGGACGATGACGCCGGTGGCGTTGATCGTCGGTCGCAGCGACGGCCGCCCCGTGTCGTGCAGCAGTCGGCGCGCCCGGTCGAGCAGGGCGAGTGCCACAGCCTCCGGATCGACCGGCGACGGAACCGCCGGTTCACCGGGTGCGTGGACAAGGCTCGCCCGGAAGGCGCGCGCCGCTTCTCGGAGCGCTTCCACGATGGTCGCGCGGCCGAAGTCACGCTCCAGGGCGCGCACCTCCTCGCGCTGCCGCAGGTGCTCGATCGAGGGGATGATGCGGAAGTCGGTCATGGCAGTTGCCGCTCGCTGCGGTCTCAGGATACCATCACCCGTGGATTCCGCTGCCGGACGCGCCTGGTTCGCGCGTCGATTCGCCAGGGAGTGCCGTGCCCGAACACACCGAGCTCGAACGCGACCTGGGCCTCCTCGAGGTCACGCTCCGCAAGCTCGAAACCGAATACAACATGTTCTTCGCGGGGCAGATGCCCAAGCCGCCCTGGGAGACGCGCCGCAGGGTCGAGGCGCAGCTGCGCCGGTTCGACCGCGCCTTCATCCAAAGCGCGGTCGATCGATTCCGCCTGACCACGCTGCAATCGCGCTTCGCGACGTTCGTGGAGCTGTGGGACCGGGCGCTGCGAGCCCGCGAAGAAGGGCGCCCTGGGCCGTTCAGCAAAGCCGCGCGCCCCCCGGCGCCAGCCGGGCCGCCACCGCCCGTCGATCGCGTGGTCGGGTCGGCGACCGTGTCGGACCTGGCGCACGAGGGCGAGAAGGTCGAAGCGCTCTACGCGTCGCTGATCGAGGCGCGCAAGGCGGTCGGGACCGACGAGCCGTTTCCGTTCCACCGGTTCGCGCAGATTGTCAAAGGCCAGGTCGCGAAGCTCAAGCGGGCCGGGAGCCGGGACGTGGCGTTCCGCATTTCGGTGAAGGAAGGCAAGGTCGCGTTCACCGCGCGAGGCGTGGAGGGGTCGGGCGAGGACCCATCCGAGTAACAACCGCAGGGGCTCGAGGGGAAGTGCTGACGTCCGGGGCGATGAGGTGGGGATGGCAAGAGGCGCCCGGTCAGGCCGGGCGCCCCGGGTGTGTCGGCCTTACACCTTGACGACGTTGCCGGCCTGTGGGCCCTTGGGGCCGTCAACGATCTCGAACTCGACGGCCTGGCCTTCCTCGAGCGAGCGGAATCCGCCATCACTCTGGATCGCCGAGTAATGCACGAAGACGTCGCTGCCGCCGTCTCGTTCGATGAATCCGTACCCCTTTGCGTTGTTGAACCACTTGACCTTGCCTGTAATGCGCATTCTTTCCCTGCCTTGCAGTGGTGCGGCGCCGTGCGCCGCTCGACGTACCTACCCTCGTGCCACAGCGTGACGACGGGGGCACAAAAAAAGCCGCACGGTCGCGGCTTGACGCCAAGGCCCGATCAGTACCGGCGCCAATTGGCATGATAGCGGGGGCTCCAGACGAGTGTCAAGCGAACGAACCGAGACCTGGAGGGGGAGTTCATGGCCCGAGCGTTGCTGAGCGTGTCCGACAAATCCGGCTTGCCCGAGTTCGCCCGCGCGCTGGCCGACCGGGGCTACGAACTGGTGTCAACGGGGGGCACCGCGAAGGCCCTGGCGGCGGCAGGGCTGCCGGTTCACGGCGTTTCGGAGGTCACGGGCTTCCCTGAGATGCTCGACGGGCGTGTCAAGACGCTGCACCCGGCCGTGCATGGGGGGATTCTGGCCCGCCGGTCCCGCCCCGACGACCTCGCAGCCATCGAACGTCACGGCATCCGCCCCATCGACATCGTCGTCGTCAATCTCTACCCGTTCGTGCGGGCCGCGGCGAATCCCGATACCGCGTTCGACGGCATCGTCGAGGAGATCGACATCGGTGGTCCGAGTCTCGTGCGGGCGGCGGCGAAGAACTTCCGCGACGTGCTGGTCGTCGTGTCGCCGGCCGACTACGGAGCCGTGATCGGGCAGCTGGACCGGCCCGGGGGTCCTTCGCCGGAATTCCGGCTCTCGCTGGCGCGGACGGCGTTCGCCCATACCGCCGACTACGATGCGGCGATCGCGGCGGAACTCGAGTGCGTGCGAATCGTGGATGGCGCGTTCGAGCGCACGGCTCGCAGCCCGGACCTGCCGGGGAGGCTGTTCCTGGCGGCTACCAAAGCCAGCGATCTCCGCTACGGCGAGAACCCGCACCAGGCGGCCGCGTGGTACCGGACGGCGACCGGGGGCCGGTTCGACGTGCTGCAGGGCAAGGCGCTGTCGTTCACCAACCTGCTCGACATCGATTCGGCCGCGAGGATCGCAGCGGAGTTCGACGAACCGGCGGCGGTGGTGATCAAGCACACGAACCCCTGCGGCGCGGCCACCGGTTCGTCGCTAGTGGACGCGTACATCCGGGCGCGGGATGCGGACGCCCTGTCCGCCTACGGCGGGATTGTCGGCCTGAACCGTGCGATCGATCCGGACACCGCGCGGGCGATTGCGACGACCTTCATCGAGGCGGTCATCGCACCCGGCATCGAGGACGGTGCGCTCGACGTGCTGTCGGTGAAGAAGAACCTGCGGGTCGTCATCGCCGACATCGCGCGTGAGCTGGGCGCGGGGCGCCGTCATCTCGACATACGTTCGATCTTCGACGGCCTGCTGGTGGAGGACCGTGACGCGGTCGCGGAAGCCTCGAAGGCGTGGCCGCCGCCGGGCCTGGGGACCGGCGATTCCTCGTTGCGCGTGGTGACGAAGCGCCGACCGACTGCGGACGAGTGGCAGGGGCTGCGCTTCGCCTGGCGCATCTGCGCCCACGTGAAATCGAACGCCGTCATCTTCACCGATGCCCAGCGGACGCTCGCGGTGGGCGCCGGCCAGACGAGCCGCGTGGATGCCGTGAAGGTGGCGATCATGAAGGCGGCGGACCGGGGTGATGCCGGTGGGAGGGTGAGCGTCCTGGCCGGGTCCGTTGCCGCGTCCGACGCGTTCTTCCCGTTCCGCGACGGCCTCGATGCAGTCGCCGCTGCCGGAGCGACCGCGGTCATCCAGCCGGGAGGGTCGGTGCGGGATGCCGACGTCATCGCCGCCGCCGACGAACACGGCCTCGCGATGGTGTTCACGGGCCGGCGCCACTTTCGGCACTGAAAAGCCGGGCAGGGCTTCAGCCCTGCCCTTATCTACGGCACGTTCGACCGCTCGAGGGCGGAGACCAGCTCGTCCTGCGACAGGGTCGCCGGGCCGAACTTCGCTACCACCACCCCCGCCGCCTGGTTGGCGAGGCCGCAGGCATCCCGCAGCGAGACGCCGGCAGCCAGCGACAGCGCCGCGGTCGCGATGACCGTGTCGCCGGCGCCGGTGACATCCGCGACCTCCCGCGCAGCCGTGGCGTAGTGCACGGCCTCAGGGCCGCTGAGCAGGCACATCCCGTGCTCTCCCCGGGTGATCAGGACATCCAGGCAGCCGGCGCGTTCACGGAAGAGGCGCGCGGCGGCCACCGCGTCTTCGGCCGTCCGGATTCGCTGGTGCGTGGCAATCTCGGCCTCGTGATGGTTCGGCGTGACCAGCGTCGCGCCCGCGTAGTAGTGGATGTGCGGGATCTTCGGATCGACGAGCACGGGGATCCCGCGCGCACGCCCGGCCGCCACCACGCGTACCATCAACTCCCGCGTCACGGCTCCCTTCAGGTAGTCCGACACGAGGATCGCGTTCGCGTGCTGCGCCAGGCGGTCCACCTGGCCGGCCAGCGACTGCTGCGCCTCGCCCGATGCCTCGTGGTCGCTCTCGTAGTCGATCCGCGCCACCTGCAGGTTTCGCGTCGTCACAATCCGGAGTTTCGTCGTCGTGCGCCGCGTCGGGTCGATGACCAGGCCCGAGGTGCCGATTCCGCACTCCAGCAGGAGTTCACGGAGGCGCTGGCCCGCGCCGTCCGCACCGGTCAGTCCGACCAACTCGACGGTGCCGCCGAGCGCCCGCACGTTGTGGGCGACGTTCGAGGCGCCGCCCACGCGGTAGTCGTCGTGGTCGTACTCGACGACCGGGACCGGTGCCTCGGGCGAAATCCGATTCACGCGACCGACGACGAACTGGTCGAGCATGACGTCGCCGACAATCAGGACCGACGCCGAGGAGAAGGTGTCGATCGAACGACGAAGTTGGTCGAGGGTTGAGGACATAGTCAGGGCACGGGCACGGGCGCGGAAGCCGACGGTTCCCGGGCCGCGGCAAACGGAAGCGTCAGCAGGATCAGGAGCGTCACCAGGAATTCCGAGTCGCCGAAATTGTACTCGAAGATTCCCGCAGCCAGCATGGCGACCAGCGCTCCCAGGCCTGCGGCAGCCAGGTACCGGATGCGGTCCTGTCGAAACCTCCGCCAGAGCGTGACCGCGGCTGCGGCGACGAACCAGATCCAGACCGCCAGGGCCGGCAGGCCCCGTTCGGCCGCGATCTGCAGCGGGACGTTGTGGAGGTGAGGCGGCGTCATTTCGACCGCCGTGGGCTGGCGGTAGGTCGGGTAGACCTCGGGCAAGACGTTCGGGCCGACGCCCGTGAGCGGATAGCGCCCGATGATCGCCGTTCCCGCCTGGACCATCGCCAGCCGGTCGCGATTGGTGGGGTCGTGGAGGTTGAACATCGAGTAGGCACGGTCGGTGACCGCGGCTGGCGCCAGGGCAAAGAACAACGCGGCGACGACCGGCAACACACCGAACAGCCGCAGGTCGCGGAGGAGCAGCAGCACGCCGACGCCGACGCAGGCGCCCACCCAGGCGCTTCGCGTGAAGGTGAGCGCGAGGGCCGCGACGAGCGCGGGCATCACCAGCGCCGGCCAGATCCAGTCGCGCCGCTCGTAGAGCAGGCGCGCGGCGGTGGAGCAGATGACGAGCATCAGCAGTCCGGAATAGGTCATGTAGTGGCCGAGCGTGCCCCGGGGCCGCTGGCCGAGCGAGTCGTAGTTGAGCACGCCGTACTCGATCACGCCGACGATGGCGCTGACCGCGCCCACGGTGATGATCAGGTGCATCATCGTGCGCGCCCGGCTGCCCCTGGCGATCGAGCAGGTTGCGGGTACGACAAGGTAGAGGAGCATCTGCTTGAGGGGGCCAAGGCTGCGAACCCTGTCGAGCGAGAACAGCGTCGCCACGAGCGACACGCCGGCATAGGCCAGCAGCGGCCAGAACCAGGGCGGCACCTCCGGACGTTCCCGGTTGACGACGAGCGACGCAATCCAGGCGACCAGCGTGAGCCACAACGCGGTCTCGCCGATGACGATCGAGAACTGGATCGCCCCGGCGCACACCATCAACCCTGCCAGCATCGCCTGATCGAGCCAGGGAGAGACGCGTCGGCCGGTCTCTTCAGTCGCCATAAGTTCCTATCGACCTCGTGTCAGCGCACGCTCGGCGGCGTCGGCCACCTGGGCGGGCGCGATCGACCCCAGGCAGCGGTAATCGCCCGGCTCGCACCGCCGCTGATCGCAGGGACGGCACGCGAGGCCAGGCAGCTCGATCGACTCGGTCACGAAGCGGGCGGGCCTCCACGGCGCCGACCGCGCGGCGAGCGTCGGGCCGTACAGGCCGACGATTGGCACCCCCGTGGTCCCGGCCACGTGCAATGGTCCGCTGTCGCCGCCGATGAACAGGTCCGCCAGGTCCATCAATGCCCGCAGTTCGGCGAGATCGAAGTCGATGTCGTCGACCACGCCGCGCGCGGCCGCGCCGAGTTCGGCACGCGCCTGTTCGCCAATCCGTCGCGCCGCCTCGTGCTCGGAGGGACCGGAGACGACGAGGACCCGGCGAGTCGGGTCCCGGCGAACCAGCGCGGCGACCAGCGCGACGAACGACGCGGCGGGCCACCGCCGAAAGGGGTTCCCCGCGCTGACGTGGAGCACGATCACCGGACTGCCGGCGGGATCGACGCGTGCGGACGCCAGCTTGTCCGCGACCGATGTCATGGCCGAGCGCGAAACCGGCATCTCGGTCGCGTCGCGTTCCGGGTCCGGCGCGCCGAAACCGAGCGGCGTCAGCAGGTCCCACTGGTTGACAACCGAGTGCCGCGGCCGCAGCGACCGGTCCCGCGGAACGCGCTCAGTGTACATCCAGCCGCGGCCAGTGACCGTGTAGCCGACACGACGCGGGGCGCCGGTGGCCCACGCGAGCAGCGCGCTTCGGGGCCCGCCGTGCAAATCGAGCACCAGGTCGTAGCGCGCCGCCCGCAGGCGCCGCCCAAGCCGAAGGTCCGCCGCCAGCCTGCCCGGGGCGTCCGGCCGCGATGCGACGATCACCTCGTCGAGGTGGGGATTCCCGGCGACGACTGGGGCGGCGTGCGGCTCGACGACGTAGGCCAGGCGGGCCACCGGATACTGGCGCCGAAGCGCGCGGAGGATCGGCGTCGTGAACACGACGTCGCCGATGAGACGAAGACGGATCAGGAGGATGTTCACTGAACTCGGTGCGTGGCGCCGCGGGGCCAGCCTCGCTAGTCCTCGACCTTCGCCTCGTCGAGCAGCATCACCGGGATGTTGTCATCAGCGACCGGGTAGACCCGCCGACATTTCGGACACTTCAAGCCGGCGCCGTCGTGGACGGGCTGAACCGACTCATGGCATTCGGGGCACACCAGAATCTCGAGCAGTTCCGGGTCAACGGGCACGGCGGCCTCCTTGGCTGTCTCCGGGAACTATATCAAAGGTGCCGTCACTATCCGTGATCGGCCTTTTGTGGAACAATCGACGCGATGATCCTCCAGATGTTCGTCGGCTGCTGGCTCCTGGTCGGACCGCCCGCCGCCGGTGTCCCGGCGTCAACGAATTCCGGAGCTCAGGGCCAGGCCGCCGGGCGTCCGGCCGAGGCGCAGGCCGCGCCCGGGCCGGCCATGTCGCGCGAGGCGGAGGCGTACTACCAGTTCATGCTCGGGCGTCACCTCGAGTCGGAAGGAGACGTCGACGGCGCGATCAAGGCGTACAACGAGGCGGCCAGGCTGGATCCGAAGTCGGCCGAGATCCTCGCAGAACTCGCGGGACTGTTCGCGCGCGAGAACAAGGTCCGCGAGGCGCTGACCACCGCCGAGTCGGCGCTGAAGCTCGATCCGAACAACGCGAATGCCCACCGCGTCCTGGGGATCGTCAACGCCAGCCTCGCGCGCGTGGACGACGGTTCGACCCCGCTCGACGCCGATTCCGCCGCCTATGCCGCCAGGGCCGTGGAGCATCTCGAGGCCGCGCGAAAGGTCAGCGAGGTCTCGATGCCGGGCCTCGACCTGATTCTCGGCCGACTTTGCATCCGCACCGGAGCCTACGCGAAGGCCATCGGCGTGCTCGGCAGGCTCGTGGCCGATGAACCGGGCTGGCCCGATCCTGTCGGCCTGCTCGTGCAGGCCTACCAGCAGGGCGGACGCGCGGGCGATGCGGTCGCTGTGCTCGAAGGGAACGTGGCCGGCCAGCCCCAGTTCTATGCGTCGCTCGGCGAGCTGTACGAGAGGCTCCAGCGGTGGTCGGAGGCGGCCGGCGCCTACGAGCGGGCGCTCGAGCGCAGTCCCGACAGCCTCGAATTGCGGACGCGGCTGGCGGTCGCGCTGCTGTCCGGCGGCGACGAGTCGAAGGCCGGCCGCGCGGTGGAGCTGCTGCAGCAGGTCCGGCACGAGAACCCTGCCGACAGCCGCGTGCTCTACCTTCTCGCACAAGCCCAGCGGACCGCCGGGAAGCTGGACGATTCGGAAACGACTGCCCGCGAATTGATGGCCGTTGCGCCGGGCTCGATGATGGGCCGCTACGCGCTCGCGCTGGTCATGGAGGAGGAGCAGCAGTACCGCAAGGTCATCGAGGCGCTCGAACCGCTGGCGAACGCGCCAGCGGGGTCGGCCGGCGCCGGTTCCGACATGACGCCGCTCCTCGTGCACCTGGGGCTCGCGCACATGGAGCTAGGCGAGGCCGACCTCGCGCTCGCCGCGTTCGAACGGGCGAGGACGGCATCGCCCCAGAACACGGCCATCGACATCTACGTCATCCAGGCGCAGTTGACCGCGCGGCGTTACGCCGACGCGGCCGCCCTCGCGCGGAAGGCCAGGGCCAGCCGGCCGGGCGACCAGCGCGTCGTTCGGCTGGAGGCCGAGGCGCTGCGGCAGAGCGGCAAGGCAGAGGATGGCGCGGCGCTTCTCGCCGACGCGCTCGCGCAGCACCCGGACGACGTCTCGGCCTACCTGGCGATGGCCGAATTCGACGCGCAGAGGAAGCAGTACGACGCCGCCCAACGTGTGCTCGAACAGGCCGCGGCGAAGTTCCCGTCCGAGCTCTCCATTCCCTTCCAGATGGGCTCCGTGCTGGAGCGTCAGAAACGGTTCGCCGAAGCCGAACGAAAGTTCCGTGACGTGCTGGCGAAGGACCCGCTCAACGCGCCGGCGCTCAACTACCTTGGCTACATGCTCGCGGACCGCGGGGAGCGGCTCGACGAGTCGATCGGCTACATCAAGCGGGCACTGCAGGTGGAGCCTCACAACGGCGCCTACCTCGACAGCCTCGGATGGGCCTACTATCGCCAGAACAAGCTCGACCTCGCCGAAGCGAACCTCCGCAAGGCGGCCGAACAGCGCGTCCGCGATTCGGCGGTCCAGGACCATTTCGGCGACCTGATGTCCAGGCTCGGTCGCTATCGCGAAGCCGTGTCGGCCTGGCAGCGAGCGCTCGACGGCGACGGCGAGCAGATCGATCGGGCGGCCATCGACAAGAAGATTCGCTCGGCCCGGGAGAAGGTGCAGAAGCTCTGATGCGCGGCCGCCTTGTCCTCGTTCTGGCGCTGGCGCTGGCGCTGGCCTGCGGCGCGGGCGCGTGCGCGGCCCGCCTCGTGCAGTTGCCCGTCGGCGAGGGCGAGGCGTTTCCAGGCTACGAGGAGGCCCTGCAGGGGGCGACACGCGGCTGCCGCGAGGTGCGGTCGCTGTCGGCCGAACTCGCCGTCTCGGGTCGCGTGGACGGCAGGAAACTGCGCGGGCGCGTGATGGCCGGCCTCACGGCCGAAGGACGAATCCGCCTCGAAGGTGCCGCCCCGTTCGGCCCGCCGGTGTTCATCCTGGTCGCGAGCGGGCCGGCCGCGACCCTTCTCCTCCCGCGCGACGGCCGCGTCCTCACGGGCGAGCCGGCGTCCGCCATCCTCCTGGCGCTGGTCGGCGTCGATCTCCGGCCCGCGGATCTTCTCGCGATCCTCGCCGGTTGTGTCGTGCCCGACCCGCAGGCCACTGGCGGCCGCAGCTTCTCGTCCGGCTGGGCGCGATTGGACCTGTCGGGCGGCGCCACCGCTTTTCTCCAGCGCGACAGTCGTCGGGGCTGGGTCATCCGGGCGGGCCTGTGGCCGCGGCTCCGGCTCGACTACGAGCCGGCCGAAGGTTCCGCGCCGGCGAGCGTGCGACTGCAGACTGCCGCCGAAGCGGGGACCGCGTCGGACCTGCGCATCGGCCTTTCGCAGGTGGAGGTCAACGTGCCGCTCGGCGCAGAGGTGTTCGCGGTCAAGGTGCCGGCCGACGCCGTGCCGATCACGCTGACCGAGCTGCGGCAGGCGGGGCCAATCGGAGAGAAGCGATGAACCTCCGCGCGCACGCCAAGATCAACGTGAGTCTCGCCGTGCGCGGCGTGCGCCCCGACGGCTACCACGAACTGAGGACGGTGTTCCGGTCGCTCGCGCTTCACGACACTCTGCGGTTCGAGCGGGCGGACGAGGGATTCGCGATCGCCTGCGCGGCGCCCGGCGTCCCGCTCGACGAGCGAAACCTGGTGTGGAAGGCCGCCCGGCTGGTGTGGGGCGCGGCGGGCCGGAGCGGCGAGCCGGTCGGGCGCGTGCGTCTCACGAAACAGATTCCCGCACAGGGCGGCCTCGGCGGCGGGAGCGCCGACGGCGCGGCCGCGCTCGTCGGCTGGGACAGGTTGTGGGACACGCGGCTGCCGGCCGCCCGGCTTCGCGAACTGGCCGTCTGTCTCGGCGCCGACGTGCCGTTCTTCCTCTGTGCGGGGACAGCCCTCGGGCTCGAACGCGGCGACGAGCTCCAACCCCTGCCTGACGGGCCCTCGCGGTGGGTCGTTCTCGTGTTTCCGCCGTTCGGCGTCTCGACGTCGGAGGCCTTTCGTTGGTGGGACGAGGACCAGGACCGGCTGACCTCCGGCGGCTCGCGGCTGGCGGCCGCGACACACATGGCGACGATGACGCCGCAAACCGCCGGCCGCAGCCCGCAGGCGGATCCCCTGGCCGTATTCAACGACCTCGAACGCTCCGTGACTCGCCGTCACCCGCAGCTGGCCGACATCCGCGAACGCCTCGAGCGCGCCGGGGCGGAGGCCGCCGCCATGACGGGGAGCGGGTCCACGATCTTCGGCCTCTTCGCAGCGAAGGAGGCGGCCGAGGCGGCCCGCGACCAGCTGGGCCAGGCCGGGTGGCGCTCGCTGGTCACCAGAACGGCGACGAGGCGCGAGGCCGGACTCGGGATCTCGCAGGGACCGGGCCTTGTCTGAAGGAACCGCTCTCGTATAGACTAACTGTTTGCGCCGCGGTCGTCGGACCACGCATTGGGGCAGCGGCTCGCCCTGATCAGGCTGTGATCCGATCCGGTCGTGTCGTGCGCGGCACTGAGTCCCGGCGCGGCAATCCGCCGGAGTGGCGACCAACTGCCAGTGGCCGACCTGGGATGGGGCGTGGCCAAGTGGTAAGGCACGGGAATTTGGATCCCGTATTCGAAGGTTCGAATCCTTCCGCCCCAGCCAACCGCGGTCTGGAAGAACCCCGGGAGGACGCGGGCATGCGGCACTCGAGATTGCGGGGATGAGAGTGGGCTTCGCCGAACTGAAGGTGTTCTCCGGAAGCGCGCACCCGGAACTGGCAGCCGAGATTGCCGGCCACCTGGGTATACCGCTTGGCCAGGCTCGCCTCAGCCGGTTTCCGGATACCGAGGTGTCCTTTCAGATCGACGAGAACATCCGGGGAACGGACGTCTTTGTCGTGCAGCCCACGTGCACGCCGGTCGATCAGCACCTCGTCGAGCTGCTGATCATGATTGACGCGTTCCGCCGCTCGTCGGCGGCGCGCATCACGGCGGTGATTCCGTATTACGGCTACGCGCGGCAGGATCGGAAGGACAAGCCGAGAGTGCCGATCTCGGCCAAGCTCGTGGCCAACGTCCTGAGCGCGGCCGGGGCGAACCGTGTGCTGACGATGGACCTGCACAAGGCGCAGATCCAGGGCTTCTTCGATATCCCGGTGGACCATTTGTTCGCCGCGCCGGTCATCATCGACTACCTGGCGCGCCAGCGGTTCCCGGACATCACGATCGTGGCGCCCGACGCAGGCGGCGCCGAACGGGCCCGCGCCTACGCCAAGCGCCTCGGCGCGGGGCTCGCCGTCGTGGACAAGCGCCGCGCGCACGACACGGGCGCGGCGGAAGTGATGAACGTGATCGGCGACGTCGAGGGCCGCACCTGCATCCTGCAGGACGACATCGTCGACACCGCCGGGACGATGCAGAAGGCGGCGAGCGCCTTGATGGCCAACGGGGCCACGCGCGTGCTCGCGTGCGCCGTGCACGGGGTGCTGTCGGGGCCGGCGCTCGATCGGATCGAGCAGGCGCCGATCGACGAGCTGATCGTGACCAACACGATCCGGCTCGACGACAAGCGCGCCCGCTGCCGGAAGATCGTGGTGCTCTCGGTGGCGCGGCTGCTCGCGCAGGCCATCCACAGCATCCACGAGGAAAGTTCGGTGTCGTCGTTGTTCGTGTGAGGGCAGCCGCCGGCTGCCGGATGTTCCCCGTGCGTCGCAGATCGCTCGCCGGGCACCTGGAAGGACACGATTGAGTCATGGAAGCAGTACTTGAGGCCACCGCGCGCACCCGGTTCGGCAAGAACGAGGCGGGCCGCCTGCGGCGCGAAGGACAGTTGCCGTCGGTGCTCTACGGGGGCGCGGCGAAAGAGGGCGGCAAACCCGAGGCGCGGCCGATCGCGGTCGAGCCCAAGGCGTTGATGCGGATCCTGCACTCGCAGTCGGGCGCGAACACGATCATCACGCTGACGCTCGGCGGCGAGTCCGCGAAGGTGATGTTGAAGGAGTTCCAGCTCGACCCGGTCACGCACACCCTGCTGCACGCGGACTTCTACCGCGTCGCGATGGACAAGGCGATCGTCGTGACCGTGCCGATCGTGCTCCGCGGCGAGGCCCCGGGCGTGAAGCAGCAGGGCGGGCTGCTCGACTTCGTGCACCGCGAGATCGAGATCGAGTGCCTGCCGACCGACATCCCCGAGTCGATCGAGGTCGATGTCTCGAACCTGATGCTCAACCAGAGCATCCGCCTGCGGGAGATCACCGAGAGCATGAAGTGGAAGCCGGTCAGCGAGACCGACATCATGCTGGTGCACGTCGTGGCGCCGAAGGCCGAAGCCGAACCGGTCCCCGCCGAGGGCGAGGTCGCGGCGACGCCGGCGGAGCCCGAGGTCATCAAGAAGGGCAAGGGCGAGAAGGAAGAAGAGGGCGAGGCCGAGGCCAAGCCGAAGAAGTAGCCGGGATGAAGCTGATCGTCGGTCTCGGAAACCCGGGACGGAAGTACCGGGACACGAGGCACAACATCGGGTTCGCGGTGGCCGACGAGCTGGCCCGGCGCGCCTCGGTCGCGTTCGAGTCGGCGCCGGCCGAGGCGCTGATCGCCCGTGTCAGGACGCTCGGGTCCGACGGCACGCTGCTGCTGAAGCCGCTGACGATGATGAACGCGAGCGGCTTCGCGGTCTCGGAGATCGCGCGCTACTACCGGGTCGTCTTCGGGGACATCCTGGTGGTGGCCGACGACGTGAACCTCGCGCTCGGCCGGATCAAGGCGCGGCCCGCGGGTTCGGCGGGAGGCCACAACGGCTTCCGTTCGATTATCGAGCAGCTCGGAACGACCGACTTCGCCCGGCTGCGGGTGGGGATTGGCCGGGGCGACCCGCGGCGCGACCTGGCTGACTACGTGCTCGGCGGGTTCGACGCCGACGAGCGCCCGGCGGTCACCCAAGTGATCGAACGGGCCGCGGACGCGAGCGAGATGTTCGTCGCCGAGGGGATCGAGCGCGTGATGAACCGCTTCAATGGCCCCGGCGACGTGCGCGACGACGATCAGGGCGAGGGGCGCGAGCCTCGAGCCTCGTAGCGCGGGCCCGGCGGCCCGCGAAGACCGTGAACCCAGAGGGAACCCAGCCGACCGGTCAATCTGCACGGAATTGACAATTCGGCTCCTTGCCACCCGCGTGGTGGCCGTTGAACCACGACGTCCAGAAGGAGAATCATGAGCACTCCCCGACAGTACGAACTCGTCTACATCGTCTCGCCCGACGCGAGCGAGCAGGACGTCACCGACCTGCACGCGCAGGTCGAGGCCGTCATCGCCCGCATCGGCGGCGAGTTGGTGAAGTCCGAGAACTGGGGCCGCCGCAAGATGGCCTACGAGATCGGACCGCACAAGGAAGGGGTCTACGTCCTCGAGCTGATCAACGGCACCGGCGAGCTGATGAAGGAGCTCGAACGGCGGCTGCGCGTCAGTGAGAAGGTCCTTCGCTATCTCGTCGTCCGGGTGGACGAGGAATTGCGGGCCGCCGAGCGAACCCGGTCGCGCCGCAAGGTGCGCACGGGACCGCCGGCTGGCGAGGGCGACCGGTCCGGCATGATGGACAGCGACGGCGGCGACGACCGCTACGACGCGGAGGTATAGCCATGGCAGACGAACAGAGGCGAGGCGGTGGCGGGCGCGGCGGGCGCGGCGGCGCGCGCGGCGCGAATGCGGAGAAGGGGCCGGCGCAGCGGCGGTCGCTCTTCCGGCGGCGGAAGGTGTGCAAGTTCTGCTCGGAGAAGATTGACTACATCGACTACAAGGACGTGCGGATGCTGATGCCGTTCGTGCCGGACCGCGGCAAGATCCTGCCGCGCCGGATCTCGGGCGTGTGCGCGCCGCACCAGCGCGCCCTGCAGACCGCCATCAAGCGGGCCCGGCAGCTGGCCCTCGTGCCCTACGTGGTGGACTGAGAGGTGACGGACCATGGAAGTCATTCTGCGTGAACACGTTGAGAATCTCGGCCGTCGCGGCGACGTCGTGAAGGTGGCCGACGGCTACGCCCGGAACTTCCTGCTGCCCCGCAAGCTGGCGCTGCTGGTGAACGAGCAGAACCGCCGCCAGATCGAGCGCGAGCGGAAGGTGTCCGAGGCGCGGGAGCTGCAGGAGCGGCAGGACGCCGAGGCGGTCGCGATCAAGCTGGCCGCGCTGGAAATCGTCATCGCCCGCCGGGTGGGCGAGCACGACACGCTCTACGGATCGGTGACGTCGGCCGATATCGCCCACGCGCTGGCCGAGAAGCAGTTCACCATCGAGAAGCGGAAGATCGTTCTGGTCGAGCCGCTCAAGCAGGTGGGCGAGTTCGACGTGCCGGTCAAGATTCACCACGACGTGCCCGCGCACGTGAAGGTGAAGGTGGTGGCGCTCGGCACCGCGGCGCCCGCCGGCGGCGCCGCGCCGGAGGCCCCGGCACAGTAGGGCCGGCGTCCGAGCCGGTCGGCGGACTACGGGACCCGTCGCGGGCGGCGAGGCCGCACGGCGGGTCCACCATTTTTCGACGGCCGCGAGGCTACCGGCCTTCCGTCCTGCGTTCCTCCCTCACGGCACTTCTTCCCTCCTGCCCGCCGTCCGCCACTCGGTCTTCGGCGCAGCCCGCCGTTCTGCGCTACCATTCCGCTTCCGGGTTGGTGACGTTCATCTATGAGCCTGATCGCGGTTCTCTGCATGTACGCCGTGTTCCTGGGAATTGGCATCGCGGGGGCGCGGAAGGTCTCGGGCGGCGCGTGGAGCGACCTGCTCGTCGCCGGCCGCGCAATGCCGCTCTGGCTCGCGGTGCTCACGATGACCGCCACGTGGGTGGACGGCGGCTACCTGCTCGGCACCGTCGAGGGCACCTTCAAGTCCGGCATCCCTCTCGGCGCGCAGGGTGGGCTGTGCTTCGGCGTCAGCCTGATTCTGGGCGGCCTGTTCTTCGCCCGCCGGATGCGCCAGCTCGAGTTCACCACGCTGATCGACCCGTTCGAGGCGCGCTTCGGCCGCCACTGGGCGTTCGTGCTGTCGCTGCCCGCGTTGCTCGGCGAAGTGTTCTGGAGCGCCGAGCTGCTCGTGGCCATCGGCTCGACTTTCGGCGTCATGCTCGGCCTGCCGCTCGCCACCGCGATCCTGGTCTCCGCCTTGGTGGTCACCACCTACACCGTCCTTGGCGGCATGTGGTCGGTGGCTTACACCGATGCCTTTCAACTCGGCCTGGTGGCGCTCGGTCTCCTCGTCGCCGTGCCCGTCGTCTTCCACGCCGCGGGAGGGCTCGGGACAGCCTGGGCGTCGTACACCGCGGCAAGGCCTTCGGGCGCCTCGCTGCTGCCGCCGTTCGCGGCGGGCGTCCCGGGCTGGTCAACCCCTTCGATCGTCAACTGGTGGGACGTCAGCATGATGCTGATGCTGGGCGGGATCCCCTGGAACTGCTACTTTCAGCGCGTGCTGTCCTGCCAGACGCCGGTCAAGGCACAGTGGCATTCCATCCTGGCCGGGCTGCTGACGATCGCGTTCGCCATTCCGCCGCTCCTGCTCGGCGTGGCCGCCTTCTCGTACCACTGGCTGCCGGCCCAGCTGGCGCAGTTGAAGGCGCAGCCGGCCGAAGTGATGCCGATGGTTTTCCAGTACATCACCCCTGGGTGGGTCGCCGTGCTCGGCCTCGGCGCGATTATCGGCGCCGTGACCTCGAGTTTCAGCGCGTCGATCCTGTCGGCCGGGTCGATGTTCGCGTGGAACGGCGTCTACCGGCTCTGGCGGCCCGACCTCGGTCCCCGCCAGCTCACCCTCGTGGTCCGCGTCGTCATCGTCGCGCTCGGGGCGGCGGCGACCGTCATGGCGCTCGAGGTGCAGAGCGTGCAGGCGCTCTGGTTCTTCACCAGCGACTTGATCTTCGTGCTGCTCTTCCCGCAGCTGATCTTCACGCTGTACGATCGGAAGACGAACCGGGTGGGATCGATCGCGGCGTTCGCCCTGTCGCTCGTCCTGCGGCTCGGCGGCGGGGAGCCGCTGTTCGGGATGCGCCCGCTCATCCCGTACCCCGAACTCCTGGCCGGACTGCTTCCTGGCCCGACGGGAAGCTGGTACGATGCGGGCGGTGCGATGCTGTTTCCGTACAAGACACTCGCCGCGCTGGCCGGCGTTCTGACCTTGCCGATCGTCTCGCGCCTGACCGCGCGCTGGGACGCGCCGCAGCCATTGCGAAACGTCCACGCGGGCAGCGACGGCGCGGCGCTGGCGCCGGGACGCTGATGCGCTCGAAGATCCTCGCCTGGTTGACGCACGCCTACACCGCGCTCGGCCTGGTCTGTGCCGCCGCGATCGTCCGGCTGCTTGTCGAGGGCGGCGACCAGGCGTTCCGGCTCGCGTTCCTGGTGATGCTCGTCGCGACCGTGATCGACGCGACCGACGGCTGGCTGGCGCGCCGCGCCAGGGTCAGCGAGGTGCTGCCGGGTTTCGACGGCCGCCGTCTCGACGACCTGATCGACTTCCAGACGTACACGTGCCTGCCGCTCGCCCTGGTCTGGCGAGCGGGCTTGCTCTCCCCGCCGCTTCAACCGTGGCTGCTGGCGCCCCTCGTCGCCAGCGCCTACGGGTTCTGCCAGGTCCGGGCGAAGACCGAAGACAACTACTTCCTGGGCTTTCCGTCCTATTGGAACATCGTCGCGCTGTACCTCTACCTGCTGCGCCTTCCGGAAGCCTGGGCGCTCGCGCTGATTCTCACGCTCTCGGTGCTGACGTTCGTGCCGACGCGGTACCTCTACACCACGCACGCGGGCCGTTGGAATGTCGTCACGAACGTGCTCGGGTCGGCCTGGCTCGTCTCGCTCCTGGCCATCCTGTGGATGTGGGCAGGCGCGCCGCGCTGGCTGGTGATGGCCTCACTGGCGTTCCCGGCCTACTACATGCTGGCGTCCTGGGCGATCTCATTCCGGCGCTGGCGGATTTCCTGACACGACGTCGCGGTCCTCTCGGCGTCGGTAGAGCAGGGCTTCAGCCCTGCCCTTCCGCGGCTCTCAGCGGGCAGCGAACACCACGAACGGCCCCGCTTCGGCTGCCACCTGGAGATGCCCGCTCGCCTTCAAGGCATTCACCAGCGGCACACCGTTGGTCGTGTCGATCGCGGCGCGCGACGCGATCACGTAGTCGCACGGCCGGCTGCCCGGAGCTTCTCGCGCCAGCATGCTCGGGGAGGCGAATGGACCGCGGGCATTGAAGACCTGGTTCTGATACCGTGGCGATTGGAGTTCGAGCGGAAAGTCCCAGCGCGACGTCGTGAATATGCGCCTGCGGTCGCAGCCCACGTCATGCGCCCGCTCGTAGGCGATCAGGCCCGCGTAGGCCCTCCGGTAATCGCTCGCGTCGATGCCCTGACACGTGGCGCACGATGCAAGCCTGTCGAGATCCGCCTCGGCCGCCTGGATGAGACGCGCGTCCGTGCGGGTGGCCTGCGCCCCGTACGCGGCCGACACCGCGGCAACCAGTGCGACAGAGGCCGCAACCGACAGGAATGCCCGCGCCAGCCTCGTCACGCCGTACCCGAGCGCCCACAGCGAGAGGCCGAGGGCCACTCCCGCCGGTGTGAAGCAGGCGAGGGCCTCTGCGGACGGAGACTCGGGAACGCCCTGGTGGGCCACGTACCAGGTGATCGAGACGACGGGCAGTACGGCTGCGGCCCCCCACTGCAGCCAGCGGGGTCGAGTGAGGACCGCCAGGCCGGACGTGCAGGCAACGAGCCAGTAGAGCGCGGCGCACGGCAACGCATACCGCAGCGAGAAACCACCCGTCCACTCGAGGCTCGACCATGGAACGCCAGCCAGCAGGACCACGTGCGCGGTGATGAGCACGGCTGACGCCCCGGCGAAGATCAGTCTGGCCCGGAGCGCATCATCGAGAGCGCGGCCCCTGGCCCATGCGACCGAGACGCCGGCGACGAGCAGGACGATCAGCAGGCCCGACAGCGAAAACCACGTGCCCAGCCAGACCCCGAGCCAGTGCCACAGCCTGGCCGCCAGGCTGTAATGGTCGATGCCGCGCACGTCGCCGAGGACCGAGAGGTCGTACCTCGTCGCGCCGTACTTCTCGCCCGGAAAGATCTCGAATCCGAGGATCTCGAACCCGGACAGCCCGAGCGGAGACCCGTAGTTCCACCAGTTCCGGATCAACCAGATGCCCCCCGAGGCGATCGCCAGCAGGACGGCGCCGCCGAGAATCCGCATCGACACGCCGGCGCACTCCAAGCGCCTCCGCTCGAGCCGCATGCGGCCGACGATCACCAGGCCGTAAATGCCAGCCAGCACAACCGCTGAGAACACCCCCGTGACCTTCGTGGACACCAGCATCCCCATCGCGAGCGCGAGCGAGATCGCGTCGAGCCGGTCGAGGCGCATCCGCGCGCAGGCCTTGAGGAGGACGGCGTTCACGGCCAGGAACGCGGACGCATAGAACAGATCGGCGGACACCAGGAAGCTGTGGCGAAACAACGGCGCGGAGAACATCGCCAGCGCGCACCACGGCCCCCACGCGAGCCCGGACTCGGCCGTCGTCTCCCGCACGATGCGCGACACCGCAAACCAGCCGAGCAGGAAGGGCAGCAGCATCGCGAGGTCGATGAGCAGTGGATCCCGGAAAGGCAGGATGAACCAAGACGCGAGGACGCTGGTGCCCATCGGGTAGATGTGCGGTGTGGCCGGGAGGCCGAACGGGTTGGCGCCGAGGGCGATGTTCACCGCGTACGGCACGTGGTAGTGCGCGGCGTCCGCTCCCGTGATGCGAAGAGAGGACGAAGCGCCACGTGCCCACTGGACGGCCAGCGCCGAGACCACCACCCCGCCAGCGATGGTGAGAGCGCCGGCTGGCCCGGATGTGCGCCAACGCTGGTCATCGTGGGAAGGCGCGGGAGCCGGTGAGCGGCGCTGGTGAAGATACCACCCGGCGGCGATGACGAGGTGCGTCGCGGCCAGGGACGCGAGCCCGCGACTGAGCGAGAGTCCGATGGAGAACGCGACCGTGTGCAGGATCGCCTGGAGGCCGCCCAACCCGATGACAGCCGAGTGGAATGCCAGGTCGTCGGGGTCCCGGGGACGGGGACTGAACGTGCGGACCCAATGAACGGTCAGCACGAAGTGCGCGATCGTCACGGCCAGGAAGAGGGCCATGGCGGGCATCTTACGCGATCTCCCGCGCAGAAGAGGATTCTAGGGCTGGGCCCCAGGTCGTCGCTCCGATCGGATACACTAGACATCCTCGAAGGCGGGTGGCTGCCGGTACCCAGCGACAGGCCACCGAAGACCGACCACCGACCAGGCTGGCGTGATTCCTGTGGCCGAGACCGAGACCGTCGCCGAACGGACGCTGCCGCACAACCTCGAGGCCGAACGCTCGGTCCTCGGGGCGATCCTCATCCAGAACGACGCCTACAACATGGCGGTGGAATTGCTGCGCCCGGAAGACTTCTACCGGGACGCGCACCGTCGGATCTTCGACAAGATCATCGCCTTGGCCGAGCGCCGCATGGCGGTGGACTTCGTCACGCTGAAAGAGGAGCTCGGGCGCGCCGGCGAGCTGGACACCGTCGGCGGCCCCGCCTACATCGCCTCGCTGGTTGACGGGGTGCCGCGCTCGACGAACGTCGAGTACTACGCCAAGATCGTCAAGGAGAAGGCGGTCCTCAGGAACCTGATCACCGCCTCCAACGCGATCCTGCAGGACGCCTACCGGGCCGACGAGGACGCCGCCGAGATCCTCGACCGCGCCGAGCACTCGATCTTCCAGATCGCCGAGGGACAGATCCGGGCGGGCTTCGTATCGCTCTACGACCTCGCCCAGGAGAGCGTCTCCGCCATCCAGAAGGCGCACGAAGAAAAGAAACTGATCACCGGTGTGCCGACCGGGTTCGACGATCTCGACCGGCTGACGTCGGGGCTCCAGCGAGGCGACCTGGTCATCATCGCGTCCCGGCCGTCGATGGGCAAGACGTCGCTGGCGCTGAACATGGCGCAGCACGTCGGGACGAAGACGGGCATGACGGTCGGCGTCTTCAGCCTGGAAATGTCGCGGGAGCAGCTGTTCCTGCGCATGCTGTCGTCCGAGGCGCAGATCGACGGCCACAACCTCCGGACGGGGTTCCTGAAGACGGACGACTGGGGCCGGCTCACCGAGGCGCTCGGCGTCCTCGGGCAGACGAAGGTCTTCATCGACGATTCGCCGGGCATCGGCGTGCTGGAGATGCGCGCGAAGTCCCGCCGGCTGGCGGCTGAACACGGCCTGCACCTGCTCATCGTGGACTACATCCAGCTGATGCAGGGTCGCGGCCGGTTCGACAACCGAACGCAGGAGCTCGGCGCGATCTCGCGCGCGCTGAAGGGCCTCGCCAAGGAACTGAACGTGCCGGTGGTGGTGCTGTCGCAGCTGAGCCGCGGCCCGGAGTCGCGCTCCGACCACCGGCCGCAGCTCTCCGACCTGCGCGAGTCGGGCGCCCTCGAACAGGACGCGGACGTCGTGATGCTGATCTACCGGGAGGACCGCTACAATCCGCAGGCGGAGAACGACGGCGTCGCCGAGATCATCATCGCCAAGCAGCGCAACGGCCCGACCGACACCGTCAAGCTGGCCTTCATCAAGGAACGCACCCGCTTCGAGAACTACGACCCCAGCATGCAATAGACCTCGTCGAGCTCCGGGGCGGCGAGGCATCGGGCCCGCTGCCGCGCCGCTGGTACCGCATGGTTCGCTGCACCGTCGCACACGTCGATCTGGCCGCGCTGCAGGCCAACTACCGCGCCATCGAGGCGCTCCTGGCGGCCCGGACGCCCGCGATGCGCCGTCCGCCAGGCATCGTCGCCGTCGTGAAGGCGAACGCCTACGGGCACGGCGCCCGCCACGTCGCGCTCGCTCTCGAACGGGCCGGGGCGACCACGCTGGCGTGTGCGGACATCGAAGAGGGCGTGGTCCTGCGCAAGGCCGGGGTCAAGGGGCGCATCCTCGTGTTCGGGGCATCGAGCGTCAGCGACCTGGGCGGGCTCTTCGAGTACGACCTGACTCCGACCTGTTCGACGCCGGGGGCGGGCCGCGCCCTGCAGGCCGCGGCCGCCGCGCGGGGGCGACGCCTTCGCTACCACCTGAAGATCGACACCGGGATGAACCGCCTGGGCTTCCGGCACGACAACCTCGAACGCACGCTGCCCGAGTTGTTCGCCAGCCCCAACCTCGACCTGGCGGCCGTCTACACGCACTTCGCGACCGCGGACGATCCCGAACACCCCCTCTTCGACGCGCAGCGCCAGCGGTTCGACGCGGCCCTCAGCCGGATCGGGAGGATGGGCGTGGCGGCGCCGGCCCGCCATGCTGCGAACAGCGCCGCATTGCTGCGCGACCCGCGCGCGTGGTTCGATTTCGTCCGTCCGGGCATCCTGCTCTACGGCGTCGCGCCGTCGCCGCACCTCGAGGGGGTGCCGCTGCGCCCCGTCCTCTCGCTCCGCAGCCGAATCGTCTCGGTCAAGCACGTGCGGGCAGGCGAGGGCGTCGGATACGGAGCGAGGTTCTCGCCCGGAGCGCCGCGGGTCGTGGCGACGGTGCCGGCCGGGTACGCGGACGGGCTGGACACGAGGCTCGGCAACCGCGGCCACGTGCTGGTCGGCGGCCGCCGGGCGCCGATCGTCGGGGCGGTGTCGATGGACATGCTGGCCGTGGACGTGACGGACGTGCCCGTCGCTCCCGGCGACGAGGTGGTGTTCCTGGGCGCCCAGGGCCAGGAACGGATCAGCGTCGGCGAGATGGCCGATGCCATCGGCACCATCCCGTACGAGATCCTCTGCCGGATCGGCTCGCGCATCGAACGGGTCTATGATGGTGCGGCGTAGACGATCGTGACGAATTGCGATGAAACCACCGAAGACGTTCTACGTCTGCCAGAGCTGTGGAGCGCAGGCCCCGAAATGGATGGGCCGCTGCGTGGACTGCGGGGCCTGGAACTCGCTCGTGGAAGAACGGGCGCAGGAAGCGCCGGAGCCCTCCGGCGGGACCGCGCCCGCGCGATACGCGCTCGGCGGCGGCGCGGGCGCGCGACTGTACGCCGACATCCAGATGGCCGACGCGCCGCGCCTGGCGACGGGCATCGATGAATTCGACCGAGTGCTCGGTGGAGGCGTCGTGCCCGGGTCGCTCGTGCTGCTCGGCGGTGAACCCGGGATCGGCAAGTCGACGCTGCTGCTGCAGGCGGCCGCGTCGTTCGCGCGGACCCAGGGACCGGTGCTCTACAGTTCCGGCGAGGAGTCCGAGCACCAGGTCAAGTCGCGCGGCGAGCGCCTGGGTGTCGGGGACGCGCCGATCTACCTGCTCGCCGAAACCTGCCTGGAGCGGGTCCTCGAAGAAGCATCGAGGCTGAAACCCGCGCTCCTGGTCGTGGACTCGATCCAGACCGTGTTCTCGATGAAGCTGCAATCGGCACCGGGAAGCATCGGCCAGGTGCGCGAAGCGGCCACGCAGTTGCTGTTCACGGCCAAGGGGCACAATCTTCCGACGTTCCTGGTCGGCCACGTCACGAAGGAAGGGAGCCTGGCCGGCCCGAAGTCGCTGGAGCACATCGTGGACACCGTGCTCTACTTCGAGGGAGAGCAGCACCACATCCACCGGATCATCCGCGCGGTGAAGAACCGGTTCGGCGAGGTGTCCGAGTTGGGCGTGTTCGAGATGACGGGAACAGGCCTCCGCCCGGTGCCGAATCCGTCGCAGCTGTTCCTGGCCGAGCGGCCCGTCGCCTCGCCCGGATCGGCGGTGGTCTGCTGCATCGAAGGGTCGCGCCCGATCCTCGTCGAGGTCCAGGCCCTGGTGAGCGGCAGCCTGTATGGAAACCCACGGCGGACGGCCATCGGCGTCGACCAGAACCGCCTGTCTCTGCTGGTCGCCGTGCTCGAGAAGCGGGCCGGCCTGAGCCTGGTGGGAGAGGATGTCTTCGTCAACGTCGCCGGGGGGATGTCCATCGACGAACCCGCGGCGGACCTGGCCGTGGCGGCGGCCGTCGCCTCCAGCGTTCGCAACCGCCCGGTACGCCAGAAAACGGTGGTATTCGGCGAAATCGGCCTCGCCGGGGAAGTCCGCGCGGTCACCCAGGCAGCCCGGCGGGTGAGAGAAGCTGCACAGATGGGGTTCACTCGCTGTATCCTTCCCAGAGGCAATATCGACCCCCGGGACCTGCCGGCCGCCGAATCGTGTGAGCTGGTCGGCGTGGCAGCGGTCGGGAACGCGCTCGACGCATTATTCGGGTAGTCTCTGCCGGCCAGGCGCACCTTCATCGCGCCGGGACCGGCCATCGTTGATTCGGCGGTGAGACGGGGAGTTCCCCGATGGCTTGGTTCATACTCGCCCGCACGTTATTCGTTGCCGCGATTGCGTTCACGTCCGGCCTCCTTCAGCCCCTATCGAGCCTTGGGCTCGTCGGCGCCTCGGGAATCGCCGTCAACGTGGCCTTCGGCCTGGCGCTGGCCGGGCTGTTCATCCTGTTCGAGCTTCGCCTCAAGGACCTGGCGGTGACCACCGCCCTCGGCGCGCTGCTCGGTGGCGTGATCGGGCTGGTGATCGCGAAGACCATCGAGGCGGCGCTCACCTGGACCGACACCAGCGACTCGCGGGTGGCGTTCCTCAGGAGCGTCGTGCTCCTCGTGCTGCCCTACATCGGGACGGTGATGGGCGCACGCAAGGGCGAATGGCTCGAGCCCGCCCGGCTCGTCGGATTGTTCCGCGCCGCCGGGCCGCAGCGCCGCTACAAGGTGCTCGACACCAGCGTGATCATCGACGGCCGGATTGCCGACATTTGCGAAACCGGCTTCATCGACGGCGCCCTCGTCATCCCGCAGTTCGTCCTCAAGGAGCTGCAGCTCGTCGCCGACTCGTCGGACGCGCTCAAGCGCAACCGCGGGCGGCGGGGCCTCGACATCCTCCAGAAGATCCAGAAGATGTCGGGCGTCGAGGTCGTGATCTCGGACGTCGATTTCCCCGAGGTGCGCGAGGTTGACCTGAAGCTGATCGAGCTGGCGCGATCGCTCCAGGGCAAGATCGTCACCAACGACTTCAACCTGAACAAGGTGGCGCAGTTGCGCGGCGTGGATGTCCTGAACATCAACCAGCTCGCCAACTCGCTGAAGCCCGTCGTCCTGCCCGGCGAGATCATGAAGGTCTTCATCCTCAAGGAAGGCAAGGAGTACAACCAGGGCGTCGCCTACCTCGACGATGGGACGATGGTCGTCGTTGACAACGCCCGCAGGATGATCTCGAAGACGATCGACGTCGTGGTGACCAGCGTCCTCCAGACCACCGCCGGCAAGATGATCTTCGGCCGCTACGTCGAGACCGGCATGCCCGCCTCGGTCCCGGCGCCGGCTGCGCCGGCGGTCAGCGCGGCTCCGGCCGGCAGCCCGCCGCAATCCCAGCCGAAGCAGAACGGCGCCGTCCTCGCATCGGCACCCGCGGTCGCGGGAGACAAGGACGACGCGAGCCGGCGGCCGCGGTGAAGCTTCCGCCCGTTCACTGGTGGCGGACGGTCTTCTTCCTGATCCCGGCGATCGCCGTCTACACAATCGTCCTCGGGACGCTCTCGATCGCGTCCAGCCTCGTCCAGCGGAGCGGGTTCTTCGCGCACCGCTGCGCACGCGCCTGGTCGTGGCTCATCCTGGCGACGACCGGCGTTGACGTGGAGGTGCACGGCCTCGAGCGGCTGACGCCGCGCACGACCTATATCTTCGTCTCGAATCACCAGAGCATCTACGACATCCCCATCATTTTCTGGCACGTGCCGTGGCAGCTGCGCATCATCGCCAAGGCGTCGCTCGGGCGGTTCCCGTTCCTCGGGTGGCACCTCAGCCGGACCGGGCACCTGCTCGTCGATCGCAGGCGCCCCGACCCCCTCGGAATCCTGAAACGCTGGAAGGGACTGGTGTCGCGCGGGGTCTCGCTGATTGTGTTTCCGGAAGGGACACGGAGCGTGAACGGGACCGTCGGCCGATTCAAGGGCGGCAGCTTCCTCCTGGCGATCCAGGCGGGCCTGCCGCTCGTGCCGATATCGGTGAGCGGCAGCCGTCACGTGATGCTGAAGAACCGGCTGATGACGTGCCCGGGCCACGTCCGGCTTGTCGTACACGACCCGGTTTCCACGATAGGCCTGGAGGCGACCGCCGAAGGCGCCCGCCAGCTCGCCCGGCAGATCCGCGAGAGCGTTCGTGCCGACGTGGACGAACCCTGATCGCCTGATCGCGAGATCGCACGATCGCAAGATTCCATGAGGTTCTCCCTCTCTCCATCGCTTCACCCCATCGTCCGGCCGGGCGCGCTGGTCCTCGACGGCCTGACGGTGGTGGAGCGCGACCCGCGACTGGACGCGCCGCTGCGGGAGACGGAACGGAAGGCGAGGCTGACGCCGCCGGAGGACCGGGACGCCGTGCGGGCCATGTACCGGGCAGTCGGACTCGACCCCACGAAACGGCGGCCGTCATCGGAATCCCTTCTGCGGCGCGTGCTGCGGGGTGATGCGCTGCCGAGAGTGAATGCCCTCGTCGATGTCTGCAACTGGTGCTCGCTCGAACTTCAGCTGCCCTACGGCGTCTACGACCTTTCTCGGGTGGAAGGCGATGTCGAGTTGCGGCTGGGGTTGCCGGGCGAGGAGTACGCGGGAATCGGGAAGGACGTCGTGCACGTTGACGCCCGGCGCACGCTCGCTGACCGCAGTGGCCCGTTCGGGAACCCGTCGTCGGACTCCGCCCGCACCATGGTGACGACAGCGACTACCACCGCGCTCGTCGTGATTTTTGCCCCGCGCCAGTGTCCAGCCGTGACCGTGGCCGCCGCCCTCGAGCTGACCGCCGGCAGGATTGCCGAGTTTGCCGGTGGCCGCGAGAGCCGCCGGTTCGTCGTATAATTAAAGGTTGCGTCCTCCGGATGAACACGTGCGGAGGGTGTGCCGACCCTACCGCGCTGCAGGGACCAGCCCATGTACGTGACCGCGATCATTGCCGCCGGGGGGCGCGGGCGACGACTGGGCGCCGGTGTGCCCAAGCAGGTGCTCGACCTCGGGGGTCGTCCGATGCTGGCGTGGAGCGTCGAGACTTTCCTGGCGTGCGAACGCGTCCGGGACGTCGTGGTGGTCGGGCCGCCGGAGTGGGTCGAAGCGCCCCCGGATTGCCTGCAACATCCCGGCGTCCGCCTCGTCGTCGGCGGGGACCGGCGCCAGGACTCGGTGGCGAACGGGTTCGACGCCGTTCCGGAGGCGGCCGACGTCGTCCTGATTCACGATGCGGCGAGGCCGTTCGTCGATGCCGGCATGATCGACCGGGCGATCGACGCGGCGGCCGAAACCGGCGCGGCGATCGTCGCCGTTCCGGCCCGCGACACGGTCAAGTGGTCGCCCGCCGGCGCGCTTCAGGCGGCGGGACCGGATCCCCGCGGGGATCGGCGGGTGATCGAGCGGACGCTTCCGCGGGAGTCCGTCTTCCTCGCGCAGACGCCGCAGGCGTTCCGCCGAGCGGTGCTGAGCGACGCCGTGGCGCTCGGGCGCAGCGGCGTGGAGGCCACCGACGAAGCGGCGCTGGCGGAGCAGGCCGGGCACGTCGTCCGGCTCGTGGAGGGAGGCGAGCGGAACATCAAGATCACGACCGCCGCGGACCTCGTGATCGCGGAGGCGATGCTGGAGGCGGAGTCAAGCAGGGCTAAAGCCCTGCTGCAACCGACGATTCTCGGCAGCGGCGAAGCTGCGGTGCAACCGACGATTCTCGGCAGCGGCGAAGCTGCGGTGCAACCGACGATTCTCGGCAGCGGCG
>Ga0209048_10000105_pt1 | contig 82411 bp, 73 predicted proteins | sample FrelakmetCRP12CR_FD_187146 | JGI IMG/M metagenome (GOLD analysis project Ga0209048, IMG submission 187146) | Freshwater lake sediment microbial communities from the University of Notre Dame, USA, for methane emissions studies - CRP12 CR (SPAdes)... | ecosystem: Environmental > Aquatic >...
TCGGGCAAGACGCTGATCTTCCTGACCAACAACACCGCATTGCCGGCGCTGACGATCGCCGCGCTCTACAAGAGTCGTTGGCAGGTCGAGCTGTTCTTCAAGTGGATCAAGCAGCATCTGCGCATCAAGAAGTTTCTCGGCAACAGCGAGAACGCCGTGAAGACGCAGGTGTGGTGCGCCGTCGCGACCTACGTGCTCATCGCCATCGTCAAGAAGGAGCTTCAACTCGATGCCTCGCTCTACACATGTCTACAGATCTTGTCGGTCTCGGTCTTCGAGAGAACCGAGATTTCATGCGCCTTGCAGACCGATGCATCCCAGATCGGCCTGCCCGACGTCGCTAACCAATTGAATTTGTTCGACATTTTGCCGGACAGTAGTGGGGGACTTCATTGGTTGACGAGCCGACGCAGAACCGGAGTTCTTGGACATCACGGCGGGGTCCGAGTGCGAATTGGAGGCCAGGAAGTGCCGCGACGTTCGTTCCACCGCCATCGGCATTTGCTTAGTCCCTAGACAGTTCAGTCTTGACAGTTCTTGCAAAGACTTCAATGCGCAGCAGCCAAGGCCGGAATGACGTTGAATCGCGTGAGCGAGCACGCGGCGGCGATGGCTGCGCGGCCGAGTCGGGCGGGGTAGTAGGATAAGGAGAAGCCTCCGCTCCTCCTCCCGCCCGAAGTGCGGACCGAAGGCCGCAACCGACGTCATTACACTGGCATTCGCGACAGCACTGATGGCGGAAGTTCTTTCGCAGATCGAACCTGTCACGAAGCCTCGATCAACAACGCAAGGGAGTATGCATGAAGAAGTACGCAGCAGAATTCTTCGGGACCTTCTGGCTGGTGCTGGGGGGCTGCGGCAGCGCTGTGCTGGCAGCTGCGTTTCCGCAGGTCGGCATAGGCCTGCTCGGCGTCTCACTGGCTTTTGGCCTCACGGTGCTGACGATGGCTTTCGCGATCGGCCACATCTCCGGCTGCCACTTGAACCCGGCGGTGTCGATCGGCCTGTGGGCCGGCGGCCGTTTCCCGGCCAAGGATCTGTTGCCCTACATCGTGGCGCAGGTGATCGGCGCCGTCGTCGCCGGTGGCGTGCTCTACCTCATCGCCAGCGGCAAGGCCGGGTTCAGCCTGAGTGGAGGCTTTGCATCCAACGGCTACGGCGAGCATTCGCCGGGTGGCTACGCGCTCGGCTCGGCGCTGATCACCGAGATGGTGATGACGATGATGTTCCTCGTCGTGATCCTCGGCGCGACCGACAAGCGCGCACCAGTGGGTCTTGCGCCGATCGCGATCGGTTTGTGCCTGACGCTGATCCACCTGATCAGCATTCCGGTGACCAACACGTCGGTCAACCCCGCGCGCAGCACGGGCGTGGCCGTGTTCGCAGGCGGATGGGCGGTGGACCAACTGTGGCTGTTCTGGGTTGCACCGATCGCAGGAGCCTTGCTCGGCGCGGTGGTCTACCGCTTCATTGGGTCGGACGACTGACCGGGCGCTCGCCGCCGCTCGAAATCGTGCCGGCGGCGCAGTCGGCTACCCCGAAGGTGAAGGGGCACGGATCGAATCGGTTCACGCGATCCGTCAAAGCGACGCCGCTTGGGGTGGGCGCTGCTCCAGGTCGAGCGCGCTTACCATCGCGGGCGTTGCCACAGGAGGTCGATTGCCATGCCCCGATTCAGACCGTTCCCCTCGCTCATCCAGTCCCGGCGTCTGGTGACAGTGTCGCTCGCCGCCGGACTGATCGGTGGCTGCGTCGCCTACCCCTATCCCTACGCTGAGCCGGTGGCGGTAGCGCCCAGTCGATTCGACCAGGCCTGGGATGCGGCTCTAGGCGCGGCCGCCGAAGCCGGGGTGCAGGTGACCGCTGCAGACCGTGCGAGCGGCCGCATCAGCGGCAGCAAGGCCGGCGCCGCCGTCAGCATCAGCCTGCAGATGCTGTCAGATGGTCGCGTGCAGGTGGCGTTCCAGGCGCCGGACTCGCGCGAGACGAATCCGACGCTCGGTGATCGCTGGCTGGCGTCCTACAACCGGCGCATGGGCCGCTGATCGACCAAGCTGCGCGGGGCGCGGCAGAGCGGCTGAGATGGCGCAGCGAAGCACGGCGAGCGCGGGCGGCAAACACGCGGCCGGCGCGACGACAAGCGTGCCTTCCAACTCGCTGCGTCTTCTCGCCTTACGCTTGGCCTGTCGTCGTGCCTGATCATGGCGCAGTGTGCGATGGCCGCATCGCAAGCACGAGGCGCTGAGCGATGACGCGGCTCGTGCTGCTCGGCAGCGGCCACGCGCATCTGCAGGTGCTGCGCGCGCTGGAGCGCGAGCCGCTGGCGCGGGCGCAGGTCACGCTGGTGTCCCCGTTTCCACGACTCGTCTACTCAGGGATGGTGCCGGGCGTTGTGGCTGGGCACTACTCGGCCGGCCAATGCACGATCGCGATCGCGCCGCTGGCCGGGCGTGCCGGCGCCGCGCTCGTCGAGGCGGCGGCGATCGGCCTCGATGCAGCAGCGCGCAAGCTGCACCTGACCGACGGCCGCGAACTCGGTTACGACATGCTCAGCGTCGACGTAGGCGCCGTGATCGACCGCGATTGCATTCCAGGTGCACGAGAGCACGCGCTGTTCGTGCGGCCGATCGAGGGTTTGATCGCACGCTGGCCGGAGATTCTCGATCGCGCGGGGTGCCGAGCGCTGGATCTCGTCGTCATCGGCGGCGGTGCGGCCGGGTTCGAGCTCGCGCTGGCGATGCAGCATCGACTCGGTGCGCGGGCGCGCGCCAGCCTTGTGAGCGGCGCCGAGCCGCTGCTTGCGACGTACCCGGCGGCAGTTCGGCGTCTCGCTTTGCGCGCGCTGAAGCGGCGCGGCGTCGCGCTCGTCGAGCAGGCCTGCTGCGAACTGCGCGCGGACAGCGTGCTGCTCGAAGGCGGTGAGCGCCTGCGCAGCCACGCCGCGGTGCTCGCGACCGGCGGCGTCGGCCCGCAATGGCTCGGCGCGAGCGGACTCGCACTCGACGAGCGCGGCTTCATCACCACCGGTGCGACACTGCAGAGCACCTCGCATCGCGAGGTGTTCGCCGCCGGCGACGTGGCCAGCCGCATCGACGCGCCGCGCCCGCGCAGCGGCGTCTACGCGGTGCGGGCCGGTCCGCCGCTGGCGCTGAACCTACGCCGCTTCATCGACGGCGCGGCACTCGAGCGCTATCGGCCGCAGAGCCGGTCGCTCAACCTGCTCGCCTGCGGCGAGCGGCACGCCATCGCCTCCTGGGGCAACTTCGCGGCCGAGGGGCGCTGGGCCTGGCGCTGGAAGGACCGCATCGATCGCGGCTTCGTCGAAGTCTTCGCACAGCCGGCACAATCTCGGTCATGACAGTGCAGACCGTGGTGGCCACCGCCGGCGTGACGCTGCAAGCCCTCGCCATCGTCGGCGTTGGGCTGCGTGTGATCTGGGTTCGCCGCCCCGCCGGCAGTGCGTTCGCCTGGCTGTTACTGGTGGCCGCGCTGCCGTTCGCGGGGCTGGTGGCCTACCTGCTGTTTGGCGAGCGGCCGATAGGGCGCGAGCGGCTGCGCCGTGCACACGCTTTCTACGCGAGCTTCCCGTCGCACGCAATGCCGTTGTGGGCGCTCGATGTCGCTGACCTTGCGCTGCTGCCGCCGGTGCAGCGCGGGCTGGCGCAACTTGCCAGGCGCTCGACCGGCCTGCCGGTGCTGGGCGGCTCGACGCTCGCACTGCACGCCGGGGCCGAAGCCATCCTGCGTGCCATCATCGGCGATATCGACGCCGCGCTAGAAAGCGTCGACATGGTGTTCTACATCTGGCACCTTGGCGGCACGGCCGACGAGGTGGCCGTGGCACTGGAACGCGCAGCCGGCCGAGGCGTGCGCTGCCGCGTGCTGCTCGATGCGCTGGGGAGCAGGGCGTTCCTGAAGACCGGCACGCCGGCGCGTCTTTGCTCCGCGGGCATACGGCTCGAGGTGGCGCTCGCCGTCGGTGCGCTCGGCCTCGTGTTCCAGCGCGCAGACCTGCGGCTGCACCGCAAGATCGTCGTCGTCGACGAGCGCGTCGCGTTCACCGGCAGCATGAACGTGGTCGACCCGCGCTTCTTCAAGCAGGACGCCGGCGTCGGCGAATGGGTCGATGCGATGGCGCGCATCGAAGGGCCCGCTGTCGCCGCGTTGCGCGCGGTGTTCCTGTTCGACTGGAACCTGCAGACCGGCGAAGCCTTCGTCGCGTCGAGTGAGACGGCATTCGCGGCGCGGCGTGCGGTCGGCGGCGCGGCGCTGGTGCAGGTCGTTCCGTCGGGGCCGGGGGTGGAAGTCTCGGCGAACCTGCGCATCCTCGTCGATGCCGTTGCGGCAGCGCGCCAGCGCGTCGTGCTGACGACGCCGTACTTCGTACCCGACCCCGCGCTCGCGCTCGCGCTGCAGAACGCGGCGATGCGCGGCGTCGAGGTGACCGTGATCGTGCCGGCGGTGAACGACTCGAAACTCGTGACCTACGCCAGCCGCGACTTCTTCGACGCGCTGCTCGCCGCCGGCGCGAAGATCCTGCTGTTCGACGCCGGCCTGCTGCACACCAAGAGCGTGACGGTCGACGACAGCTTCGCGCTCTTCGGAACGGTGAACCTCGACATGCGCAGCCTGCACCTGAACTTCGAGCTGATGCTGGCGGTGTATGACAGCGGCTTTAACGCGGCGCTATTGGCGCTGCAGCGCAGTTACGCGCGCCAGGCCCGGGCGCTCGACGCTGCGGCATGGCATACCCGGCCAGCGCGCCAGAGGTTGCTCGAAGGTGCGGCGTCGCTGGTCGCGCCGATGCTGTAGCGCGCACCTGCGGTCGGGCGCGCGTTTCGCCGTCCTGGCGAAGATGCCAACGCACAGCTCGTTGCAGCGCGATACGCAACTCTCGAGAACGCTTTCGGCCCGGGCAAAGGTGAAGGCGCGCGAGATCGCGGCGATCGGCGCCATCACTTGTCACGCGTGCGCTATGCCGTGGCGCGCGGTGCCCGCTCAGTCCCGGGGCCGAAACTCGAGCACCATCGACGCCGGGACGCGCCCGTCGACGTCGCGCGGAAGCACCTCGGTCTTGTCGATCGCGCGCAGTACGGCATTGTCGTAGGCCGCGATGCCGCTGCTCTTGATGAGCTTGCGACCGATGATGGTGCCGTCGGCCGCGGCGCGCACTTCGACCTCGGCGGTCGCGTTACCCGCGACGTCATCGGCGAAGATGATGTTGGGCCTGACGCGCGCCACGATGCGCCCGGCGTAGCTCGCCGACGGGCCCGCCGATTGCCGTGCGCTGCCGGTCGCTCCGGGCTCGCCGCTGGCCCCGGCCATTCCGCGGATACGCTCGAGATTCTTCTTCCGATCGGCTTCGCGCTGCTGTGCTTCGCGCGCTTCGGCCGCCTGCTGCTTCTTCAACGCGTCGGCTTCCTTCTGCTGGCGCAGCTTTTCGGCTGCGGCCTTCGCGGCGGCGAGCCTTTCCGCCTCGGCCTTCCTGCGCTCGTGTTCGCGCGCCTGGTCGGCCGCTTCGCGCTCCTTGCGAGCCTGTTCGACCCGCGCCTTCTCGATCGCGATCTGGGCGTCGGGTACCGGTGCTGGCGGCGGCGTTTCAACCTGGGGCGCTGGCCTGACGGTTGCGGTCGGTGCCGGAACGGCCTCGATCGGCGGCTCAGGCTCGACCGCGCGCGCTGCGGCAGCCTTCGGCACCTCGGCCCAAAGCTCGGCCTGTTGCGTTTCGGGCGTGCGGCTGCGCCAACTGACGCCGAACGCGAGCGCGACGATGAGCCCGGCGTGGACAAGCAGCGAAAGCCCGATGCCGCGTCCGGTGCCACCGTGTCCGCGCGGCATCAGCGCGTCGCGCGCAAGGACGTTCGACGTCATCTCAAGCTCTCTGCCGCACCGAACCGGTCTCGCTGTTGACTGACGCGAGCTCGCGTCCGCCCAACGGGTGCAGCGCGGGCGGGCACGCCGGACGCCATTCAGGTTCCGGCATTCTTCACCGCCAGCCCCACGCGCTGTACGCCGGCGCGCTGAAGCGTGTCCATCACCTTGACGACGGCCTCGTACCTGACCGCGCGATCGGCCGAGATGACGACCGGCGTCTCGGCATTGCCCGCCTGCGCCTCGAGCACGCGCGTCTTGAGCCGCGCCATCGGCAGCGCGGCACCGTCGCCCTTGGCGTCGACGCGCACACGCAGCGTCTCGTCGGCACCGACGATCACTTCGACGACGTGCTCCGGGCGCTGGTGGCTCTTGCCCACGGATGGCAGATCGACGAGTCCGGTTGTGATCAGCGGCGCGCTGACCATGAAGATGATCAGCAGCACCAGCATCACGTCGATGAAGGGCACCATGTTGATCTCGTTGATGGTGCGCCGGCGCGAACCCGTGCGGTGAACGATGCTGGCCATGGGTTGCGCTCCCCTGTGCTCAGCGCGGCGTCGCCGCCGCTGGCGCAGCGACCTGGCTTGCGTTGCGCTGCAGGATGTTGGAGAACTCCTCGATGAAGGTCTCGAGCTGGATCGCGATGCGGTCGATGTCGCGCGCGAAGCGGTTGTAGGCGATCACTGCCGGTATCGCCGCGAAGAGGCCGATTGCGGTCGCTACCAGTGCCTCGGCGATTCCCGGCGCGACCGTGGCGAGAGTCACCTGCTGCAGGTTCGACAGCCCGATGAACGCGTGCATGATCCCCCACACCGTTCCGAACAGCCCGACGTAGGGCGATACCGAGCCGACCGAGGCGAGGAACGACAGGTTCGACTCGATCGCGTCGAGCTCGCGCTGGTAGCTCGCGCGCATCGCGCGGCGCGCGCCGTCGAGCAGCGTGCTGCCATCGGCGACGCGGCGCTCGCGCAGCTTGAGGAATTCACGCATGCCCGACGCGAAGATGCGCTCCATCGGGGACGACTCGGTCTTCTGCGCGGCGCTGGCGTAGAGGTCGTTCAAGTTCTTGCCGGCCCAGAACTCGCGCTCGAAGTCGTCGTTCCCGGCGCGCAGCCCGCGCAGTGCGAAAAGCTTGCCGAAGATTACGCTCCAGCTCGCGAGCGAGACGAGCATCAGGCCCGCCATGACGATCTGCACGACCAGGCTCGCGTGCAGCACGAGGGTGACGATGGAGAGATCCTGGTTCATGCGCAAGGCCCGGGTGGCAGAACGATCGGAATTCGGCGCGGCCGCAGCGTCTGCGCATCGACGCAGCCGATGCGGATCGTCCCTTCGGCGAGCAGCTCGGCGCCGCGCAGCGCCTGCTGCGCGATCAGCATCGTCGCGCGGCCAGCTTCGATCACGCCGACCGTCACTTCGAGCGCGTCGTCGAGCCGGGCCGGGCGCAGGTAGCGCACAGCACTCTCGGCGACGACGAAGATCGCACCCGTTTCGTCGCGCAGCCGTCGCTGCGAGTGGCCGAGCGAGCGCAGCCACTCGGTACGTGCACGCTCGAAGAACTTCAGATAGTTGGCGTAGAACACGACGCCACTGGCGTCCGTGTCTTCCCAGTACACGCGCAGCGCGTGTCTGAACGGCGTCGCGGCTTCGGGATAGGGTGGCATCGGCATCGGCTTCGCGGCGGATTATGCGCGAGCCCCCCGGCGGACCGGCAAGCGCTCGGGTGCTGCGCAATTCGCCATCGCCGCGGTCAGGGTGCGAAGCGGTGCGATACCACTACCGGTTGGCCGGCTGTGACGTCGACGTCCACGCTCTGAGGCGGCGCGTCGCCATGACGCAGCGTGACCGTGTGTCTCCCTTCTGGGAGCGCGAGCTGGGCCAGCGGCGGCGCGATGCCGATGACCAGGCCGTCGACCTCGACCTGCGCCGATGGACTGACGTCGATCTGCACGAGGCCTTTCGCGGGCGGCGCGTTCAGCGGTGCCCCGCTCGGGGGTGTGCCGCGCAGCGTCGCCACGATCCAGGCCCCGCCCACGGCCAGCAGCGCGGTTGCTGTCGCTATCGTGACCAGCCGGCGTCGGCGCGTCGCCCGCCGCGGTGGAGCGACAGACTCGGCCTCTCGCGTCTCGAGCCAGCGCTTGAGCTCGCGCGCCATCGCTGCGGCCGAGGGATATCGGTCTTCGGGCTTCCTCGCCATCGCGCGGGCGGCGATACGTGCCAGCGCCTTGGGTACCGCGGGAACGATCTCGTCCGCCGGGGGCAGGCGCTGCTCTAGCACCGCGCGCTGGATTTCGGCCAGCGTTCGGCCGTGGAACGGACGCGCGCCGGTCAGCAGTTCGTAGAGCACGACGCCGAGCGAATACACGTCGCAGCGGACGTCGACCGGGTGTTGCAGCACCTGCTCGGGCGCCATGTAGTACGGTGAGCCACCGGAGAGTTCCTTCTCGGGCGGCGCTGCAGGTCGGTGCGAGATGCGCGCAATGCCGAAATCGAGCACGCGCGGCTGCGCGCGCCCGACCATGAAGATGTTGGCCGGCTTGATGTCGCGGTGCACGACGCCGTGCGCGTGCGCATAGGCGAGCGCGTCGGCCACGTGGCGCGCCAGCTGTGCCGCCTGCACTGGCGTCGGGTGCCAGCCGTCGAGGCGCAGCTGTCGCAGGTCGACGCCCTTGAGCAGCTCCATCGTGATGTAGGCGTCGCCACTGCTCAGGCCGGCGTCGTAGACGGTCACGATGTGCGGATGCGAAAGCCCGGCGGCGGCGCGCGCCTCGTTGAGGAAGAGTGCGTTGAACGACTCGCGCTCGCCTGCAGGTAGCAGTACGTGAACAGTCTTGATCGCGACCAGACGCGACAGCATCGGGTCGTAAGCGGCGTAGACGGTGCCGAGGCCACCTTCGCCGATGCGGAATTTGAGCGCGTAGCGCCCGATCTGCCCGATGCTGGGCAGATCGTCCGGGGCGAGAGCAGGCGGGTTGGTCGAGAACGCCGCGCGCGCCGGGCTGACCGGGCCGGTGTCGCTGTCGTTCCACGTCGACATGCCGGGCAGGCTGGCCTGCGGTCCTGACGTGGCGTCTTCGGGCAGCGTGTCGCCGAATGGGATCGTGGGGGGTGAGTCCTGGTCGACCATGTCAACGCTGCGCCGTATCAGAGCACGCTTGCCAGGCGCGCGACCGCTTCGTGCAGTTGAGCCATCGAGCTCGCGAACGAGAAGCGCACGAAGCGTTCGCTGCCGTTGTGGCCGAAATCGCGGCCGGGCGTGATCGCCACGTGCGCGCGGCGCATCATGTCGAAGCAGAAATCCCAGCTGCTCGCCGCGTGCGCCGAGCAATCGGCCCAGGCGTAGAACGCGCCGTCTGGCATCACCGGTACGCGCAGCCCGAGCGCCCCCAGCGCCGGCACGAGATAGTCGCGCCGGGCGCGGAACTCGGCCCGGCGGTGTTCGTATTCGACGATCGAGTCGTCGTCGAAGCACGCCAGTGCCGCCTGCTGCGCCAACGTCGAAGGGCAGATGTAGAGGTTCTGCGCCAGCTTCTCGATCGGTGCGACGAGTGCGCCCGGAACGACCATCCAACCCAGCCTCCAGCCGGTCATGCAGAAGTACTTCGAGAAGCTGTTGATCGAGATCACGCCATCGCCGCTCGCGTCCGCGTGGGCGAGCGCCGTGTGGCTGTATGCCTCGTCGAAGCTGAGCGCGAGGTAGATCTCGTCGACCAGCGTGAAGCCGCCTCGCTCGCGCACCGACTGCATGATGCGGCACATCTCGTCCGCTGCGATCGACGTGCCGGTGGGGTTGGACGGCGAAGCGAGCAGCGCGCCACGTGTGCACGGCGTCCACGCCGCGTCGACCGCGTCCGCGCTGAGCTGGAAGCGCTGCTCGGCCGACGCCGGCAGCAGTACCGGAACGCCCTCGGCGGCGGCGACGAAATGGCGGTTGCAGGGGTAGCTCGGGTCGGGCATCAGCACCTCGTCGCCACGGTCGACAAGTGCCAGGCACGCAAGCTGCAACGCGGCCGACGCGCCGGCCGTGACGACGATGCGCTCGGCCGGAACGTCGACGCCGAAGCGCTCGCCGTACCAGCCGCTGATGCGTTCGCGTAGCGCCGGCTCGCCGGTCGCCTGCGTGTAGTGCGTTCGGCCGGCGTCCATGCAGCGGCGCGCGGCGGCGAGCACGGCAGGCGGCGCAGTGAAGTCGGGCTCGCCGATGTTCAGGAAGATCATCGGCGAGTCGGCGCACGCCGGGCTGCGCCCGAGCTCGACCGCAGCCTTCGCGCACTCCATCACATAGAACGGTTCGATATGGTCGAGTCGGGATGCGAGCTTCATGCGGAACCGGAGAAACGCTGGCTCAGCGGCGCGCCTGCACTTCGAGAGCACGCAGGTCGCCCGCCGCCTTGTCGAGCACGCCGTTAACGTACTTGTGGCCGTCGGTGCCGCCAAAGCTCTTCGCGAGTTCGACCGCTTCGTTGATCGCTACCCGGTAGGGGACGGCCGGGCAGTGCCTGAGCTCGTAGACGCCGATCAGAAGCACGCCGTGCTCGATCGGCGAGAGCAGGCTCGTCTTGCGGTCCACGTGGCGAACGAGCACGGCGTCGAGATCGGCCGCCTCGGCGATGCAGCCGTGCAGCAGCATCTCGAAGTGCGCCTGGTCGCACTTGGCAAAACCGTCCTGCTCGCGCATGTGGGCGTCGATCTGGGCCGGCTCCGTGCCCGAGATCAGCCATTCGTACAGCCCCTGCAGTGCGAATTCGCGCGAGCGCCGACGCGAGGACTTCTGCGCCGGGCGCTTGCGCGCCGGCGCCCGGGCGGCAACAGGCACCTCGCCGACGGACTTGCTGCGCGCAGTGTCGGTCACGACAGGTCTTCCATCAGGTTGGCCATCTCGACCGCCACGCGCGCGGCGTCGCGGCCCTTTTCGTCTGCGCGCGCCTGTGCCTGGGCCTCGCTCTCGACCGTGAGGATGGCATTGGCGATCGGGATGCGGTGGTCGAGCGCGACGCGGCTCACGCCGGCGCCGCTCTCGTTGGCAACGAGCTCGAAGTGATAGGTTTCGCCGCGAACGATGCATCCGATCGCCACCAACGCATCGAAGCGTTCGCTGTCGGCCAGCGCGGCGAGTGCGAGCGGCACTTCGAGTGCGCCCGGCACCGTCACGTGCGTGATGTGCTCGTCGATCACACCGAGCGCGTGCAGCTCGGCGACGCAGCTCTGCACCAACCGGGTGGTGATGGCGTCGTTGAAACGTGCCTGCACGATTGCGATGTGCAGCTCGCGCCCGTCCAGGTCGTTCGCCTGGCCTCTCATTGCGCCTTGCATTTCGGTTCTCGGAAGATCAATCGGAAGCGGCCACGAAGCCAGTGACTTCGAGCCCGTAGCCAACCATGCTGGGCATTCGCCGCGGGCTGCCGAGCAGCCTCATTCGCCGCACTCCGAGCTCGCGCAGGATCTGCGCGCCGATGCCGTAGGTCCGCAGGTCGAGCTGGCTGCGCGGCGCCTGGACGCGATCGCTCGCAGGCAACACCTGCGACAGCAAGGCAGTGGCGCTCTCGCCGCAGTTGAGCAACACCGCGACCCCGTATTCGGCTTCCTGGATCGTTGCCAGTGCCCGCGTCAGCGGCCACGAATGGCCTGTGTGGGCCAGGTCGAGCAAGTCCGCCACCGACAGCGGCTCGTGCACGCGCACCAGCACCTCGTCGGTCGGCGTCCAGCTGCCGCGCGCAAGCGCCAGGTGTACGCCGCCGGCGCGGTCGCGGAACATGCTGCAATCGAACTCGCCCTGCGCGGTGGCGAGTGGGCGGCGGCCGACGCGCTCGATCAGCGTTTCGGTATGGCTGCGGTGCTCGATCAGCGCAGCGATGGTGCCGATCTTCAGCCCGTGCTCGTTGGCGAAGGCCTCCAACTCGGGCAGGCGCGCCATCGTTCCGTCGTCGTTCATCACTTCGCAGATCACCGCTGCCGGTGTCAGCCCGGCCATTGCTGCGAGGTCGCAGCCGGCCTCGGTGTGGCCGGCTCGCATCAGCACGCCACCGTCGTCGGCCTGGAGCGGGAAGATGTGGCCCGGCTGAACCAGGTCGCTCGCCCTGGCGTCGCGCGCCACCGCGGCCTGCACGGTGCGCGCGCGATCGGCCGCAGAGATGCCGGTTGTGACGCCGGTAGCCGCCTCGATCGAGACGGTGAACGCGGTGCCGTGCTGCGCGCCGTTGCGAGCCGTCATCGGCGGAAGGCGTAGGCGCTCGCAGCGCTCGCGCGTGAGCGTCAGGCAGATCAGGCCGCGGCCATGCTTGGCCATGAAGTTGATCGCCTCCGGCGAGACGTGCTCGGCCGCGAGCACGAGGTCGCCTTCGTTCTCGCGCTCCTCCTCGTCGACGAGGATCACCATGCGGCCAGCGGCGAGCTCTGCAACCAGTTCAGGAACGGGGGCAATGGCCATGATCGGATTGTAGGCGGCGCCCCTGCCGACGCGGGTTCAAGCGCCACGCCGCCGCGCCGGGTGCTGCGCGGCAGGCTGCGCGGCGACGGGCCGTAAGTCGGCCAGTTAGGCGCTGCCGAGGTGAGCGAGCGCGCGGTATGCCGCCAAAGCGACCCGCTGCGGAAGTGCCTACCTTGACCGGCACTGCACGATCGGCACCTCGTCCCGGTCCCCCGCCTTCGGGAGCGAGCGGTGCGGCGTGCGCCGGGCGGGTGCGAAGCTCAGGGCAGCGGTTCGCAACGCAGCGTGCGCCGCGCCGGTTCGAGCAAGGCCTTCTCGGCCTCATAGTCGCTTACCAGAACGCGCATCAGCAGCAGCCCCTTGTCGGACGGCGCAACGAGCACGCGCGCCCCTTGCGGCAAGGTCGCGCTCGGCACGCTGCCGGTCGCGCCGACCAGCACCAGGTCGAGCGGCTGGCCGGCAAGCTGACGGTCGTTGACGACGAAGAAGTTGTCGGAATTGTCGGCGTAGCCGGCGACCGACCAGTAGTTGGACAAGCGCGGGTTGGCCGTGACGCGCAATGGATGTTGCGAGACGTCGAAGACGCAGATTGCGTACAGCAGGTCGGGGCTGGGCATCACGATCCGGCGCTGCGTCGCGTCGGTCATCGGCGGAAAGTAGACGCGCGGGGTCGCGCCAGGGTGGCCAAGATCGGCCGGCGTCGTTCTCATCACCCGCTGCATGATGAGGCGCGGAATAGCCCACACGACGAGCACGTGCGTGGCTGCGGCAATGGCCAGCAACGCCAGCACGTAGCGCAGCCAGCACCGGCTCATGGACACGCTCCGACGCGGCGGATGCTCGGCGGCGCGAGCGTCGCCGGCGCTGCGGCGAGCGCAGCATCAGGGTTGTACAGGCGCAGCGTGAAGATCAGTCCGCGATCGCCGGGCGTGGGCAACCAGTGCGTCGGCGTTGCGGCGGCGGGCGGGTTTGGATCCTGCGGGCCGGAGAGCAGCGCGAAGCGTCCCTGCGCGTCAAGGCGCGCGGCGCCGCCATTCAGGCTGTAGCGATGCGCGTCGTTTGCAAAGAGAAAGAAGTCGTCGGCATAGGCGGTGATGCTCCACCAGCGTGCCGGTGGCGGCGTGCCTTCAATTCGGTAGCTGCACGCCGAGCGCAGCGGCTGGCCGGCGTCGTCGCGGTCGGCGACGTAGTACAGCGTCTCTTCGCGCGACAACGCGAGCAGTGCGCCGACGGCGATTCGCGAGCGGGTGTACATGTCGGCGTTGGCGCTGCCGGCAACGGTGCTCGTCTGCCACGCTCCAGATTGCACCGATGGTGCTGACCAAGGGCTCTTCAGCACCCACCATGCCGAGCCTATGCCAAGGGCGATGCCGCCGAGTGCGATTCCCACGGTGAGCAAGCCGTGCCCCCAGCGCCACCGCGCACGCCGATCAGGCAGCGAAGGCGGCTTCGATGGGGCGCGATCGAAGTTCATGGAGGCTGCCCCTCATCTCCCCGCTGCAACGGCTGACCGCAGCAGCAGGCGCAGATCGTCGCCGACACGATCGACGGCGTGAAAGCGCAGCGCAACGCCGTCGCGCAGGCTCGCGAGCGATCCGAGACTGGCCAGGTCGCGCCCGTTGCCGAGAAGCTTGGGCGCCATGTAGACCAGCCACTCATCGACCAGCCCCTCGCGCACGAACGAGCCGTTGAGCTTGGCTCCGGCTTCGCCGTGGAGTTCGTTGACGCCCCGCGCACCAAGATCCATAAGCATGGCACGCAGGTCGACCTTGCCACCGGGCCCCGGCAGCAGAACCACTTCGGCGCCGCGTTCCTTCAGCGCGGCGGCGCGGTCGGCCGCCGGTTCGGCGGCATACACGAGCACCGCGCCGGGCGGATCGAAGATGCGCGCGCTTGGCGGCACCTGCAGCCGCGAATCGACGACGACGCGCAGCGGCTGGCGCGCCGTCGCGACGAGCCGCACGTCGAGCCGCGGGTTGTCGTCGATCAACGTGCCGACGCCGGTAAGCACCGCTCCGGCGCGCTTGCGCCAGGCATGGCCGTCGGCGCGTGCCGCTTCGCCGGTGATCCATTGGCTCAGGCCATTGTCGAGCGCGGTGCGGCCGTCGAGCGAGATCGCGACCTTCATGCGAAGCCACGGCCGGCCGCGCTCCATGCGCGAAAAGAAGCCGATGTTGAGTTCGCGTGCCGCGTCGGCGAGCAGGCCGACCTCGACGGTGACGCCCGCGGCGCGAAGCCGTGCGATGCCCGCGCCGGCGACGAGCGGGTTGGGGTCGATCGCGGCCACGATGACGCGCGCCAGGCCCGCGGCGACGAGCGCATCGCAACACGGGGGCGTGCGCCCGTGGTGCGAGCAGGGTTCGAGGCTGACATGGGCGGTGCCGCCGCGCATCGTTTGGCCGCTCGTGGCCGCGCCTTGCAGCGCCATCACTTCGGCGTGCGCGGCACCGGCCCGCTGCGTGTGCCCGCGCCCGATCACCCGGCCGTCAGCTGCGGTGATCACGCAGCCGACGCGCGGGTTGGGGTCGCTCAGTCCGACCGCGTGCTGCGCCAGCGACAGTGCTTCCCGCATCAGGGCGGTGTCGGCGGCGCTGAAGGAGGCGGCCGTAGATTCGGTCATGGTCGGCGTCGTCGGCAAGACATGCATTCGGGACAGGACGGATTGTCCTTCACGGTGCGCCCGCTCAGGGATGGGCGACCGGCGGTCGCGGCAGGGTCAGCGCAGTCGACAGCCCAGGCTCCTGGCTGGCGACTTGTGTGGCCAGGCGCAAGTGATGCGCGGCGCCGTGGCGGCCGGACCAGCCCAGCGTGACCTGCACGGGCTCGAGCGCGAGCTAGGCATTCGTCTGCACTGCGCGTTCGAGCGTTTGGCGGGTGGTGCTTCCGCTCGGGGTCACGTCGAGAGAAGCGTCGGCGATGGCGTTCCAGCCGCCACTGTTCCTGAACGCGCGCAGTTGCTCGATGTCGATCTGCGTCAGCCGCACCGCCTCGGACCGCTCGCGTGCTGCTGCGGCGCTGGTACGCAGGTCGTTCTGCAGCCGAGTGAGGGCGAGCATGCCGAGCGAGAGCACCAGGAAGGCGATCAGTGCCTCGAGCCGCGAGACGCCGCGCCGTCGTGCCGGAATCGAATGCGTGAAGATGCCTTTCAGAAGTCACGCCAGTTGCCGGGGACCCGGGCGTCGGCGCTGCAGCCCCGGTGTCCCAAGCGTCCGCCAAGCTGACAATGGCTTAGGTGCGCACATACTGCAGATCGGTGGCGAGCTGCGTCGCCACGCCTTCGAGGCGCTTGCGGGCGACGAGACCCTGGAAGCCAGGCGCCGCGGCCGAGACGGCGATCGCGGCGATCGTCAGCGCCACCGCCGCTTCGATCAAGGTGACGCCGCGCTGTGATTCGGGGTGCTGATGCATGTGTGCCTAGTTCCATGGAACCGTGCACACACTTTGGAAACCGCGCCGCCATTTCGCGCCCCCTTTGCGGGGGATGCGCGGCCGTATTGAAGGGGTCACCCCTTTGGGGGACGCCGGCGAATCAGTGCCGAGGCGGACTCAGATGTCGCGGATCAGCTGGCGGAACTCGTCAACGTCTTCGAAGCTTCGGTAGACCGAGGCGAAGCGCACGTAGGCGACCTTGTCGATTCGCTTGAGCTCTCGCATCACGAGTTCGCCCAGGCGGGCGCTAGTCACCTCTCTCGCACCGCTGTTGAGGAGCCGCTCCTGGATCCGCTCGACGGCGGCGTCGACCTGCTCGACGCTGACCGGGCGTTTGCGCAGCGCCAGCGTCATCGAGGCGCGGATCTTTCCGAGTTCGAAGTCTTCCCGTGTGCCGTCCTTCTTGACGACCGCAGGCAGCGCGATCTCGGCCCGCTCGTAGGTCGTGAACCGCTTGTCGCACGACTGGCAGCGCCGGCGCCGGCGCACCACGTCGCCCTCGTCGGACTCGCGTGTCTCGACGACCTGGGTTTCATTGTGGCTGCAGAAGGGGCAGCGCATGCAGCGTTGGGCTTGACCTCAGCGGTAGACGGGGAACTCGCGCGTGAGCGCGGCCACCTTCTCCCGCACTGAGGCGAGGTTGGCCTCGTCGTGCGGACGGTCGAGGACGTCGGCGATCAGGTTCGCAGTCAGGCGCGTCTCGGTTTCGGCAAAGCCGCGTGTCGTCAACGCCGGCGTCCCAAGGCGGATTCCGCTCGTCACCATCGGCCGTTGCGGATCGTTGGGAATCCCGTTCTTGTTGCACGTCATGTGCGCGGCGCCGAGCACCGCCTCGGCTTCCTTGCCGGTCAAGCCCTTGGGGCGCAGGTCGACGAGCATCACGTGGCTCTCGGTGCGGCCGCTGACGATGCGCAGCCCGCGCGCCATCAGTGTTTCTGCGAGCACGATCGCATTCTTCGCCACCTGCTGCTGGTAGGTCCTGAACCCGGGCGCGAGCGCCTCCTGGAACGCGACCGCCTTGGCTGCGATGACGTGCATCAGCGGGCCGCCCTGGATGCCGGGAAAGATCGCGCTGTTGATCTGCTTGGCGACGCGATCCTTCATCAGGATGATGCCGCCGCGCGGACCGCGCAGGCTCTTGTGCGTGGTCGAAGTCACCGCATCGGCAAAGGGCACCGGATTCGGGTAGACGTCGGCGGCGATCAGGCCGGCGTAGTGCGCCATGTCGACCATGAAGAAGGCGCCAATTTCCTTGGCGACCTTGGCGAAGCGCTCGAAGTCGATCCGCAGGCTGTACGCCGAGGCGCCGGCGATGATCAGCCTGGGCTTGTGTTCATGCGCCAGGCGCTCCATCGCGTCGTAGTCGATCGCTTCGGTCGCGTCGAGCCCGTAGCTCACCACCTTGAACCACTTGCCGCTCATGTTGAGCGGCATCCCGTGTGTCAGGTGACCGCCTTCCGCGAGGCTCATGCCCATGATCGTGTCGCCCGGCTGCAGTAGGCCGAAGAACACCGCCTGGTTGGCTTGCGAGCCCGAGTTGGGCTGAACGTTGGCGTGTTCACCGCCAAAGAGCTTCTTAACGCGGTCGATCGCGAGTTGCTCGACGACGTCGACGTTCTCGCAGCCGCCGTAGTAGCGCTTGCCGGGGTAGCCTTCCGCGTACTTGTTGGTGAGCTGGCTGCCTTGCGCGGCCATCACCGCCGGAGAGGTGTAGTTCTCCGACGCGATCAGCTCGATGTGCTGTTCCTGACGCAGGTTCTCGGCCTGGATCGCGGCCCAGATCTCGGGGTCGACGCGGTCGAGGGTGGATTGGGTGCGGTCGAACATGGCTGGCAGTCCTCTTCAGTGTTGAAGACCCTCGCGTTCGCCATGAAAGGTGCAGGCGGAGGGAGGGCTGCCCAGGCGAGCGGCGCAGCGGCGGGTGCCGTCCGCGCTTCACGGTGGTTTCCCACCTCGGGCTCCTGGGGACGGATGCCCTATCGCCAGTCGCGCGGCAGGCGAAGTGTAGCCTCCGCGCACGCGACCAAGACCCGCTTTGCAGGCCCGGCGCGACCGCGTAGCGCAGTTGCGTCAGCGAAGCAACGCCACCCGCTCCGGCAGGGGCTGTTCGTCCGTCTTGACGGGTGCGGCGTCCGCCGGTTTGGCGGCCGGCGCCGCGACGATCAGCGGCGCCGTTGCGGGAACGGCCTTGCCGCCAGCGACATGTTTCAGGTAGCCCTGCTCAATGAGTACCTTGCTCGCATAGCCGTTGTCGTCGGCCTGGTTGGCGGCGCCGACGTAGTAACGCAGTCCGGCCTCGACACTTCCGGCGCGGGAAATGCACTCCTTGAGTACCTGTACCCCGACCTTGAGGTTCGTCACGGGGTCGAACGCGGCCAGGATGCCGCCGAACCGCTCGTACTTCTGGTCGTGCACCCGCGTCATCACCTGCATCAGTCCCTGCGCCCCGACCGGGCTCTGGGCGAACGGGTTGAAACTCGACTCGATCGCCATGATGGCAAGGATCAGCGTCGGGTCGACGCCCATCCGCGGCCCCACGGTCCATGCCTCCTGCACTAGGCGACTGATCGGTTCCGGCGCCACGCGATAGCGCCGCGCCAGCCACTGCGCTACAGCGGCCTGCTGCCGGTTGAGCTCGCTCGGGTCGGTTGCCGTAGCGCGGTTGATCGCGTCGGGTTCGGCCAGTGCCGCGACCGCGGTTTCGGCGGGGTCTTCTCGCGCCTCATGCCGTGCCTGCAGCCACTGCAGCGCAGTGGACTCGACGGTCTGGCGCAGGTCGGCGCGGCCCATCACGAACAGGAACGTTGCCACGACCACCAGGCCCAGCAGGGCCAGGCTGTTGTGGCTCACCTCGAGCAGGCCGTTGCCCACGTCGCGCAGGAAGACCGACAGCGATTCCGTGCACGCCTCTTGTGCGGCGCGGGTTCTGGTAAGTATCGTGGCTTGCGTTGTCATGACACCCCTTCTGTTCCTGCCATCACCTGATCGAGTGTCGACCATCGTACCGCGGTGGCGAGGGCGATAATCTGGCGCGGTACGCCTCGCGGCTGGGCATCGGTCACGATCGGCGCGGCTTCCGTCGCCGAGCCCGCTCGAGCCGCCGCGATCGACGGGCCTCAGGGCGGGTAATCCCTTGGTAGTTTCAGTGCGATCGGATTCTAGGAAGAGTTTTCATAACCAGTCAAGCATTAAGAGTGTATGTCTAATTACATTGAAGTATGAAGTATCGGGACTTGCGCGGGTTCATGGACGGGCTGGAGTCGTCAGGAGAACTCGTACGGGTGACGCAACCGGTGTCTGTGCGGCTAGAAATGACGGCATTGAGCGAGCGCGTGCTCAAGGCGGGAGGTCCCGCGCTGCTGTTCGAGCATCCAGTCGGTTACAAGATCCCGGCCCTGACCAACCTGTTCGGAACGCCCCAGAGGGTGGCTCTGGGAATGGGCGCAAGCGACGTGGGTGAGCTGCGCGAAGTGGGTCGCATGCTCGCCAGCCTGAAGGAACCCGAACCCCCCGAGGGACTGAAGGACGCCGGAAAGCTCCTGCAAATGGCCAGGGCGCTGTGGGACATGAAACCGGCCTTGGTCCGGCGCGCTTCGTGCCAGGAGACGGTCTTCGAGGCGAGCGAGGTCGACCTGGGTAGTCTTCCGGTGCAGACCTGTTGGCGGGGCGACGCCGGACCACTGATCACCTGGGGCCTAGTAATCACCCGCGGTCCGCAGGGCGTAGTCAACGCTCGCAGGCGGCAGAACCTCGGCATCTACCGTCAACAGGTCATCGGCCGGCGGCAGGTGATCATGCGCTGGCTGGCGCACCGCGGTGGTGCGCTCGACTTCCGTGACTTCGTGCTTGCCTATCCGGGCCAGCCGTTTCCGCTCGCTGTGGCGCTGGGCGCCGACCCGGCTACGATCCTCGGTGCAGTGACGCCCGTACCCGACTCGCTGTCGGAGTACCAGTTCGCGGGTCTGCTGCGCGGCAGCCGCACCGAACTCGCCGCCAGCGGCGTGGGCGAGGCGGGTCTGCTGCTGCAGGTGCCGGCCAGCGCCGAAATCGTGCTCGAAGGCTGCATTCCGACGGCGCCGGTGGGATTTGTCGGTGAGAGTGAGCATGGCGTCGCGTTGAAGGAGATCGGAGGCTATCTGCATGCGCTCGAAGGTCCGTTCGGCGATCACACGGGCTACTACAACGAGCAGGAGTGGTTTCCGGTCTTCCGGATCGACCGGATGACGCAGCGCCGCGACCCGATCTACCACTCCACCTATACCGGCAAGCCGCCGGACGAACCGGCGGTGCTGGGCGTGGCGCTGAACGAAGTCTTCGTGCCGATCCTACAGAAGCAGTTTCCAGAGATCACGGACTTCTACCTCCCGCCCGAGGGTTGCAGCTACCGGATGGCGATCGTCAGCATCCGCAAGAGCTACCCGGGCCACGCCAAACGGGTGCTGTTCGGCGTCTGGAGCTACCTGCGCCAGTTCATGTACACCAAGTTCATCGTCGTGACCGACGAAGACGTCAACATCCGCGACTGGAAGGACGTGATCTGGGCCGTCACGACCCGGATGGACCCGGTGCGCGACACGACGCTGGTCGAACACACGCCGATCGATTACCTCGATTTCGCGTCGCCTGTCAGTGGCCTGGGTGGCAAGATTGGGCTCGACGCGACACACAAGTGGCCCGGCGAGACGGCGCGCGCGTGGGGTCGCCCGATTGCGACGGATGTCGAGGTGGAACGTCGAGTCGATGCCGTTTTCGCGAATTTGTTGGCGCACATCAACAAGAAGCGCGGTGAGGTCGGCATACAGCCCTTGTAAGGCTGCAACGAACCGGTTAGCGTCCGCTTACCTGTACGCAGGTATCTTGCCCGGCACAGACCCTGTGCCACAGGGGTTACGGACCCAACATCCTGCGGATCCCCGAACAGGTGGCGTGAGCCGCCGGCCCCTCCCACCGCTTCGCCGGGCGGAAGGGGTTCGCACTTTGGGTGCACTCAGGCACCGACCAGGCGGCCGAGCGCTTCTTTCAGCACCTGGCGTACGCGCTCGAATCCTTCCGCGCTCGGAAGCCAGTCGAGCGCAGGGCTCAGCATGAGCGGCGCCAATCCCATCGGTGCAGGCACGAATTCGATCTGACCGTCCGCAGCGGAATTGAATAGATTCAGCGCTCGCGGCATGTGCCAGCCGTGGGTCACCAGTACCGCGCGCGCGATGCCTGAGCGTTTGAGCAGGGCGACAGTGCCTATGGCATTCTCGCGCGTGTCGCGCGATTGGTCTTCGATCCACTTCAGAGGAACTCCGAATTCCCTCGCCGCCAGACGCTCGGCCACTTCAGCTTCGGACGGTCCGGTCGCTTCGCTCCATCCTGTGCCACCGGTGAATCCCACCGGCGCGCCGGTTTCACGGCCCAGCCACAGCCCATAGCGCAGGCGTTGGAGCGACAGGTTCTTTAGGCTCGAGGCCCCGTACTCCGGTGCGAAGACTTCACGTCCCGCACCCAGCACGACGATGGTCAACGGCTGGTGCGCCTTGACGTCGGCGCGGAGTTGCGCGATCTGCGCGCTGTTGAGCGCCGGTGGGGGGTGCAGTAGCGTCCGTGTCAGGAAGGCGCCAATGCCGGCGCAGGCACTGAGCCAGATACCCAGTGTGCCGAGGAGTAGCAGCAGCCAGCCCAGACCCCGCCGCGGCAGGATGAGCCGGGCACCCAGCAGCACCATCAGCAACAGCGGTACGGGCGGCAGCACGATCGCCGTCAATACTGGCTTCCAGGGCTCGATGTTCAGCAGAGAAAGCAGGTTGTTCACAGCGGATTCGGCGGCGCCGGGGCTGAATGAAGGACAACTCCACCGGGCTCGTGATTGTGCAGTACCGAGCTATGGACACCAGCCCTTCGCCGATGAGGCGCGGCGCATCGTCGCAAGGCGGGGTCCAGCTACTGCCTTGGCGCTCGCGCTGCTCGAGGCACCATTGCGCACCTGCGGCGGCTTCGAGAAACCGCCCGAGCGGCGAACGCCCCGCACGATTCGTCTTGGGCGCGCTTACTCAGCGGCATCGATGCGCTCACACTCGGCGTCAGCTCAGACGTCGTCGCGCCGGCCAAGCGCACCTGGCCGCGCGGTCGAGAGATGCGCTGCAGTGGCAAGTGCAGTTCCCTGCTTGGAACAAGAGGCGACGCGGTTCTTGCCGTGACGGGTTCAGACCTCCAGGAGCTCGACTTCGAAGAGCAAGGTCGCGTTGGGCGGGATTACTCCGCCCGCACCGCGCGAGCCATAGCCGAGGACGGCCGGGATCACGAGCCGGCGCGTGCCGCCGACCTTCATTCCCTGCACGCCTTCATCCCAGCCGCGGATCACCTGCCCGCCGCCGAGTGCGAAATCAAACGGGTCATTGCGGTCCTTGCTCGAGTCGAACTTGGCGCCCTTGACGCCGTCGTCGAACAGCCAGCCTGTGTAGTGCACGCTGACTTGCTGGCCCGCACAGGCTTCGGCGCCGGATCCGACGACACAGTCTTCGTATTGCAGGCCGGTGGAGGTGGTGATCATCATGGAGACGCATCCTTCGGGGTTGCGAGGCTGCGCATCATGCCATCGTCCGCGCACCATCGCTCGCGCCAGCGCGCGACCGCCTCGGCCAGCCAGTCGCTCACAAGCGTCGCCGTGCAGGCAATGTCCAGTACTGCACCGGCGCATCGCAGTGTCGCAACGGGCTCGCTCAAGTCGACCCTTTCGGCACCATTCTGCTTCGACAGCTTCTCGCCATCGGCCCCAAGCACCAGCGGCGTGTGCAGATAGCGAGGCAACGGCGCGCCGAGCCGGCGTTGCAAGGCGATCTGGCGCGGTGTGTTGTCGGCCAGGTCTTCGCCGCGCACGATGTCGGTGATTCCCTGAGCCGCGTCGTCGACCACTACCGCGAGCTGGTACGCCCACATCCCGTCGGCACGGTGCAGCACGAAGTCGCCCACGTCGCGCGCTACATCCTGTGCCTGCGGGCCGAGTCGGCGGTCGGTCCAGACGATGGGCGCTGCCTCGTCGACTTGCAACCGAACCGAGCGGCCCGCACGGCTGCCAAGGCCGCCCCGCTCCGGCCGGCATGTACCGGGGTACACCGCTTGCGTATGCCGCTCTCGCGGGCGCCCGGCTTGGCGCAGTGCGAGCCAGATGTCTCTGCGGGTGCAAGCGCACGGGTAGGCGCGGCCCGCGGCGACGAGCTTGGCCAGCGCGGAAGCGTAGAGCGCGCCGCGCTGCGATTGCCACACCGGCACCTCGTCCGGCAGTAGCCCGCAGCGCGCCAGTTGCTTCAGGATCAGTTCGGCGCTGCCAGCGACGCGGCGCGGCGTATCGACGTCTTCGATGCGCACCAGCCACTGCCCGCCGTGGGCGCGTGCATCGAGCCAGCTCGCCAGCGCAGCCACCAGCGACCCTGCGTGCAGCGGACCGGTCGGCGAGGGCGCGAAGCGACCGCGGTAGGGCATTCAGATGATCAGTCCCGCGTGCCGCTCGAGCAGAGCGCTGCGCGTGGTCGCGCTATGGAGCTGCTGTACCCACCAGCGCAGCGCCAGGCCGAGCGGTGCCCGCCGTCCGTCGTCGGTCTGCGGGCTGTGCCAGGCGTAGCAAAGGCGTGCCGGCGCGCGGCTGCGCTGTACCTGGCGCACCACCAGCAGTCCGGCCCGGACATGTTCGCGCACCATCGGTTCGGCCAGGAAGCCGCAGCCCAACCCGCGCAGATGGGCCTCGATCTTGGCGGGCATGGTGGCGACGGTCAGCACGTCCTGTCCGGGCAGCAGGTTGACCGTGATTGGCGTCATCCGCTGCGCCGAATCGGCGACCGCGATCGCTCTGTGGCGCGACAGCTCGGCATCGCTCAAGGGTTCCCGCGCCGTCGCCAGCGGATGGTGCGGCGCCACGGCGAAAACGAATTCCATCTCGCCCAGCGGTTCAGTGCAGATGTCGCCCGGCGGCGTCGCCACGGCGGCGCAGCCGATGGCCAGGTCGGCCTGGCCGCTGGTGAGCGCCTCCCAGGTGCCGGCCAGCACCTCGCTGCGCAGACGCAGCCGCGTACCGGGTCCCGCGGGTGGGTTCAAGGTATAGAACGCCGCGCACAGTTCGAACACGGTGGCGCGCGAGATCACCCCATCCACGGCGACGGTGAGCTGCGTTTCCCAGCCCGATGCGACGCGCCTGACGCGGTGCGCCACGGCATCCATCTGCGCCAGCAGGCGCCGACCCTCGGTGAGCAATTCCTCGCCGGCGGCGGTCAGGCGCGCTTGGCGCGAACTGCGGTCGAACAGCAGCACGTCGAGCGCCTCCTCGAGCTGGCGCACACTGTAGGTCAGCGCCGATGGCACCTTGCCGAGCTCTCGCGCAGCAGCGGCAAAGCTGCCGCTGCGAGCGATCGCGTCCATCATCAGCAGTGCGTCCGGAGTCAGGACGCTGCGGCGGTCTGGCGCTGTGGCCGGCAGGCGTCGGGTCATGCCTTCATCATATTTGAATGAATCCGTCAGCCTGGCCGGCTGGCTGGCGTGCTGCGACTGGCCTAGAGTGAAAGCAACATGGGGAGTCATCGATGATCACGTTGCGCAAGTCCTCGGAGCGCGGCTATGCCGACCACGGCTGGTTGAAGTCGTTCCACAGCTTCTCGTTCGCCGAGTACCACGACCCGCGCCACATGGGCGTCGGAAACCTGCGCGTAATCAACGAGGACCGCATCGCGCCGGGCACCGGGTTCGGTACCCACGGGCACCGTGACATGGAGATCATTTCCTACGTGCTTTCGGGCGAACTCGGCCACAAGGACAGCATCGGCAATGGCGCCGCGATCCGCCCCGGCGACGTGCAGCGCATGAGCGCGGGCAGCGGCATCCAGCACAGCGAATACAACCATGCGCCGAGCGCCACCACGCATTTCCTGCAGATCTGGATCGAGCCGAACGTGCGCGGCATTGCGCCTGGCTACGAACAGAAGCATTTCGCCGATGCCGACAAGCGCGGCCGGTTGCGCCTGGTCGCGAGCCCTGACGGACGCGACGGCTCGGTGACGATCCACGCCAGCGCGGCGCTGTATGCAGGACTGTTCGACGGCGCGGAGGCTGCTTCGCTGCCGTTGGCGCCAGTGCGCGAAGGCTACGTGTTCCTCGTCCGCGGTAGCTTGAAGGTCAACGGTCACGAACTTCAGGCCGGCGACGCGGCGCACCTGCACGGAGAATCGCGCGTAGCGCTTTCCGACGGCCGCCTCGCGGAAGTCCTGGTGTTCGATCTGGACGCCTGAGTTCATGCCGGGCCGCCGGCGCTGATCGCCGCGCACGGCGCGTCGCCGCCGGCGGGGCGCCACGCCCGCGTCTCGAGTGCCAACGGGAATTCGCCTGACGATGCCGGGTGGGCTCATCACGAATACCCGGCGGAGCCATCGTGCAGGCGCGTCGCGTCACCGGCAAGTGTGTGGTCGAGGTGACCGGTGGCGGGCAGCGCGCTTTGATTTGCTCGCCTCACTTTTGGCACGGAATAGATCGCTGCGTGGCAGCCTCGCCTCCTAGAATGCTTTCATGGCCTTCGTCCACCTGCGCACGCACACTGAGTATTCCGTCGTCGACGGCACCTTGCGTGTCGACGACCTGGTGAGGGCCGCGGAGCGCGATGGACAAGGCGCGGTCGCGATCACCGACCTGTCCAACCTGTTCGGTGCGATCAAGCTTTACACCGCCGCACGCAAGGCGGGCGTCAAGCCGATCATCGGCGCGGACGTCTGGATCGAACCCGAAGGCACCGACAAGCACGCGAGCCGCCTGCTGTTGCTGGTGCAGACGCGCATCGGCTATGCCAACCTGTGCACTCTGCTGACGCGCGCGTGGACGGACGACCACCCGCAGCATCGTGCGCGCTCGCAGCCCTGGCTGAGGTGGAACTGGCTGGCCGAGTGTGGCACGGGCCTGATCGCGCTTTCGGGGGCCGATCAAGGTGTGATCGGGCAGGCGCTGCTGGCGCGAGACAAGGCGCGCGCCGCGCTGGTCGCGCAGCGCCTGGCGGGCCTGTTTCCGGGGCGCTTTTATCTCGAGTTGCAGCGAGCGGGCGCGGCGACGAACGAGGCCCACGTTCGCGCCGCGGTACCGCTCGCCGCCGAACTCGGGTTGCCTGTCGTCGCCACCCACCCGGTGCAATTCCTGCAGCCGGACGACTTCGAGGCCCACGAGGCGCGGGTCTGCGTTGCCGAGGGCGAGACGCTTGCCAACCCGCGGCGCGTCCGGCGCTTCAACCCAGCGCAGCACTTCCAGACGCAGGCCCAGATGCAGGCGCGCTTCGCGGACCTGCCGAGCGCTCTGCGTAACAGCGTCGAGATCGTGCGCCGCTGCAACCTCACGCTGGTGCTCGGCGAACCGCAGCTGCCCGAGTTCCCGACACCGCTCGTCGACGGCGTGCAGCTCGCGCCCGAAGCCTATTTCCGGCACCTGTCGCACCAGGGACTGAAGCGTCGCCTCGAACAGCTCTACCCCGACCGTTCGCGGCGCGATAGCGAGCATGAGCGGTACGTCAGACGGCTGGATTTCGAGATCGAAACGATCCTGAAGATGGGCTTTCCGGGCTATTTTCTGATCGTCGCCGACTTCATCGCATGGGCGCGCGAAAACGGCTGCCCGGTCGGCCCTGGACGTGGCTCGGGCGCTGGCTCGCTGGTGGCCTATTCGCTCGGCATTACCGATCTCGACCCGCTGCGCTACAAGCTGCTGTTCGAGCGCTTCCTGAACCCCGAGCGTGTGTCGATGCCCGACTTCGACATCGATTTCTGCCAGGGCAACCGCGACCGCGTGATCGACTACGTGAAGAGCAAGTATGGCCGCGACGCGGTGAGCCAGATCGCCACGTTCGGCACCATGGCCGCGAAGGCCGCGTTGCGCGACGTCGGCCGGGTGCTCGGGATGAGTTATGGGCATGTCGACAGCGTGGCCAAGCTGATCCCCGCCCCTCCGGGCAAGGTGGTGACGCTGGCGCGCGTGCCCGATCGGCCCGACAGCGGAGTGATCTATGCGCGCAAGGAGAATCCCGAGATCGACCAGCGCGAGCGCAAAGAGGAGGAAGTGGCCGAACTCCTGGCGCTGGCGATGCGTGTCGAAGGCATCGTGCGCAACGTCGGCATGCACGCTGGCGGGGTGCTGATCGCGCCAGGACGGATCACCGACTTCTGTCCGCTTTACATGCAGCCCGGCAGCGACTCCGCGGTGAGCATGTTCGACAAGGACGACGTCGAGGCCGTCGGTCTCGTGAAATTCGACTTCCTCGGCCTAGCGACGCTGACGATCCTCGAGCTGACCCGCAAGCTGATCCGAGAGCGCCACGCCGACCAGCGCGACTTCGCGTTCGAGAACGTGCCGCTCGACGACCCGGCGACCTATCAGCTGATGTCCGAAGGCAAGACCGTTGCCGTGTTCCAGCTCGAAAGCGCGGGCATGCAGCGCATGCTGCGCGACGCAAAGCCGAGCGTGTTCGAGGACGTGATCGCGCTCGTGGCGCTGTACCGCCCGGGTCCGATGGACCTGATCCCAACTTTCTGCGCGCGCAAGCACGGCCGTGAGCAGGTGAGCTATCCGCACCCATTGATGGAAGAGGTGCTGAGCGAGACCTACGGCATCATGGTCTACCAGGAGCAGGTGATGCAGGTCGCCCAGAGGCTGGGCGGCTACTCGCTCGGGGGTGCCGACCTGCTGCGCCGCGCGATGGGCAAGAAGAAGCTCGAAGAGATGGTCGCCCACCGCGCCACTTTCGCCCAGGGCGCGGCAGCCAACGGTATCGGCGAGGCCAAGGCGAACGAGATCTTCGACCTGATGGAGAAGTTTGCCGGCTACGGCTTCAACAAGTCGCACGCCGCCGCCTACGCGCTGCTCGCGTACCATACGGCGTGGGCCAAGGTGCACTACCCGGCCGAGTTCGTCGCAGCCAACATGAGCGTCGCGCTCGACGACACCGACAAGCTCAAGATCTTCCACGACGATGCTCGGGCGATGGGCATCGCGTTCGAGCCGCCGGACGTCAACCGCGGCGGCCACCGCTTCGAGCCTGTAGAAGACAAGCGCGTGCGCTACGGCCTTGGCGCGATCAAGGGCACCGGGCAGGGCGCGATCGAGGCGATTGTGGAGGCGCGCGAGACTGGCGGCGTGTTCAGGAGCCTTTTTGACTTCTGTGCCCGGGTCGACCGTGTGCGGATCAACAAGCGCGCCGTCGAGGCGCTCGTCAAGGCGGGCGCGTTCGACCTGCTGGAGCCGAACCGGGCCGCGCTGGTGGCGAGCATCCCGCTCGCGTTCGACTACGCCGACACGCAGCTCGCGCACGCCGACCAGGGCGGACTGTTCGACGATGCCTTCGATTCGCACGCCGCGTCGACGCAGGAGCCGGCGCTCGTCGCCGCCGAGCCGTGGAGCATCAAGGAGCGGCTGAGTCTGGAGAAATCAGCGGTCGGCTTCTTTCTGTCAGGTCACTTGTTCGACCAGAGCGCCGACGAGGTGCGCTTGTTCGCCAAGCGGCGCATCGCCGACCTGCTCGACAGCCGCGAGGCGCAACTGCTCGCCGGCATCGTCAGCGACCTGCGCGTCGTCAATGGCCTGCGCGGGCGTATGGCGCTGTTCAGGCTCGACGACAAGAGCGAGGCGATCGAAGCAGTCGCCACCGACGAACTCCTGCAGGCGAACCGCGATCTGCTCAAGGACGATGAACTCGTTGTCGTGCAGGGCAGAGTGCAACCGGACCGATTCTCGGGCGGCCTGCGGCTCAACGTAGCGCAGGTGTGGGACCTCGCCGGGGCCCGCTGCCGCTTCGGCAAGTACCTGCGGGTCGAGGTCAATGGCGCAGTGCCGCCCGTGGCCGCGGTGCTGCGCGACTTTCCGTCACGCCGCATCGTGACGGATCACGGCAATCTGCCGCAGGGGCTGACGGTGCGATTGCGGGTGCATCGCGAGCAGGCGAGCGCCGAACTCGACCTCGGCGAAGCGGCGCGTTTCTACCCGACCGACACGGCGCTGGCGCGCTGGCGCGAAGCCGCGAGCGAGGGGCGGGCGCAGGTCGTGTACGAGTAGTGTTTCCGAGGCGTTCGCCTCACCTGGCTGGACACGCGGAGCCTGCGGAGACTAAAATAGCACGGTCGTTCTATTTCGCAGGAAGAATGCGTTGCGGCCTAGACTCGCGTCGTTCTGGCGGTGAAGGGCGACACTAGAATTCTACGGGTCTACCTATCCTCAACGCAAAGCGCAGGAGCATCTCATCATGAAAGTGCTGGTCCCGGTGAAGCGGGTGGTGGACTACAACGTCAAGGTTCGCGTCAAGAGTGACGGCACTGGCGTCGACATTGCCAACGTCAAGATGAGTATGAACCCCTTCGACGAGATCGCCGTCGAGGAGGCCGTGCGCCTGAAGGAGAAGGGCGTTGCGACCGAGATCATCGCCGTCTCGTGCGGTGTCACGCAGTGCCAGGAGACGCTGCGCACCGCGATGGCCATCGGCGCCGACCGCGCGATCCTGGTCGAGACCGACGTCGACTTGCAGCCGTTGGCGGTGGCCAAGATCCTCAGGGCGCTGGTCGACAAGGAGAAACCCGGCCTCGTGATCCTCGGCAAGCAGGCCATCGACGACGACTGCAACCAGACCGGGCAGATGCTGGCCGCTCTTGCGGGGCTGCCGCAGGGCACGTTCGCGAGCAAGGTCGAGGTCGCCGACGGCAAGGTGCTCGTCACGCGCGAAGTCGACGGCGGTTCAGAGACGCTCAGGCTCACGCTGCCGGCGGTGCTCACGACCGATCTGCGGCTGAACGAGCCGCGCTACGTGACGCTTCCGAACATCATGAAGGCGAAGAAGAAGCCGCTCGAGGTTCTCAAGCCGGCGGATCTGGGCGTCGATGTCGCTCCGCGCATCAAGACCTTGAAGGTCGGCGAGCCGCCCAAGCGAAGCGCCGGCATCAAGGTGCCCGATGTCGCCACGCTCGTGGCCAAGCTCAAGAACGAAGCCAAGGTGATCTGACATGACCGCACTCGTGATAGCCGAACACGACAACACGTCCATCCGGGGCGCGACCCTCAACACCGTGACCGCAGCCGCGGCCTGCGGCGGGGAGGTGCACGTGCTCGTCGCCGGCCACAATGCGGGCGCTGCCGCGCAGGCCGCGGCGCAAATCGCCGGTGTCGCCAAGGTGCTCCATGCCGAAGCCGCTGGCTTCGAGCACGGCCTGGCCGAACCCGTCGCGGCGCAGGTCGTCGCGCTCGCCGGCAGCTACAGCCACCTCGTATTCCCGGCGACCGCATCGGGCAAGAACATCGCGCCGCGTGTCGCCGCGCTGCTCGATGTGGCGCAGGTTTCCGACGTCACCAAGGTGCTCGCGCCTGACACCTTCGAGCGCCCGATCTACGCCGGCGGCGCGATCGCGACCGTGCAGAGCCTGGACGCGACCAAGGTGCTCACCGTGCGCACGACAGGGTTCGATCCGGCCGCGGCCAGCGGCGGCAGCGTGGCAGTCGAGAGCGTGACTACCGCTGCCGATCCGGGTCTGTCGAGCTTCGCCGGCAGCGAGATCGCAAAGAACGACCGCCCCGAACTCACCGCCGCGAAGGTAATCGTCTCGGGCGGCCGGGCGATGGGTTCTAGCGAAAAGTTCAACGGCGTGCTGACGCCGCTCGCGGACAGGCTTGGCGCCGCTCTCGGTGCGAGTCGTGCCGCGGTCGACGCGGGCTACGCGCCGAACGACTGGCAGGTCGGGCAGACGGGCAAGATCGTCGCGCCGCAGCTCTACATCGCGGCCGGCATCAGCGGCGCGATCCAGCATCTGGCGGGGATGAAGGATTCGAAGGTGATCGTCGCGATCAACAAGGATCCCGAGGCGCCGATATTCAGCGTCGCTGACTATGGGCTCGAGGCCGACCTGTTCAGCGCAATCCCAGAGCTCGTGCAGGCGCTAGGCTGAAGCCGGGCGCGATTCGCAACGCCATCCCCGAGGGCGCGCAACGCGAGTTGGCGCGCCCTCATCGCTTACGGAGACAGACATGAGCTACCGCGCTCCCGTAAAGGACATGCTCTTTTGCATGACCGAGCTGGCCCACCTCGACGAAGTGACGAAGATTCCGGGCTTCGAGGACTTCGGTGCCGAGACGGCGCTCGCGGTGCTGGAGGAGTGCGCCAAGTTCAACGAAGGCGTGATCGCGCCGTTGAACTGGGAAGGAGACAAGGCTCCGTCGACGTGGAAGGACGGCCAGGTCACGACCTCACCCGGCTTCAAGGAAGCGTTCCGCCAGTACTGCGAAGGGGGCTGGCAGGGCCTGCAGCATCCGCCCGAGTTCGGCGGGCAGGGGCTGCCCAAGACGATAGGCGCGGCCTGTGCAGAGATGCTGCATGCCGCCAACATGAGCTTCGCGCTGTGCCCGCTGTTGACCGATGGCGCAATCGAGGCGCTGCTCACGGCGGGCTCGCCGGAATTGCAGGCGGCGTTCATCCCGAAGATGATCTCCGGCGAGTGGACCGGCACGATGAACCTGACCGAGCCGCAGGCCGGTAGCGACCTCGCCGCAGTGCGCACGCGTGCCGAACCGCAGCCGGGCGGCACCTACAGGATCTCCGGCACCAAGGTCTTCATCACCTACGGCGAACACGACATGGCCGTGAACATCGTGCACCTGGTGCTGGCACGAGTTGTCGGCGCGCCCGAGGGCGTGAAGGGCATCAGCCTGTTCATCGTGCCCAAGTTCATGGTCAATGCCGACGCCAGCCTGGGCGCGCGCAACGACGTCACCTGCGTCAGCATCGAGCACAAGCTCGGCATCAAGGCCAGCCCGACCGCAGTACTGCAGTTCGGCGACCGCGGGGGGGCGGTGGGAATGCTCGTCGGCCAGGAGAACCGGGGCCTGGAGTACATGTTCGTGATGATGAACGCGGCCCGCTATGGCGTCGGCGTGCAGGGCGTCGCGATTGCCGAGCGCGCGTACCAGAAGGCGGCCGAGTTCGCGCGCGAGCGCGTGCAGTCGCGGCCGGTCGATGGCTCGCTTCCGGTCGGTGCTTCGATCATCCACCACCCTGACGTCCGGCGCATGCTGATGACGATGCGCGCGCTGACCGAAGGCTGCCGCGCGATGGCGCTGACCGCTGCCGCCGCCTACGACGCCGCGCACGCGCACCCCGATGCCGAGGTGCGCAGGCAGAACCAAGTCTTCTACGAATTCATGGTGCCGCTGGTCAAGGGCTACAGCACCGAAATGAGCCTCGAGGTCACGAACCTCGGCGTGCAGGTTCACGGCGGCATGGGATACATCGAGGAGACCGGTGCCGCGCAGTACTACCGCGACGCGAAGATCCTAACGATCTACGAGGGCACGACGGCGATCCAGGCGAACGACCTCGTCGGCCGCAAGACGGCGCGCGACGGCGGCCAGACCGCCAAGGCGATCGCGCGCCAGATCGCGGCGACCGAGGCCAGCCTGTACGGCCGGAAGAGCATTGCCGCGCAAGCGATGTGCAAGCGTCTGCGCGCCGCGCGCGAAGCTTTCGAGCAGGTAGTGGAATTTGTCGTCGGCGGCGCCAAGGCGAGCCCGAACGCCGTGTACGCGGGTTCGGTGCCGTACCTGATGCTCGCGGGCAACCTTGTCGCCGGGTGGCAGATGGCACGCGCGTTGGTGGTAGCCGAGGAGCGTCTCGCTGCGGGAGACGATGCCGCGTTCATGGTCGCGAAGATCGCCACCGCGCGCTTCTATGCCGAACACATCCTGGCTCGCGTGCCGGGGCTGCGCGACAGCATCGTCGAGGGCGGCGACAGCGTGACCGCGCTTGCGCTCGACGCGTTCTGAGAACCGTCAAGCAAGCTCGGACACGCCCTCCGCTTTCTCGATTGCCTCTCGCATCGCGCAGAATCCACAGCCATTCAGCACAAACACCGGCTCGCGCCGGGCAAGGAGAGTCTCGTGCCGCTGCCACCCGTGCTCCGCAATCTGCCGCTGCCGATCATCGGCGCGCCATTGTTCATCATCAGCAATCCGAGTCTCGTGATCGAGCAATGCAAGGCCGGTGTCGTCGGTGCGATGCCGGCACTCAACGCGCGCCCGGCCGAGCAACTCGATGCCTGGCTCGCCGAGATCACCGAAGCGCTGGCGGCTCACGACAAGGCGCACCCCGAGCAGCCGGCGGCTCCGTTCGCGATCAACCAGATCGTGCACAAGAGCAACGACCGCCTCGAGCACGACATGCAGGTCTGCGCGAAGTACAGGGTGCCGATCGTTATCTCGTCGCTGGGCGCGCGCACCGACATCAACGACGCCGTGCACTCGTGGGGCGGCATCGTGCTGCACGATGTGATCAACAATTCATTCGCGAAGAAGGCTGTCGAGAAGGGCGCCGATGGGCTCGTCGCGGTGGCGGCGGGCGCCGGCGGGCACGCCGGTGTGAAGAGCCCGTTCGCGCTGATCCAGGAAATCCGCGAGTGGTTCGACGGACCGCTCGCGCTCAGCGGTGCGATCGCCAATGGGGGTGCCGTTCTGGCTGCGCAGGCTTGTGGAGCCGACTTCGCCTATATCGGCTCGGCCTTCATCGCGACCGACGAGGCGCGGGCAAGCGACGCCTACAAGCAGGCGATCGTCGACTGCAGCTCGGACGACATCGTCTACAGCAACCTGTTCACAGGCGTGCACGGCAACTACCTGACGCCATCGATCCGCGCCGCCGGGTTGGACCCGGACCACTTGCCCGAGAGCGACCCGAGCAAGATGAACTTCGGCGGCGACTCGAAGAAGGCCTGGAAGGACATCTGGGGCTGCGGCCAGGGCATCGCCGCGGTCCACGCGGTCGTGCCGGCGGCAGAACTCGTTGCGCGCCTGAAGCGCGAGTACCTGCAAGCGCGGAGACGCCTTGCGCTGTGATTCCAGTTTCGCGCACAAGTCGCTTTCCTCAGCGGTGAACTTCCCCGATCTGTCGCCGCCGCGAACCTGACGGTCACTGAGCGCGAGGCTTGGCGCCGGAGTCGCGCCCGGCCCATGGCCACGGGCGCACGCTCACATCGCACGGCTGCGGTTGCGACCGTGTAAGATTCAGCGCTGTCAACGCAATCCGTTGCTTCCCGCTGCCGCAAACGGCCGAGGCGGGTCGCTAGTCCGCCAACCGGTGCAGCCGTGTCGCGGACGGTTTGTCAACCCATCGAGGTGCCGGAAACCGGCGCGAAAGGTGAGCGAAATGATGCAGCAAACGAGGGCTAACTCGTACCTGTTCGGGGGCAACGCCCCTTACGTCGAGGAGATGTACGAAGCCTACCTCGACAATCCCGGCTCGGTGAGCGAGAACTGGCGCGCCTATTTCGACGCGCTGCAGAACGTTCCCGCGGCCGACGGCAGCACCGCCCGCGACGTCGCGCACGCGCCGGTCGTCGAGTCGTTCGCGCAGCGCGCCAAAGCCAATGCCTTCGGCAACAGGGCCAGCAGCGCCGACCTGGCGGTGGCGCGCAAGCAGGTGCATGTGCAGTCGCTGATCGCGGCGTACCGCTTCCTCGGCTCGCGCTGGGCCGACCTCGATCCGCTCAAGCGGCAGGAACGGCCGAAGATTCCGGAACTCGAGCCGGCGTTCTACGACCTGAGCGAGTCCGACATGGACATCACGTTCAGCGCGAGCAATACCTACTTCTCGACCGCCGAACACATGACGCTGCGCGAGATCGTGCAGGCGTTGCGCGAGACCTACTGCGGCTCCATCGGCGCCGAGTTCATGCACATCACCGATCCGGCCGAGAAGCGTTGGTGGCAGCAGCGCCTGGAGAGCATCCGCTCCAAGCCGAGCTTCGAGCCCGAGCAGAAGCTGCACATTCTCGAGCGGCTGACCGCGGCCGAGGGCCTGGAGCGCTACTTGCACACGAAGTACGTCGGCCAGAAGCGCTTCTCGCTCGAGGGCGGCGAGAGCTTCATTGCGTCGATGGACGAACTCGTGCAGCGCGCGGGCAGCAAGGGCGTGCAGGAAATCGTCATCGGCATGGCCCACCGCGGGCGGCTGAACGTGCTCGTCAACACGCTGTGCAAGAGCCCGGCCGGGCTGTTCTCGGAGTTCGACCACACCGCGCCGGAGGAGCTGACCTCGGGCGACGTCAAGTACCACCAGGGCTTCTCGAGCGACGTCACGACCGCTGGCGGGCCGGTGCACCTGAGCCTCGCGTTCAACCCATCGCATCTGGAGATCGTCAACCCGGTGGTCGAAGGCTCGGTCAAGGCGAGGCTCGACCGCCGCGGCGACAAGGCAGGCAGCTCGGTGCTGCCGATCCTCGTCCACGGCGATGCCGCCTTCGCCGGCCAGGGCGTCGTGATGGAGACGCTGGCGCTGGCGCAGACCCGGGGCTACTTCACCGGCGGCACCGTGCACCTGGTGATCAACAACCAGATCGGGTTCACGACCAGCGATCCGCGCGACAGCCGCTCGACCTTGTACTGCACCGATGTAGTCAAGATGATCGAGGCGCCCGTGTTGCACGTCAACGGTGACGACCCCGAGGCGGTGGTGCTCGCGACCCAGATGGCGCTCGACTACCGGCTCGACTACAAGAAGGACGTCGTCGTCGACATCGTGTGCTTCCGTAAGCTCGGCCACAACGAGCAGGACACGCCGGCGCTGACGCAGCCGCTGATGTACAAGAAGATCGCGACCCACCCGGGCACGCGAAGGCTGTACGGCGACAAGCTCGTCGCCCAGGAGGTGCTCGCTGCCGAAGGCCCTGACGCGATGGTCAAGACTTTCCGCACCGCGATGGACCAGGGCCGCAACACCTACGACCCGGTGCTCACGAACTACAAGAGCAAGTACGCTGTCGACTGGTCACCGTTCCTGAACCGCAAGTGGACCGACTCCGCTGACACGGCGCTGCCGCTGGCCGAGATCAAGCGCCTGGCCGAGCGAATCACGACGATTCCAGCGAACTTCAAGGTGCACCCGCTGGCGGAGAAGGTGCTCGCCGACCGCGCCGCGATGGGGCGGGGCGAGATCAACATGGACTGGGGCATGGGCGAGCACCTCGCGTTCGCGTCGCTCGTCGCCAGCGGCTACGCGGTGCGCCTGTCGGGTGAAGACAGCGGGCGCGGCACGTTCACCCATCGCCACGCCGTGCTGCACGACCAGAACCGCGAGCGCTGGGACGAGGGCACCTACACGCCGCTGCAGCATGTTGCCGACGGCCAGGCACCGTTCGTCGTGATCGACTCGCTGCTTTCGGAAGAGGCAGTGCTCGGCTTCGAGTACGGCTACGCCAGCGCGGACCCGAACACGCTCGTCATCTGGGAGGCGCAGTTCGGCGACTTCGTCAACGGCGCGCAGGTCGTGATCGACCAGTTCCTTGCCGCGGGCGAAGTCAAGTGGGGACGCGTCAACGGCCTGACGCTGATGCTGCCGCACGGCTACGAAGGCCAGGGCCCGGAGCACAGCTCGGCGCGGCTCGAGCGCTTCATGCAGCTCGCGGCAGACAACAACATGCAGATCGTGCAGCCCACGTCGGCGAGCCAGATCTTCCATGTGCTGCGGCGGCAGATGGTGCGCCTGTTCAGGAAGCCGCTGGTGATCCTGACGCCCAAGTCGTTGCTGCGCGCCAAGGACGCGAGCTCGCCGATGGCCGAATTCACGCGCGGCGACTTCAAGACCGTGATCAGCGAGCACCACCGCGAGGTCAACCCCGAGAAGGTCAAGCGCGTCATCGTCTGCTCGGGCAAGGTGTACTACGACCTGGTCAGGAAGCGCGAGGAACGCAAGGCGCTCGACGTCGCCATCCTGCGCGTCGAGCAGCTCTATCCATTCCCGCACAAGGCCTTTGCCGCCGAGTTGAAGAAGTACGCAGGAGCGACCGACATCGTGTGGTGCCAGGACGAGCCGCAGAACCAGGGCGCCTGGTTCTTCGTGCAGCACTACGTGCATGAGAACATGGGCGAAGGGCAACGTCTCGGCTACGCCGGGCGGCCCGCGTCGGCCTCGCCTGCGGTGGGCTACGCCCATCTGCACCAGGAGCAGCAGAAGGCGCTGCTCGACCAGGCGTTCGCCAAGCTCAAGGGCTTCGTGCTGACCAAGTAGCGATATGCCGGACGCTTTGCGCCGTCATACGTCCGCGCGTTCGACCGGACGCTGGCGCGCCGGTCAACACGCGGTGGAAGAGAGAACACTTCGAGACGTCACATGGCAATCGTAGAAGTCAAGGTACCGCAACTCTCCGAATCGGTGGCGGAAGCCACGCTGCTGACGTGGAAGAAGCAGCCCGGCCAGGCCGTGGCGGCGGACGAGATCCTGGTCGAGATCGAGACCGACAAGGTCGTGCTCGAGGTGCCTGCGCCCGCCGCCGGCGTCATCGCACGGCACGTCAAGAGCGATGGCGAAAGCTGCGTCAGCGAGGAAGTGATCGCGACCATCGACACCGAGGGCGTGACCGCAACGGCTGCGCCCGCGGCGCTCGCGGCGGCACCTGTTGCGGCTCCTGCATCAGCCGCGGCGGCGGCCCCGACTGCGGGATCGAAGAGCGCGGTCGTGATGCCTGCCGCAGTCAAGCTGATGGCGGACAACCAGCTTGCCGCCGGCGCGGTCGCCGGCACCGGCAAGGATGGCCGCGTGACAAAGGGCGACGTGCTCGGGGCGCTGGCGGCGCCGCCCAGGCCGGCCGCGCCTGCTGCGGCGCCCAGGCCCGCCGCGGCGTTGCCGGTGAAGGTCCTGCCCACCGTCGACGCGCCGCTCACGATGAACCTTGGCGACCGCCCCGAACAGCGCGTGCCGATGAGCCGGCTGCGCGCGCGCGTCGCCGAGCGCTTGCTGCAGTCGCAGGCGAGCAATGCGATCCTGACGACCTTCAACGAGGTCAACATGGCGCCGGTGATGGAGATGCGCAAGCGCTTCCAGGAACGCTTCGAGAAGGAGCACGGCACGAAGATCGGCTTCATGAGCTTTTTCGTCAAGGCGGCGGTGCACGCGCTGAAGAAGTACCCGATCATCAACGCGTCGGTCGACGGCAACGACATCGTCTACCACGGCTATTTCGACATCGGCATCGCCGTCGGCTCGCCACGCGGATTGGTGGTGCCGATCCTGCGCAACGCCGATCAGATGAGCTTCGCCGACATCGAAAAGAAGATCGCCGAGTTCGGCCAGAAGGCGCGCGAGGGCAAGCTCTCGCTCGACGAACTGACCGGGGGCACGTTCTCGATCAGCAACGGCGGCGTGTTCGGCTCGATGCTCAGCACGCCGATCATCAACCCGCCGCAAAGCGCGATCCTCGGCGTGCACGCGACGAAGGACCGTGCGGTGGTCGAGAACGGGCAGATCGTCGTCCGCCCGATGAACTACCTGGCGATGAGCTACGACCACCGCATCATCGACGGGCGCGAAGCGGTGCTCGGCCTGGTCGCGATGAAGGAAGCGCTGGAGGACCCAGCGCGGCTGCTGTTCGACATCTGATCCACGCACCGACGAGGGAAATCATGTCCATAGCCGACGAGATTGCCAAACTCGAAGAGCTGCGCGCCCGCGGTGCGCTCTCGAACGATGAGTTCGAACGCGCCAAGGCGCGGCTGCTCGGCGCCGCGCCAGAGCCGACGCCGGCACCCGCCGTCGCGGCGATCAACGACCTGCGCCGCAGCACGAGCGACAGCTGGATCGGCGGCGTCTGCGGCGGAATCGCGCGAACGACCGGTGTCGAGAGCTGGATCTGGCGCCTGATCTTCGCCGTACTGTTCCTGTTCGGCGGGACGGGGCTGTTGCTCTACATCCTGCTGTGGATCTTCGTGCCGTCGGAATGAGTTGCCTGGCGGCCAGCGCACCTGCGGCGCGCGGCGGAGGGCGCATCCTGGCGTGGACGCAAGCGCGCCCGGCCAGGACCGGCATCGGTGATGCCGGCGCGCCCCCGTTCTGATCGGCGTGAAGTCCTTCGGCGACGCGCAGGTATTGGCCTGGCGGCCCGGCGCAGCGATGATCGTCGGTGACGACGTCATGCACAGGTTGTCCCATTGACACGGTAGGTTCCCCAACTCCCTTCGCCCGATGACCCAGCGACTTCAGGAGCGCCACGCAAGACTCGAGGAGCAATGCGCTGTCGTTGCCGCACTCCTCGTGGCGATGCGGACTGTTTACGAAGCGGCCAGCGCTCGGCAACGTGCCCTGCTGGAAACCATTGTTGGCGCGGCTACTTGGTACATACCCAAGCCGTCCCGCGCATGGACCGGCCGCATTTCTGTCGGCGCGCTTCGGACGTTCCACCCTGAAAGCGGAGTTGCGAAGCCCAGACTCAGCGAGGAACACGTCTATCCTCGCAAAGTTGCATCACGTCTGCTCCTCGAAGACCCATTGCTCGATGGCCCCGTCTTGGCAAGCCTGTTTCGAGAAGAGTACGGGCGGGTTCACCTCATCACATCCGAAGAGAACAAAGCCGCCCAGCCGTTTCAGCGAGTGAGCGTCTTCACGTCACCGGACGAGACGTGCGCAAAGGCGGGCATTGCTTTCGTGGCGCTTGCGGATGAAGAGCTGCGTCAGGTGAAGCGTAGGCAACGCGAAACAATAGACCATCACCTCAACGGACATGTACCCCTCCCGCAGCTTCGCAATGGCGAAGCTCAACCGTTGCAAGGGGACCCCGGCAAACCGGTGTCTGCCGTTTAGCTCGTTGTCGTAATCAGACCAAACGCCCCCGAAAGTGAATCCAGCATGAACAAGTCTTTCGACGCTGTCGTCATCGGCGCCGGCCCCGGCGGCTACATCGCGGCGATCCGCGCCGCGCAACTTGGCTTCGATGTCGCCTGCATCGACGAGTGGAAGAGCGCCTCGGGCGGCCCGGCGCCGGGCGGTACCTGCACCAACGTCGGCTGCATTCCGTCGAAGGCGCTGCTGCAGTCGAGCGAGCACTTCGAGCACGCCGGGCATCAGTTCGCCGACCACGGCATCACGCTCGCCAACCTGGGCATCGACGTCGCGCGGATGCTCGCGCGCAAGGACGGCGTCGTGAAGCAGAACAACGACGGCATCCTCTACCTTTTCAAGAAGAACAAGGTCACGTTCTTCCATGGGCGCGGGTCGTTCGCGGCTACGTTCGACGGCGGCTACGAGATCAAGGTCAGCGGCGCGGCTGACGAGGTCGTGCAGGCGCGCCACGTCATCGTCGCGACCGGCTCGAACGCGCGCGCGCTGCCGGGCGCTGCGTTCGACGAGGATCGCATCCTCTCCAACGACGGCGCGCTGCGGATGGGTGCGGTGCCCAAGCGCCTTGGCGTCGTCGGCTCGGGCGTGATCGGGCTCGAGATGGGTTCGGTCTGGCGCCGCCTCGGCTCGGATGTCACGGTGCTCGAAGCGCTGCCGACCTTTCTCGGCGCGGTGGACGACGGCGTCGCCAAGGAGGCGCTCAAGGTGTTCACGAAGCAGGGCCTGAAGATCCAGCTCGGCGTGAACATTACTTCGGTGAAGTCGGGAAAGAACGGCGTTGCGGTGAACTACATCGACGCAAAGGGCGCCGCGCAGAAGCTCGAAGTCGACCGCTTGATCGTGTCGATCGGCCGCGCGCCGCACACGACGGGGTTGAATGCCGAGGCGGTCGGCCTCGTACTCGACGAGCGCGGTGCGATCGTCGTCGATGCCGATTGCAGGACGAACCTCCCCAACGTATGGGCGGTGGGCGACGTGGTGCGCGGGCCGATGCTCGCGCACAAGGCCGAGGAAGAGGGCGTCGCCGTCGCTGAGCGCATTGCCGGCCAGCACGGGCACGTCGACTTCAATACCATCCCGTGGGTGATCTACACCTCGCCCGAGATCGCCTGGGTCGGCCAGACCGAACAGCAGTTGAAAGCCGAGGGCCGTGCGTACAAGGCGGGGCAGTTTCCGTTCCTCGCCAATGGCAGGGCGCGTGCGCTCGGCGATACGACCGGCTTTGTCAAGTTTCTCGCCGACGCGGTGACCGACGAGATCCTCGGCGTACACGTCATCGGCCCGATGGCGAGCGAACTGATCGCCGAGGCGGTGGTGGCGATGGAGTTCAAGGCGAGCGCGGAAGACATCGCCCGCATCTGCCACGCGCACCCGTCGCTGTCGGAGGCGACGAAGGAGGCGGCACTGGCGGTCGACAAGCGGACGCTGAATCTCTGAGCTCGACCGGTTCGCCGCGCGGGTCGATCTTGAGCGTCACCGAGGCCTACACGCGGCTGCTGAAGGAGCGCGGCTACACCAGCGACCCTGCGCAGTTGCGTGCGGTCGATTCGCTGCAGCGTTGCTTCGACGAATGGGCCGATTACAAGGCGCGGCGGTCCAATGCGGTCGCGAAGCTGTTGCGGCGTCCTCCGATTCCGCGCGGCGTGTACATGTACGGTAGCGTCGGGCGCGGCAAGAGCTTCCTGATGGACTGCTTCTTCAACGAAGTGCCGCTGCAGCGCAAGACGCGCCTGCACTTCCACGAATTCATGCGCGAGGTGCACCGCGAACTGCAGGACTTGAAGGGCACGGTCAACCCGCTGGCCGAACTGGGTCGACGCATCTCCAGGCGCTTTCGCCTGATCTGCTTCGACGAGTTCCACATCGCCGACGTGACCGATGCGATGATCCTGCACCGCCTGCTCGAATCCCTGTTCGCCAACCGCGTCAGCATCGTGACGACATCGAACTTCCATCCGGACGACCTGTACCCGAACGGCCTGCACCGCGACCGCATACTGCCGGCGATCGCGATGTTGAAGGACAGGCTCGACGTCATCGCCGTGGACAACGGTGTCGACTACCGCTGGCGGGCGCTGGAACAGGTGCAGCTCTACCACACGCCGCTCGGCGCCGCCGCCGACGCGGCGATGGGCGCTGCGTTCACGCGCGTGGCCGAGGCGCGCGAGGACAGCCCGCTGCTGCACATCGAGCAGCGTGAACTGCGCGCCCGCCGCCGCGCGGGTGGTGTGGTCTGGTTCGATTTCCGCATGCTGTGCGGCAGCCCGCGCTCGCAGAACGACTACCTCGAGCTTGCGAGCGAGTTCCATACGCTGCTGCTGTCCGACGTGCCTGAGATGTCGCCGCGGCTCGCGTCCGAGGCGCGGCGCTTTACCTGGCTGGTCGATGTTCTCTACGACCGGCGTGTCAAGCTGATCGTGTCTGCCGCGGTGCCACCCGAGCGGCTCTACACGCAAGGGCCGCTTGCGCACGAATTCGCGCGTACGGTGTCGCGGCTTAACGAGATGCAGTCGGCAACCTTCCTGACCCAGGCGCGGCGCGAGGTGGATACTTCGCTCACATGAAGCAGCAGCGGGCACTTCGGGCCGCGGTGGTCGGCATGGCCATGGCGTTGGGTGGGCCGGCGTGTGCCCAAGCGCCGGTCGACGACGGCAAGGACCGAGAGCGCATCCAGGCCGAGCGCGCAGCGGTGGAGGCCGGCTACGTGCAACAGGTTCAGCTCTGCGCCAAGAAGTTCATCGTCACGTCGTGCGTCGACGAGGCGCGTGCGAAGCGACATGCGGCGCTTGCACGGCTGGATCAGCAGCAGGCCGCGCTGGACCAGGCGCAGCGCGCGAGGCGCGCGGCCGAGCGCTTGCAGGAGATCGACTCGAAGAACAGCGCCGAAGAGGCGCTGCGTCGCGACCAGGCCGCACGCGAGCGCAGTACGCACCGGCGCGATGTCGAGGAACCCAAGCCGCCAACCACGCCGTCCAGCGCCGCGCCGGCGCACGCTGCCCGGGCAGCTAGCAGCGATGCGGAGCGCGCCGACGAGGAGGCGCGCGCCCGCCGCGCCTACGACCTGAAGCAGTTGCAGGCCGAGGCGCATCGGCAGGAGGTGGAGCGGCGCAACGCGGAACGTGCCCGCAAGGCCAAGCAGGGAGCTGCGCTGCCCACGCCGGAATCGCCCGCGGCGTCGAAGGCGTTGCCCAAGACAGACGCACCGACGAACTGAGCGCGCCTGCTCAGGCCTTGAGTTCGTCGACGCGCACCAGTGCCAGCGACAGGTTGTCGCCGCCGCCCCGTGCTCGCTGGCGCGCCTTCGATACCAGCATTTCGCTCGCTTCGCGCGGCGACAGCGCGTGCACGATGGCCCCCAGTTCACGCGGCGTGAGGTAGTGCCAGAGTCCGTCGCTACATGCCAGCAGGCTGTCGCCGAACTCGAGCCGCTCGACGCGTCCCAGGGTGAGCGGTGGATCCTGCTGCGTTCCGAGGCAGCCGGTCAGCAGATTGGACTGCGGGTGCGCGTTGGCGTCGGCCTCGGCGAGCTGTCCTTCGTCGATGAGGCGCTGAACATACGAATGGTCGATCGTGCGGCTCAGCATCTCGCCGCCGCGAAAGTGATATACGCGGGAGTCGCCTGCGTGGATGATGTCGCAGCAGCGGCTCGGGCTGATCAGGAAGGCTGCCGCCGTGCTGTGCGGTTCTTCCTCGGCCGTGATCGCGGTTAGCCTGATCATCAGGTGCGCCTCGGTCACGATCTGCTGCAGGAACGCGCCGGCGTCGTCGGTGCCCGGCGTATAGCGCTCGAACAGTTGCTGTGCGGTGAGGATCACCTGGTCGGCCGCCTTGCGACCGCCGCTCTTGCCGCCCATCCCGTCGGCCAGCACGGCGAGCGCGCAACCCGATACGCGCGCATGGGCGATGATCTGCACCTGGTCCTGCTGATAGATGCGATCGCCGCGGTGCAGGCCGGTGGCGGCAGAAAGTCGGTAGCCGGGTTCTTTCATGGGCATCAAGGATAATCGCATTGCACTTCCACCCCGACCTGGCCACACCGACGAATCGATGGACGACAACCTGCACTCGCCACAGCGGCGACTGATCGAGCTTCGGATCGAGCACGCCGATCTGGACAACCTGATCGACCGCACCGTGGCCGAAACCCCTGACGACGATCTCACGTTGCGACGCCTGAAGAAGAGGCGTCTGCTGCTGCGTGACCAGATCGCCCATCTCGAAAGCGAGCTCGATCCGCCCGAGCCGGCATGAGGGATGCGTCGGCGCCGCCGGCGTCAGCCGGCGCGCTGGAGCTCGCGGTCGACGCGGCCTTCGCGTCCGGTGGCGCGCTGGCGCGTGCTGACGCGGGTTACGTCGAACGCGAGGTGCAGTTGCGCATGGCACGCGCCGTCGCCCAGACCATCGATGCACGGCAGGCGTTGGTGGTCGAGGCCGGGACAGGCGTGGGCAAGACCTTCGCCTATCTCGTGCCGACCCTGCTGTCGGGAGCGCGCGCACTGGTCAGTACTGCCACCAAGAGCCTGCAGGACCAGTTGTTCCTGCGCGACCTGCCGCGTCTGTGCGAAGCGCTTCGGGTGCCGCTGACGACGGCGTTGCTCAAGGGGCGGTCGAGCTACCTGTGCACGCACCGTCTGACGCTGGCGCGGGAGACGGCGCAGTTGCCCGACCGCTGGGCCGTGCGAACGCTGGCACGTATCGAGCAATGGGCGCACGCGACCAAGAGTGGCGACCTGGCCGAGGTCGACGGCCTCGACGAGCGCTCGAGCGTGATCCCGCTCGTCACCTCGTCGCGCGAGAATTGCCTCGGCGCCGAATGCCCGCAGTACCGCGCGTGCCACGTGATGAAGGCGCGGCGCGAGGCGATGGCGGCCGACCTGGTGGTCGTCAACCACCACCTCTTCTTCGCCGACATGAGTCTGCGCGACACCGGCGTGGCCGAGCTGCTTCCCAGCGTCGAGGTCGCCGTGTTCGACGAGGCGCATCAGCTCGCCGAGGCAGGCGTGTCATTTCTCGGCAGCGTGCTCGGCAGCGCTCAGGGCGCCGACTTCGCGCGCGATCTGCTCGCTGCGGGTCTGCAGTACGCGCGCGGGCTGAAGCCTTGGCAGGAGCTTGCCGGAGCGTGCGACAGGGCGGCGCGTGAACTTCGGCTTGCAGCCTGTGGTCCGCTGCGCGAGGTGCGCGCAACGCTCAAGCTGCGCTGGGACGAGCGGTCCGGCGACGATGCGTTCGTTGCTGCGCTGTGCGGAGTCGAAGAAGCCCTTACGGCGGCCCAGCGCGCGCTGGAATCCGTGGGCGACAGCGCACCCGACTTTCCGAAGTTGCTGGCCCGCGCGGGCGAACTCTCTGCCAGGGCCAAGCGATTCGGGCAACCCGCTGCCGAGGGCTCCGTCCGCTGGATCGACCTCACGCCGCACCAGGCACGCCTGGTCGAGTCGCCGCTCGACATTCGCGACGCGCTGCGCGAGCAGATGGCGCTGTCGCCCAAGGCCTGGGTCTTCACCTCCGCCACCTTGGGCGACAACGAGCGCCTGAGCTGGTTCACCGAACCGGCTGGGCTCGAAGACGCGCGGACGCTTCGGGTTGGCAGCCCGTTCGACTATGCGGCGAATGCGCGGCTGTACGTGGCGGCCGGATTCCCCAAGCCGAGCGAAACCGGGCACCCCGCTGCCGTTGCCTCGCTCGCCGCCCGCTGCGCGAGCGCGCTGGGCGGGCGCACTTTCGTATTGACGACCACCCTGCGCGCGTTGCAGTCGATCGGCGAACGCCTGCGCGACGCGTTCGGCGCGAATGGCGACATGATCCAGGTGCTGGTTCAGGGTAGTGCGCCCAAACGCCAGTTGCTGCAGCAGTTTCTCGACCGCCCGGCGTCGGTGCTGGTCGGCTCGCAGAGCTTCTGGGAGGGTATCGACGTACCCGGCGACGCGCTGCAGTGCGTGCTGATCGACAAGCTGCCGTTTCCACCGCCGAACGACCCACTGGTCGAGGCGCGCGTCAAGCAGCTCGAGGCGCAGGGCCGCAACGCGTTTGCGGATTACTTCGTCGCCGAGGCCGCGGTGTCGCTGAAGCAGGGAGCAGGACGCCTTATCCGTAGCGAGACCGATCGCGGACTGCTGGTGGTGTGCGACCCACGGATGGCCGCGATGAACTACGGCCGAAGGTTGCGCGAGGCGCTGCCACCAATGACACAAGTGGCCACCGAGGTCGAGGCGCTGGACTGGTTGGCGTCGCTCAGGATCTAGCCTGCTGGACCGCAATCCAGGGTTGCCGCTTCGTCCCCGGCGCGTTCGAGCTCAGTTTGCCTTGGGCGGTGGCGGCGGGGGTTCGGCGCTGGCTGACGGTTGCCAGAACTGCCACCACGCGTGTTCGCGCGCACCGAGACCGCGCGTCAGAAACACGCTGTTCGGGAAGTTTATGCGCAGCACGCGGTCGGCATCGTTCTGCAGATCGGTCAGCCCCATCTTCTCGTAGCTCTGCGCGAGGAGATACAGCGCCTCTTCGGTCGCCGGGGCTTGACGGAAGTCCTGCACCGCCGCCTGCGCCCGATTGGCGGAAGCCACGTACGCGCCGCGGCGGAAGTAGTAGCGCGCGACGTTTACTTCGTAGGATGCCAGTGCGTTGATGATGTAGTTCATCCGCAGTTGCGCGTCGGGCGTGTAGATCGACTGCGGGAAGCGCTCGATAAGCTGGCGAAACGACTGGTACGCGTCGCGCGAGGCCTGCTGATCGCGTTCCGAGAGGTCCTGGTTCGCCAGGTTGCTGAGCAAGCCGAGGCTGTCGTTGAAGTTGACGAGGCCGCGCAGGTAGTACGCGTAGTCGAGCGCAGCGCTGCTGGGGTTGACCTTGATAAAGCGATCCACCGCGGTCAGCGCGGTCGCCTTGTCGCCTGCCTTGTAGAGGCTCCACGCGCGCTCGAGCTGCGCCTGCTGCCCCAGTATCGTCCCCGCAGCTCGACCCTCGAGCTTCTCGTAGAGCTTGGCCGCCTTGTCGTAGTTGCCCGTGGCCGCCTCCTCCTTCGCATCTGCATACAATTTCTCGGGGCTCTGGCTGGCGCTGCCGTCCTTCGGCGTGGTGTCGCAGCCCGACATCAACAGCGGAAGGGCTAGCGCGGACAGCGTCAGCAGAAGCAGGCGGTGCAAGGTTTGCATCGGATTCATGAGCCTCGCGGGCGTCGCCTGCGCAACGCGGCAGCGTCCGAATGGAAAGCAAAGATTATAGGGACCGACCCTCGAGCGATGGGCCGCGCGAGGAGCTGGCGCCACGTGAGCGCTATGGGGTCGACGACGGCGACGACGGTGAGGTTTCGCCGTGGAACGAACCTCCGGAAATGCGCGAATCGAGCGTCGGCGGGGCTCTGCACGGCGTCCGGCTCGACAAGGCCGCGGTTGCGTTGGCGCCGGAGTTCTCTCGCACCCATCTGCAGGCGCTGATCGAGGGCGGGCATGTGCGACTGGACGGCCGCGTTGTCACCGTTTCGTCGCGCAAGGTAATTGCTGGACAGAGGCTTGCGCTGGAACTGGTGCCCACTGCAGAGAGCCGCGCGTTCCGGCCCGAGACAATGGCGCTTTCGGTCGTGTTCGAGGACGAGGAGTTGATCGTCATCGACAAGCCGGCAGGCCTGGTCGTGCACCCGGCTTCCGGCAACTGGCAGGGCACGCTGCTCAACGGCCTGCTCGCCTGGCACGGCGCAGCCGCCACGCTGCCGCGCGCGGGGATCGTGCATCGGCTCGACAAGGACACCTCGGGCTTGATGGTCGTGGGCAAGACCCTCGCCAGTGTGACGGCACTGTCGCGTGCGATCGCTGGCCGCGAGGTTCACCGCCAGTATCTGGCCTTGACGCATGGGCAATGGGCTGCCGGCGCGACTCGGATCGACGCGCCCATCGCCCGCGATCCGCGATCGCGCGTACGCATGGCGGTGCTGGCGTCGGGTCGGGCGGCGCGAACCGACGTCGAGCGGGTCGCGCTGGCGCACCCGAGCGACGCCGGCGCTCCGCTGGGCGTGAGCGCGCTGCGCTGCACGCTGTACACAGGCCGGACGCACCAGATCCGCGTCCACCTTGCCTCGCGCGGGCACCCGCTGCTGGGAGACGCGCTCTATGGCGGGCACCCGGCGCTGGGCCTGCAGAGACAGGCGCTGCACGCCGCACGGCTCGGCTTCTCGCATCCATCTTCCGGTCAGCCGCTGTCCTTCGAGGTACACGCGCCCGAGGATTTCGCCAGGGCTTGGCGCTGTGTCGTCGAGACGTCTGAGTGAGCATCCACCGGAGCGGCCTGGATGACGGGTCGACCCCGGCAGCTAGTCGCGCTGACACGGACGCTCCGTGTCGCTTGGAGCGAGGTTAGGGCTGAAGCGAACCGAAGCGTACTCCGCTACAATGCGCCAAAGGCCTCGCGTGGCACGGTCAGGTCGAAGCGCCGGGAGCGGCGTGTTTCGCAGATCGGCAAGACCACGCGGGCGACCGTGTCCCTGGGACGCGAGATGGCGGTTCCGCGCGTGTGACGATCGGAGCCCACCGGTTTCCTGAACTGCAGCAAGGTTGGCTTGCCTGTCCTCCGCACCGCGGTGGCGAGGGGCATGCCCGAAGACCGAGCCGCCCCGCAAGGGCGGCCCCACACAGCGAGCCGGCGCGACCGGCCCAGGATTGGTTCCTTGACGACAGCGATGAATACACAGGATGCCAAGCGCGTCCTCGAGGCCGCGCTCATCTGCGCCCAGCAACCGATGCCCCTGAGCGAGATGCGCGCGCTGTTTGCCGATGAACTCGGGCCAGACGCGCTGCGCGCCCTGCTCGACGAACTGGCGCGCGACTGGGAAGGGCGTGGCGTCGAATTGGTGGCGCTGGCCAGCGGGTGGCGTTTCCAGAGCCGGCCGGAGTTGCGCGAATTCCTCGACCGCCTCAACCCCGAGAAGCCGCCGCGCTATTCGCGCGCCGCGATGGAGACGCTGGCAATCATTGCCTACCGCCAGCCCGTCACGCGCGGTGACATCGAGGACATCCGAGGTGTGACGGTGAGCAGCCAGATCGTCAAACAGCTAGAGGAACGTGGCTGGATCGATGTCATCGGCTACCGCGAGGCGCCCGGTCGTCCCGCGCTGTACGCGACCACCCCGCAGTTTCTCGACGACCTTGGGCTGTCGCATCTCGAACAGTTGCCACTCCTGGACGACCAAGGCACGGTGCCGGCGGCACTTGCCGCGGGGCTGTCGGAGTCTTCCGACGATGCCCAGATGCCCCTCGCGCTGGCGTCGCAGGAGGTCGCGCCAGACGCCGATGCCGCGCTCGCGACGGCTCTGACGCTCGAGCATCCGATTGCTTCCGAAGGGCGAGAGTTTATCGAGGCCGGACCGGCCACTTCCATGGAACCGCAAGCATGAGCACGACTTCCGACGCCCCGCAGCCAGAGGCAAACGACAGCCCCGCTGCCTCGCTCGCCGAGGCCAAACCGGTGCGGCGCCGTCGCGCGGTCAAGGCGCCGGAGGGGATGACCGGCGCGGCCGTGGGTGACGCTCAGACCGACCCGATCGCGTCAACGACTGCGCCAGATCTGGAGTCTTCGGTGGCACCCGTGCGAGCGCCGCGCCGCCGCGCTACGGCGGCGGCCGTCGAGGCCGGTTCAAGCAATTTGCAGGTGCTGGCTTCAACGCCGCTGCAGGTGCCTGAGCACGTGGCCGAGGTCGTACCGAAAGAAGGTGTGGAGTCTGAAGTTCGGACCGGCGGGGAACTGCCGCTGCGATTCGAGGCCTTGAGCGGCGCGACGAGCGCGGGCGAGCCTTCCGAGGCCGGGCTGGAAGCGGCCGCAGACGACGATCGCTCTACCGACCGCGGACGGCGCCGCAACCGGCGCGAGCGTCAGCGAGCGAATCGGCTCCGCGACGAGGCATCGGGCGGCGTGCCGAACTCCCTTCATCTCGAAGGCGGGCCGTCGCAGACGCGTTCGCCGGAGCAGGTGGTTGAACTGTTCGCGCAGGTGCTGTCGGGCGACTTCGACGCCGAGCAGTCGCCTGCTGATGGCGCCGCTGCGTTGGACGAGGCGCGCACCGACGAGGCGGTCGACGCCGAAGCTGCAGCCGCGCCTGCATCCAAGCGCGTTCTCGCGCCGGACCCCGACGCGCCCAAGCTGCAGAAGGTACTCGGGCAGGCCGGCGTGGGCTCGCGCCGCGACATGGAGGAACTGATCCTGGACGGGCGCATTACCGTCAACGGCGAACCGGCGCACATCGGTCAACGCATCTCGTTCGGCGACCGGATCGAAGTCAACGGCCGTGCGATCAAGTACCGCATCGCGCAGCCGCGGCCGCGCGTGCTCGCTTATCACAAGCCGGTCGGCGAAGTCGTGACGCGCGACGATCCGCAGCAGCGGCCGACGGTGTTTCGCGGCCTGCCTCCTCTGCAGCATGGCAAGTGGCAGTCGGTGGGGCGCCTGGACATCAATACCGAGGGTCTGTTGCTGTTCACGAACTCGGGCGAACTCGCCAATCAGTTAATGCACCCGCGTTTCGGTGTCGAGCGCGAATACGCGGTTCGCGTGCTCGGGACTCTGGACAACGAGGCGCGCGAGAGGTTGTTGCAGGGGGTCATGGTCGAGGGGCAGAACGCCAGCTTCAGGTCGATCGAGGACGGCGGTGGCGAAGGTGCCAACCATTGGTACCGCGTAGTTATTACGGAAGGACGCCATCGCGAAGTCCGCAAGCTCTTCGACGCCGTGGGCCTGACGGTGAGCCGGTTGATCCGCATTCGTTACGGCACGGTCGTGCTGCCGCGCGGACTCAAGCGGGGTGTCTGGGTTGATCTCGAAGATGCAGACGTGCGCCTGATCCGCCAGCTCGCAAGTGGAGCGCGCGCGCCGAAGCTGCAACCCGATGGAGCTAGCGCACGTGTGGGCGGCGCGCGAGGGCCACAGGGAGACAGCGGCGAGCGGGGGCCGCGACCACATGACCGGGCCGGCCGCGCCGACCACGGCCCGCGCCGCGAGCCTCTGGAGCGACCCCAGATTGCCGACGTGCGCGCCCCCGACTCGGACGAAGATCTCGATTTCGATCCGAGCCGCATCCCCAATCCGCTGGAGCAGACCTTTGATCGCCGCTTCGCCCAGAACACGCGTTCGCCGTTCGGCCGAGGAGGTGGGGGCGGGTTTGGGGCCGGTGGCAGTGCGCCGACGCCGGGCCCGAAGCGCGGCAACGGGCCGCGCGAGCCCGACCCGCTGCAGACTTCGGTCGGTTACATCGGTGCCGATGCGTTCCATCGCAAGAGCGGCCGCCGCGGTCCAGGCGGTGGAGCTGGCGGTGATTCCGGTGGCGGGGGATTTGGTGGCAACCGTGGTGGCCATAGGGGCGGGGGCGGGCGTGGCGGCCAGCGCGGGCGTTGAAGGCGGATCAACGAAGCGGAGGCGCACCTGCGCCCTGTCGCCTTGCGGCATCGGGAGTGAGTTGACATCAATCGGTGCCGGATACCCACCCGATCGAGGGTGCGGTCACGTGGTACTGACAACCAGCGACCGAGGTAAGTTCGTGGGAAGGGGCTGAGGAATTCGCGGTCGACCCGAGACAGGGGATGGGTGCCAACAGCGAGCCTCGCTGCGAGGGCGCCAAGCTACAATTCAAAACTTTGTCCAGGCAGTCTCAGGAGTCCAGCCGTGTCAGTCGAACGCACCCTCTCGATCATCAAGCCCGACGCCGTGGCGAAGAACGTGATCGGACAAATCTACAGCCGTTTCGAGAGCGCTGGCCTGAAGGTCGTCGCGGCCCGGATGGCGCATCTGTCGCGCCGCGAGGCTGAGGCTTTCTACGCTGTGCACAAGGCGCGGCCGTTCTTCAATGACCTCGTGAAATTCATGACTTCGGGCCCGGTGATGATCCAGGCGCTCGAAGGTGCCAATGCGATCGCAAGGAATCGCGAACTGATGGGTGCGACCGATCCGAAGAAGGCCGAGAAGGGAACTATCCGTGCCGACTTCGCCGACAGCATCGACGCCAACGCCGTGCACGGTTCGGATGCGCCGGAGACTGCCGCCGTCGAGATCGCGTTCTTCTTTCCCGGCATGAGCATCTACAGTCGCTGAGACGGTTCACGTCGATGACCGCGGCCAATCTGCTCGATTTCGATCTCGACGGGCTTGGCGCGTATTGCGAGCAACTCGGCGAGAAGCGTTTCCGCGCCACGCAGCTGTTCCAGTGGATCCACCAGCGCGGCGTGACGGACTTCGCCGCGATGCACGATCTGGCCAAGTCGCTGCGCGGCAAGCTGGCCGAAGTCGCGACGGTACAGCCGATGGAGGTCGTCAGCGAGCAGGTATCGGCCGACGGTACGATCAAGTGGCTGTTCGACGTCGGTGGCGGCAACGCCATCGAGACGGTGTTCATACCCGAGGACGATCGCGCCACCTTGTGCGTCTCGTCGCAGGCCGGATGCGCGATGGGGTGCAGCTTCTGTTCGACCGGTCGCCAGGGGTTCAGTCGCAACCTGAGCACCGGCGAGATCGTCGGCCAGCTCTGGCACGCGGAGCACGCGCTGCGCCGGCGTGGTGTCGCGAGTTCGTCTGCCGGCGAACGCGTGATCTCCAACGTGGTGATGATGGGCATGGGCGAGCCGCTGCAGAACTATTCGGCGCTGCTGCCGGCCTTGCGCGTGATGCTCGACGATCATGGCTACGGCCTGTCGCGGCGCCGCGTCACGGTGTCGACTTCGGGCATGGTTCGGATGATCGAACGGCTGCGCGAGGATTGCCCGGTGGCGCTCGCCGTCTCGCTGCATGCACCGACGGATGCATTGCGCGACGAGCTCGTGCCGCTCAATCGCAAGCACCCGCTGGACCAGCTTTTGCGCGCGTGTCGGCGCTACCTCGAGCGGGCGCCGCGCGACTTCATCACCTTCGAGTACTGCATGCTCGACGCGGTCAATGACAGCCTCGATCATGCGCGACAGCTGGTCGCGCTCGTGCGCGACGAACCGGCGACCCGGATCGCCTGCAAGTTCAATCTGATCCCGTTCAATCCATTCCCGCAATCGGGGCTGTCCGGTTCGCCACGCGAGCGTGTGCTCGCGTTTGCCGACGTTCTGCGTGAAGCGGGTATCGTGACGACGGTGCGCAAGACACGCGGCGACGACATCGCCGCGGCCTGCGGCCAGCTCGCGGGCGAGGTACAGGACCGCACTCGTGCACGCGACCGTCTGGCGCGCCGTTCGATGCCCATCCAGATCTTGCCTCTCGTCGCCGGTGCGCGGGCCGGGACCGCTGCCTCGGCGGGCCAGGAGAAGACCACATGAAGCGCCAACTTCTATCCGCGGGCCTTGCCGCGTCCCTGCTCGGTGTGGCATGGCTCGCGGCCTGCACGTCGACCCCGGGCGCTGTGGCGTCGGGCGAGAACAAGGATCGCGTGACTGCGTCCGACCAGCCCGACGCGAGCCGACGCGCAAACGTCAGACTCCAGCTTGCAAGCGCGTATTTCGCCGATGGTCAGCTCACGACCGCGCTCGACGAGGTGAAGCAGGCGATCGCGGCCGACCCCAAGATGAGCGACGCGTACAACCTGCGGGGTCTGATCTACGCCGGGCTCGGCGACAACGAGCTGGCTGAAGACAGCTTCAAGCGCGCACTGCAGCTCAGCCCGCGCGACGCCAACGTGATGCACAACTACGGCTGGTACCTGTGCATGCAGAAGCGCTACGTGGAGGCCGATTCGCAGTTCCAGCTGGCGCTCGCCCAGCCCCAGTACCGAGAGATCACGCGCACGCTGCTGGCGCAGGGCGTGTGTCAGGCCAGGTCCGGCCAGTTGCCGGAGGCCGAGCATACGCTGCAGCGCGCCTTTGCGCTCGACGCATCGAGTTCGGTGATTGCACTGAACCTCTCCGAGGTGCTCTACCAGCGTGGCGAGTACGAGCGTGCGCGCTTCTATATCCGCCGCGTCAATGCGTCGCCGCAGGCGAGCGCGCAGTCGTTGTGGCTCGCCGCAAGGATCGAGCAGCGCAGCGGGAACTTGCAGGGCGCGAACGAGATCGGCCAGCAGTTGATCACCCGCTACCCGAAGTCGCCCGAAGGGTTGGCGTTTCAGCAGGGGAAGTTCAATGAGTGACCCGGCGCCCGCCGCGGGCGACGACGACGTCGCCCCCGGCGCGGTGTCGCGCGCCACTGCGGGTGGGTTGCTGCGAGCGGCCCGACAGGCGCAGGGGCTGCACATTGCGGCGCTGGCGGCGTCGATCAAGGTGCCACAGCGCAAGCTCGAAGCGCTGGAGGCAGACCGCTACGACGAGCTTCCCGACCTGACTTTCGCGCGCGCCCTGGCGCAGACCGTCTGCCGCAGCCTGAAGATCGATGCCGCGCCAGTGATGGCGTTGCTGCCGCAGCCCGGCGAGCGCAGTCTCGACAAGGTGAACCAAGGGCTGAACACGGCGTTTCGCGAACGTCCCGGCCGCCTGGTGCCGACCGACCTGAGCGTGCTGGCGCGTCCCGCGCTGTGGCTGCCGCTGCTGCTGGTGCTTGCCGCCGCAGGCGTCTACCTGATGCCACAGAGCTGGATTGCCGACCTGCGTCTGCCCGGGTCCGCTGCCTCGGCGGTGAGCCCGCCGTCAGCTCCGGCCAGCGCGCAGACGCGGGCCGAAGCGTCGGCATCGGACGCGACGACCACGGCGGTATTCCCGGCCGAGGCGGCGTCGGCACCGGCGGCGCCGGTGGCCGATTTGACCGGTACGTTGCAGGTGATCGTCTCCGGCGAGTCGTGGGTCGAGGTGCTCGATGCTGGCGGTGCCGCGCTGCTGCGGCGCAAGCTCGATCCGGGCGAGGCGGTGGGCCTGGACGGCACGCCGCCGTTCAAGTTGACGATCGGAAATGCGGCGGCGACGCAGCTGATCCTGCGCGGCGAGCCGATCGACCTTGCGCCTGCTACGCGTGACAACGTGGCGCGTCTCGAGCTGAACTGAGGCTTGGTGATGGACGCCACGCTAGACGACTTCATCGCGCTCGCGGTGCCCGCATCGAGGCACAGCCGTCAGGCGCAGGTCCGTTGGGGTGAGCATGTCGTGGCGATAGGCGGCGACGCGCCGGTCCGCGTTCAGTCGATGACCAATACCGATACGGTCGACGCGGTAGCCACCGCGATCCAGGTCAATGAGCTCGCGCGGGCCGGTTCGGAACTTGTGCGGATCACCGTCAACACGCCCGAGGCGGCCGCGGCCGTGCCCTACATCCGCGAGCAGCTCGACCGCATGGGCGTGCATGTTCCGCTGATCGGGGACTTCCATTACAACGGGCACCGCCTCCTGGCCGAGCATCCGGCGTGCGCCGAGGCGCTCAGCAAATACCGGATCAACCCCGGCAATGTGGGCAGGGGTGACAAGCGCGACCGCCAGTTCGGCCAGATGGTCGAGATCGCGGCGCGGCTCGGCAAGGTCGTGCGCATCGGCGTCAACTGGGGCAGCCTCGATCAGGAGTTGCTGGCGCAGATGATGGACGAGAATGCCAAACGCGCCGAGCCTCATCCGTCGCAGCAGATCATGTACCGTGCGATCGTTGCTTCGGCATTGGGGTCGGCGAGTTTCGCCGAGGAAGTCGGATTGCCGGCCGATCGGATCGTGCTCTCGTGCAAGATGTCGGGTGTGCAGGATCTGGTGAGCGTCTACCGCGCTCTGGCAGGCCGCTGCGACTACCCGCTTCACCTGGGGCTTACCGAAGCCGGCATGGGCACCAAAGGCACGGTGGCCTCCGCCGCCGCGCTCGCGCTGCTGCTGCAGGAGGGCATCGGTGACACGATTCGCGTCTCGCTGACGCCGCAGCCGGGCGAGGCACGAACGCAGGAGGTCGTGGTCGCGCGCGAAGTGCTGCAGGCGCTCGGCCTGCGCTCGTTCAACCCCAGCGTCACCGCTTGCCCCGGCTGCGGCCGCACGACGAGCACGACGTTCCAGGAACTCGCCAAGCAGATCGACGACTTCCTGCGTGCGCAGATGCCCGCTTGGACCGCGCGCTACCCGGGAGTCGAGAAGCTCAAGGTCGCGGTGATGGGCTGCATCGTCAACGGTCCTGGCGAGAGCAAGCACGCCGATATCGGGATCAGCCTTCCAGGCAGCGGCGAAGCGCCGGCGGCGCCGGTCTTCATCGACGGCGAGAAGGCCTTGACGCTGCGCGGCCCGGGCATCGCGACGGAATTCCAGACCCTGGTCGCGCAATACATCGAGAGACGTTTCGGTGCGGTGACGGCAGAGCATTGAATTCGAAAGCCAGGCGGACATCGTCCGCGCTTCTGTGCCGGGGTGCAAAGGACGCCAAGAAAATGCCGAGAAGTCCATGTGCGGCGACATTTGCATTCGTGACGACCTGGAAGTAGGCGCAAGCGGAATACATCGCGAGACTTCGATTCAAGACATGGCCGAACAACAGCCGACCAAGCTCGCCCCGCTGCAGGCGGTCAAGGGCATGAACGACATCCTGCCGCCGGACTCGGCGCGCTGGGAATGGTTCGAAGCCAAGGTGCGTGCGCTGATGGCGCGCTACGGCTACGCCAACGTGCGCACGCCAGTCGTGGAGCCGACCGCGCTGTTCGTGCGCGGCCTCGGCGAAGTGACGGACATCGTGGAGAAGGAGATGTACTCGTTCGAAGACTCGATGAACGGCGACAAGCTGACGCTGCGTCCCGAGGCGACGGCAGGGATCGTGCGCGCGATGATCGAGCACAACGCGCTGTACGGCGGCCCGCTGCGGGTATGGTCCAACGTCGCGCTGTTTCGTCACGAGAGGCCACAGAAGGGGCGCTACCGCCAGTTTCACCAGATCGACGTGGAGGCGCTCGGTTTCGGCGGCCCCGATGTCGACGCGGAGCAGATCCTGATGTGCCGCGCGCTGCTGCGCGACCTTGGCCTGGCCGAGTCCGACGTTTGGCTCGAGCTCAACAGCCTGGGACAGCCTGCCGAGCGCATGGCGCACCGCGCGGCGCTGATCGCGCATTTCGAGGCGCATGCCGATCGGCTCGACGATGACGCGCGGCGGCGCCTGTACAGCAACCCGCTGCGCATCCTCGACACCAAGAACCCAGCTATGCAGTCGGTCGTCGAAGCGGCGCCGAAGCTGATGGATTTCCTCGGCGAGGCAACGCTTGCGCACCTGGACGCGGTGCGCGCGGTGCTCGATGCAGTCGGCCAGAAGTACCGCATCAATCCGCGCCTGGTGCGCGGCATGGACTACTACAACCTGACGGTGTTCGAGTGGATCACCGACAAGCTTGGATCGCAAGGCACGGTTTGCGGCGGTGGCCGCTACGACGGGCTGTTCGAGCAACTCGGTGGCAAGGCTACGCCCGCGGTCGGCTGGGGCATGGGCGTCGAGCGCATGCTGCTGCTGCTCGAGGCGGTCGGCGCGCCGGTCCCGGCTGCCGAACCCGACATCTACGCGGTCGTGCCAGGTACGAACAACTTGACCATAGCCATGAGCACGTGCGAGGCGCTGCGCGCCGCCGGCGCGAACGTGCTGATGCACGTCGGCGGTCACAGCATGAAGGCGCAGTTCAAGCGCGCCGATGCGAGCGGTGCCCGGTTCGCGCTCGTATTTGGCGCCGACGAGGCCATCCGCGGCGAGGTGGCTGTGAAGCCGCTGCGCGACCCGGCGGCAGCGCAGTTCGCGCTGCCGCTGGACCGCGTCGCCGACTGGGCTGCCGGCTTGCGCAAAGCATAATCGCGCCTTTACCCAACGACCCGACCACATCTCATGGCCACCGCTCTCGACCTGGAAGAACAGGAACAGCTCGACCAGCTGAAATCCTTCTGGAAGCAATACGGCAACCTCATCACCTGGCTGCTGATAGCCGTGCTCGGCGCCTATGCGGCCTGGAACGGGTGGAACTGGTGGCAGCACGATCAGGCGATCAAGGCGGGCGCGATGTACGACGAACTCGACCGCGCCGCGCAGGCCGGCGACGCCGACAAGGCGGGCCACGTCTTTGCCGACATGAAGGAGCGCTTTGCGCGCACCGCGTTCACCGAGCAGGGAGCGCTGCTTGCCGCGCGGGTCCAGTTCGAGAAGGGGCAAGTCGACAACGCGCGGGCGACGCTCGCCTGGGTAGCCGAGAACGCCAAGGAGGCCGAGTACCAGACGATTGCCAGGCTTCGTCTGGCCGGCGTGCTTCTCGACGAGAAGAAGTACGACGAGGCGCTCAAGCAGCTCGACGCGGCGACGGGGAAGGAGTTCGTGGCGCTGGTGGCTGACCGGCGCGGCGACATCCTTCTTGCCCAGGGCAAGAAGGAAGAGGCCAAGGCGGCCTACGCGAGCGCCTGGAAGGCGATGGACCCTGGCGTCGAATACCGGCGCCTGATCGACGCAAAGTTGACTGCACTGGGCGCTGCGCCGGAACCAGTCAAACCTGCTGTAACGGGCGAGGCCGGCAAGTGACGTCACAGCGGCTGAGCGCGCAGTCGACGTGGATGGTGATGTGGGCGGCGCTCGCGCTGGCCGCGTGCTCGGGCACGCCTAGGCCGAAGCCGACCCCGCTCGAGCCTGTGGTGGCGCAGATCGGCGGCCGCCTGGTCTGGAACCAGCGCATCGACAGTGTGAAGTTCCCTCTTCTCGTGGCGGTCAACGCCACAGCGGCCAGCGGCGGCGTGTTCACCGTCGCTGGCACCGACGGCACGGTGATGGCACTGCAGGCCGACACCGGACGCGAGTTGTGGCGTGCCAGCGTGGGCACGTCCTTGAGCGCCGGCGTCGGCAGCGACGGACGCTTCGCGGCGGTCGTGACGCGCGACAACGAACTCGTCACGCTCGAGGCCGGCCGGATTATCTGGCGGGCGCGACTTGGTGCCCGCGTCGCCACGGCGCCGTTGGTGGCGGGAGAGCGTGTCTTCGTGATGAGGGTGGATCGCGTGGTCCAGGCCTACGATGCTCTCGACGGCCGCAGGCTGTGGACGCTGCAGCGCCCCGGCGAACCGTTGACGCTTGCCAAGGCCGGCGTGCTGAGCGCGTTCCAGGACACGCTGCTCGTCGGGCAGGGCCCGCGCCTGGCAGGGGTCGACCCGACGCGCGGCTCGCTGCGCTGGGAAGTGGCGGTGGCCACGCCGCGCGGCACGAACGAGGTCGAGCGTTTGGCCGACCTGTTGGCGCCGATCGTGCGCACAGGCAGCACTGTGTGCGCGCGATCGTTCCAGAATGCCGTCGGCTGCGTCAACGCCGAGCGTGGAACACTCATCTGGACGCGCAACGTCGGCGGCAGCGAAGGCCTCGGTGGCGATGCCGAATTGCTGGTCGGCGCCGATGGGTCGGATCGCATCACGGCGTGGCGCGCCGCAAGCGGGGAAGTGGCCTGGACCAACGACAAGCTGCTCTACCGCGACCTGAGCGCACCGCTGCTGGTGGGCCGAACCGCGGTGTTCGGGGACTTGGAGGGCAATGTGCACCTGCTCTCGCGCGAAGACGGACGGACGCTGTTGCGCCTGACGACCGACGGCAGCGCCGTCGCCGCACCGCCCGCACTGTCGGGCAAGACGATACTCGTCGCCACGCGCGCCGGTGGCCTGTTCGCCTTCCGCCCCGAGTGATCGCTCGACCTATGGGGAAGCGCAGGACAGCACCCAGCGAATGAGACCCGTCATCGCCGTCGTCGGTCGGCCCAACGTCGGCAAGTCGACGCTGTTCAACCGCCTGACCAAGAGCCGGAACGCGATCGTGGCCGACTTCGCCGGCCTCACGCGCGACCGCCACTATGGCGACGGGCATCATGGCGAGCACGACTTCATCGTCATCGATACCGGTGGCTTCGAGCCCGACAGCACGACCGGCATCGTCAAGGAAATGGCGCGCCAGACCCGCCAAGCGGTGGCCGAGGCCGACGCGGTGATCTTCGTCGTCGACATCCGCTCGGGCGTGTCGGGCCAGGATCATGACATCGCGCGCTACCTGCGCTCGGTCAGCAAGAAGGTATTCCTCGCCGCCAACAAGGCCGAGGGCATGGTCGATTCGCCCCACCTCGCCGAGTTTCACGAGCTAGGTATTGGCGAACCGCATCCGGTCTCCGCCGCGCACGGGCAGGGCATCCGCAGCCTGCTCGACGCGGTGCTCGAGGGCTTCGCGCCCGACGAGGAGCCAGAGCCCACGCCTGAGGGCACACCGATCCGCCTTGCCGTTGCCGGCCGGCCCAACGTCGGCAAGTCGACGCTGATCAACACCTGGCTCGGCGAGGAGCGGCTAATCGCGTTCGACCAACCCGGAACGACGCGCGATGCGATCAGCGTGCCGTTCGAGCGCAACGGGCAGAAGTTCGAGTTGATCGATACCGCGGGCCTGCGCCGCAAGGGAAAGGTGTTCGAGGCGGTCGAAAAGTTCTCGGTCGTCAAGACGCTGCAGGCGATCGCCGGCGCCGACGTCGTGCTGCTGCTGCTCGACGCGACGCAGGGCGTGACCGATCAGGACGCGCATATTGCCGGCTACATTCTCGAAAGCGGCCGCGCGGTCGTGCTGGCGGTGAACAAGTGGGACGCGGTCGACTCCTACCAGCGCGAAGTGCTGCAGCGTTCGATTGAGCAGCGCCTGGCGTTCCTGAAGTTCGCTCCGGTGGCGCACATCTCGGCGCTCAAGCGTCAGGGGCTCGCACCGGTGTGGAAGGCGATCGCCGACGCGCACGCGTCGGCTGTGAAGAAGATGAGCACGCCGGTGCTGACGCGGCTGCTGCAGGAAGCGGTGGCCTTCCAGGCGCCCAAGCGTGCCGGCGCGTTCCGGCCGAAGCTGCGCTACGCGCACCAGGGCGGCATGAAGCCGCCGCTGATCGTGATTCACGGCAATTCGCTCGAACACGTGACGGACGTCTACAGGCGCTATCTCGAAGGGCGTTTTCGTGCCCACTTCAATCTCGTCGGGACGCCGCTGCGGATCGAGATGCGCTCGTCGAAGAACCCGTTCAAGGAGCGCGACTGAGCCGCGGCGACAAAGCGCCCGCGGCACGCCGGAGCCATCACGGCGCGGCCAAGCCCTTGCCATCCGGGTGGAAGGAGGGCTGTGTTAAGGTCGCACACTGTCCACTTTCATCACGGAGCATATCGTGAGCAACAAGAGCCAACTCTTGCAGGATCCGTTCCTCAACCTGTTGCGCAAGGAGCATGTACCGGTCTCGATCTACCTCGTCAACGGCATCAAGCTGCAGGGCCACATCGAGTCGTTCGACCAATACGTCGTGCTGCTGCGCAATACGGTGACGCAGATGGTCTACAAGCACGCGATCTCCACCGTCGTTCCCGGCCGTGCGGTCAACTTCCACGCGGCCGAAACGCCCGAAGAGACCTGAAACCGCTGGCCACGCGCCGCCCCGAGGCGGCCTCTCCCCTGGACTCCACGCCTGCCGGCGATGCACCGCGGGCGGTCCTCGTCGGCGTCGACTTCGGCGAGGGTTCGTTCGACGCCTCGCTCGATGAACTGGCCCTGCTTGCCGAATCCGCCGGCGACCGCGTCGTCGAGCGAGTCGTCTGCCGGCGCAAAGTGCCCGACCCGGCGCTCTTCATCGGCTCCGGGAAAGCAGACGAGGTCAAGGCGCTCGTGCTCGGCCACCGGGCCGAGGCGGTGCTGTTCGACCAGGCGCTTTCCGCTGCCCAGCAGCGCAACCTCGAGCGCCACCTGGGCGTCGCCGTGGCCGACCGCACGATGCTGATCCTCGAGATCTTCGGTGCCCGCGCGCAGAGCCACGAGGGCAAGTTGCAGGTCGAACTCGCGCGGCTGCAGTACCTCTCGACCCGTCTGGTGCGGCGCTGGAGCCACCTCGAACGCCAGCGGGGCGGCATTGGCACCCGCGGCGGGCCGGGCGAAGCGCAGATCGAGCTCGATCGGCGGATGATCGCCTCGCGCATCAAGTCGGTGAAGGCACGCCTCGAGAAGGTCAAGCGCCAGCGTGCCACGCAACGCAAGGCGCGCGAGCGCAGCGGCGCATTCAGGGTCTCGCTTGTCGGCTACACCAATGCCGGCAAGTCGACGCTGTTCAATGCGCTGGTCAAGGCCGGGGCCTACACCGCGGACCAGTTGTTCGCGACGCTGGACACGACGACGCGCGCGCTGTTCATCGAGGGCGTCGGCCGCTCGGTGAGCCTGTCTGACACCGTGGGGTTCATCCGCGATCTGCCGCACAAGCTCGTCGAGGCGTTCGAGGCCACGCTGCAGGAGGCTGCTGAGGCCGACCTGCTGCTGCATGTGGTCGATGCGGCGAGTCCGCAGCGCGACGAGCAGATTGCGGACGTGCAGCGCGTGCTGCACGAGATCGGCGCCGATCTCGTGCCGCAGGTGCTGGTGTTCAACAAGCTCGACCGCCTCGAGCCGACGCAGCGGCCGCGCGAACCCATCGACGCGATCGAAGGAGGGGTGGGCGTGCGAACGCCGCGCGTGTTCGTCAGCGCACTGGGCGGGACGGGAATCGACGTGCTGCGCCAGGTCCTGGCCGAAATCGTTTCCGGCGCAACGCACAGCCGCTTGAACCCCGCGCCTTCGGCTCAACTTGAGGAAACCGAGAAAGCCGACGCGCTGACCGACAATAGGCGGGCAGCAGTCTCTCACTCAGCCGTATGACCATGAGTTCCCTACCCCCCGCAGCAGCGTCAGGCCGGTACCGCTGGCCTCCCCTTGCGCTGTCGGCGCGTGCGCTGCTCGCCGCATGGGCCGGCCGCGTTCGCGACCGGATGTTCAGCAACGGCAAGGGCGACGGCCCGCCGGATCTGGATGAGCTGTGGCGCGACTTCAACACCAAGCTCGGTGGATTGTTCGGCGGCAAGAAGCCGTCCCGCGCGGGCAACGGCTCCGGCGGGGGCGGTTCCAACTTCCAGCCCGACATGAAGAGCGCTGGAATTGGCGCCGGGCTGATCGTGGGCGTGGTCGTGCTGATCTGGCTCGGCAGCGGGTTCTTCATCGTGCAGGAAGGCCAGCAGGCGGTCGTCACCTCGTTCGGCAAGTACAGCGGTACTGTGGGTGCCGGATTCACGTGGCGTTTCCCATACCCGTTCCAGGCCCACGAGACGGTGCCGTTCACGCAGTTGCGCACGGTCGAGGTCGGCCGCAACACGATCGTGCAGGCCACCGGATTGCGCGAGTCGTCGATGCTGACGCGCGACGAGAACATCGTCGACATCCGGCTCACGGTGCAGTATCGGTTGAAGGACGCGCGCGACTATCTGTTCGAGAACCGCAACCCCGATGAAGCGGTCGTCCTGGCCGCCGAATCGGCCGTGCGCGAGATCGTCGGCAAGAGCCTGATGGATTCGGTCCTGTACGAGCAGCGCGACGCGATTGCCGCCGAACTGCTCAAGTCGGTGCAGGTCCAACTCGACCGGCTCAAGGCCGGGATACAGATCGTCAACGTGAACCTGCAGAGCGTGCAGGCGCCCGAGCAGGTGCAGGCGGCTTTCGACGACGCGTTCAAGGCCGGCGCCGACCGCGAGCGGGCGAAGAACGAAGGCCAGGCCTACGCCAACGACGTGATCCCGAAGGCGCAGGGCGCGGCTGCGCGTCTGCGCGAGGAGGCCGAAGGCTACAAGTCGCGCGTCGTGGCGCAGGCGCAGGGCGACGCGCAGCGTTTCCTGAGCGTACTCTCCGAGTACCAGAAGGCGCCGGCGGTCACGCGCGATCGCATGTACATCGACACGATGCAGCAGATCTACTCGAACGTGAGCAAGGTCATAGTGGACAGCCGCAACAACACCAACCTGCTCTATCTGCCGCTGGATAAGCTGCTGCAGCAGACCGCCGCCGGCGCACCGGCGGCTGCCCCGGCACCCGCCGAGCCTGTTGCCCCAGCGACAGGTGCGATCGACATCCGCTCGCGCGACGGTCAACGCAGCCGCGACCGCGACGGCCGCTGACAACCTTCAGGACGCCAAAGTCATGAATCGCATTGGCATGGTGGTCGCCGGCGCGCTGGTCGCGCTCATGATCGCTTTCTCGACTCTGTTCATCGTCGATCAGCGGCAGTTCGCCGTGATCTACGCTCTGGGCGAGATCAAGGAAGTGGTGACCGCGCCCGGCCTCAAGGTCAAGCTGCCGCCGCCGTTCCAGAACGTCGTCTTCCTCGACCGGCGCATCCAGACGCTCGACAGCCCCGAGAGCCGCCCGATCTTCACTGCCGAGAAGAAGAGCCTGGTGATCGACTGGATGCTCAAGTGGCGCATCGCCGATCCGAAACAGTTCATCCGCAATAACGGTGTCGATATCCGCAACGTCGAGAACCGGCTGAGCCCGGTCGTGCAGGCCGCGTTCAACGAGGAAGTGACAAAGCGCGTGGTCCAGGCGATGCTCGCGACCGAGCGCGAGATGGTGATGAACGGCGTGCGCGCACGGCTGGCCGAAGAGGCTAAGTCGTTCGGCATCGAAATCCTGGACGTGCGCATCAAGCGGGTCGACTTCTCGGCCAACATCACCGACTCGATCTACCGTCGCATGGAGTCCGAGCGCAAGCGCGTCGCGAACGAGCTTCGCTCGACCGGCGCCGCCGACGGCGAGAAGATCCGCGCCGACGCCGACCGCCAGCGCGAGGTGATCGTCGCCGACGCCTACCGCGAAGCGCAGAAGGTCAAGGGCGAAGGAGACGCCAAGGCCTCTGCGCTGTTTGCCGATGCTTTCGGGCGCGATCCGCAGTTTGCCCAGTTCTACCGCAGCCTCGACGCGTACCGGGCGAGCTTTCGCAACAAGTCCGACGTGATCGTCGTCGACACGAGTAGCGACTTCTTCAAGTCCATGCGTGGTAGCGGCACGCCGACCGCGGCATCGACGCGCAAGTGACGGAGCCTGCGCCCTTGTGGAATGTCCTTCTCGCCGCTCTTGCCTTGATGCTCGTCGTCGAGGGACTGCTGCCGTTTCTCAGCCCGAAGTCGTGGCGTAGCGTGTTCGAGCGCGCGACGCGCATGACCGACGGGCAGATCCGCTTTCTCGGGTTGACGAGCATGATCGCCGGCGTCGCGATGCTGCTGCTGTTCTGGCCCTGAACAGCGCCGCAGCGAGCACCGGGCAGGCTGCTGGCGCCCGGGACGGCGCCGGTACAATGCAACCTTTAACAGCCGGCCCGTTTCCGATGTCGTCAGCCTGGCTACTGCCCGAGCACGTCTGCGATGTGCTGCCTGCCGAGGCGCGGCGTATCGAGGAACTCCGTCGCGGTCTGCTCGACGTGGCGCGCGGCTACGGTTTCGAACTGGTGATGCCGCCGCTGCTCGAACATCTCGATTCGCTCCTTTCCGGCACCGGCTGCGAACTCGATCTCAAGACCTTCAAGCTGGTCGACCAGTTGAGCGGCCGAACGCTCGGCGTACGCGCCGATACCACACCGCAGGTGGCGCGCATCGACGCGCACCTGTTGAACAGGCGCGGCGTGACGAGGCTGTGCTATTGCGGTTCGGTGCTGCATACGCGGCCGGCCGGCCTGCACGCCACTCGCGAGCCGCTGCAGTTCGGTGCCGAGATCTATGGCCACGCGGGGCCGGAGGCCGATCTCGAGGTGCAGGAACTGGCGCTCGACGCGATGCGATGCGCAGGGGTCGAGGGATTGACCGTCGACCTCGGTGACGCGCGCATCATGCGCGGCGTGCTGGCGGGTGCAGAGGCGGGCGCTTCGTCGGTCGCGTCGCTGCACAGCGCGCTGGCGGCCAAGGACGCGTCCGCAGTGCGCAGCCTCTCGAGCGGATTCACGCCCGAGACGCGGGCCGCGTTGCTGGCGATGCTGCGCATGTACGGTGGCGCCGACGTGCTCGACGCCGCCAGGCGCGAGTTGCCTGCCCAGCCGCAGGTCGTCGCCGCGCTGGACGACCTCGAGTGGCTGTCGACGCACCTTCGCCAGGCGCATCCGCATGTTCGCGTCGGCTTCGACCTCGCCGATCTCGGCGGCTACGCGTACTACAGCGGTGTGCGCTTCGCAGTCTTCGCCGAAGGTTCGAGCGATTCGCTGGCGCGTGGTGGGCGCTATGACGAGGTCGGAGCAGTGTTCGGCCGCAACCGCCCGGCGGTCGGCTTCAGCATGGACCTGAAGGAAGTGGCCTTGCTGGCCTGCAGGCGCGTGATGCCGCCGGCGGTGCGCGCGCCGTGGGGCGAGGACGCGGCGCTGCGTGCGGCGGTGCGACGCCTGCGCGAGCAGGGAGAAGCGGTGGTATGTGTCCTTCCGGGGCACGAGCACGAAGCGCAGGAGTTCGAATGCGACCGCGAACTGGTCGCGGTCGCGGGGCAATGGGTGGTGCGCGCACTGTGAGGTCGCGCGCGCTTGGACGGAAAGAGGACTCTTCACAGATGCGTCAAGCAGGCAGTCAGGGCGGTGGTCGGAACGTGGTCGTCGTGGGCACCCAGTGGGGCGACGAGGGCAAGGGCAAGGTCGTCGACTGGCTGACCGACCATGCACAGGGCGTGGTGCGGTTTCAGGGTGGCCACAACGCCGGGCACACCCTGGTCATCAACGGCGTCAAGACGGCCTTGCAACTGATCCCGTCGGGCATCATGCGCGAAGGCGTCGTCTGCTACGTCGGCAACGGCGTGGTCGTCGACCCGGTGCACCTGCTGGCAGAGATCGAACGGCTCGAGGCGATCGGCATCAGCGTGCGCTCGCGCCTGTTCATCAGCGAATCGTGCCCGCTGATCCTGCCGTTTCACGTCGCGCTCGACAAGGCGCGCGAGGCGCTGCGCGAAAGCAGCGGTGCGGGCAAGATCGGCACGACCGGCAAGGGCATCGGCCCGGCGTATGAAGACAAAGTCGCGCGGCGTGCCTTGCGCGTGCAGGACCTGAAGCACCCCGAGCGGTTCGCCAAGAAGCTGAAGGAATTGCTCGCGCTTCACAACGTGGTTCTAACCGGCTATCTGCAATCGGAGCCGCTCGCCTTCGAGCCGATCTTCGAGCAGGCGATGCGCGTCGCCGAGCAGATCAAGCCGATGCTGGCCGACGTCGGCTACATGCTCCACCGAGCGCAGCGCCAGGGCGCCAACATTCTGTTCGAGGGCGCCCAGGGGACGCTGCTCGACATCGACCACGGCACATATCCCTACGTCACCTCGAGCAACTGCGTGGCCGGCAATGCGGCGGCGGGGTCAGGAGTAGGGCCCGACATGCTGCACTACATCCTCGGCATCACGAAGGCGTACACGACGCGCGTCGGGTCGGGACCGTTTCCGACCGAACTCGCGATGGACGTTGCGGGCAGCGTGGGACACCACCTTTCGAGCGTGGGCCAGGAACGCGGCACCGTGACCGGCCGGCCGCGCCGATGCGGCTGGCTGGACGCGGCATTGCTCAAGCGCTCGATCATCATCAACGGCGTCTCGGGACTGTGCATCACCAAGCTCGACGTGCTCGACGGGTTGCCCGAGATCAAGGTCTGTGTCGGCTACGAGTTGAACGGCGAGCGCATCGACATTCTGCCGCTGGACGCCGACGAGGTCGCTGCCTGCGTGCCGGTCTACGAAAGCTTCCCCGGTTGGGAAGGCTCGACCTTCGGCGTCACCCGATGGGACACGCTGCCACTGAACGCGCGCCGTTACCTCGGGCGGGTGCAGGACTTCATCGGTGCGCCGGTCGCCATGGTATCCACCGGCCCTGGCCGGGAGCACACGATCGTGCTGCGTCACCCCTACACCGCGTGAGATTCATCCTCGGGAGCCCCTATGCTGACTGACGATGGCAAACACCTGTACGTGTCGTGGGATGAGTACCACATGCTCATTGAGCGTCTGGCGTTGAAGGTCGCCGGCTCGGGTTGGCAGTTCGATCAGATCCTGTGCCTCGCGCGCGGAGGCATGCGTCCCGGTGATGTCCTTTCGCGCGTATTCGACAAGCCGCTTGCGATCATGTCGACCAGTTCCTACCGTGCCGACGCCGGGACCATCCAGGGGCGCCTGGATATCGCCAAGTACATCACCTTGCCCCAAGGTGACCTCGCCGGACGGGTCTTGCTGGTCGACGACCTGGCCGACTCGGGCGTGACGCTGCGAGCGGTGGTCGATCGACTGCGTGGAACGCCTTCGATCAGCGAATTGCGCTCGGCGGTGATCTGGACCAAGGGCGTATCGTCGTACACGCCAGACTACTTCGTCGAGATGCTGCCCACGAGCCCGTGGATTCACCAGCCGTTCGAGGAATACGACGATCTTCGCCCCGAAGGGCTGGCCAGAAAGTTCGCGATTTGAGGCCGCAGCCGCTTGAGCCGACAGTCGGCCAGCCGGAGATCGCCGCTGCGAGAGACCAATGAAAAACGCGCCGAAGCGCGTTTAGCAATGACAAAACTTGAGTACAACTTCGTCTTCTCTGAAATGCCAGTTTGACATGGTGCCCAGGAAGGGACTCGAACCCCCACGGAGTTACCCGCTAGTACCTGAAACTAGTGCGTCTACCAATTCCGCCACCTGGGCATTTCAGGAAGGCTAGGATTTTATCATCATCAAGACAACGAACTCAATTTCAACTACCCCTTCCGGCGCTGCATTGCTGAGCGAAATCGACGGCGTCGTCCAGGGACATCGCGATGGTCATGGCTTCTTGCAGCGTGACGATCGCCAGCCCGACGTCTATCTGTCGCCGCAGGAAATGCGTGCCGTGATGCACCGCGATCGCGTCCGGGTACGCATCGTCCGTCACGACCGCAAAGGCCGTCCCGAGGGCCGCGTGCTCGAGATCCTCGAGCGCCGCAAGACACCGATCATCGGCCGCCTGCTGCACGAGGCCGGCATCTGGCTCGTCGCGCCCGAAGACAAGCGCTACGGTCAGGACATCATGGTGCCAAAGAACGGGCTGGCCAACGCTGCCGTCGGCCAGGTCGTCGCGATCGAGTTGACCGAGCCACCGTCGCTGTACTCGCAGCCGATGGGGCGCGTGACCGAGGTGCTGGGCGAGATCGACGATCCTGGCATGGAGATCGAGATCGCGGTGCGCAAGTACGAAGTGCCGCACCGCTTCTCGCCCGAGACGCTGGCCCAGGCCGGCGAGTTGCCCGACAAGATCAGGCCGGCCGACCGCAGGGGAAGGATCGACCTGACCGACGTCGCGCTTGTGACGATCGACGGCGACGACGCGCGCGACTTCGACGACGCGGTCTACTGCGAGCCCTTCCGGCTCGGCCGCGGCAAGGCGGCCGTCGAAGCGTGGCGCCTGGTGGTGGCAATCGCCGACGTCAGCCACTACGTCAAGCCCGGCGAGCCTATCGACGCTGACGCCTACGAGCGCGCGACCTCGGTCTACTTCCCACGTCGAGTGATCCCGATGCTGCCGGAGAAGCTCTCCAATGGCCTGTGCTCGCTCAACCCCTACGAGGACCGACTGGCGATGATCTGCGACATGGTCGTCACGAGCAGCGGAGAGATCGAGGCCTACCAGTTCTACCCGGCGGTGATCTGCTCACACGCGCGCTTTGTCTATGGCGAAGTCGCGGCGATCCTCGCCAACACGCGTGGCCCGGAGGCTGCCAAGCGAAGCGAACTGGTTCCGCACCTGATCAACCTCTACGAGGTCTATCGCGCGCTGACCAGGGAACGAACCCGGCGTGGGGCGATCGACTTCGAGACGACCGAGACGCAGATCGTCTGCGATGAGAACGGCCGCATCGAGAAGATAGTTCCGCGCACGCGCACCGAGGCCCACAAGCTGATCGAGGAGGCGATGCTCGCGGCCAACGTCTGCTCGGCCGATTTCATCGAGCGCGCCAAGCACCCGGCGCTGTACCGCGTCCACGAAGGGCCCACGCCCGAGAAGCGGGCGCTGCTGCAGAGCTACCTGAAGGCGCTCGGCCTGGGCTTGTCGATCAGCGACGACCCGAAACCGGGCGAGTACCAGGGCATCGCCGCGGCGACCGCGGAGCGGCCCGACGCGCAGCAGATCCACATGATGCTGCTCAGGTCGATGCAGCAGGCCGTCTACACCGGCGCCAACGCGGGGCACTTTGGCCTCGCGTATCCGGCTTACACGCACTTCACGAGCCCGATCCGGCGCTACCCCGACCTGCTCGTGCACCGCGTGATCAAGGCACTGCTGACCGGCAAGCGCTACTCGCTGATCAGCGGTATCACCGAGGCGCACGCCAAGGGCAGGAAGAGCGCCGATGCAGAGGAGGAAGAGTGGGAGACCGCTGGTGCGCACTGCAGCGCCAACGAGCGCCGCGCCGACGAGGCCTCGCGCGATGTCGAGGCCTGGCTCAAGTGCCGCTACATGCGCGAGCACCTGGGCGAAGAGTTCGGCGGGACGGTCAGTGCGGTGACGAGCTTTGGCCTGTTCATCCAGCTCGACGGGTTGTACGTCGAAGGCCTGGTGCACATCACCGAGCTCGGCGGCGAGTACTTCCGCTTCGATGAGGCGCGCCAGGAACTGCGCGGCGAGCGCAGCGGTGTGCGCTACGGTGTCGGTTCCCGCGTACGGGTGCAGGTCAGCCGGGTCGACCTCGACGGGCGCAAGATCGACTTCCGCATGGTCAGCGAAGGCGAGGACGCCGCGCTGGTGGCGCGGGCGCGGCGCGACAAGTTCGGTCCGGGCGAGAACCATGCCGACGCCGCTGGTGAGCTCGCCGCGGTGACGCAATCCGACCGGGTGCTGAAGGCGGCGTCGAAAGGCAGAGGGGGCGCGTCCAAGGGCGTGCATCCGGTCCGCGCGACCAAGGCTGCCGCACGCAAGGGCGAGTCCGACGGGCCGCCGAAGCGCCGCTGACCGGGGACCAAGGGCAAGCGCCGCGCCAGCCAGCTTCCCGCTCGTCGCGACTCCCTACAATCCCTTCAGTGACCGCGCCGCCCCATCTGCTCAACGCCGATCTGCATTGCCATTCGTTCGTCTCCGATGGCACACTCAGCCCGGAGGCCCTGGCGTCACGTGCCAAGGGCAACGGCGTCGAACTGTGGGCGCTGACCGACCACGACGAAGTGGGTGGCCAGCAGCGCGCCCGCGAGGCGGCGGCTGCGCTCGGCCTGTCATGGGTCAGCGGGGTCGAGATCTCGGTCACCTTCGCCGGCGTGACGGTGCACATCGTCGGCCTCGGCTTCGATGCCGAGGATGTCTCACTTGTCGCCGGCCTGCGCACGACACGGGGCGGGCGCGAGGAGCGTGCGCGCGAGATGGCGCAGGGCCTGGCGCGGGTGGGCATCAAGGGCAGCTTCGAAGGTGCGCTCAAGTACGTCGCCAACCCGGAGCTGATCTCGCGCACGCACTTCGCGCGCCATCTGGTGGAGTCGGGCGTGTGCGCCGATACCCAGGCCGTCTTTCGCAAGTACCTGGTCGAGGGCAGGCCCGGCTATGTGGCGCACCGCTGGGCCAGCCTGGGCGATGCGGTGCGCTGGATTACCCAGGCCGGCGGCCTGGCCGTGATCGCGCACCCTGGGCGTTACCGCTTCAGTCCGACCGAGGAGTGCGCGCTCTTCTCCGAGTTCAAGGCCCTTGGAGGCCAGGGCGTTGAGGTCGTGACCGGAAGCCACTACAGCGCCGACTACGCGAAGTACGGGGCGATGGCGCTAGAGTTCGGCCTGCTCGCCTCACGCGGATCCGACTTCCATGCCCCGGGCGAGAGTTACGCCGATCTGGGCATGCTGCCGAGCCTGGCGGGGACCTTGAGCCCGGTGTGGGAAGTGCTTGAAGGGCGCGATCCCTGCCCGTGATGGGCGGCGATCCCTGCGCGAGAGCTACTCGCTGCCCGCCGCAGGCGCCTACTCGCCGGCTGCCTGGACCGGCAGCACACCCTGCGCCCCGGCAGTCTGCGCCGCAGAGGGCGACGCTGCCTTCTTCTCGCGCACCAGGTAGCTCCACAGCACCGGCACGACGACCAGCGTCAGCAGCGTCGACGTGATCACGCCGCCGATGATCGCGCGACCCATCGGTGCCTGGATCTCGCCGCCGTCATTCAGCGCCAGCGCCAGAGGCAGCATGCCGAACACCATCGCCGCGGTCGTCATCAGGATCGGCCGCATGCGTGTCAAGCCGGCCTGCAGCAGCGCGTCGGCGACGCTCAGCCCCTCCTTCAGGCCGCGGTTGGCGAAGTCCACCAGCAAGATCGCGTTCTTCGTTACCAGCCCCATCAGCATCACGAGTCCGATCATCGAGAACACGTTGAGCGTGCTATGCCACAGCAGCAATGCGAGCATCACGCCGATCAGCGCCAGCGGCAGCGAGGCCATGATCGCGATCGGCTGCACGAAGCTGCCGAACTGGCTCGCCAGAACGATGTAGATGAAGACCACCGCCAGCGCCATCGCGCCGAGCATGGCGCTGAACGCTTCCTGCTGGTCTCGCGTCTGGCCGCCGACGTCGAAGCTGAAACCCGGTGGCAGCGTGGTTGCCTTGACGAGCTTTTGCACGTCGTCGCCGACGTCGCCCGCCGGGCGGCCCTCGACGCCGGCGAAGATCGCCTCGCGCCGCTGCAGGCTCTGGCGGCGAATCACGGCCGGGTTGTCGACCGCATCGATGCTGGCTACGGCCTCCAGCGTCACCGGCGTGCCGTCCTTGGCGAACGCCACCGGCAGCTTGCGCATCTGCTCGATGCGTTCGCGCTGCACTTCGGGCAGGCGCAGCAGCACCTCGACCTGCTCGCCATCCGGCGTCGTCCAGTACGTCGCGACGTCGCCGTTGACGTAGGCGCGCAGGCTTGCCGCGACTTGCGGCACGGTCAGGCCGAGCTCGCGCACCGCACCGGGCTTGAGCCGCACCGCGAACGCAGGCAGGCCCGGCTTGTACGACAGTTCGACGTCGGTCGTACCGGGGATCTTCTTGATCTTCTCGGCAAAGTCCTGCGATAGCGTCGCCAGCATGGCCGGGTCGCTGCCGAGGATGGTCACGAAGATCGGGCGGTCGAAGCCGACCGAGACGTCGATGCCCGGAATCTTGGCGATCTTCTCGCGGATCGCATCTTCCACTTCCTTCTGTGAGCGCTTGCGTTCGCTGCGATCGACGAGGCCGATGTTGAGGGATGCCTGGTTGCGCCCGACCGAGAAGCCCGAACCCTCGCCGCCGACGCTGGTCGAGATGTTCTTCACCTCCGAGAAGCTGGCGACGATTTCCTCCACCTGTCGCACCTTCGCATCGCTGCGCGCCAGGCTGGCGCCGACTGGCATCGTCACGTTCAACTGGGTGAAGCTCTGGTCGGTCTGCGGAATGAACTCGCTGCCGACCAGCGGGGTCAGGGCGAGTGCGCAGAAGAAGCTCGCCCCGCCGACGGCCATGATCACGCCGCGCGGCGTGATCGTCGCCAGGCGCAGGCGGCGCGGTGCCGCTCTGTCGCGCCTGCCCGCGGCGTCGAACGGGTGCCCGTATGCCGGCAGCGGCGGGGCGAGCATCCGGTAGCGCCGCTCGCTGAACGCCCAGCGGATTAGCTTCTCGTAGAGCGTGTGCATCGCATCGAGGCCGTGGTCGGTCCAGCGGATCAAGTGGCCCAGGCCCCACAGGTTCTTCAGTCGCGCCGACGGCGGGTCCTTCCATACGCTCGACAGCATCGGATCCAGGGTGAAGCTCACGAACAGGCTCACCAGTACCGCAACCGCGACCGTGATCCCGAACGGGAAGAAGAACTTGCCGACGATGCCGCTCATGAACGCGACCGGAACGAACACCGCGCAGATGGCGAATGTCGTTGCCATTACCGCCAGGCCGATCTCCTCCGTGCCCTCGTTCGCGGCAGTGACGTGGTCCTTGCCCATCTGCAGGTGGCGCACGATGTTCTCGCGCACGACGATCGCGTCGTCGATCAGCAGGCCAATGCACAGGCTGAGCGCCATCATCGTCATGAAGTTCAGCGTGAAGCCGAACGCATAGACGGCGATGAAGCTCGAGATCACCGAGATCGGCAGCGTCAGCCCGGTAATGATGGTCGAGCGCCACGAGTGCAGGAACAGGAACACGATTGCTACCGTCAGCAGCGCTCCCTCGACCAGCGTGTGCTGCAGCCCGCGCAGCGACCCCTCGACAAAATCGCTCGCCGCGTAAATCAACCGCAGCTCGACTCCGCTGGGCAGGCTCTTGCGGATTTCCTCCATCTTCGCCTTCACCGCCTCGCCGGTCGCGACGATGTTGGCATCCTGCTGCTTGAAGACGTTGAAGTTGACCGCGCGCTGGCCATTGATGCGCGCCACGGTGTCGGGCTCGCGTTCGCGCTCGACGACGCGGCCGAGGTCGCCGAGCGTCAGCGTCAGGCCGCCGCGGTTAGCAACGATGACGTCGGCGAACTGCCTGGGGTCGCGCACACGTCCCTCGACACGCACGATCGAGTCCAGCGTCGCGTCGGACAGCAGCCCCACCGGCTGGTCGGCGTTGGCGGCGTGCAGCGCGCTCGAGATCTCGGCCGGTGTGATCGCGTACGAGCGCAGACGCGCTGGATCGAGGTCGATCCGGACTTCGCGCGTCGCGAGCCCGCTGATGTCCACCTGCGCCACGCCTTCGACGCTCTGCAGCCTCTTGCCGACGTTCTGCTCGCCGAGGATCGACAGCTCGCGCGCGCTGCGCGTCGTCGAGACCAGCGCCATCGTGACCACCGGCTGGCTGTTGTCGTTGTTGTAGCGGGCTATGGTCGGTGTCTTGGCGTCCTTCGGGAAGCCGGACTGCACCACCGCAACGCGGTCGCGCACGTCCTGCATCGCCTTGCCCATGTCGGCGTTCAAGTTGAACTCGACGCTGGTCTGGCTGCGCCCCTCGAAGCTGCGCGAGGTGATGCGCTTGACGCCGGCGATGCTGTTGAGCGCTTCCTCGATCAGCTTGGTCAACTCGCGCTCGACCGCCTCGGGCGACGCACCGGGATAGGCGACATCGACGAACGCCACCGGCGGCGAGACGTCGGGCATCTGCTCCACGCCCAGCCGCACGTAGGAGGCGACGCCGAGCACGCACAGCGCGACCATCACCATGGTCGCGAACACGGGGTTGGCGATCGAGACGCGCGTCATCCACATGCTTGTGTCCTCGTGCTCAGCGCAGCGTTGCCGAAGCCGCCTGCGACGCCGAGGCGACGGGCTCGGCGCGCGCTATGGCCACCGCCTTCGTGCCTTCGCGCAGGTTGTCGAAGCGCGCTGCGAGCACCTGCGAGGTCGGCGCGAGGCCGGCGATCACCTCGACCAGCCCCTGCGCTTCGTCACGCCGTCCGGTCGTGATGGCGCGGCGCACCAGGACGCCGTTGTCGATCACCCAGACCTGGTCCTGCCCCATCGTGTTCTCGATCGCCAGCGCCGGCACGGCCAAGCGCGCCTTCGTATCGGGCAGCACGACCTGCGCCAGTGCGTACTGGCCAGCGCGAAAGGCCTCGTTCGGGTTGGGTACGCTGACCGCAACGGCGATCGAACGCGTCCCCGGCTCGGCCGCCGGCGCAATGCGCACCAGCCGTCCGGCGACCGCGTCAGCGACGCCCTCGACCCGCACTTCGACCGCCATGCCCGGGGAAAGCCGAGATACCTCGTGCGTGCCTACTGCGCCGGCGAGCTCGAGCTCGCCCAGGTCGACGATCGAGAGGACGGGTTGCTCGATGCTCAGCTTCTCGCCCGGCACGACGTTGCGTTTGCTGACGATGCCCGAGATCGGTGCGGTCAGGCTGCCTTCCCTCACGCCGATGCGCGCGGCAGCGAGCTGGGCCTGCGCCGACTTGAGCTGCGCAGCCGCCGCATCGAGCTTGGCCTGCGACGATTGCAGTGCGGTTGGCGAGATGAAGTTTTGCTGTGACAGCCCGACGTTGGCGGCGTGCTGGCGCCCGGCCTCGTCGTTGGCCGCCTGCGCCGATTCGACGGCCGCCGAGCGGTCGCTGACCCTGGACTGCAGGTCCGACAGATCTATCGCGCCGAGAGTCTGCCCGCTGCGAACGCGCGTGCCCTCGGCTACGCTCAGCTCGATCAGCGTGCCGGCGGCCTTGGCCCGGACCACGGCGGTGCGCGGCGCGACCAGGGCGCCCGAGAACTCAATGCGCTGCGCCATGGCGACGACGAGCGGGTGTACTACCTCCTGCGGCGCGAACTCGAGCACAACATCGGTCGACTTGCCCTTGCTGCCGCCGCTGCCGTCAGTGGCGCGCGACACCACGACGAAGACGATCCCAGCGATGGTGATCGCGGTGACGCTTCCTACCAGCCAGCGCTTGCGCATGGGCTTTCCCTCCTGTCTGATTTCTAGCCTCGCAGTGTATGCAGCGTGAGCCGCTCTCACGCCGCCGTTGCGACGAATCGCGAATTGTGCGGCCTGAACTGCGGCTGGCCGCGATTCTCGGGTGCGGTTCAAGTGTGCCGGCACCCGATACGCGTAAACCACGGGTGGCATGTGGACTTGGCTACCTAGAATCCAGACGACACTCGCCAAGCCAAGATAGGAGCAAACCCGTGAAGATAAAGAGCCAGCGGGACTTCTGGTCCGGTCTGATGTTCGTCGTCGTCGGCATTGCGTTTGCCTGGGGCGCAACGAGTTATCGCTTTGGGGCGTCTGCCCGGCCTGGCCCCGGCTACTTTCCATTCGGCCTAGGCCTGCTGCTGGCGGCGCTCGGCGCGATCGTGTTATTCAAGGCGCTGACCCTCGAAACCGCTGACGGCGAGCCGATCGGCGCGTTCGCCTGGAAGCCACTTCTTTGCATCGTCGGCACCGTGGCGCTGTTCGGTTGGGCGCTGTCGCACCTGGGCATGTTCATCGCGCTGCCGCTGCTCGTCGTCGTCGCCGCGCTCGCCGGCGACGAGTTCCACTGGGGCGAGGCGCTGCTCAACGCAGCAGTCCTGACCGTGGGGAGCTGGATCATCTTCATCTGGGGCTTGAAGCTGACGATCCCGCTGCAGCCCTGGTTCATGGGCGGCTGAGGCGCCAGCCATGGACACGGTCCACAACATCGCGCTCGGCTTCGGCGTCGCGTTGACGCTGCAGAACGTCGCCTACGCGTTCTTCGGCTCCGTGCTTGGCACGCTGATCGGTGTGCTGCCGGGTCTCGGCCCGGTGGCCACGATCGCGATGCTGCTGCCGTCGATCTATGCACTCGACGCGACGCCGGCGCTGATCATGCTGGCCGGCATCTACTACGGCGCGCAGTACAGCGGTTCGACGAGCTCGATCCTGATCAATGTGCCCGGCGAGTCGAGTTCTGCCGTAACCTGCATCGACGGCCACCAGCTGGCGCGGCAGGGCCGCGCCGGAGCAGCGCTCTCGGCGTCGGCGCTGGGCTCGTTCTTCGCCGGCTGCGTGGGCACGGTCATCATCGCCGCCTGCGCGCCTATGCTGATCGCGCTGGCCTTCAGGTTCGGTGCGGCCGAGTACTTCTCGCTCATGGTGCTCTGCTTGATCGGTTCGGCCGTGCTCGCGTCGGGGTCGCTCGCCAAGGCGGTTGCGATGATCCTGATCGGCCTGCTGCTCGGCGAAGTCGACAAGGACATGATCTCGGGCGTCGCGCGCTACGGCTTCGAAATTCCGAAGCTGACCGACGGCATCGGCTTCGTCGGCATCGCGATCGGCGTCTTCGGCTTCGGCGAGATCATCGCCAATCTCGGCATGCCGACCCCGCGCCGTGAGGTCTTCACGAAGGACGTCAAGCGCCTGTGGCCGACGCGGCATGACTTCGGGAATGCCTGGCCGGCGGTGCTTCGCGGCACTGCCGTCGGGTCGCTGATTGGTGTGCTGCCCGGTGGCGGTGCGCTTCTGTCGTCGTTCGCGGCGTATTCGGTCGAGAAGAAGATGCCCGCCGGGGCGGGTGAGCTGCCGTTCGGCAAGGGCAACATCCGCGGCGTCGCCGGCCCCGAGTCGGCCAACAACGCTGGTGTGCAGACCTCGTTCATCCCGATGCTGACCCTAGGCATCCCGCCCAATGTAGCGATGGCGCTGATGGTCGGCGCGATGACGATCAAGGGCATCCGGCCTGGCCCGCAGGTGATGACGAGCAACCCGGAATTGTTCTGGGGTCTCGTCGCGTCGATGTGGGTCGGCAATGCGATGCTGCTCGTCCTGAACCTGCCGCTGATCGGCATCTGGATCAAGCTGCTCACCGTGCCCTACCGCTTACTCTTCCCGGCGATCGTCGTGTTCTGCGGCGTCGGACTGTACACGCTGGACAGTGGCGCCTTCGACATCTACGTCGGGGCTGGATTCGCGGTCGTCGCCTACGTCTTCTACAAGCTGGGCTGCGAACCCGCCCCGCTGCTGCTCGGCTACATCCTCGGGCCGATGATGGAACAGAACCTGCGCGGGGCGCTGCTGCTGAGTGAGGGCGACTGGAGCACCTTCCTCGTCCGCCCGCTGTCAGCCGGCCTCCTCGCTGCCGCCGCACTGATGGTTGTCGTCGCGATGCTGCCGACAGTCAGGATCAAGCGCGAGAGCATGTTCATCGACGAGACGTGACGCCACTGCGCACACATCCCTGCACCCGAGCGTCCGGCCCGCCTGCCAGCGCGCACGATAATCCGCGCGACGACAACCGCACGTTGACCTGGCATCCGCGCTGGCGGTCCGCTTGCAGCGCCGGGCGCGGATGGCGGTGAGCTGACCGCGCACGGCGCCTCGAGTGGTCTGGTGGTCAGATCTTCGCACAACAATCGATCGAGGAAGCGACCATGCAGCAAAGCTTCGACTGGGCCCGCGGCTACGCGAGCGTTCGCCTCCCGGTATTCGGCCGCAACGTCGTCTCCACCTCGCACCCGCTCGCGGCGCAGGCCGGGCTGCGCATGTTGATGGCAGGCGGCAACGCGGTCGATGCCGCGGTGGCCACCGCAGCGGTGATGACGGTCGTCGAGCCGGTCAGCAACGGCCTTGGCAGCGACGCGTTCTGCATCCTCTGGGACGGCAGCGCGCTGCACGGCCTGAACGCGTCGGGCCGCGCCCCGGCGGCCTGGACGCCCGAGTACTTCAGGCGCAAGCACGGCGCCGACGCGAAGACTCCGCCCCGACGCGGCTGGGACTCGGCCACCGTTCCCGGTGCCGTCGCTGGCTGGGTGGCCTTGAGCAAGCGTTTCGGACGCCTGCCGTTTGCCGACCTGTTGCAGCCAGCGATAGCCGTTGCCGAGCGCGGCTACGCCGTGCCGGTGGTCGTTCAGCAGAAGTGGGCCGCTGCGGCGAAGCTGCTTGCGGCCGAGCCGGGATACGCCGAAGCCTTCATGCCGCGTGGCCGCGCGCCGGCGGTCGGCGAGCTGTTCCGGTTCAGCGCCGCCGCGCGCTCGCTGCGGCTGATCGCCGATACGCGCGGCGAAGCCTTCTACGGCGGCGAGATCGCCGAGGCGGCGGCGCGCCATGCGCGTGAATGCGGCGGCGCGATGACGGCGGCCGACTTCGCCGGCTACGCGCCCGAGTGGGTCGAGCCGCTGGCGAAGGAATACCGCGGACACACGTTGCACGAGATCCCGCCCAACGGTCAGGGTATCGCGGCGCAAGTCGCGCTCGGTATCCTGCAGAACTTCGACATTGCTGCGCTGCCCGTTGACGGCGTCGCGGCGCAGCACCTGCAGATCGAGGCGATGAAGCTCGCCTTCGCCGACGTCTACCGCTACGTGTCCGAGCCCGCGAGCATGACGGTGTCACCGGCCGAGATGCTCTCCGATGCCTACCTCGCGAGTCGCGCGAGGCTGATCGACCCGCAGCGTGCGCAGGATTTCGGCGCGGGCAATCCGATCAAGGCCGGCACGATCTACCTCACCGCGGCCGACGAGAGTGGGATGATGGTGAGCTTCATCCAGAGCAACTACATGGGCTTCGGCTCCGGCGTCGTGGTTCCCGGGTACGGACTGTCGATGCAGAACCGTGGCCACGGCTTTTCGCTCGACGCAGCGAGCCCGAATGTCGTCGCACCGGGCAAGCGGCCGTTCCACACGATCATCCCCGGCTTCCTGACGCGCGGCGGTGGCCCACAGATGAGCTTTGGCGTGATGGGTGGCAACATGCAGCCGCAGGGACATCTGCAGACGCTGGTGCGCATGCTCGACCACGGGCAGAACCCGCAGGCAGCGTGCGACGCGCCGCGCTGGCGCTTCAACCAGGGGCTCGAGATCAACGTCGAGCGCGACATGGACCCTGCGACGGTGCGCGGCTTGGCCGAACTCGGGCATCGCATCGACGTGATCGAAGACTCGTACCAGGACTTCGGCGCCGGCCAGTTCATTTGGCGCCTTGGGGACCCCGGCGTCGAAGGCTACGTCGCGGCAAGCGACCCGCGGCGCGACGGGCAGGCGGCAGCGTTCTGAACGTCCGGCTTGTGCGCCCCGCTGGCGACGTCGCGCTCAGCGCGCAGCACTCGCCGGCTCCTGCTGCGCGCGTACCGCCTCGTCGAACAGGCGCTCGAGCGTCGCGTTGTCGATGGTCGTGGCAGGCGTCAGCGTTGCCTCCGTCGGGCGGGTCCATTGCGTGACTTGCGGGAAGGTGAACACGAGCGCTACCAACAGCACTTGCACCGCCAGGAACGGTAGCAATTCGCGTGACAGCGTGCGCAGGCGCGGCGGGTGGGCGCTCAGCATCCGCGACATCACGACCGCATAGCCGCAGGGCGGAAGCAGGAAGCCGAGCTGCAGTACGAGCAGGGTCAGCGCCGCGACCCACGCCGCATCGGGAACGGTCTGCAACAGCGGCGGCATCACGATCGGGATCACGAGGAAGATCATCTCGAACGCGTCGAGAACGAAGGTGCACAGGGCGAGCCCGCCCAGTACAGCGAGCAGAAGAAGCGAAGGCCGGCCTGACAGCGAACGCAGGCCGTCTGCGATCAGCACGTCGGTGCCGAAGCCGCGCAGCACGAGCGAGAAGCTCGTCGCCGCGACGAGCAGCGCGAACAACAGGCCGGTCAGCGCCATCGCGTCGCGAAGCACGTCGCGCAGCACCTTGCGGCCGAGCTGTCCGGTGAGCGCGGCATATGTGACGAGCAGCAGCGCGCCGCTCGCTGCGGCTTCGACCGCGTAGAGTCTGCCCGCCGCCACCGCCGCAAGCAGCAGCGCGATCACCGCGGCGGCGATGCCGGTGGCCCAGGCGTCGCGCCGCTGCGGCCGCGGCGCAGCCGGGCATTGTGCACCGCGCGCGCGCCAGGCCGACACCGCCAGCGCGAGCAACAACACCAGCGCGGCCGGCACCAGCGCCGCGCGCATCACGTCCTGCGAGTTGACGATCCGCGTCGCGGCGTGGGTGGCGTTGAGCGCCTCGGTGTGTGCGCGCATCATCGCGTCGCCGAGCAGCAGCAGCACCAGCGACGGCGGGATCGCGACGCCGAGCGCGCTGGCCACGCACAGCGTTGCCGTGGCGCGCGCTGGCGTGCTCTGCGAGTGATCGAGCCGCGGGGCGACGCTGCGCGACAGCATGTGCAGGCTGGCGCCGACCGAGCCGTTCATCGGCGCGAGCAGGGCCGCGACGCCCAGCGCGCCGAGCTCGGGCGCGGCCGGCTGGCGCCGCAGCAACCACGTCGCGCCCAGGTGCATCCCGGCAGCCAGTGGCAGGCGGTTGAGCAGCGCGCCGATCAGCGCGTACAGTGGCAGCGCCTGCAGCAGATCGTGCTCGAGCAGCCCGACTATTCGGTTCGGCAGCGCTCCGAGCAGTGCGGCGTCGAACGCGCCGACGGCGACGCCGCCGGCGGAGAACAGTGTCGCGGTCGCGAGCAGCACGGCGTACACGGGTAGGCCAGTGGCCAGCATCAGCGTCAGCGCGAGCGCGAACATCGCGAGCCCGGTCATCCCGATGTCCTTGCGTCGCGTGCGAGCCCGGTGTGTCGCCCGTTGCCTGCCATCGAGCGCGCGGTCGATGCGCTCACCGGACTTCGCTGGCGCGCAGATCGCAAAGCGCCTGCAAGGTCATCAGCAGCGCGAGCAGCCACGCAGCGACCTTGACGATGAAGTAACCGGGATTGAAGGTGTCGGGGAAGGCCTCCAGGCCACGCAGCGCAGCCCACGTCATTGGCGCAGCGGCGATCAGCACGTAGAGTGAGAACGGAAGCACCGCGAGCGCGTGTGCCGTGCCCGCGATCCAGCGGCGAAGCGCGTCGGGGTAGCGCTGCGCCAGCACGTCGGCACGCAGGTGCGCATGCGTCCGCGTCGCCAGGCGCAGCGCCGCGGCGACATAGAGCGCGAAGATGCACTGCGCGAGATCGTTCGCCTCGCGCGAGCCGGCGCCGGCGAGGTCGCGCAGCGGCCACTGCGCGCACAGCAGCAGCGCGAGCGGCAGCGCAAGCCACGAGAGCGCCGCGGTCAGGCGGTCGAGCAGGGAATTCATCTCAGTGCAAGCGCGGCGTGAGGTGCCGCACGTCCCTGAACGAAACGACCCCGAGGATGTGGTCGTCCTTGTCGCTGACCGGTATGGCGCGGAAGCCATAGCGGTCGAACATCCTGACCGCGTCGCGCAGAGTCTCGTGCGGACTGAGGGTGATGACGTGATCCGTCATGATCTCGGCCAGCGTCTGATCGTCGTCGGCGACGATCAACTCACGCATGTCGACAACACCGAGAAGCTGGTCGTTCGCGCTCGTCACGTAGACGTACATCACGACTTCCATGTCGCGTGCCAGTTGGCGATAGCTGTCGATCACGTCTTTGGCCAGCGTCGCGGGCGGCTTCTTGAGAAATTCCTTCGTTGCGTACAGCAGAACGTTCTCGTCGTGCTTGTCGATGATCTGTTGCACCTTTGGCACGTTCTCCGGGTCCATCAGCGCCAGCAGTTCATCGGCCACGTTCGCGGGCAGCGCGGCGAGAAGATCGGCCGCCTGCGCCGGGGTCATCTCGTCGATCAGTTGCGCCGCGCGCCGCTTCTCCAGCGCACCGATCAACTCCCGCTGAACGCGCGGCTCCACTTCCTCCAGCGTGTCCGAGGCGTGTTCCGGCTCGAGTTCGTTGAACAGAGCCAGGCGTTGATGCTGGTCGAGCTCTTCGAGGATGTCAGCGAGGTCGACCGGGTGGATATCGCTGATCTTGTCCTTGAGCACGCTGAGCTTGACGTGGCCCTTGAAGGTGCCGATGTGCTCCGGCAGCGGCTGCACGTACATCCAGGAAACGGTCTTTTCGTCTCGCTGTTCCGAAATCCAGTTCGCCAGCCTCTTCAATCCCATGCGGCGCAGAAGGCGCTTGCGGCTGAAGTCGACTTCACTGACATAGAGCTTCGCGTTCTGAAAGTCCAGGCTGATGTCGTACACGACTTCGACTTCGTGACCGTCCATGTCGAGAATCTTCTTGTCCAGGATGTGCGATCGCAGAAGGATCGAACCCTCGACCGGTGTCCGCTCGTATTCGCC
>Ga0209048_10000106_pt1 | contig 82342 bp, 87 predicted proteins | sample FrelakmetCRP12CR_FD_187146 | JGI IMG/M metagenome (GOLD analysis project Ga0209048, IMG submission 187146) | Freshwater lake sediment microbial communities from the University of Notre Dame, USA, for methane emissions studies - CRP12 CR (SPAdes)... | ecosystem: Environmental > Aquatic >...
AGCGGATGAGCGCTGTTTCTGATTCCGTGTCTGGCGAGGGATCGGAGGCGAGTCGATGCGCGGGCAGCCTGGATTTTTTGATATCGACGAACGGCTGCAACGGCTGAGCCATCTCGGCGATCACTTGGAAGCCTTCGCCGGGGCGGTGGATTTTGAGATGTTCCGCGCCGACCTTATGGCTGCGCTGAACTATGTCGACTTTCTGTCGTGCCCACGAATTGCGCGTAGTCCCAACAACGGGGAGCGTCTCGGAGAACGCCGCAAATATTCGAAAGCTTTGTCGCCGCGTTCTTGATCGGGCGCCGCCTGGTAGATTAGTTTAAACTGCATCGACGGACGAAGGACGCTGCGAAGTTTTTCGGGACTAATTCCGTCGAATTAGGTTAAGCTAACAAAATCGAAATTGGCGCGCCATCAGGAGGAGCGAGCATGATTCACATCGCGCATGAATTGCACGAGGAGTTTCCCGATCAAGTCGAGGCTATAAAGACTTTGAAGCAAGATAACGCACATTTTGCGCGCATCGCAGACGAATATCATACGCTCAACCGCACCATCCATCGCATGGAGACCAATGTAGAGCCGACAGACGATGCGACTCTCGAAACGCTGAAGAAGAAGCGCTTGAGCCTGAAGGACCAGGCCGCCGAAATTCTCGCAGCCGTCGAGGCCTAACGCCTCGCTGCGCGCGCAAGCTCGACCAATTGCGCGCGAAACTTTTCGGGCGTCGCGGCGCGCTCGGGGAAAGCGATGCGGAGGCTCCGGTCGCCGCAACTAATGTCCATGTCTTCCGGGTCCAGTCCAGTCGCCTTCCAGACGCCCTCGCGATCGCCGCATTGTTGCGCGAGCAGCGACAATGTGTCCGGGTGATCGGCGTTCAAATGGTCGAGGATTTCGTTTTCGGCCGCGAGAAGCGCGCCCGCATCGTCAAGTCCGGTGAGAAGCGCTGCGGGGCCAAGGTCGGCGGCGCGCGCAAAGCCGCCATTAAGATGTGCTGCTCAGACTTCCAACTGCCAGAAAGAGAAATCCGGGAAATCCGCGTAAAGCTCCGACTTCGGGTTGCGCCGCAGGAAGCGGTCGCGTGCGATCTTCTCCCCGGTTCGCGCCGCGACGGCCTCAAGCGTCAGTCGTGGTGGGGCTAGAGGGTCGCCCTTTCCGCCTTGAGAAAGAAGTAGCGAACAGCGTGGGGAGCGCTCGAGATTGCGGGTGTGGACGGCGAGCCGGGAGAGAAGCAGCACGGGACTTCCGTCATGCAGCGTGGCGACAGCCGCAAGTGTCGCAAAAAGGGACCCGAGTTTCGTCGGAGTGGCGAGAGCGCCGGAACGAATCACCCGCAGGAGTTGCTTGGATTGGGCTTCCGGATCGAAGTCCAAATCCGGCTGGGGCGCGCGCAGAGATGGGTCAGCCATCGCGTTCCAGCCATATATTGCATTGATTCACTGGCGTTTTCTTGCTTTAGGGGAGGGGGATGTTTTATGCGGCGATTAAGTATATAACGATCCTGACGCTTCGAATATCTGACCGGCGTCGTTTTTGCGTTTAGGGCGGGTCATATTTCAGCCGCCGTTTACTTAGATTGTGGCAGACCGAACGACCGCGCCAGAGATGCGCCGTTCAATAGGCGTCAATGCGCCACGAAGTCAGAAATCTGAAGGGCATAAGCGCTAATCGTCGCGCCCTGCTCTTCGCTGCGAGCCTAGGCGCTTCATCGTTCGTTTGCCGCGCTCAGTCATGGCGCGATCCTGGCCGCAAACTGCAAAGGGTAAAGATGCCGACCATCGCTCTAGTCGACGACGATCGCAACATTCTTACTTCAGTCTCCATCGCGCTGGAGGGGGAAGGCTATCGCGTTCAGACCTATACCGACGGCGCAACGGCCCTGGACGGCCTGCGCTCCAATCCTCCAGACCTCGCCATCTTCGATATAAAGATGCCGCGGATGGACGGCATGGAGCTTCTGCGGCGTCTGCGCCAGAAATCCGATCTCCCCGTCATCTTTCTCACTTCGAAAGACGAAGAGATCGACGAGCTGTTCGGCCTCAAAATGGGGGCCGATGACTTCATACACAAACCTTTCTCGCAAAGGCTGCTTGTCGAGCGCGTGAAGGCGATCCTTCGTCGCTCCAATCCAAAAGAAGCCGCTGCGCAAAAGGAGTCCGAGGCGAAGGTCCTTGAGCGCGGCGCGCTGGCGATGGACCCGGAGCGCCACACCTGCACCTGGCGCGGCGACCCTGTCGTCCTCACCGTAACCGAGTTCCTGATTCTTCAGGCCCTGGCGCAGCGTCCGGGAGTTGTGAAGAGCCGCAACGCTCTGATGGACGCAGCCTATGACGATCAGGTCTATGTCGATGATCGAACGATCGACAGCCACATCAAGCGGTTGCGCAAGAAGTTCAAGGTGGTCGACGATGACTTCGAAATGATCGAGACGTTATATGGCGTGGGCTATCGCTTCAAGGAAGCGTGAGATATTCGACAGGCAATGGACGCCGTTAAAGCCTGAAGAATCGGAGCCGAAGTTTCGAGCCGTTCCGTCCTCGGGGAAACTCGCCGTCAGATGACCGCAAGCGCCGAAGAACGTAGCAACGCCGCAAGTCCGGCGCGACCGGCCCGGATCGGCCGCCTATTCTCTGTCCGCCTGCTTCGGCTGTTGCGCTCGGCGCAGTCGCGACTCTCCTCATCGCTCACACGCCGCATCGTCGTGCTCAATCTCGGCGGCCTTGTGGCCCTGCTGTGGGGATTCCTGTATCTCAACCAGTTTCGTGAAAGCCTGATCGACGCGCGCGTGCAGAGTCTGCAGACGCAGGGCGAGATCATCGCCGCGGCTGTCGCGGCCTCCGCAACCGTTGACACGGACGCGATCACCATCGATCCGGAAAAGCTCCTGAAACTCGCGCCCGGCGAAAGTTACAGCGTCTCTGACACTAGCCAGCCGTCCATGGAGTTCTCGCTCAATCCCGAGCGGGTGGGGCCCTTGTTGCGTCGACTCGTGCCCCCGACGCGCACGCGCGCGCGCATCTACGATCGGGATGGATATCTGCTGCTCGACTCGCGAGCGCTCGCCGGCCGCACGAATATTCTGCGGTTTGATCTTCCGTCGTTGAGCTCTCCCGCCGCCGCCGAGACGGCGAGCGAAGCGAGTTCTTATCTGGAGCATTTGATAGATGCGGGGCGCCGCTGGACTCGCCGGCCAGAGCTTCCTCTCTACGAGGATATTGGCGCGGGCAATGGCAAGACCTATCCGGAGGTCGCGTCCTCGCTTCTTGGCGCGCCCCAATCCGTCGTTCGCGCCAACGCCAAGGGCGAAACCATTATCTCGGTGGCGGTTCCGATCCAGAGGTTCCGCTCCGTTCGCGGCGCCCTTCTTCTCTCGACGCTCGGCGGCGACATTGACGCCATCCTGGACGCCGAGCGATGGGGCATCATACGCATCTTCCTTGTTTCAGCCGGCGTCATGTTACTGCTGTCCCTGCTCTTCGCCGGCACCATCGCCGAGCCGATGCGCTGGCTTGCGGAGGCCGCAGAGCGCGTGCGGCGCGGCGCCAAGTCGCGGCAGGAAATTCCCGATTTCACCGACCGTCAGGATGAAATCGGCCATCTTTCGGGAGCGCTGCGCGACATGACCAAAGCGCTCTACGATCGGATCGACGCAATCGAGCATTTCGCCGCCGATGTAGCGCATGAGCTGAAGAATCCGCTTACCTCGTTGCGCAGCGCCGTGGAGACATTGCCCATCGCAAAAACCGACTCGTCTCGTGAGCGGCTGCTTTCCATCATAAAGCACGACGTCGGCCGACTCGACCGGCTCATCAGCGACATTTCGGACGCGTCCCGGCTGGACGCAGAACTGGCGCGCGCGGACATGACGGTCGTCGATCTTTCCGGCGTGCTGAAGACGGTGGTCGGCGTTGCGCGCGAGGTCGATTGCGGCGACGGCGTCAACGTTGCGCTGCATATCGCCGCGCCCGAAGGCCAGAGGCCGAACTGGCGCGTTCTGGGGCATGATTCGCGCCTCGGCCAGGTTCTCAACAATCTCATTGACAATGCGCGCTCATTCTCTTCACCGGGCGGCGAGGTGAGGGTCTTGCTGCGGCCGTCACGTGCGCATGGGCCCGGCCGCCAGTCCTTTGAAGGATACGACATCATCGTCGACGATGACGGCCCGGGCATTCCCAACGAAGCCTTCGAGCGCGTGTTCGAGCGATTCTATACGGATCGTCCGGAGCAGCGCTTTGGTCAGAATTCCGGTCTGGGGCTTTCCATCTCTCGTCAGATCGTCGAAGCGCACGGCGGCCGCATGCGCGCCCTGAACCGCACGCAATCGAAGCCGGAGGGCACCGATCAGCCTCAGCCGGGCGACGTCACGCTCGGCGCGCGCTTTGTGATATGGCTGCCGGCCGCGCGATGAGCGAAGCGCAAGGTGAAATGGCTTCGCGGCATGTTCATGGCAATGCGCTCATTCTTGGGGAAAGCGGCGTCTTGTTGAGAGGCGCGCCGGCCTCGGGCAAGAGCTCTTTAACGCTCGACCTTATCGATTACGCCGAATCAAAGGGGGCTTTCGCGCGGCTTGTCGGCGACGACCGCGTGCAGCTCATTCTCTGCAATGGGCGTGTGATCGCGAAGCCTCATTCCGCCATTCGGGGCGCGGTCGAAATTCGCGGTCTCGGTCTGATCAAAACTGCGTTTGAATCTGCTGCCGTCATTGGACTGGTGGTCGATTTATGCGACGCTTCTCCGCCGCGTTATCCGGACGGATCGTTGCGGACGCAGCTCTGCGGGGTCGATCTGCCATGGCTCCCGATCCAATCGGGCGATGCGTCGGGAGCGAGAAAAATATACTCATTTTTTCATATGGTTGTGGCAAAATGACGCGAAAAAGCGCTTTTTGCTTGCCAATTTCGCCGCGTTGCACAAAATGGCGCCCTCGAAAACGCCGCCCTATGTGATGGCGGATGTCGTAAGAATGAAACACGGAGCCTGTTCGCGCCAACCTACCGGGTTCCGGGCTCCTCGGACTCGTTGCCTCGCGAGACGTTTTCATGAGCGGTAGCGTCGAATGATCGGAATGGTCTTGGTGACTCACGGTCATCTCGCCACGGAGTTTCGCGCAGCGCTCGAACACGTGGTCGGCCCTCAAAAGCAAATTGTCTCGATCTCGATCGGTCCAGAGGACGATATGGAGCGCCGTCGCAGCGATATTATTGCGGCGATCAAGCAAGCGGATAGTGGAGACGGCGTGGTGGTTTTGACGGACATGTTCGGCGGAACCCCGTCCAATCTGGCGATTTCGGTTATGAACGGAGGCAAGGTCGAGGTCCTTGCGGGAATCAATCTGCCGATGCTGATCAAGCTGGCTTCCGTTCGTGAAACCCAGCCTCTCGAGCAAGCGGTGCTTCAGGCGCAGGACGCCGGCCGCAAATATGTTTACATCGCGAGCAAAGTCCTCAACGCCAAATGACCCAAAATATTTCGCAAGCCGCGCCCGCCAGCGAGGCGATTTCGCGTGAACTCCTCATAGTCAATCGAAAAGGCCTTCATGCGCGGGCGACGGCGAAATTCGTCCAATGCTGCGAAAAGTTCGACGCCGCGATCACCGTCTCCAGAGACGGCGAGACGGTAAACGGCAGTTCGATCATGGGCATTCTGACGCTTGGAGCGGGGCAGGGGACGAAAATTGTCGTCTCCGCCTCGGGGCCCGACGCTGAAGCCGCGCTCAACGCTCTCGCCGAGCTTGTCGCGAGCCGGTTCGGCGAAGAAGAATAGATCAGTCGCCTTTGTATGAGCCGGGGATAGGAAAAATCTCGATCCCTTCGTCGAGCAGAGCCCTCGCCTCCTCGAGACTTGCACGACCGCGGATGGCCCGTTGTTGCGCTTCGCCGTCCTGCATGCGGCGCGCCTCCTCGGGAAACTTTTCGCCGACGTCGTCGGCCGCGTCGATGATCTTCTCCCTCAACTCACGGATCATCGCGCGCAAGGAGGCGTGCTGTTCGTCGAGGAAAGCGACTTCGCGCGGCCCATCCGCGTCCTTCCTTTCCGAATTGGGACGAGGGCGCCGCGCGCGCCGGATGCTGGGCGCCATCACGGATTTGGAAATGTGAACGGAGTGGCAGTGGGGGCAGGCGATCAACCCCTGCTCGGCCTGCGCATCATAAGCGCCGCTGTCCCGGAACCAGCTCTGGAACTCATGTCCTTCGGCGCAGTGCAGAGTGTAGAGTATCAAGATGATGGCGCTCCGTTCGCTCCAAGCAAAGCGTCGAGTCTCCCCTCGCGCTCGAGTTGATAGAGTTCGTCGCAGCCGCCGATGCTCCGACCATCGATAAAGATTTGCGGGACCGTGCGTCGTCCTCCGGCCAACTGGGCCATTTTTGCGCGCGTCGCCGAGTCGCCCTCGACAGATATTTCCTCGAATTCGGCGCGCTTGTCATTGAGCAGTCTTTTGGCGGCGATGCAATAGGGGCAGGTCGACGTCGTATAGATCACGATATTCGGCATCGGTCGTCCATCGGGCGCGGCGAATCGCGCTCTTGAGAGATATTTAAGCGGCGGTCACGGCGCGCGCCAAAACAAGAACATCGACTCGCTCCGCTCCTGCGCGCAACAGCGCCCGCGCAGCCGCGTTCGCTGTCGCTCCGGTCGTAAGCACGTCGTCGATCAGCACGACGTTCTTTCCCGCAATCTTGACGGCCATTTCCTCGCGAACGCGAAAAGCGCCCTGCAGGTTGGACGCCCGCTGATTGCGGGTCAGCCCAACTTGCGGCGCGGTCGCCTTTACGCGCTCCAGCGCCATCATCTCGGCCGGCACGGAGCTCTCGCGCGCAATGACGGCCGCCAGAGCCGCCGACTGGTTAAAACGGCGCGTGATCAGACGCAAGCGATGCAATGGGGTTGGGATCAGCACATCCGCTTCGGACAGGACCTCCGCGCCGGCGCGCATCCAGCGGCCGAGCGGCTCTGCGAGTTCGAGCCGATCCGAATATTTGAGGCGATGCACTAGAGCGCGCGCCTTATCGCTGTCATAGCGCGCGGCGGCCCGGGCGCGATGAAAAACCGGAGGGTTTGCGGCGGCCTCGAGCGAAATCAGGCCTGTTGCGCCCAAATCCTGGTCGAACGGCGTCCCGAGCCTTTCGCAATATGGGCGTTCGATAAAGGCGATCTCCGACCAGCACGCAGGACATAGCGCCCCATGTTCGGCGATCGCCTTTCGGCAGGAGAGGCAGCCCGGCGGAAAGATGAGGTCGAGCGCCAGTCCGTGCAGTCGCCGGACGGCGGCGACGCCTTTCTCACGCGCAATCGGGAAGAGCGATTTTGTCCCGGCGTTCACGTGCGCCTAGCCCAACAGCCCCGCGCTTCTCGGCGCCAGAGGATTATCGCGCAGCGCGGCTGCGTCCGGCGCGTCGATTTGTGGACGCCCTGCGAGGGCCGCGTATAGGCTCGTGACGAAGCTTTCGTCGAGATCCTTCGCGATGAAGACGATCCGAGTGCGCCTGTCGGAGTCGGGCCAGGCGGCAAGCCGGTGCGGCGGGTGGAATACGTGCTGAACGCCGTGGATGACGACCGGCCGGGCCGGATCGTCCGCGAGCGCCACGATTCCTTTGACGCGCAAGAGCCTTGGTCCATGCGCCTGCTGCAAAATATCGAGAAACATGTCGAAGCTCGAAGGCGCAAGCGGCGCATCGCTCGTCAGGCAGAAGGCGCGGATGTGGTTGTCATGTCGATTGGAGTCGGCGAGATGATCGTGACCATGACCGTGACGATCATGATCGTGATCGGCATTCGCCGCCTCCACGGCCTCTGCGTTCAGCCACCTCGCGACCTGCGGGATTTTTCCGGAAGCGTCATAGAGTCCGCATTCGAGCAGCGCTTCGGCGCTCGCTTCCCCTTTCGCCGCGATCAACCGGTGCGCAGATGGATTAAGGCGCGCCAATCGCTGCTCGAGTTCGTGCAGCCGCAAGGCTCCCTCTGCAAGATCGGTCTTCGTAATTACGAGACGATCCGCAACGGCGGCCTGTTTCGCCGCCTCTTCATGGGCATCGAGCGTCGACTCGCCATTGACGGCGTCGATCAGCGTGATGACGCCGTCGAGCCGGTAACGCAGCATCAAATAGGGATGATACATGATCGTGTGCAGAACGGGCGCCGGGTCCGCCAGCCCCGTCGTCTCCAGGATCACGCGGCGAAACGGAGCGATGCGGCCGTTGTCGCGACGGCGAAGAAGATCTTCCAAGGTCGCAACGAGATCGCCGCGGATCGTGCAGCAGATGCATCCGGAACTCATCACGATCATGTCGCCGTCGATTTTCTCGACGAACAGATGATCGAGTCCCACTTCTCCAAATTCATTGATGAGCGCAAGCGTATCGGAGAGCTGCGGCGCCGCGAGCAATTTGTTGAGCAGCGTCGTTTTGCCCGCGCCGAGGAAGCCGGTCAGAATTGTCAGCGGTATCGGCCGCGGCGGAAGCCTGTTCGTTCGCTCAGACGCCGCGTCGCTCATTGCTGACCTTGTTGCTTGGTCGATGCTTTCTGCGACGCGGGCTTTCCGCCGTTGTGGACGGCGAGCTGCTTCGCATTGCCGCCTTTCCCGGACGACTGCTTCGCCTGTTTCTTTTTCGTCTTTGAGTCGGCGCCGGACGTTTTTGCCTTATGGGCGTGACGCCGGGACCCTGAAGCTTCAGCGGGCTGGTGCTTGTGATGCTTCCCGTGACGCCGCAGGGATTTCGCGTCGGAGGCGGCGTGGCTGATTGGCGTTGCGCCCGCCTCCTCTTTCTCGTTCGCGTAGGCGGCGATCTCCGGCCCGGCTCCCACGGGTTCTCCCGGCGCGCGGGGGCGCGCAACCGGCCCCTGATAGCCTGGCGTGCGGCCTACGAAAACCTTCACGGGCTCGAATTGCGGCCGTGGCAATGCGGCGACCTGCTTGGCGCTCACATGCGCCCTTGCCCCGCCGCCGCCGACGGCGTCGAGCAACGGAATGCCAGTCGAGGCGGAACCGATCGGGATCGCGACGTCCTCGACCTCCGCGAGAAATTTCGCGGCGGCTTTTGCGCGATGACGGCAAACGCCCTCATGCATGTCGGGCGCAGCAGCGATGCCAAAGCTCGGTAACGCTTCGAGCGAGCCCTGGGGCGATCCCGACGTGAATGCGCGGTCGAGAATCGACGCGGCTTTCGCCGTGCGCGCCGATGCGCTCGGCGCGCCCAATACGACGGCGATCAGCCGGCGTCCTCCGCGCGTTGCGCTGGCGACGAGATTGAACCCCGCAGAGCAGGTGAAGCCGGTCTTCATGCCGTCGGCGCCCGGGTAGCGTCCCAGCATGCCGTTATGCGTCGGAATGATCTGCCTTCCTAGCTGCATTGCGCCGACATTGAAAAGGCCTGCGTGCTCGGGAAACTGCACGTATAACGCGCGTCCCAAAATCGCCAGGTCGCGCGCCGAAGTCACTTGGCGCGAATCCGGCAAGCCATTGGGGTTGACCCAGAAGGATTCACGCATTCCGAGCGTCCCTGACGCCTTATTCATTTCGTCCGCGAAAGCTTCGACGGAACCGGACACGCCCTCTGCGATGGCGACCGCGATGTCGTTTGCCGATTTCACCATCAGCATGATGAGCGCATTGCCGAGCGTGACCTCGGACCCGGCGCGGAAGCCCATCTTCGAAGGCGTCATGCCGCATGCGCGCGGCGACATCATGATGGGCGTTTCCAGCGTCAGCCGGTTTTCGCGCACGGCCTGCAGGGCGACATAGACCGTCATGAGCTTGGTGAGCGACGCCGGATACCAGGAAGCCGTCGCCTGTTCCTGTTCCAGGATTTGTCCCGACGCCACATCGATCACCACAGACGGGGCCGCTTCGGCGCTCGCGCGCAAAAACAGGCAGGCCGACAAAAAGACGGCGACTCTCAAACGGAACATTCTTTCCCGGTCGAAGGCCATGAGGTTCCTTTCGTGCAGCGTTGGTCGATAGTTGCGTAAGCATAGCGTCGAACTTTGGCTGGTTCAAATGTTCGAAGCGACGCTCTGCGCCGTTCTGGGACGGAGAATATGACAAAGCTTGTCAGTAAGCTCTCGCGATGAGGATGTCTTCAACGGCCGGTCTTCCGGTGAAAATGCAGACACCGGTCGGCGGAGATTGGTCCAGCGGTATGTTGCGTAACGTCAGCTTGAATTCCTTCAAACGCGTCTCCACCGCATCAAGTTCCGCGCCGGTCGGGCGCGCCCATGGCGCTCGCACCCAGCCCTTGAACGCGCCGCCTTCCTCGTCGCACGCCGCGCCAAAATAGGCGCCGATCGCCTCGAAGGTCGAAAGGTCGCTCCGAATATTCGCATGGAGCCTGCTCTTGGCCTCCTGGAAAAGCGCGTTTTGAATCTCGGCGAGCAGTTCCGGCGCGCGCGCGAGGAATTCGGCGCGCGGCGCCGCCGTCGAAACGATCTTATCGCCGTCGCGGAGTCTGTCCCGGCGAATGAGCGTCACCGCGTCGGAGGCCGCGTCGCGCGGTCCCACCTCGAGTATGATGGGCGCGCCGCGTCTCACCCAGTCCCAGCGCTTGTTCGCCGCGCGAGCGGCCTTTTTGTCGAGATGCGCGCGCAGCGGCGCGCCGAGCGCATGGACGGCGTCGAGCTCAGCTTTGAGTTTTTCGCAAAAAGCCAGCACCTGTGCGTCTTCCGGCTTCTCGCGCAACATCGGGACGATGACGATTTGTTTCGGCGCGATTGCGGGCGGCAAACGAAGTCCGTCGTCGTCGCCATGCGTCATGATGACGCCGCCGATGAGACGCGTGGAGACGCCCCAACTCGTCGTATGGCAGAATTCGAGATCGCCTGTCGCCGACTGAAAGCGGATGTTCTGGGCCTTCGCGAAATTAGTCCCAAGATAATGCGACGTGCCAGCCTGAAGCGCCTTTCCGTCCTGCATCATGGCTTCGATCGAAAACGTATTGCAGGCGCCGGGAAAACGCTCGTTCTCCGGCTTTTCGCCGACGATGACAGGAAGCGCCAGAACGTTTTCGGCCAGTTCGCGGTAGACGCCCAGCATCTTCAGCGTTTCGGCCATCGCCTCTTCTTCGTTGGCGTGGGCGGTATGGCCTTCCTGCCACAGAAATTCGCTGGTGCGCAGAAACATCCGCGTGCGCATCTCCCAGCGCACCACATTCGCCCATTGGTTCATCAGAATCGGCAGATCGCGATAGGAGCTGATCCAACGCCGAAAAGCGTCTCCGATGATGGTCTCCGACGTCGGGCGCACGACGAGGGGCTCCTCAAGGGCCGACATCGGGTCGACGACGAGCTTTCCATCCAAGGCTTTCAGACGATGGTGCGTGACCACCGCCATTTCCTTGGCGAAGCCTTTGACATGGCTTGCCTCCTGAGCGATGAAGCTTAACGGAATGAACAGCGGGAAATAGGCGTTCTCATGCCCGGTTTCCTTGATGCGGCGGTCGAGCGCCGCCTGGATCAGCTCCCATATGCCCCAACCCCAGGGCTTGATGATCATGCAGCCGCGCACAGGACTGGTCTCGGCGAGATCGGCGCCGTCGACAACCGCCTGATACCATTCCGGGAAATTCTGTTCGCGAGTGATCGACAGGGCGCGCGTCATTGCCTCGGCCAGGTTTGAGGGGGAGATCGAAGCGGGGGGAGCCCGCGTGGCGCGCAGTTTCCATTATCCGGGCTGCGCCGCGCAACCCGCAATTCGGGGAGAGAGATTATTTTTCCCGAGAATTTCGGCCGTAAGATCGACAGTCTCGCGCGGCGAAGTCGTGCTATCAGCATTCGACAGGCCCCAAAAGGAGCGGCGCGGCTGTGATTGACAAGCTGGAGTTTTTTATCGCTCTCGCCAAGGAGCGCAGTTTCTCCCGAGCCGCCGAGATTTGCGGCGTGACGCAGCCAACGCTGTCTGCAGGCATCAAACAGCTCGAGGACAGCCTTGGCGTGCTTCTCGTCAATCGCTCCTCGCGCTTTCACGGACTGACTGCAGAAGGCGAGCGCGTGCTCGAATGGGCGAAGCGCATCGTCGCGGATGCGCGGGCCATGCGCCAGGAAGTGCGCACGCTGAAAGAAGGTCTTTCCGGCCAATTGAGAATCGCGGCGATACCGACGGCGCTCGGAATTGTTTCGTCGCTGACGACGCCCTTTCTCGCAAAGCATCCTGGCGTCCGCATCACGATCTTGTCCTGCTCCTCAGTCGAAATACTTTCGATGCTTCACAATCTCGATGCGGACGCCGGGCTCACCTATCTCGACAACGAACCCCTCGACCGCGTCCGAACAGTGCCTCTTTGCAAGGAGCGCTACCAGCTTCTCACATTCGCGAATAATCCGCTGGGCGACCGCCAGGAGGTCAGTTGGGCGGAGGTCGGCCGCATACCGCTGTGCCTGCTGACGCCCGACATGCAAAATCGCCGCATCGTCGACAAACTTATCCGCGACGCGGGCTCCGAGCCGACGCCCGTAATGGAGTCGAATTCGATCATTTCTTTGTTCACTCATGTGCAGACCGGCCGCTTCGCAACGATACTGCCCGAGAAGGTGGTAAGATCCCTACACGTAAGTGAACCTATTCGGGCGGTGCCGATTGTCGCTCCGGAGGCCGTCCATGATATCGGATTGGTCGTTCCAACACGCGAGCCGCCGCTTCCGCAGGTGGCGGCGCTTGTGCTTGAAGCGAAGAAACTCTCGAAAACGCTGGAGAATCCCGGTTTATAGTCGTTTTCTATGCTTCCACCAATCCACCTTATTGATTGACCCGTCAATTTCCTGCAATCTTGGAATAATGATATAGAAGAGCGGAGTTTCAAACCGCCCTCGGACGACTGACGGAACGGGGAAGAAATGTCTGCCGCTGCTCCTTGGAATGAGGCGCGGGCGCAGGAGATCATCCTGGCCCATCTTGGGCTGGAGGGTCCCGCCCTGCCGATTTTGCATGCCTTGCAGGAAGAATTCGGATGCGTGCCCGAGGCGGCCGTGCCGCAGCTTGCAGAGGCGCTCAACATTTCGCGCGCCGAGATGCATGGCGTCGTCACGTTTTATCATGATTTCCGCCGCGAACCCGGCGGACGCCATCATTTGAAAATTTGTCGGGCGGAGTCCTGCCAGTCTATGGGCGGCGAAAAAGTCGCCCGCGAGTTTCTGGACAGTTTGAAGCTTGACTGGGGAAAGACCTCGCCGGACGGTTCGCTGACCGTTGAAGCGGTCTATTGTCTTGGACTGTGCAGCCACAGTCCTTCTGCTCTCTATGACGGCGAGCCCGTCGGACGCGTCGACGCGGCGAAGTTGAGCGAGATTGCGCAAGAGGCGAAAAGCTCATGACCAAGGTTTACGTTCCTCTGGACATGGCTGCGGTCGCGATGGGCGCGAACCGTGTCGCGGACGCCATCCGCAAGGAGGGCGCCGCGCGCGGCCAATCCGTCGAAATCGTCCGCAACGGCTCGCGCGGTTTGTTGTGGCTCGAACCGCTGGTCGAGGTGGAGACGCCGGCCGGCCGGGTCGGCTACGGGCCGGTCGCGCCGAAAGACGTGGCTTCATTGTTCGACTCGGGGTTCCTCGGCGGCGGCGCTCATGCGCTTTGCATCGGCAAGGTGGAAGAGCATCCCTATTGGGCGCGCCAAAACCGCGTCACCTTTGCGCGGTGCGGAGTCATCGATCCGTTATCGCTCGACGACTATGTCGCGCATGGCGGCGGCAAGGGACTCGCCCGCGCCTTTGAAATCGGTCCGGCGGCGACAATTGAAGAAATCACAAAATCCGGATTGCGCGGTCGCGGCGGCGCGGGCTTTCCGACCGGAATAAAATGGAAGACGGTCGCCGACGCCAAGGCCGATCGCCGTTACGTCGTGACCAACGCCGACGAAGGCGACAGCGGCACTTTCGCCGACCGCATGATCATGGAGGGCGATCCTTTCTCGCTCATCGAAGGCATGGCCATCTGTGGCTACGCCATCAACGGGAGCAAGGGCTACGTCTATCTGCGTTCGGAATATCCGCAGGCCGCGCAGGTCTTCGGAAAGGCGCTCGAAATCGCGCGTCAGGCCGGATGGCTCGGCAAGAATATTCGGGGCTCCAATTTTGCATTCGACATCGAGCTGCGAATAGGCGCAGGCGCCTATGTCTGCGGCGAGGAGACGGCGCTTCTCGAAAGTCTGGAGGGCAAGCGCGGAATCGTGCGCGCCAAGCCGCCGCTGCCGGCGCATGAAGGCCTGTTCGGCAAGCCGACGGTCGTCAACAATGTGTTGTCAATCGCCACGGCGCCAATGATCCTCGAAAAGGGCTCGGCCCATTACGCGCAATTCGGGGTTGGCCGCTCGCGCGGGACCATGCCGCTGCAGATCGCCGGCAACGTCAAATATCCCGGTCTGTTCGAGACGGATTTCGGCCTGACCCTCGGCGAAATCGTCAACGACATCGGCGGCGGCTCGCATTCCGGCCGGCCCGTGCGCGCCGTGCAATGCGGCGGTCCGCTCGGCGCCTATTTCCCGGTTTCCTATTTCGACACGCGGTTCGACTATGAAGCTTTCGCCGCGCGCGACGGCCTTATCGGCCATGGCGGTCTTGTCGTGTTCGACGACACCGTCGATATGGCTCAGATGGCGCGCTTCGGCATGGAGTTCTGCGCGATCGAGAGCTGCGGCAAGTGCACGCCGTGTCGCCTCGGTTCGACGCGCGGCGTCGAAACCATCGACAAGATCATGGCTGGCGAGAACGTCGAGGCGAATATCGCTCTCGTCGAAGACCTTTGCCACACGATGAAATTCGGTTCGCTCTGCGCATTGGGAGGCTTCGCGCCTTATCCTGTGTCGAGCGCCTTGCATCATTTCCCAGAGGATTTCCGCAAGCCGCCGCTCGCGGCGGCGGCTGAGTGAGGAGAACAGCCATGGCCATCGTCAAAGATATCGATTACGGCACGCCAGAGTCGAAGTCTGACAAGATGGTCACGCTGACCATTGACGGTCAGTCGGTCACGGTGCCGGAAGGCACGTCCATCATGCGCGCGGCGATGGAGGCCGGGACCGAGATTCCCAAGCTCTGCGCCACGGACAGCATCAAGGCCTTCGGCTCCTGCCGCCTGTGTCTCGTTGAGGTCGAGGGCCGTAACGGAACGCCCGCCTCATGCACGACGCCGGTCGCGCCTGGCATTGCGGTCCATACGCAAACCCCGCGCCTCAAAGCCATCCGCCGCGGCGTGATGGAGCTTTATATCTCCGACCATCCGCTCGACTGTCTCACCTGCGCTGCGAATGGCGATTGCGAACTTCAGGATATGGCCGGCGCGGTTGGCCTGCGCGACGTGCGCTACGGCTACGACGGCGCCAACCACGTCTTTGCGCGCAACAATGGCGCAGTGAATTTCGATTGGATGCCGAAAGACGAATCCAACCCCTATTTCACTTACGATCCTTCGAAATGCATTGTCTGTAATCGTTGCGTGCGCGCCTGCGAGGAGACCCAGGGCACATTCGCGCTGACGATCAGCGGCCGCGGCTTCGACAGCCGCGTTTCGCCCGGCATGAGCGAGGCCTTCTTCGAATCGGAGTGCGTCTCCTGCGGCGCCTGCGTTCAGGCCTGTCCGACCGCGACGCTGACCGAAAAATCGGTCATCGAGATCGGCCAGCCGGAACATTCCGCCGTCACCACCTGCGCTTATTGCGGCGTCGGCTGCACCTTCAACGCCGAAATGCGCGGCGAGGAAGTCGTGCGCATGGTTCCCTACAAGGACGGCAAGGCGAACCACGGACATAGCTGCATCAAGGGCCGTTTCGCCTATGGGTATGCGACGCATCGCGATCGGGTGCTCACTCCCATGATCCGCGACAAGATCACCGAGCCGTGGCGCGAAGTGTCCTGGGAAGAGGCCATCGCCTTCACGGCGAGGCGCTTCAAGGAAATTCAGGCCAAATACGGCAAGGATTCGGTGGGCGTCATCACCTCCTCGCGCTGCACGAATGAGGAAAGCTATCTTGTTCAAAAGCTCGCTCGCGCGGGCTTCGGCAACAACAACACAGACACTTGCGCACGCGTCTGCCATTCGCCGACGGGCTACGGCCTCAATCAGGCGTTCGGCACCTCCGCGGGCACGCAGGATTTCGACTCGGTCGACGAGGCCGATGTGATCGTCGTTATCGGCGCCAATCCGACCGACGCCCATCCGGTGTTCGGCTCGCGCATGAAGAAGCGGTTGCGCGAAGGCGCGAAGCTCATCGTTATCGATCCCCGCCGCATCGATCTGGTGCGCACGCCTCACGTTCAGGCGGATCACCATCTCGCGCTGCGGCCGGGCGCCAATGTCGCGGTCGTCACCGCGCTCGCCCATGTGATCGTCACGGAAGGCCTCGTCAACGAAGCCTTCGTGCGCGAGCGCTGCGACTGGGACGAATTTCAGGATTGGGCCGCCTTTGTCGCCGAAGAGCGAAACAGCCCCGAGACGCTCGAAAAAACCACTGGCGTTCCGGCGGCCGAGCTGCGCGCGGCTGCACGGCTATACGCCACGGGCGGCAATGGCGCGATTTACTACGGCCTCGGCGTGACGGAGCATAGCCAGGGCTCCACTACCGTCATGGGTATCGCCAATCTCGCCATGGCGACCGGCAATCTTGGTCGGCGCGGCGTGGGCGTCAACCCGCTGCGCGGCCAGAACAATGTGCAGGGCTCCTGCGACATGGGCTCGTTCCCGCATGAGCTGCCGGGCTATCAGCATATTTCCGGCGAAAAGGCGCGCGCGACCTTCGAGGCCGAATGGGGCGTCAAGCTCGATCCGGAGCCCGGCCTGCGCATTCCGAACATGTTCGATGCGGCCGTCGAGGGCACGTTCAAGGGCCTCTATGTGCAGGGCGAGGACATATTGCAGTCCGATCCCGACACGAAGCATGTGTCCGCCGGTCTCGCCGCGATGGAGCTGGTGGTCGTTCAGGATCTCTTCCTGGTCGAGACGGCGAATTACGCGCATGTCTTCCTGCCCGGCGCGACCTTCCTCGAAAAGGACGGCACCTTCACCAACGCCGAGCGTCGCATTCAGCGCGTCCGCAAGGTGATGAGCCCGAAGAGCGGCTATGGCGATTGGGAGATCACCCAGCTGCTCGCCAATGCGCTCGGCTGTGGCTGGAAATATTCGCACCCCAGCGATATCATGGACGAGATCGCCCGCGTCACGCCTAGCTTCAAGAATGTCTCCTTCGCCAAGCTCGACGAGTTGGGCTCGGTGCAATGGCCGTGCAACGACGCCAATCCAGAAGGCGTGCCGATCATGCACATCAACGGCTTTGCGCGCGGCAAGGGCAAATTCGTTATCACCGAATATGTGCCTACTGACGAAAAGACCGGACCGCGTTTCCCGCTGCTGCTGACGACGGGCCGCATCCTGTCGCAGTACAATGTCGGCGCGCAGACGCGGCGCACCGAGAACAGCCGCTGGCATGAGGAAGACGTGCTTGAAATCCATCCGCACGACGCCGAAGACCGCGGCGTGCGCGACGGGGACTGGGTGCGGGTGCAGAGCCGCGCCGGAGAGACGTCGCTGCGCGCCAAGATCACCGAACGTGTGGCGCCTGGGGTCGTCTATACGACCTTCCATCATCCGATGACTCAGGCCAATGTTGTCACCACGGAGAATTCGGATTGGGCGACCAACTGTCCTGAATATAAGGTGACGGCGGTCCAGGTCTCGGCGACCAACGGTCCGAGCGAGTGGCAGGAGCAATATCGCGAACTGTCTGAGCAAAGCCGCCGAATCTCGACAACGATCGAAGCGGCGGAATGACAGGGGAGGGGGGCCGAGCCGGCTGTCCGAATTTTGCATGACAGACGATCTGCCTGAAGCCGCTGTCAGAGTTTCCTGCATCGCGCGCCGTGACGACACGACGGCGCCTTCCTCGCGCGTCATCCCCGAGGAGACGCCGATCGCCTTCACCTATGGAGGAACGACGCACGCCGTGATGATGGCGACGCCCGCGGATCTTGAGGATTTCGCAGTGGGCTTCGCCATCACCGAGGGCCTTATCGAGTCGGCCTCCGAAATTGGCGAGCTGGAAATCGTCTCCTCGGAGCAGGGCGTCGAACTGCGCTGCTGGCTGAAGGGAGGGCGCCAGGACGCCTATTCCGAGCGGCGTCGCTCCATGGCCGGGCCGACGGGTTGCGGCCTTTGCGGGATTGAAAGCCTTGAAGCGGCGAACAGATCCTTGCCAAAACTCGAGAACTCATTGCGCGTCGCCTCCGGCGCGCTGATTGGAGCGATGGACGGGCTTTCCGGCGCACAGAAGCTCAATCGGGAAACCCGCGCGGTTCACGCGGCGGCCTTTTGGAATCCTGCCTCCGGAGCAGTGATTCTGAGAGAAGACGTCGGTCGCCACAATGCGCTGGACAAGCTCGCCGGCGCCCTCGCGCGCGAAGGCGTCGCCGCGTCGCAAGGCGTTGTGCTGCTGACGAGCCGCATTTCCGTCGAACTTGTTCAGAAATCGGCCCGCATTGGCGCGCCAATCGTCGCGGCCATTTCGGCGCCAACCGCGCTTGCCGTGCGCAATGCGGAAAAATACGGAATAACGCTGGTCGCCGTGGTGCGCGGGCGGGATTTCGAGATTTTTACCCACCCTGAGCGAATAATGGAACAGGTCTCAACTCATGTCGCATAGTTCGGCCGAAAAGCTCGTGAAAATGGCCAATCAGATCGGACAGTTCTTCGCAGCGCAAAGACATTCGGACGCTGTCAAGGGCACGGCGGAGCATTTGCGCAAGTTCTGGGACCCGCGAATGCGTGAAAAGATCATCGCGCATGTCCAAGAAGGCGGCGACGGGCTCGATCCGGTCCCGTTCGAAGCCGTAAAGAGCCTGGCTGCAAAGCAGCGCGCCTGAACTGTCGTCATTCTTATGTTCAATTGAGCTATTAGGTGCGGATTCGGTTCGCGACCTCTTCGCGGATCGGGCAGGGTGACACGCGCGCAGCGCAATCCAGAAATCTGAGTCCGCAATGTTGAACAAGCCCCAACCGCCGCACGCGCCCGACATATTCGGGTTCGACGCCTTCAGTCCCAAAGAAATCGCGTTTCGCGTCGAGACGGTGGGCGTCGCTAAGACGCAAATTCCGTTGCTTTCGCAAGCCATGCTCGGCGTTCTGGCGGGCGCCTTCATCGGGCTTGGCGCGCTCTGCGCAAATATGGTGCTGTCCGATGCTTCGCTTGGCTTCGCAGCGAGTCGCTTCGGCGCTGGCTTCGTCTTCTCCCTCGGGCTCATGCTAGTGTCGGTCGCGGGAGCGGAGCTCTTCACCGGCAATAATCTTCTCGCCATGGCCTGGGGCGCCGGGCTGCTTTCGACGGGCGGCGTCCTGCGCAATTGGGCGATTGTTTGCGTCACGAATTTCATTGGCGCGGTCGGGCTGGCCACGCTGGTCGTCTATTCCGGTCATCTTTCCATGAACGGCGGCGCAGTGGGCGCGACGGCGGTCAAGATTGCGGCGGCCAAGTGCAGCCTTCCGTTCCTGACCGCCTTTCTGCGCGGCGTCCTATGTAATGTTCTCGTCTGTATGGCGATATGGATGGCCTTCGCGGGACGAAGCGTCGTGGACAAAGTGATCGCCATCGCGCCGCCGATCACCGCCTTCGTCGCCGCCGGTTTTGAACATTCCATTGCGAATATGTACATCATTCCTCTGGCCTGGCTCGCGACTCTTCACGATCCGGCCCTCGCCGCGATCCCCGGCGCGCAGGCGATAACTCTTTTGAATTTCGGAAAGAATCTTGTTCCCGTAATACTCGGCAATCTGGTCGGCGGCAGCATTCTCGTGGCGCTCGTTTATTGGGTCATTTATCTGCGCGCTCCAAAACAGGTTTAGGTCAGCTTTTTGGCTCAAGCGAAGCCCCGGAAATCCTGTTGGACGAGGGCGGTTGCGGCCGTTACAAAAATGTCGTGATTTTCACCGCGAGCCGCGATTCGTGTTGCCGCGAGACCATGCCAGGGTCCAACAATGACCGATTTCCTCTGCCCTTGCAGGGCAACCGACGCAACCCAGCTCACTTATGCGGAATGCTGCAAGCCCTATATTGAAGAGGCGCGGCCCGCGCCTTCTCCCGAAGCCCTCATGCGTTCGCGCTATACCGCTTATGTGCTCGGGAAAATCGATTATCTGCATGACTCGCTGGCGCCCGAAGTCCGCTATGATTTCGATCGCGCAATGGTGACGAACTGGTCGACGCAGTCGAAGTGGCTCGGGCTGAAGATTCTCGAAACCGAAGAAGGCAAGCCGGGCGATCTGCGCGGCTTCGTCGAATTTGCAGCCGATTTCATCATGAATGGCGAAGAGATGCGGCATCACGAGCGGTCGCTGTTTCGATTCGACGAGGCCGACTGGCGCTGGTATTTCGTTGAGGAAGCCAAGCGCAAAGGCGAGCCCATCGTGAAAGGCGCGCAACCGGGGCGCAACGATCCATGCCCTTGCGGCTCCGGAAAAAAATACAAGAAGTGTTGCGGAGCCGCGGCTTGATCGACGGCGTGGCGCGACGACGCAACTCGCGCCGCTGCGTTATCTGCAATCAGGCAGCGCGGCCTGCTTCAGTAGCCTTGGGGACTTCATCGATGCGTCCCGTCTTCACATCGTAGATATAACCGTAAATCGGAACGTTCTTGGGAACGAGCGGATGCTCGCGAATGCGCCGCACGTCCTCAAGCACGCTTTCCTCTTGCGATTTGATCGTATGCCATTTGATGAAATGGCCTGAGGCGCAGCCGCCGCCGTGATGCGGATTCGACCAATTTTTTCCGTCGAAAGACGCGGTCGCGAGACTGTCTTCGAGCAGATCGCCCATGATCTCGTCGCAGAAAAGCTCCATGCCGCAGTTGGTGTGATGAATGACGAACCATTCCATCGTTCCAAGAAGCTTGTGCGAAATCACCAGCGAACGGATGGCGTCGTCGGTCGCACGCGCGCCGGCGTTGCGGATCACGTGGGCGTCGCCTTCCGACAGGCCGGCGTATTTCGCGGGATCGAGCCGCGCATCCATGCATGTCAGAATTGCGAAGCGGCGCGCCGGCGGCAGGCCGAGTTGTCCTTTGTTGCCGAAGCCGGCGACATATTTGGCGTTGGCGGCCCGAACCTCGTCATGAACTTTGCTCATGGCTTCCTCCTGCTTGCTTTTGCCGATCTGTCGTTCAGTCGTCGGCTTTGCCGCCATCTTGAACTATCCGCGCCCATTGGCAAGCGAGGATAGTGTATACTTTCAAAGCCGCGACCTGAATGCGCAAATCAGATCGCGCTCTCATCTCGTGCGCAATCGCCACAATATCTCTTTGGTCGCCAAACCATCGGCAGGCTGAATTCCTTCGCTTAACTGAAACGCATGCACCGCATTGCGGCTTGTGCGCCCGAGCTTGCCGTCAATGACGCCCTTGTAAAATCCGCGCTGCGTCAGCAATTGCTGCATGGACTTGCATTCCGCAGTGGAGAGCGGCGAAACTTTTGGCCAAGGCCGTTGAGGAACTGTGCGGCCTGCGATTCCCTCGGCGAGCAATCCGACCGACAATGCGTAAGCGTCGGACGTATTGTACTGACGTATGACCTCGAAATTGTCGGTGATGAAGAAGGCGGGACCGTTGGCGCCAGCGGGAAGGTAAAGACTCGCCGCCCCGCTCGCTGGCAGAGCGGCGCCGTCCATTCTTGTAAATCCGAGCGCGCGCCATTGAGCAAAATCGAGATCGAATTGCGCATAGTCGAATGTCTGCGGAATTCTTGCCTCGACGCCCCAAGGCAAAGCCGCCGTCCATCCCGATTTCATGAGAAAGCTGCTAATCGAGGCGAGCGAGTCGACGCGCGACGTCCAAATGTCGGCGGCGGCGTCGCCGGAGTAACTCTCGGCGAATTTTAGATAGGCGGAAGGGAGAAACTGCGGCTGGCCCATTGCGCCCGCCCATGATCCCTTCAGTTGGGCGCGTTGCGCATATCCCTTCTGCATCATGACGAGCGCCGCGACGAATTCGTCGGCGAAGACGTCCCGTCTCTCGCCCTTCCAGGCGAGGGTGGCAAGAACCCGCAAGACGTCGGCGCCGCCCGTTCCCGTTCCGAAATTGCTTTCGACCCCGAGGATCGCCACGAGAATTTCTCCCGGCGCGCCGCCGCGCGCTTCGATCCGCCGCAAAGGGCCCGCGAGTTCGGCCGCCACGGCGCGGCCGTGCGCGATGCGGCCATTCGTCACGGCGCCCGCGATATAGGCTGGAATTGAAATGGTGAATTCCGCCTGCGCTTTTGGCCTGGAGAGGACGGCGGGGTCGGGAGCGAGCCCGGCGATCGCCTCTTCGAAGAGCTCGCGCGACACTCCAGCATCGCGCGCCGCGGGCCAGAGGCTCTCAAGAAAGCGGGAAAATCCGGCCTCCGCGCCCGCGGAACGTTCCTCCGCGGCTTTTGCGTCCCTGAAGCTTAACGCAAGGAGCGCCGCGCTCTTGAGAATGCCGCGCCGCGTCACGCGCAGGGATTTTTGGAGGTTTTCAGACATCGACATTGCCGCCTTAAGCCGCGCCTTTGTTTGGAAATATTACATGTACCAGTATTTGGCCGATATGGGGCAATGCGGTATCGTGCTGTCACAATAGCAGTCGGCAACAGGGAGCGCGGGACGCCTCGCGCGAAGCGAGAATGACCCATCAGCCTTTGCCCGCCAGCCTGAAGGCGCCGATCCGCTTGCGGGACCGGCAGCAGGAAACCGGCGAAGTGGAGCTGAAAGCCAAGCTTCGCAAGGCCGGACTTCGACCCACGATCCAGCGCTTGTCGCTCAGCCAACTTCTCTATGGTAAAGGCGATCGCCATGTCAGCGCCGAGGCGCTCCACGCAGAGGCGCGAGAAGCGGGCCTCTCCATGTCGCTTTCTACCGTTTACAATACGCTCAATCAGTTCGCCCAGGTTGGGTTATTGAGGGAAATCGCGGTTCAGGGACCGCGCACCTATTTCCATACGCGCACCTCGCCGCATCATCATTTCTGGGATGAGTCGACAGAGCGAATGTTCGACGTGGCCGATGGATCGGTCGAGTTTTCCAAACTGCCCGCTCCGCCGGAAGGCATGGAGATCGTCGGTTGCGACGTGATCATTCGACTGCGTCCGAAGAAGCGTTGAATGGCGCTCAAGGTTAACCGCTGTCGCTAGCTCAACAGCTTTTTCAGCTCGGCGCGCAAGCTCTCCGCGACATCCGGCCGCGCCAGCCCGAAGGCGATATTGGCCGCCAGAAACCCTAGCTTGGATCCTGTATCGTAAGTCTTGCCGTCGAACCGCACGCCATGGAAGGCCTGCGTTTTTGCGAGGCCGATCATCGCGTCAGTCAGCTGGATTTCGCCGCCTGCGCCTTTCTCACCCCGCTCAAGAATCGCGAAAACTTCCGGCTCCAGAATATAGCGCCCTGATATGATCAGATTGCTCGGCGCCGTTCCCTGCGGCGGCTTTTCCACCATGCCGGTGATTTCGAAACTATGGCCATTGTCCTTGCCGACGCCGACGACGCCATATTGATGCGTTTCGGAATGGGGAACTTCCTCGACCGCAATGACGTTTCCGCCATGTTTTTCGTAGGTCTCGATACATTGGGCGAGGCAGCGCGTCTTGCGAGGGCCATTGGCGAGCGTCACCATATCTGGCAGAAGAACCGCAAATGGTTCGTCGCCGATGATGTCGCGGGCGCACCAGACGGCGTGACCGAGTCCGAGAGGCGCCTGTTGGCGCGTGAAGCTCGTCGCGCCTGCCGGGGGGAGGTCCGCGATCAGCGCTTCGAGCTCTTTGGTTTTGTTGCGGCGGCGCAGCGTATCTTCGAGTTCATAGGCGATATCGAAATGATCTTCGATGACGCCCTTGTTCCGGCCCGTGACGAATACGAAATGCTCGATCCCCGCCTCGCGCGCCTCGTCGACGACATGTTGAAGCACAGGGCGATCCACGACCGTCAGCATTTCCTTCGGGATCGCCTTTGTGGCGGGCAGAAAGCGGGTGCCCAGGCCGGCGACGGGAAAAACAGCTTTGCGAATGCGCTTCGTCATGAGGGGTCCGTAGTGAGTTGGAAGGATAAACGACGCCGATGCGGGACGCAGCCGCCACCGACGGCGCTTCACGCAAATTTAGGCATCGCCCGTTAATTTCGGGTGAGGATTTTATCGGATGGATTTTGCAGCATGACCGTACTCGTGACCGGCGGCGCCGGATATATCGGTAGCCATATGGTATTTGAACTGCTCGACGCCGGAGAGCAAGTTGTCGTCCTCGACAATCTCTCGACCGGCTTCCGCTGGGCGGTTCCCGACGACGTTCCTTTTGTCGTCGGCGACTTCGGCGACGAGGCGCTTCTGGACGATCTGCTGGTCCGCCATAAGATCGAATCTATCGTCCATTTCGCCGCGAAAATCGTGGTGCCTGAATCCGTTTCCGATCCGCTGGGCTATTATCTCAACAATACGGCGAAAGCGCGAACCCTGCTCGAGCGCGCGGTGAAGGCGAATATCCGGCATTTCATCTTTTCGTCGACAGCGGCCGTCTATGGCGATCCCACGCGAAACCCGGTTACTGAAGACGAAAGCTTGAAGCCCGTCTCGCCCTATGGGCGCTCGAAGCTCATGGTCGAATGGATGCTCGAGGACACCGCGCGCGCGTTTGACCTTTCCTATGTCGTGCTGCGCTATTTCAACGTCGCCGGCGCCGATCCGAAAGGACGCGCCGGGCAATCGACGCCCAACGCGACCCATCTCATCAAGGTGGCGGTTCAGGCCGCGCTCGGCTATCGGCCGAAACTACAAGTGTTCGGCACGGATTATCCGACGCTGGACGGAACCTGCGTGCGCGATTACATCCAGGTCACGGATCTCGTTCGCGCGCATATGGATGCGCTGCGGCATTTGCGCGGCGGCGGCGACAATCTGATTTGCAATTGCGGCTATGCGCACGGCTACTCGGTTCTCGAAGTCATCGATTCCGTGAAGAAGGTCTCGGGCGTCGATTTCGACGTGGAGATCGCGGGGCGTCGTCCGGGCGATCCGGCGGCGATCGTCGCCGACAATGCGCGCATTACCTCGACGCTTCACTGGACGCCGAAATACGACGATCTTCATCTCATCGTGCGCCAGGCGCTCGATTGGGAGAGGCGGCTGCATAATCGCAAGAACGTTTAGCTCCGATACGCGCCATTACAGCACGCTTCGTCGCGTCATCCGGTGTTGCGCAATCCCGCCGCGACTCCGTTGATGGACATCAGAATGCCCTGGCGGATGTCCTCGCTCTCCTCGCCCGAACGATATCTGCGGATGAGCTCCACCTGCAGATAATTGAGCGGCGCGATATAGGGAAAGCGATGCCGCAACGAACGCGCGAGGGCGGGATTGTCGGCAAGACGTTCTTTCGTTCCGCAAATCATTTCCAACGCGCTCATGGAGCGGCGCAGTTCGGTTTCGATCAAGGAGAAGATGCGTTCCGAGAGCGCATGATCGGGCACCAGCGCAGCATAGTGGCGCGCGATCGACACATCTGTCTTTGAAAGGATCATGTCGATGTTCGAGAGCAACGAACGGAAGAACGGCCATTCCTTGTTCATGCGCCGAAGCATCGCAAGCCGCGCCAGCGGATCATCCTCCAGAAACTGCTCGATGGCGGACCCGAAACCGAACCAGCCGGGGAGGCCAAGTCGCGCCTGACCCCAGGAAAAGCTCCATGGGATCGCGCGCAAATCTTCGATCCGGCGCGAGGGTTTTCGCGACGCCGGGCGCGAGCCGATGTTGAGCGATGCGATTTCCGAAATAGGCGTCGCGGTGAAGAAATAATCGACGAAGCCCAGCGTCTCATAGACCATGCCGCGATAGGCCTTCATGCCCTCTTGCGAGAGTTGCTCTGCCGCTTCGAGAAATTCCGGCGGCGGCGCCTTGCTGTGCGACAGCAACGTCGCCTCCAGCATCGCCGCGACGAGAAGTTCGAGATTGACGCGGCCATTGTGCGGGTTCGAATATTTGGCGGCGATGACTTCGCCCTGTTCGGTTAAGCGGATTTGACCGTTCACGGTTCCCGGCGGCTGCGCGAGGATCGCGTCATAGCTCGGGCCGCCACCGCGGCCGACCGTGCCGCCGCGTCCGTGGAAGAGCCGCATCGTTATGTTTGGAAGTCCGGCGAAGAATTCGGCGAGAGCAGTCGAGGCGCGATAGAGCTCCCAGATGCTCGTCAATATGCCGCCATCCTTGTTGCTATCGGAATAACCGAGCATGATGTCCTGCTGGCCGCCCGAATTCACGACGAGCTTGGCGATCCCCGGAAGCGCGTAAAAGTCGCGCATAATGGGCGCCGCGTTGCGCAGATCGCCGATGGTTTCGAACAAGGGCACAATGATCAGATCGGCCGCGACGATATTTGCGTCTTCGGGCGCGAGCGTGCCGCGCATCATGCCGCATTCCTTTTGCAGCAGCAGCACTTCGAGGAGATCGCTCACTGTCTCCGTATGGCTGACGATGTAGTGACGGATGGATTCATGACCGAAAGATTTGCGAAGCGTCGCGGCCGTCTCGAAAATCGCCAATTCGCTCGAAGTCGGCTCCGAATATTGCGCATTGACAAGCCGAATGGGGCGAGGGTCGCTCAGAACCCTCAGGAGCAGCGCCTGTTTTTCTCCTTCCGGCAACGCGGCGTAATCCGGCGCGATGCGCGCAACGGAGAGAAGCTCGGCGATTGTCTCCTCATGGCGGTCCGAACTCTGGCGAAGATCGACGGTCGCGAGATGGAAGCCAAACACTTCCACGGCGCGGATGAGCGGCTCCAGACGCTGGGAGGCGATCACCTCCCCGTGATGGAAGCGCAGTGACTCATCGACGGTGATGAGATCGGCGAGGAAACTGCGCGCGTCGGGGTAAGGCGCGGCGGGCGCAAGCGCGTGCCGCATCGCCTGTGTGCCGGTGAGAAACTCCAGCGTGCCGGCGAGCCGCGCATAGACCCCGATCAGCGCCCGTCGATAAGGTTCGTCGTCGCGATGCGGATTGTCGTCGCCGGAGGCTTTCGCCAGTTCCTCTAGCGCCTGCGTGCAGCCTGCGTATTTGCGCGAAATCGAAAGCTCCGCGCCGATTTCATGCACTTCGGTCAGATAGAAGCGAAGGGCGACCTCGCTTTGCATCCGCAAGGCGGTCGAAAGCGATTCCGCGCGCACATTCGGATTGCCGTCGCGGTCGCCGCCGACCCAGGTCCCCATACGAAGGAAAGGCGGAACGCCGAGACCGTCGAGCCGCTCCTCGATTTCTGCGTAAAGTCTCGGGATTTGACGCAGGAAGGTCGATCGGTAATAGCTCAGCGTATTCTCGATCTCGTCACGCACGGTCAGCCGTGACTGACGCAGCAATTGCGTTTGCCACAATTGGGTGATGCGCGCCCGCAACTGTTTTTCGTTATGGGCGAGATCCGCCTTGGAGCGAGCGAAGGGGCGGGCGGCGAGGAGCGAAGAAACCGCATGTTCGGCGTCGAGTAGGCTCTTGCGCCTCACTTCCGTCGGATGCGCCGTCAGAACGGGCGAGACCCAGCCTTTAGCGAGCACCTGCGCCACTTTGCCGGCTCCGATCGACGCCTTGCGCAAATGCGCGAATGTGGCGGAAAGGCTCGGTTCGCTTGCGCCGGCAGTCGCCCGCGCCCGGTTCTGCAAAGGGTGCAGATCTTCCGCAATATTAGCGAGATGCGAGAAATAGCTGAAGGCGCGGATCACCACCAGCGCCTCGCCCGGCGACAGAGATCGCAGGAGATCGTCCAGCTTGCGGTCGGCTTCGGCGTCCTGATGGCGGCTTGCGGCGACGGAAAGTCGGCGGATCGTCTCGATCCGGTCATAGGCCTCCGGCCCCTCCTGCTCCCGAACCGTATCCCCGAGCAGACGTCCGAGCAGGCGAATGTCTTCCAGAAGCGCGCGTTCGCCCGGCGCGTCCTCCGGAGCGGCGGCGGCCGGGACTGCGGCCTGCGGGGAGATCAAAGCCTCCGGTTCTACTTGCATGACGACAGACGCCCCTCGCTCGCCAGTTGGCGATTCCGCCAAAGCTATAGCAGTCTTGCGGCGCCGTTGGGACGGCGGCCGGGCCTCCCTTGTTCGCGGCGGCGCTCCGACTTATAGACCAGTTTGACGCCCGCCGCCTCTCGTCCCGAAGTTCAGGCGCAAGCCGCTGAAACTGGTCCGCGCATGGAAGACATCCTGCAATTCGTTATTTTTCCACTGCTCGGCGTTCTTTTTGGCTCCGGCTTCATCTTTCTGACCCGCTGGTCCGGACTGAACGCGCGCCAGATATTCCCCTATGGTTTGATCGCCGTGGCGTTCGTCTATGTGGCGCTCTCGGGTCGTTCGGACAATCCGACCGTCTGGCTCGGCTTCGAGATGACGGGGGTGGCCATATTCGGATCGCTGGCCATGCTGTCGGTGATGGGCTCGGTATGGTGGCTCGTGGCCGGCTATGCGCTGCATCCGCTCTGGGTCATCGTGTTCCACTATGTCGGAACGGGCTCGGCTTTCGTTCCGAAGGAATTTTCGCTGGCAAATTCGGGGTTCGATCTGACTCTCGCCGCTTATCTCGCCTATGAAGCGTGGAGCAGCGCCCGCGCTGTGGCCCAGCAGGATGCGAGGACGTCCGCCCCCCGCGACAGGAGACGCGCAAAATGAACGCGCCCGCCGAATTTACGATGCGCTTCGACTGGAGCGTCGACGAGATTGTGGCGATCTATGAGTCGCCGCTGCTGGAGCTCATCGCCCGCGCAAGCGCCGCGCACCGCCGTCACTTCGATCCCAACGACGTGCAGAAAGCGGCGCTGCTTTCGATCAAGACGGGCGGCTGTCCGGAGGATTGCTCCTACTGCCCGCAATCGGCGCATCATCGCGAGGTGAAGCTCGACCGCGTCGAGCTGATGGAGGCCGGCGACGTTCTCGCGGCGGCGCGCAACGCCAAAGAGACGGGCGCCGACCGCTTCTGCATGGGCGCGGCCTGGCGGCAGGCGCCCGAGGGCAAGCGTTTCGACGCAGTGCTCGATATGGTGCGCGGCGTCCGCGCGCTTGGCATGGAGGCCTGCGTTACGCTCGGCATGGTGAACGCCTCGCAGGCGCAGCGTCTCGCAGAGGCGGGATTGACGGCCTATAACCACAATCTTGATACGGGGCCGGACTATTACGGCGAGATCATCAGCACGCGCAATTACAAGGATCGGCTCGACACTCTCGCGGCCGTCCGCGCCGCCGGGCTCGAAATGTGCTGCGGCGGCATCATCGGCATGGGCGAAAGCGTGAAGGACCGCGCAGGAATGCTGCAGGTTCTCTCCTCCTTCGACCCGCATCCCGAAAGCGTGCCAATCAATGCGCTCGTTCCGGTCGAAGGCACGCCGCTTGCCGGGCGCGAGCAGGTCGATCCGCTCGATCTGGTGCGTATGATCGCTACGACGCGCATCGTTATGCCGAAATCACGCGTGCGTCTTTCGGCCGGCCGTTCGTTTCTTTCGCGTGAGGCGCAGATTCTCTGCCTTGTCGCGGGCGCCAATTCGATTTTTTACGGCGAGAAGCTGCTCACCACAGGCAACGCCGGCGTGAGCGAAGACGATGCGCTGTTTCAGGCGCTCGGAACGCGCGCGGCTAATTCCTGCGACGAGCATCGGTCGACCGCTGAATGTGCGGATCATGCGTCATAGCCATCGCTTTCTTCTCGCGGGCGTTATGGGATGGCCGATCGCGCATTCGCGCTCGCCGAAGATTCACAACTACTGGCTCGCGCAATATGGGCTGGAGGGGGCCTATGTGCCGCTCGCGATCGAGCCGGGCCGGCTCGATCCCGCCCTGCGGGCCTTGGCGCCGCTTGGGTTTTCCGGCGTCAATCTCACCATTCCGCATAAGGAGGCGGCGCTCGCTTTCGTCGACTGCGTCGACCCGGCCGCGCGTCGCATCGGCGCCGTAAACTGCATCGTTGTGGACGAGAAAGGCCAACTCGAGGGCCGCAATTACGATGGTTTTGGCTTCATCGCCTCTCTACACGCGGCGGTCCGCGACTGGCGAGCCGACAGCGGCCCAGCCGTGGTGATCGGCGCTGGCGGCGGCGCCCGGGCGATCGTCGCTGGGCTCATGGACGCCGGGGCGAAAGAGATCAGAGTCGTCAATCGGACGTTCGAACGCGCCCAGGCGCTCGCCAGAGACTTCGGCGCGCCGGTCGCGGCGCATCTCTGGGACGACAGAAACGCGTCTCTTTCAGGCGCCGGACTTCTCGTCAACGCCACAAGTCAGGGCATGATCGGGCAAGCGCCGCTCGATCTCTCGCTGAACGGGCTGCCATCCTCAACCGTCGTAGCCGACATCGTCTACGCCCCGCTCGAAACGCCATTGCTTGCGTCGGCGCGCCGGCTCGGACTTGCGACCGTCGATGGACTGGGAATGCTGCTGCATCAAGCGCGACCGGCGTTTCGAGACTGGTTCGGGGTGATGCCCGATGTCACGCCCGCCCTTCGCGATCTGATCACGGCGACGCTCTAAGCAACAGGGAATGCGGACGCGGCTGAAGACTCTGCAGTCGCGCCCTAACGATCGTCTCGAATAGACTTTCCCGTCGAAGCGAATGAAGGGTCAGATCGCGAAAGAGCCAAAGCTCTGGCGGATCGAAAATCTGGCGCCGCTCGTCAGATAACGCATGATCTCCCCTGTGTCATTGATGTCATTGACCTGCTTCAGGAAGGTCGAATAGCGCTCTCTTGTGAAGCGAGACTGCAATTCGATCACCTCTGACAAAGACGCAGCCCTGCTGAGTTCTGTTGCATGGTCGAGAATGGCAAAGGCGTTCTCGGTTAAGAAATCGAGAGTTTTGAACGGCAGATCGCCAATGTCGAACTCGACCGTCGTGTCGTCGGCTTTCGCTTCGCCGTGAGGCGGAAACACGATTGTCGTAAGAGCCGTCGCCACAATGGCGGGTTCGCTCTCAGCCTTTACGGCGGAAACCGGCTCCACGTCTTCTTTTGCTTTCGCGGTCGGCGCCGGAGCTTTCGCCGGGGACGGCGTGGGTTTGACCGGCCTGTACTTTTCGGGCGATTTCTGTTTCTGAACCATCGCTCGCATTCCTTCTATTGCAGTCAGGATTTGATCGACGCGGCCTTTTGAATTGCTGCGCCAAGCTCCTTGGTCTGCTCCTGAATCACATCAAATTGCGATTTGACATATTCGGACTGCAGCGCGAGAACTTCCTGGACGTCTTTGGCGTGAACGAGTTTCTGCGCAAGATCGAAGGCGGCCTTCACATTTGTCTCCGCATGCGACAAAGCCTTTACGCCAACTTCCTTGGCGCCGCTCTGCAGGGGCAGGGCCGTCATGTCGATCGTGGACAAAGCCTTTTGCGCTGCGGAGGAAAAGCCTTCGAACGCTTTGCGCGCCTGCTCGACGCTCTTCTCCGCGAAATCGCGGACTTCTTCAGGGATCTGGTAGTCGGGATGAGCCATCAACTTCTCCTTGGGGTTTCGGCTTTGCTTCCGCCTTTCACTTGGACTTTGCGGGCGGAAACGTCAGGCTCGAGCGACGACGCGCAAGAAATTTCACGCGAATCGAACAATTCGGGGCCTGCACAGCATATAAGCATGCTTATGTTGCATTGCAACAATTTTTGTGCGCCGCATCTAAGCGTCTGTATATAGATGAAAATCGCACCGAAGGGGCCGAAAATCTTGGGCTTTGCATGGACCCAAGTCGCTCAAGAGACTAGATTTCCTCCGGCCGGAGTCGACAGCGAAACCAAAGCTGCCCGAACTTGGGCGTTCATCGTGTGAGTCGGGGCGTCCAGGCATGAGCGAGTCGAAGACCCGCGAATCGGAAATTGCGGCTGCCGCCGAACAGGTCGAAATGGACCCTGTCTTCGCAGCGCTGCAGTCTGCCGGCGCGCCTCTGCTCGCCGCAGCCGGGCCTCCGCTGCGCATCTTCTACATGAACCAGGCGGCCAGAGCCGTTTTCGGCGAGGATGTCGACGCGGTGAATGAAGCATTGTTTGGCGACGGGAAATCCGCCGCCCAGCGTTTGAACGAACTGGCGAAATATGAAGTCCATGGCGCGGCCCCGCGTTTGGAGCGCATAGAACTTCCGTTCAGAGGGCAGCAGCAGAGCGTCACGGTTCTCTGCAGAAACACAGAGGAGACCGCTGACGCTCCGTCCTGTTTCCTTATGGCGACGCTGGGTCTGCGTCCTGCGCGAGAAGAGGCGGATGCGCGCGCCGAAGCGCGTATTCCGCGCTTTCTGTGGCGGACGGACGCGGTTGGCCGATTCATCGAAGCGACGCAGGTTCTCGCAGAGGTCGTGGGCGCAGCTAACGCCGATATTTTGGGTCGCGACGCCGTGGAAGTCGCGCGCAGCCTCGAACCCGAAGCCGGCGATCGCCTCGCGCGAGCCCTATCGCAACGGAGGTCGTGGAGCGGCGTAGAAGTTCAATGGCCGATCGAGGGCGGAGCAAGCGTTTCAGCGACGCTTGGCGGCGTGCCGATCTTCGACGAGGAGCGGCGGTTCATCGGATTTCGCGGCTATGGCGTGCTGCGGCGGAACGAAGACGCCTGCGCCGAACCGACAGGGAAGGAATGGCGCGCCGAACAACCCGCGGAGCTTTCGCCCGCGCCGCTCGAATATGCGAATGTCATCCCTCTAAGGCCTCTCAACAACGGCGCCCAGCGCGGCGACGAGACGTTCAGGGCCGACGCGCAGGACAAGGCAACGTCACAGCAGAGCGTCGAAGAGGCTTTGACGCCTAAAGAAAAAGACGCGTTCGAGGAGATTGCGCGCGCTCTGGAGAGCATGCGTCAGTCGGCTCCTTCGCGTAGTTCGGACAACGAATTCATCGATCTGGCGAGCGGCGGGACGCAGAACGAGACAGCCGCCGCAACGCCAGATGACGACGACCCGTTGAAACGTCACGCTCCGGCCCTATTCGATCGTTTGCCAATCGGCGTATTGGTCGCGCGCGGGGCGAAGATGCTCTACGTCAACCGCACGCTTTTGGACTATCTCGACTACCCGGACCGCGAAGCCTTTGAAGCGGACGGCGGCCTTGACCGCATGTTTTGCGATCCCGCCTTCACAAGTTGTGTCGCCGACGAAGATCTCGGCGCAATCGGCATATCGAGTCGCTTCGGCGAAGAAATCGGGTTCGACGCGCAGCTTCAGACGACCGACTGGGACGAGGAGGGCCCCGCTGCGCTCATTACCCTGCAGCGTGCGCAAGCGCCCGTCCCTAACGACGAAACCGCCGCCGCGAAAACACAGACGGCGGCGCGGCTGGAAGCGGAGCGAGAAAGCGCCGCCAAGTCGGATCTCCTCGCGAGAGTCTCTCATGAGATACGCACGCCGCTCAGCGCGATCCTCGGCTTCGCTGAAGTGATGATCGAGGAGCGTTTCGGCCCGATCGGCAATGATCGCTACAAGGAATATCTCAACGATATCCATGTTTCCGGCGCGCATGTGCTCAGTCTCGTGAACGATCTTCTCGATCTCTCGAAAATCGAAGCCGGCAAATTGAACCTTGAATTCGAGGGCGTCGATGTCAACGCTGTCGTCGGGGAATGCGTTTCGATCATGCAAGCGCAGGCGAGCCGCGCGCGTGTCGTGATGCGTCTCTCGCTTTCGCCGCACCTGCCGAGAGTTCGCGCCGATCAAAGATCGTTGAAACAGATATTGCTCAATCTTCTGTCCAATGCGGTCAAATTCAACCAGGCCGGCGGCCAGGTGATCGTTTCGAGCGCCCTGACCGAGGCAGGCTGCGTCATGTTGCGGATCAAGGATACGGGCGTCGGCATGTCGAGCGACGAAATACAGACGGCGCTTGAGCCGTTCCGGCAATTGGGGCCGGCAAGCGAGATCAGCGGAACGGGGCTGGGATTGCCGGTCACCAAGGCGCTGATCGAGGCCAACAACGCCTCTTTTTCCATCCGAAGCCGTAAGAACGAAGGCACTCTTGTCGAAATCGCTTTCGCGCCGCCGCAGGTGCTCGCCGCGGAATAGGAGGGACGTTGACGTCCATCGACCTCAACTCCGACCTCGGCGAGGGATTTGGGCCCTGGCGCATGGGCGACGATGACGCCATGCTGGCGATCGTGACGTCCGCGAATGTCGCATGCGGTTTTCATGCGGGCGATCAGGACATTATGGCCCGGACATTCGCCCACGCGAAGGAAAAAGGTGTCGCCATCGGCGCGCATGTCGGCTTTCCGGATCTCTGGGGCTTTGGTCGACGCGCCATTCCCTTCTCGCCGGCTGAGATCGAACGCATCGTCGCCTATCAGCTCGGCGCCGCAATGGCGCTCGCAGCTTACTGCGGGCATAAAATAACTTATGCGAAGGCCCATGGCGCGCTGGCCAATATCGCGGAGAGCGACGGCGCAGTCGCGCGGGCCATTGTGCGGGCGGTGCGCGCCGTCGATTCCTCGCTGGTCCTGCTCGCAATTGCGCTGAGCGAACAGACGAAGGCCGCGCAGGAAGCCGGGCTGCGCTTTGCGAATGAGATTTACGCCGATCGCGCCTATACGAAAGACGGCCGGCTGAAGCCTCGCCGCGAGAAAGGCGCGGTGATCGATGATGCTGAAGCGGCGATCCAACATACGCTTGGCATGTTGAGCGAGGGCGCAATCATCTGCGACGACGGCGCCCGGCTGAAGACCCCCATAGACTCCATTTGCGTGCATGGCGACACGCCACATGCCGTGGACATGGCGCGCCGCTTACGGGAAGCGCTCGCAGACGCGAACGTCGGCTTGCGCGCCTTCGCGCTTCCTTAGGCTTGGCGATGCTCTACTCAAAACCGCGCTATCTCGACGCAGGAGAGGCGGCGCTTTCGGTCGAATTCGGAGACAGCGTCGAACCCGCAATCAATGCGCGCGTGCTGGCGCTTGATGCTGCGTTTTCCAAACATGCGCCCGAAGGCGTGTTGGAATGCGCGCCGACCTATCGCTCCCTCATCGTGCATTACGAGCCGCTCGCTTTGCCTCGCGCGTCGCTCGTTCGACTGATCGAAAAACTTCTCGTCGAGGACTTCGCCGTCTTTACGCCGAAAGCGCGCTGGATCGTTCCATGCTGTTACGAATCCGCGCTTGCCGAAGATATTGACGAAGCGGCGCGGATGCTTGGGCTTTCCGCCGCCAAACTGACGGAACTCCACGTGGGCGGGGACTACCGAGCTTACATGTACGGCTTTGCTCCGGGCTGGTGTTATCTCGGCGGACTGCCGATTGAACTTGCGCTGCCGCGCCGCGCCGCGCCCCGCGGCCCGACGCCCCAAGGGGCGGTGCTGATCGGCGGCGGCCTCGCATTGATCGCGGCTGATCCCATGCCGACCGGATGGTATGTCGTCGGACGTACGCCGGAGCGAGTCATCAGCTTGCGGCGCGAACGCTCGTTCCTGATCGAGCCGGGAGATGCAATCTCCTTTGAGCCGATCGACGCGGCGACCTTCGCCATGCTCGACGCGCGGGCGGCTGCGGGCGAAGTCGTCGCCCGTCGCGTCGCCTTGTCATGACGGCGAGGCTCGTCATTCGCGGAGCCGGCCCCGGCGTCACGCTGCAAGATGCGGGGCGTTTCGGACTGCTGCGTTTTGGCGTAACGCACGCCGGCCCGATGGATCCCGAAGCCTTCGCGGCGGCAAACCTCGCGGCCGCGGCTCATCCTCGCGCGGCGACAGTCGAAATATCGCTGGGCGGCGCCGACTTCGCCGCGGAGGGCGAGACGATTGGAGTCGCAATCGCTGGGGGCGAATTCGACATTCGCCTCGACCATCGGAAGCTGCCTCCTGCTTGCGCCTTGCTGATAGCGCCGTCCCAGATGCTGTCGATCAGACCGGGGCCTTCCGGCGCATGGTGCTATCTCGCAGTTTGCGGCGCTTTCGATCTCGCGCCGATGCTCGGGTCGCTCGCAACGCATATGCGCTCGCGATTGGGCGGGCTGGAGGGGCGAGCGCTGCGCGCAGGGGATGTCCTTCCCGTGAAGACTTCCCCGGCGCCTTTCGAAGCCATTAGCGCGCTCAGCGCCTCCTGGCTGGAACCGCGAAGATCGCCTGTGCGCGTCCTGCTCGGGCCGCAGGAGGATTATTTCGGCAAAGACGCCATCGAGATCTTGCTTGGCGCGAAGTGGCGCGTTTCCGCACGAAGCGACCGCATGGCGTATCGTCTCGAAGGGCCAAGGCTTGTGCACGCCAAGGGCCATGACATCGTTTCCGATGGGGTCGCCTTAGGCGCCATTCAAGTGGCCGGCGACGGGGTTCCTTACGTATTGATGGCGGATCGTCAGCCGACGGGCGGCTATCCGAAGATCGCGCATGTCATTGGCGCCGATCTTGGCGCGCTGGCGCAGGCGCGCCCCGGCGACGAACTGTCGTTCGCCGCCGTCACCTGGCAGGAGGCGGTCGAAGCCCGACGCGCCCTGCGAGACGCCATGGCGAAAGGCGTTCGCCTTACGCCATTGAGCGACGATCTATCGTCGGAGTTCCTGCTCTCGCGCAATCTCGTCGGCGGCGTCAGCGACGCAAGTCGCGACGAAGCGTAAGAGCTCGCGCGTCACTCGGCGGACGAGGCGCTTTCCAACTGCGGTCTGTTTTCCACCTTGAGCGCCTTCGCTTCTCCAAGAAGCGCGCCGCCGACGTGAGCCTGCGGCTGTTTTCTCGTTTTCCACCATCGCGGGAGCATCTGCCACCAGGGCGCCCCGACATGCAGATGCTGGCGCAACGGCGTTTTGATGATCGCAAGGACGAGACCGATGCTGAACAGGCACCAAACAGCAGGCCATTCGTTGATGTTGTTCGTGGTGAGGCTCGCGAGATAAGGGCCGGCAAGCCAGGAGAACAACACGAAGCGCCAGCTTCCATAAAGAGACGGCACGAAGAACGCCATGACCGGGTAAGCCAAAAACCCGTATCCGAGATAGGCGTGTTCCGCCATGCTGTTGCCGATGCCGTTGGTTGGCAGCAGCCAGGCAAGATGCCATTCGCCTTTCACCGTGCACAATATCTGCCCGCACAGCGGTCTGCCTGGCAGACAGCTTCCAGCCCATGAGAACGGATAGAGCTGCACCAGCATAGAAATGGCGCCGACGAAGCAGGCCGCGTAAACCCATGGCGCGAGTTTCCGCGCCGCATCTTTCGGCATGAAATAAAGCGCCACGGCGTTAATGAAAAACGGTTGGAAGGTGATGTGTAGGTAGCCGAATAAAGTCATCACCTGATTGAGCGGCGAGTCGCATTGGTTGAGCACCGAATAGCTCACCGCCTGCAGGGCTTCCATGCTGGCGAAGTAGAGGAGACACACCCAAAGGGCCAATGGCTCCGGATTTTTTTTGAGCGCCGAATAGGCCGCTCCGGCGATTCCGACTGTCGCCAATGCAGTTGACGCTTCCCCACTCCAGCACATGATTTTTTCTTTCGTTTTTTCCGACCGTCCGCATACACCATCGCCCGCGCTCGTCAAAAGGGCGCAGGCCTTCCCATTGTCGGCCCAAGACAAAAGCGCCGCCGTCGCCGGACGAGCGGCGGGTGCGTCAAATTGTCGCGGAGGGCGCTTTCCTCGCGGAGCGGCCCGAAGGTTTGAATTTTTAACCGGTCTTTAACCTTAAGCGAAGGAAAATTCCGAACTTATCCGACGCTTCAAGCGGTTGACGCGGATTCCACATGGCGGTCGAAGACAACCCAGGACGATGCGTATGAGCATGGAGTCTCTACACACGAACGCCGCCAATGCGGCGCGTGCGCCCATCGACCCGGCGAATGACAGCAGTCGCGAATTCGGCCCCAACCAGCCGGATGGCGCCGCGAGCCATGAAGAGTCCGAAACTGCGGAACATAAATCCCAACCTCTGACCAGGATCGAACGCGCGCCTGAGGCGGCGTATGAACTGATCCTCGCTCCGGCGCGTCCGCGCCCGACGAAGGGGCTCGCCTATATTGGCGCCGCCATCGGGGCGGGCATGGCGGTGGGTTATCTCCTCGGATCCGGCGCCGGTCTGAAAAACGGACGCGACAACGCCGCGCAAAACGAACGCACGTCGCTCGTGCAGGCGCTGCCGTGGAAATCCGAAGTGACGACAGACGCTGGCGGCGTACGCGAGACCGCCCGCCTCGCAGATGAGATTCGTTCGGTTCGGGCGCAGATCGAACAGCTTCGGCGAAGCGCCGACGGCGCGCGCGCCGCCGAGCGTTTGCGCGTTCTTGAAACCGCGCGGGACGAGAACCGCGACGTAGTCAAGACGACCGCGGCGAAAATCGAAAAGCTCGAAGCGCGATTGTCACAATTGGAGCGCGTCTCGGCTGATCGTACGCCTACGGGCTCGCTACAAAAGGACCGCGTCGCCAAGCTCGCAGACGAACAGCAACGCGCAGAACCGAAACCTGCTTCTCAGGACCAGAAAACCGCCGTCACGCCGAGACCCATCTCGGGCTATGTGTTGCGCGAGGTCTACCACGGAACGGCGATCGTCGAACGCCGCGACGGCCTGCTGGAGGAGGTTGGGCGCGGCGACGAATTGCCAGGCGCCGGGCGCGTCACTGCGATAGAGCGTCGTGGAAACGATTGGCTTGTCGTCACGACGAAAGGCGTCATCGAGCAGCGTCCCTATTGAGGCCAAACGCCGACGCGCATTTCCCAAGTCGCAGGCCGACACAAAAGCGTCATCTCGATCCGCGAAGGAAGGCTTCCGGGACCCCGGACTGGCCGCGATAAATATTGGAGCCCGATGCGCGGGTTGATCGAAACTTCGAAAACTTGCGCAAAGACGCTATTTGAATAGAAAGGCGAAAGCAAAAGCGCTTCCTGCTGTCGGCTCTCCTCAAAATGCGGCAAGTCCGAATATGTTCAACCGAATCGTCGCGTTTGGATTGCTCCGCCAGAAGACTCTGCCCAATGTCTGGGACGTCGTCGCGCTTCTTCTGGTTTTCGGCGTATTCATTCTCATCAGTTTCGGCGCCCGCGACATGGCGACGCCGCTTGCCGCGCCAAATGCGACAAATCTAACTCTCGACTATTGGGAGCTTCCCTATTACGGCCTCCGAACGACGCTGCGCATGTTCGCGGCCATGGCGGTTTCGCTCCTCTTCACATTTACCTACGCGACGCTCGCAGCAAAAAGCCGACGCGCTGAAATGGCGCTTATTCCTTTGCTCGACGTGCTTCAATCCGTTCCGATTCTCGGTTTTCTTTCTTTCACGGTCGTGTTTTTCCTTTCGCTCTTTCCCGGTTCGATCCTCGGCGCCGAATGCGCCGCAATCTTTGTAATCTTTACAAGCCAGGCTTGGAATATGGCCTTTTCCTTCTATCAATCGCTGCGTACCGTGCCGCGCGATCTGGAGGAGGTCGCTGCAAGCTTCCAGCTCTCGGCATGGCAGAAATTCTGGCAGCTCGAAACGCCTTTCGCGATGCCGGCGCTGATATGGAACTCAATGATGTCCATGTCGGGAGGATGGTTCTTCGTCGTCGCTTCCGAGGCGATTTCCGTCGGCGACGTCACGGTGAAATTGCCCGGCATCGGCTCCTATCTTGCGCTGGCGATCGAAAACAGGCGCATCGATTGCGTCGTCGCAGCGGTCGTCGCGGTCGCTCTCATCATCCTAGCCTACGATCAACTGCTGTTTCGCCCGATCGTCGCTTACGCGGATAAATTCCGTGTCGAGCTGTCGGCCTCACAGACCGAAGCCGATTCCTGGGTGCGCGACCTTTTCGCGCGCACGCGCTGGCTTCGCGCCGCCATCGCTTTTCCCGCCGCCCTCATGCGCCGGATTTCACTGTTCCGACTGGCATTGCCTTTTGTGCGCCGGCGGAGCGCGTCGGAAGCTCCGCGCTTCGCGCTCTTGCTGGACGTCCTTTGGTTCGGCGTCATCCTGGCGGCGTCGGTCTACTCGTTTTATCTCATCGTCGATTTTGTGCGCGCCTCGATCACGCTCGACGAATTCGGCGCCGCATTGAAGCTCACGACCTTCACCGCGATCCGGGTCGTGGCGTTGATCATAATCGCGAGCTTGATTTGGGTTCCGATCGGAGTCTGGATCGGGCTGCGCCCGCGCGTTGCCGAAAAAGCACAACCGATCGCGCAGTTTCTGGCGGCCTTTCCGGCGAATGTGCTTTTCCCGATCGCCGTCGTCGGCATCCTGCGTTTCCGGCTGAATCCTGACATTTGGCTGTCCGCGCTGATCGTGTTCGGAACGCAATGGTATATTCTTTTCAATGTGGTCGCCGGCGCCGCAGCGTTTCCAAATGATCTTCGCGAGGTTACACAAAACTTTCACATTAAAGGGTGGGGCTGGTGGAGGAATGTGATCCTTCCCGCAATCTTCCCTTATTACGTGACAGGCGCGATGACGGCGTCGGGAGGATCCTGGAACGCATCCATTGTCGCGGAATATGTGAAATGGGGCGACGACACCGTCCAGGCCCATGGAATTGGCGCTTACATCGCTCAGGCGACGGCGGAAGGGAATTACCCTAAGATCGTGCTCGGCGTCGCTCTCATGAGCGTCTTCGTGATCCTGTTCAACAGGCTGCTGTGGCGTAGATTATCTGCTTACGCCGAACAGCGCCTGCGTCTTTCTTGAGGGCGAACATGCCGACCGTTGGAAACAAATCGCCGCTTCTCGAAATCAAGGAGGTTTCGCAGGCGTATCGCAAGGGCGCGACTGACCGCGGTTCGCTTGTTCTCGACAAGATCTCCATGACATTGTCGGAGGGCGAAATCGTCGGATTGCTCGGGCGCTCCGGCTGCGGGAAATCCTCGCTTTTGCGAATCGTCTCCGGGTTGACGCCGCCGATTGCCGGCGACGTGGTCTATTGCGGCGAAAAGGTCGGCGGTCCCGTCGACGGCGTCGCAATGGTGTTTCAGAGCTTTGCGCTGTTCCCCTGGCTCACGGTGCTCGCCAATGTGGAGCTTGGGTTGCGTGCGAAGGGAGTCGACGAGACTCAGGCGCGCCGCCATGCGTTGCAGGCCATCGACATTATCGGCCTCGATGGTTTCGAGAACGCCTATCCCAAGGAGATTTCGGGCGGCATGCGTCAGCGCGTCGGTTTTGCGCGTGCGCTCGTGGTCTCGCCGAATATTCTGCTGATGGACGAGCCGTTTTCCGCGCTCGACGTGCTCACCGCCGAGACGCTCCGCACGGATTTGCTCGATCTCTGGGTCGAAGGGCGCATGCCGATCAAATCAATCCTGATGGTGACGCATAATATCGAAGAAGCGGTGCTCATGTGCGACCGCATCATCGTATTATCGTCAAATCCCGGACGCGTCGCGGACGAGATCAAAGTGGAACTCGCCCATCCGCGCAATCGGCTGGACCCGGAATTTCGTCGGCTCGTCGACAAAATCTACGCATTGATGACGCGCCGCACGGAGCCTGCGAAAGCCGGCGCCTTTCCAGGACTTGGTCTCGGCATGGCTCTCCCCACCGTATCCACCAATACGCTTGCAGGCTTGATCGAAGAGGTCGCGGCGCCGCCTTACGAGGGGAGGGCCGATCTTCCCGCTCTCGCGGACAGTCTTCAGCTTCAAATCGACGATCTCTTCCCTGTGGCGGAAACGCTTCAATTGCTGCGTTTCGCCGAACTGGCGGAGGGCGACATCAAGCTAACTCCGGCAGGCAAGCGCTTCGCCGAACTTGGCGTCGACCAGCGCAAGAAATTATTTGGGGACCATCTTCTCTCCTATGTGCCGCTGGCGCAGCGCATTCGTCGCGTGCTCGACGAGCGGCCGTCGCATCTCGCCCCCGCATCCCGCTTCCGGCAGGAGCTCGAGGATTATATGAGCGAGGAATATGCCGAGACCACGTTGCGCAGCGTCACGACATGGGGGCGTTACGGCGAAATTTTCGCCTTCGACGAAACTGCGCAGGCTTTCAGCCTCGAAAATCCCCAGTAGCGTGATCTAGTACCCACTATCGCTGAAATGTGAGTCATGATTCGAGGCTGCATGAGCAGCCTCAATGAAGCGACGCCGATCGTTTTGACGGCGGATGAGCGCGCGGAGCTAGAGGGCTTGGCGCGCTCGACGAAGACCGAGCACCGTACCCGCTTCAAGGCGCGGATCGTGTTGATGGCGGCTGACGGCGCGGCGACGCGAGCGATCGGTCGGGCGCTGGGCTGCACGACCGGCACGGCGTCGAAATGGCGGGTGCGTTACGCGAAGGACCGCCTCGCAGGCTTTTCCGAGACCGGCCGTCGCGGCGCGACGCCAAAGTATGGGATCGAGACCGACCGGCGCATCCTGGCCCTGCTCGATACGAAGCCGCCCGAGGGCTACGCCAATTGGAGCGGGCCGCTCCTCGCCGAGGCGCTCGGCGACGTGGACGTCCAATATGTCTGGCGTTTCCTGCGCGCCCAGAAGATTGATCTCTCGGGGCGCAAATCCTGGTGTCAGAGCACTGATCCGGAATTCGCGGCCAAGGCCGCCGAGATCGTCGGGCTCTACATGGCTCCGCCCGAGAACGCCATCGTGCTCGCCGTCGACGAAAAGCCCTCGATCCAGGCGCTCGAACGCGCGCAAGGCTACCTCAAGCTGCCGAACGGGCGCGCCATGACGGGCCAATCGCACGACTACAAGCGCCACGGGACGACGACGCTGTTCGCCGCCCTCGATCTTTCCAGCGGCGAAGTCGTCGGCCGTCACTACAAGAGACGCAGGCGCGTCGAGTTCCTCGACTTCATGAACAAGGTCGTCGCCGCCCATTCGGAGCGCGAAATCCATGTCGTCCTCGACAATCTCTCCACGCACAAGCCAAAGCACGACATGTGGCTGAAGCGCCACAAGAACGTGCATTTCCACTACACGCCGACCCACGCCTCCTGGCTCAATCAGATCGAGATCTGGTTCTAGATCCTGGCCAAAAAGTCGCTCGACGGAGCGTCCTTCACTAGCGTCGAAGAACTCGTCGCTCACATCGACGCCTTCATCAAAGCTTACAACCAGACAGCCAAGCCCTTCGTCTGGACAAAGTCCGAGGTTCACCAGAAACGTCTCAAACCATGTTTCGCGGATCAGTGATTCCGGGTACTAGCGCGGCAGCAGAGCGATAATTCGCGCAGGCCCGCCCGATCCGCCTGCGATTTTCATCGGCAGGGCGACGACCCATGCGCCCGTCGCCGGAAGCTGATCAAGATTAGTGAGATTTTCGAGACCGCTGACGTCGGCAGCGCTGAGAATTCGATGGACGAGAAAGTCCTGCGAAGGTCCGTTGTCGACGCTTGCGGTGTCGACGCCGACCATACGCACATGGCGTTCTTTCACCAGAAAGACAGCGGCTTCCGGGCCGAAGGACGGGAAGTGCAGATGCGTCGCGTCATTGGGCGTGTCGTCCCCGAGATAGGCTTTCTTGTCCGGCCAGCGCGAACTCCATCCGGTGCGCAGCAAGGCGATCGCGCCATCGGGAATTTTTCCATGCGCGGTTTCCCACGCCTCTATATCCGCTGGCGTCAGAAGATAATCGGGATCGGCTTTGGCTTTTTCCGCAACGTCGATGACAACTGCGGGGCCGACAAAACGATCCGCCGGGATGTCGGCGTTCGTCCACTTTCCTTCGGCGAAATGCATGGGCGCGTCGAGATGCGTTCCGCCATGCTCGGGTGAGCAGAAGCTGTTGGCGAAATAAAAGAAACCGCGCTTCGTCAGCCCCTTGAACAACTGCTTCAGCTCGAAACCGGACGGCGACGTTGGCCAGTAGATTGTGTTGGCGTCGAAGGCGTGGCTGAGGTCGATAATTTTCGCCGTAGCCAGATCGAGACTTTGTGACGCGGCCCGGTGAAGGGGCGCCAAGGCGACGATAAGGAATAGTCCAAGCCGGGCAAGATTTTTCATAATCTCTCTCCCCAATTCAAACTGCAATCGCGTTTTATGGACATCGCGGCGCCTCTATGGCAAATGGCCCTTTCCCGCCCCTCGGTTGGCTCGCCCTGGGCGCAGCCGTTTTTTGATGGATGATCGGATGCACCCTTCCTTCAACGACATCAGCCTCGACGATCTCAAGAAGGGCCTCAACGACGGCTCGATCCTTCTCGTCGACGTGCGCGAAGCCGACGAATTCGCGGCGGGACATATCAAAGGCGCGCTGTTCAATCCGTTGTCGAAATTCGATCCCTCGAAATTGCCGGCCGCGCCGAACGGCGGGAAAGTGGTGATCTACTGCCGTTCGGGACGGCGCTCGGTCACGGCCATGGAGCAAGCCCGTCTCGCCGGGCGTGGGGACGTCAACACGCATTTCGGACTCGGCATTCTGGGCTGGCTCAATGCGCAGCAGCCTGTCGAAACCGGCATGTGAATAGGTCGTTCGACGTCACCCCCAAAGTTCCGGCGTTGCCGGATAGACGATTGAACCGTCGTAGCGCAGCCCCGGCTGGCGGTCGTCGGCGAGAAGGAGCGGACCGTCGAGATCGACGAAATCGGCGAATTGTCCGACGAGCATTGCGGGCGCCATAGACAGCGACGTGCCCACCATGCAACCTGCGAAAATCTTGAATCCTCGGCGCTTGGCCTCGGCAGTCATTTCGAGCGCTTCAGTCAGCCCGCCAGTTTTATCGAGCTTGACGTTGACCGCGTCGTACCGCCCCTCGAGCGCCGCGAGGCTCGCGCGATCGTGCGCGCTTTCGTCGGCGCAAATCGGGACGAGCCGCTCGATCCGGGCGAGCGCCTCGTCCCGGCCCGCGGGAAGGGGCTGCTCGACGAGCGCCACGCCGAAGCGGGCGCATGCTTCGAGATTTGCCGGTAAATCCCCCTCGCGCCACGCTTCATTGGCGTCGACGATCAGAGTCGACGATGGCGCTCCCGAGCGGACCGCAGCCAGACGCTCCGGATCGCCCGCTCCGGCAAGTTTCACCTTGAGCAGAGGCCGATATGCTGCCCTTTCCGCCGCTTCGCGCATCTCGCTGGGCGAGCCGACCGACAGAGTATAGGCCGTTGTCAGCGGCTCGAGCTTCGCAAGGCAGGCGCTTTGATAAGCCGCCGTGCCGGAGCGCTTCGCCTCGAGATCCCATAAGGCGCAGTCGAGCGCATTGCGCGCCGCGCCGGGCGGGAGCAGGGCGGCGAGAGTGGAACGGTCGGCGCCCTGTTCGATCCGGGCTCGGACGCTTTCGACCGCTTCCGTCACGCTTTCCGGGCTTTCCCCGTAGCGGGCGTAAGGCACGCTTTCCCCCCGGCCCCGGAAGGGGCCGTCCTGCAGCGTCGCGACGACAACCACGGCCTCGGTTTTTGCGCCCCGCGAAATGACGAAGCGGCCGGCAATCGGAAAGCGTTCCACGGAGACCGAAAGCGATACGCTCATCCCCACATCTCCATAGCCTTTCCGGTTCAATCGCTCGACTTCGCCAATCAGCGAAGTTATGACCTTTTGCAAGCCGCCCGCGAGAATCGGCGGAAGGCCAGGCGGAAAACCTCATGGCGAGCGATTCATCGACCCTCATGCCCGGCGTCGCGAGCCGGCGCGCCGGCGATACGATGCGAATCGATCTTAGCGGAAACTGGATCCTGCTCGCCTCCCGCGAATTGGAGACGAAGGCGGCCGCCATCGTCGCTGCAGGATTGCGCGCAAGTTTCGCGGTGATCGACCTGGGCGGCGTGAAGCAGCTCGACACCGCCGGCGCCTGGGTGATCAACGGCGCGCGACATCAGCTCGCCCATAAGGGCGTTAGCGTCTCGATCGAGCACGCCCGGCACGAGCACGATATTCTGCTTCAGGAGACCCATTACCGCGAGTTCGAGGTGCCCAAGAGACCGAAAACCAATCCGTTTGTCGACGCGCTCGCTGAACTTGGGGCTTCGGTGGCGTCAGCCTTCAGGGACCTTTACGCCGGAGTGGCTTTCCTGGGCGAGTTCGTCGCCGCTCTCGGCCATGTCGTTCTCCGCCCCATGACCTTTCGGACAACCTCGCTTGTCTATCATCTGGAGAGCGTGGGGTTTCGCAGCGTTCCGATCATTGCGCTCATAAATCTGCTCGTCGGCGCCATCGTCGCGCAACAGGGCATTTTTCAGTTGCAGCGATTCGGCGCCACCACCTACGCCGTCGACCTCATCGGGATTCTGGTGCTGCGCGAGATGGGCGTCCTGCTCACCTCAATAATGATCGCGGGACGGTCGGGCTCTGCGATCACGGCCGAAATAGGCTCGATGAAAATGCGCGAGGAGATCGATGCTCTGCGCGTTATGGGCATGTCTCCGATCGAAGTGCTCATCGCGCCGCGCGTTCTGGCGCTCATCGTCTCGCTTCCGCTCCTTACCTTTATCGCCGACATGGCGGCGCTCTTTGGAGGCATGCTTGTTTCCTGGGGTTATGGAGGCATCAGTCCGGCGGCCTTTCTGTCTCTCCTTCAATCGGCCATCGGACGAAACACGTTTTTCGTGGGTCTCATTAAGGCGCCGTTCATGGCGCTGGTGATTGGACTCATTGCGGCGATGGAAGGATTGGCCACCCAAGGCTCGGCCGAATCGCTCGGTCGTCAGGTGACGGCCTCGGTCGTGAAGTCGATCTTCATGGTCATTGTGGTCGATGGACTCTTCGCCATGTTCTTTTCAGCAATTCACTACTGAGCCAGCGCGTGAGCTTGAGCAATCTTCAATCATCCGCGCAGGAGCGTACCGACTCCCAGCGGGAGGTCGTGATAAAAGTGCGCGACCTTGTGGTCGGGTTTGGCGACCGGCTCGTGCTCGATCACCTCAATCTCGACGTGTACCGGGGCGAGGTCATGGGCTTCGTGGGCGGATCGGGGCAGGGAAAGTCCGTGCTCACGCGCACGATCCTGGGACTCACGCCGAAGCGTGCGGGCGCGATAGAACTGTTTGGAAAAAATCCGGAAACTTTGCCGACGGCGGAACGTAGGCGGCTCGAGCAGCGCTGGGGCGTGCTTTTTCAAAACGGCGCCCTGTTTTCCGGCCTCACGGTCAAGCAGAACATTCAGATGCCAATGCGCGAAACGCGAAATATTTCGCAGGCGCTTATGGACGAGCTGGCCCTGCTCAAGCTCGAGCTGGTGGGTCTTGGACCCGACGCGGCGAACAAATTTCCGTCGGAATTGTCCGGCGGCATGGTGAAACGCGCCGCGCTCGCCCGCGCCCTTGCGCTGGACCCGGAGCTTCTTTTCCTCGACGAGCCGACCTCCGGGCTCGATCCGATCGCCGCCGCAGATTTCGACGAGCTGATCGCCACGTTGCAGCAGACGCTTGATCTGACAGTGTTTATGGTGACGCACGACCTGGACAGCCTGTATTCGATCTGCGATCGCGTGGCGGCGCTGGCGGACAGGAAAGTGATCGCCACCGGTCCTATGGAGACAATGCTCGCCTCGGATCACCCTTGGTTGCGCGCCTATTTCCATGGCGTCCGGGGGAGCCGCTTGACAGAGGGGGCGAGCGGGGACAAGCACGAGGCACATAAGGACGATCCATGGAAACCCGCGCCAATTTCGCCCTGATCGGCGCCTTCACGATCGCTGTCGTGGTCGCCGCCTTCAGCTTCGTTTGGTGGTTCTCCGGTCCGAGCCAGACCGCGCAATATAAAACCTATGAACTGATCTTCTCGGGGTCGGTCTCCGGCCTTTCGCGCGGCGCTTCGGTTCTCTTCAACGGATTGAAGGTCGGCGAGGTCACGCATCTCGCAATTTCCGATAAGGACCCGAGCCGGGTCGACGTTTTGATCAACATCGACAAGAAAACCCCGGTCAAGACCAATACCCGCGCCCGGCTGGAGACGCGCGGCTTTACAGGCGTAGCAGAAGTTTCGCTCGCCGGCGGAACGCCGGGCGCGCCGGATCTTGTCGCCATCGACGGCGAACCCTATCCGCGCATCCAGGCGGATCGATCGGAAATTCAGAACATACTCGAAAGCGTGCAAAATCTGTCGAGCCGGGCGACCGAGGTGCTGGGCAAAATCGACAGGTTCATCGACGCCAATTCCGCGTCGCTCAGCGCGACCGTCAAAAACGCCGAGACCTTCTCCAAGGCTCTCGCTGACAATTCAGGCAATGTGAAAGATCTGTTGACTTCGGCGGCCGATCTCGTGCGTTCGCTAAAGCCCGTTGCGGCGCGGCTCGATAAGATTCTCGCGGCCGTCGATCCTCAAAAAATCAAGTCGATCGCCAATGACATCGCCGGCGCTTCCTCAAACATCAGTCGCTTCTCCGGTACGGGCCTTCGTCAATACGAGCAATTGGCGACGGACGCGCGCAAGGCGGTCGACACGCTCGACCGCGCCGTGAAATCGCTGGAGCGCGACCCGCAACAGGTGATCTTCGGCGCCTCGCCTTCGCTTCCGGAATATCAGGGGCGATAAGAGAACTTGCGCGCCAAACCGCGCCGCTCGAAGCCTTTGAAAGGGGGAGCGGTTGAGCTACTGTGCGCGCCGCACGACGCGCCTAGTGCAATCAACGGCGCCCATAATGGTTCTTCGACATTGCGCCGTGAACGACTGAAACGAACGCCATTTCCTCAACTGTCGGAAAAAGCGTCGCTTTCGACGCTGTTACCGGCGGCGCTCGCTGTCTTTCTCGCCGCATGCGGCGCATCTCCGCGCGAAACATTCGACCTCGCAAGCGATTCGCCGAACTTCCGACCGGCCGCGGGAATGCGGGCGCGAGCTCGCTTTGTGGTCGGCGAACCCGACGCCATACCGCCCGCCAATTCCGACCGCATCGTCATACGCACGGGATCGAACGCTGTCGCCAATCTCGGCGGCGCGCAATGGGCCGATCGCCTTCCGAGGCTCGTGCAGGCGCAAATCCTCGAGGGCTTCGAGCGGGCGGGCGTTCCGGCCACGATTCCGGGAAAAGCCGCGGATTTTTCATTCGCTACGGAGATTCGCCGGTTCGAGATCGACGCGCCGCGCGGACTGGCGGTGGTGGAGATCGCCGCGCGGGTGATCGACGACCGCAGCAATGTTCAACGCGCGGAGCGCGTCTTCATCGCCGAATCTCCCGCGCCGCACACGAACGGCCCAGAAGCGACCCGCTCGCTGAAGGAAGCCCTGGAGACGACGATCGCGCAAATGACGCGCTGGGCGAGGAGCGCGATTTAACGCGGTCGTCAAGGCCCCGGCGAAGAAAAACGGGCTAGCGCGCTCTCCGGCCCGGTGCTAACTGATCGGCGCAAATCTTCTCCGCGACGTTTTCTGACGCGCGAACAAATCCATGGAAAATGGAGCGCCGCTTTCGCGGGAAACCGTCGAAGCCTAAAGGGACAGAGACCGACCTAATGGTGAAAACCGTCATCGAGGATAAATCCGCCCGCTACGGCGCCGAACCTGGGGGAGCGAGCGCGCCCGTGAAAGCGAAAATCACCTATATCGATTCGCACGGTCAGGCGCGCACGGTCGAAGGCGAAGTGGGCTCGACGGTGATGGAGACGGCCCGCCGGAACGACATCCCCGAAATCGCGGCCGAATGCGGAGGCGCATGCGCGTGCGCCACGTGTCACGTCTATGTCGACGAGGCTTGGGTCGAAAAAACCGGCAGGCCGTCGCAAATGGAGGAGGACATGCTCGATTTCGCCTTCGAGGTGAAACAGAACTCCCGACTCTGCTGTCAAATCACAGTAAAGCCCGAACTCGACGGCCTGGTCGTGCGCACCCCGGAGCAGCAGGGCTAAGCGAAGTCGGAGCCGTCTCGTCAGCCGGTGTCGCGAAATTTGCGTTGCGCGACCCGACAAATGCTATAGACCAGCCTCGGAACGTCATAATTCCGGCCAGCGAGCCCGCGCGGGTCAGGCTTTCGACCAGAGGTCGAGGGGCGATCCAAAATATTGTGGCGCTCCGCCTGCCTTGAATCGTTATGGAAAACGACAATCCGCGCATTCCGGGCGCCGGTCGTCGCGTCCGTCTGAGGATTGGAAATGAGTCAAGCTATAGAGACCGACGTCGTGATCGTCGGCGCTGGCCCGGCGGGCCTTTTCGCGGTCTTTGAATTGGGACTGCTCGACATCAAAGCCCATGTGATCGACATTCTCCCCCGCGCCGGCGGCCAGTGCTCTGAACTCTATCCCGAGAAGCCGATCTACGACATTCCAGGCATCCCTATCGTCACAGGTCAGGAACTGACCGACAATCTGCTGAAGCAGATCGAGCCGTTCCATCCGACCTTCCATTTCAACGAAATGGTGGAGTCGCTGGAGGCGACCGGAGCCGCCGAAAAACCGTCGTTCCGACTGACGACCGACGCTGGAAAAACATTTTCGAGCAAGGTGGTGATCGTTGCGGCGGGAGGCGGGTCGTTTCAGCCGAAAAAGCCGCCGATCCCCAATATCGACGCATATGAGAATAAGTCGGTCTTCTATGCGGTGCGCCGCGTCGAGGATTTCCGCGACAAGAATGTTCTCATCGTCGGAGGCGGCGACTCGGCGCTCGACTGGACTCTCAATCTCCAGCCCGTCGCTAAAAGTTTAACGCTGGTGCATCGGCGCGACGCGTTTCGCGCCGCGCCGCATTCGGTCAAGGCCATGCAGGAGCTGGTCGCCGCCGGCAAGATCGACTTCAGGCTCGGACAGGTCACTCATATTGAGGGCGTCGACGGTCATCTTCACGCCGCGACCATTCGCGGCAACGATAACGCCGATCTCGTTATCGCCTGCGACCGGCTCTTTCCCTTCTTCGGACTGACGATGAAGCTCGGCCCTGTCGCGGAATGGGGACTCAATCTGCATGAGAATCTCATTCCGGTGGACACGGAAAAATTCGAAACCAATCATCCCGGCATTTTCGCAGTGGGCGACATCAACACCTATCCGGGCAAGTTGAAGCTCATTCTTTCGGGTTTCCACGAGGGCGCGCTCGCGGCGCAAAAAGCGCATCGCTACGTCTATCCGGAAAAGAAGCTTCTCTTCCAATATACGACATCGTCGACGAGCCTTCAGAAGAAACTCGGCGTTTCGTGAGCGCCAATGGCGCGCTTCGCTTCCCAGATTGACGGGCCGCTTCGATTGACCGATCCTTTTTCGCTAGCGGAGAAAAAGGAACGCACATGAGCGCCAAGGTCATTGCTCGACGCGACGGCGCCGTCTTGCGCGTCGTTCTGAACCGGCCCGATAAGAAAAACGCGCTTGACCGCGAAATGTATGAGGCGCTGATCGGGGCGCTCGCCGAGGCGCACACGGATCGTTCGCTGCGCGTGATCCTCGTTCAGGGCGCGGGCGACGCCTTCACGGCGGGCAACGATCTCAATGATTTCCGTGACATTTCCGGCGCGGCGGAGGATTTTCCCGCCTTGCGCTTCGTGCGCGCGCTCGCCTCCAGTGAAACGCCAATTGTCGCCGCCGTTCATGGGGACGCCGTGGGCGTCGGGACGACGATGCTGTTTCACTGCGATCTTGTCTACGCAGCGACCAATGCGCGTTTCAAAACGCCATTCGTCGATCTGGGTCTTCCGCCGGAGGCGGCGTGTTCGCTGCTCGCGCCGCAACGCATCGGGCTCGCCAAGGCGTCACAATATCTCCTGCTGTGCGAGAGCTTCGACGCGCAAGAGGCCCATCGTCTCGGCATCGTCAACGCCGTTGTGGAAGCCGAGGATCTCGAGCGCGTCGCTCTCGACGCGGCGCAGCGCCTGGCGCAGAAACCGAGCCATGCAGTCGCCGTGACGCGCCGCCTCCTGCACAGCGACCGGGCGGACATTCTCTCACGCATCGACGAAGAAGGCGCCCTGTTCGCCAAGGCCCTCGCATCGACAGAGGTTCGCGCGCGGCTGGAGGCGTTTTTCGCCTTGCGACGTTAGGCGAGCACGCTGCTTCTCACTTGCTCATGGTCGTTTCGAAGATGAGCTGAAATGGCCCGGGTCCGCTGCTGACCTCGCCGCGGAACGGGTGGTCCAACTCGGCGATCAAGAATATCAAGATACCGATAAAGCAGGCCAAGAGGCCGCTGAGCATCAAGTGCACATGCATTTCCATGTCGAGCAGCCACAGCAGAACGATGTGAAAAAATGCGCCGATGAGCACTACCCACCAGAGAATGGTAGGAATTCCGGTTCCGATGGCGTCGAGCCTTGCGCGTCGATTTTCTATGAGATCGTTGAATGCCGCAGCGTTTCTCCAAAGACGATCTCGTCGCCCCTGTCGGTCGGTTTAAACGTTAGAAGCTTGCTAAATGTCTCGTGAATCAGTTGGGATTCGCGCACAGGGAGCTCCCCGCGTCTTTATTTCGGCCAGCTTCTCTCTACAACTTCGACGGTGTCGTCGCGGAGACTGCTTTGCAAGGCTCCCCGCAAAGGCTGAGGATAACCGCTGAAATCTCGATACAAAGCCGCAAGGCTCGTCGTTTCCTTGGCGACGATCTCATCCGCATTGGAATAGCTCTGGTAGGCCGCTACAGCGAGCAGGCCGAGCAAGATTCCATAGATCATGGAGAAGGCGGAAAGGAAGAAGCCGACGAGGTCGTTCGCAGATCGCTTTTTGTGCACCCATCCATGCACGAGCGGCCTGAGGAGGATAATCCCGATCCATGTGACGAGGACGAAGGCGAGGCCGAAGGTGGCGCCGACATATGCGGTAGGGTAGTCGTAAATCCAGTAGAACAAAGCGCTCTCCTGTTCTGGCCGCCGAGCAGCCGCATTCGTGGTTATCCGGTAAAGAGCTTCTTGGAAATGGTGAATTCACAGCGCGGGCTTGGTTGCTTCCGATTGCGGGGCGGCGCGACGCGTCCTTCGCGCACGTTCGTCAAGGAGCGGTCTTGCGTCGAGCGCGTCGCGCCTTTTGAAAGATTTCTCCGGCGTCGAGGCGGCGCACGATTTCGCCGAGCGCCTTGTCGTGAATATCGAGCTGAAGCAAGTGTTCGTATGTATTGCGCACATAGGCCGGATTGTCGCCGTTGTGGCCAATTCCGCCCGCAACAAGCTGTGTCATCTCATCGACGGAAAGCCGGCCGGCGTATTGATCGTGCGAGCGGTCGGCGACATAGGCGAGCGCGCGAACGCTCGACCCTTCCGAAAACCGTAGCGTAATCGTCCTCTCGAGATAGACCGAGGTCACAAGTTCGCGTTCGCGCAAATAGGCGATTGTGGCGTCGCGGTTTCGCTCCGCCACGCGGAAGGCGACGCCCTGGCAGGAGCCGCCGTAATCGAGCCCGAGCACCAGGCCGGGCCGCTCTGGCGTTCCGCGATGAACATGCGAGAAAATGCAGAGAGAGCGATGATAGCCATGCGCCCAGGCTAGCGCGCTGTCGATGAAATCGAAGCCCGGCCGCCACATCAGCGAGCCATAGCCGAAAACCCAGAAATCGCCGCTTTCGCCGTTTTGCATCTATCCTGCTGCTGTCTCCGAGCGTAAAGGCCGCGGGATTTCCCATTTTTCGAATCTAACACGCGACGCGCAAGGAAAATCGAACCGATTTTGCTTTGCGGGAAGTTGGCGGGAGCCGCTCCGCTTCCCACAACATATTGGTTTCTATTCCTTGCATTCCCCATTCTTTTGTGGCGGTCTGACCAGATGAAATTCGAGCGGCTGCGACTTCACGGCTTCAAGAGCTTCTGCGAATCGACCGATTTCCTGATCGAACCCGGCCTGACCGGGGTGGTCGGGCCGAATGGTTGCGGCAAGTCCAATCTTGTCGAGGCCCTGCGATGGGTCATGGGTGAAAACTCCTACAAAAACATGCGCGGCTCGGGCATGGACGACGTGATCTTCTCGGGCGGCGGCTCGCGGTCGGCTCGCAATATCGCGGAGGTTGGACTTGTCCTCGACAATAGTTCGCGCACCGCGCCGGCTGCGTTCAACGACGCCGAATCGATCGAGGTGACGAGGCGAATCGAGCGCGAATCAGGCTCGGTTTACCGAATCAACGGCCGCGAAGTGCGCGCCCGCGATGTGCAATTGCTGTTCGCCGACGCCTCCACAGGCGCGCGTTCGCCCGCCCTGGTGCGCCAGGGGCAGATCGGAGAGATCATCTCCGCCAAGCCTCAGGCCCGCCGCCGCATTCTAGAGGAGGCGGCAGGCGTGGCCGGGCTTCATTCGCGACGCCACGAAGCGGAGCTGCGGCTTTCGGCGGCGTCGGAGAATCTCACGCGTCTCGAAGACATTCTCAAACAAGTCGACAGTCAGGCCGACGGTTTGAAGCGGCAGGCGCGCCAGGCTGCGCGCTATCGTATGGTGGCCGCGCAAATCCGGCAGAACGAAGCGCTTGCCGCCCTCATCGCGCATCGCGTCGCGGCGGAGCAATTGGTTCAAGCCGAGCGAAAGCTTGAGGCTGACGTTCGCCTCGTTGGAGAGCGCACGCTGGAGCAGGCGGAAGCCGCGAAATTGCAGGCGATCGCTGCCCACGAGCTGCCGCCCTTGCGCGACAAGGAGGCGCAGGCCGGCGCCGCGCTCCATCGCATTGTCGTCGCGCGCGAGGCGCTCGAGGCCGAAGAGGCCCGCGCGAAGGAGCGGATCGCGGAGCTGGCGCGTCGCGCCGAGCAATTCACGCGCGATCTCGAGCGCGAAGGCGCTTTGATCGCCGATGCGGCCGAAGTCGCGGAGCGGCTTGCGGATGAACGCGAGGAGCTTTTTGCGGCCGACGCCCTTGCAGAAGGCAGGGAGTCGCAAGCGCGCGCGCGCCTCGAAGAAATCGAATCGGCGCTCGCTGAAACTGAAGCCGAACTCGCTTCTGCGCAGGCGACCCTCGCGGGCGCCAATGCGCAGCGCGCGTCGCTCGAATCGGCTCTTGCCGAAGAACAGCGTCGCTTCGCGCGCTTCGAGGCGGAGCTCACGCGTATCGAAACCGAATTCGCGCTCATCGCTGGAGAAGGCGGCGGCGCGGAGGAGCTCGCGCGGCTCCAGAACGCTTTCGAACTGGCGTCGGAAGCCTCGCGCGAGGCGGATGCGGCGGCGCATGAATGCGAGACCGCGCAGGTTCAGGCGCGCGAGGCGGAAGGCCTGGCGCGCATTCCTTTGGAAGCCGCCGAACGTAAGGCGCAGCGGCTCGAAACGGAAGTCCGCACGCTGGAAAAGCTGCTGCAATCGGCTTCGGGCGACCTCTGGGCGCCCATTGTCGAAAGCATCGCCGTCGCCAAGGGCTATGAAACGGCGCTGGGGGCGGCGCTCGGTGACGATCTCGACGCCTCGGCGGAAACCTCCGCCCCCGCGCATTGGGCGTTGACGTCCAGCGAGGGCGATCCCTCTCTGCCGTCCGGCGTCTCGCCGCTTTCGTCGCTCGTGCAGGCGCCGCCGGCTCTGGCCCGCCGTCTGGCGCAGATCGGCGTCGTTCTGCGCGGGGAGGGCGAAAGCCTGCGGTCCTTGCTGAAGCCCGGACAAAGGCTCGTCTCCAAGGAAGGCGATCTGTGGCGCTGGGACGGCTATACGCAAGCCGCCGAGGCGCCGACGGCCGCCGCGCGGCGTTTGGCGGAAAAGAATCGCCTTGAGGATGTGCGTCAGGAATGCGTCGTGGCGCGCGCCCAGGCCGAAGCCGCTGGCGAAGAGGCGCAGCTCGTCCGCGAGGCGCTGCGCGTCGCGGCCCTGAAGGAAAGCGAAGCCCGCGAGGCGCAAAAGCGCGCGCGCGTCGGCATGGAGGAGGCGCGCGAGCGCTTCAGCGCCGCCGAGCGCCGGCAGGCTCAGATCGGCCAGCGTCTCTCGGCGCTGGAGGAGGCGAAGGCGCAGACGCTCGCCAATCGCGAAGAAGCCGCGCAAAAGCGCGCGTTGCTGCAGGACTCGCTTGACAATCTCGACGATGCCGCCTCGCTCGCCGGAGTCGTCGACAGCGTGCGCGCCAGGGCGACCGTCGAACGCGCACAGGCGGGAGAAGCGCGCGCGGCGCTCGCTTCGCTGCGGCACGAATCGGAGTCGCGCGCATCGCGCAAATCGGCGATTCAGCGAGAGATCGCCTCCTGGGCCGAGCGGCGCGACAGGGCGCAGGACCGCATCGGCGAAATGGAGGAGCGGCTCGAAGAGGCGCGCTCCGAGCAAGAGCGTCTCGCTGAAGCGCCGGAACTTTTCCTGCAGCAGCGCCGGGAGCTGATGGATCGCATGCAGGCGGCGGAAGCCGAGCGCGCCGCAGCCTCAGACGCGCGAGCGACGGCGGAAACCGCGCTCGCGGACGCTGATCGCGCCGCCCGCGCGGCGCTCGACGCCATGAGCGCCGCCCGCGAGGAGAAGGCCCGCAGCGAGGCTCAGCTTGAAGCCGCGCGTCAGCGCGCGGCCGACGTCGAACATTCGATTACCATGGAGCTCGAGACGACGCCGCAGGCGCTCGCCGAACTCGCCGGAGTCGAATCCGACACCCAGCTACCCTCCATCGTCGACGTCGAACGCAAGCTTGAATCTCTTCGCGCCGACCGCGAGCGACTCGGCGCCGTCAATCTGCGCGCCGAGGAAGAGCTCGCGGAGATCGAAGCGAGCCGCGACAAAATGCTCGCCGAGCGCGAGGATTTGAGCGAAGCGATTCGCAAGCTCCGCAGCGCGATTGCGAGCCTCAACAAGGAAGGCCGCGAACGCCTGCTCGCCGCCTTCGATCAAGTGAATGCGCATTTCAAGGAGCTCTTCACGTTGCTGTTCGGCGGCGGCACGGCGGAGCTGCAACTCGTCGAGAGCGACGATCCGCTCGAAGCGGGGTTGGAGATTCTAGCGCGCCCGCCCGGCAAGAAGCCGCAGACGATGACGCTGCTTTCGGGCGGCGAACAGGCGCTCACGGCCATGTCGCTCATCTTCGCGGTGTTTCTCACCAATCCGTCGCCGATCTGCGTGCTCGACGAAGTGGACGCTCCGCTCGACGATTCCAATGTCGAACGCTTCTGCGACCTGCTGGCGGAGATGCGCAAGAAGACCGACACGCGCTTCGTCACGATCACGCATAATCCGATCACCATGGCGCGGATGGACCGTCTCTTCGGCGTGACCATGGCCGAGCGCGGCGTGTCGCAGCTCGTCTCGGTCGATCTCGAACAGGCCGAGAAATTCGCGCTGGCGAGTTGAGGCTTCCTCCTTCCCTTAAAACGTCACCAGCCTGTATCCTCGGTCGAGATAGGCCGAGAGATCGAGCACGCCCGAAGTATTCTCTATTTCCCTGTCGCGAATAAGCGGCAAGCCGGTCTCCGCAACGCCGTCGGCCGCTCCGAATAGCTCGCCGCAGCCTCCGCATACGCCAGCCACTTTGTCCGCGCCGGATCACCTTGTCGGAAAAGGCGCTCGAAGGCGCTTGAAAACCATGCGTTAAGCCGGGTCGGCGGTTCGCTGTTTTGCGGGAGAAAAGCGCGCTCGCGGTCGCCTTGACTTCACCTTTGCCCAGAAATATGTTGCGCCCGGCTCGAAACGACTTGGCTTTGCCGCTGCGTCTGGTCGTGCCGATCTTCCTAGCGTCGCCTCAATTTTAGGCCCATCTTTGGCGCATCTATCACGTTCGCGTTATCTGCGACGCGCGACGGAGGAAGCCGATGAGCGGTTCCGACAGGAACGAGGACGACGACGCAGCATTGCGAGCGCGGTTGGACAGGCTGCAGGAGCTGCTGCTCAAGCGCGAGGAGGAGAGGCGCGCGGAGGCGACGCGGGAGCCCACGAAAGGCGGGCCGTTCGGACGTGCGATGAGTCTCGGGCTCACCGTATTTTCCGAATTCGTGGCGGCCATCGTCGTCGGCGCCTTCCTCGGATGGCAAGCGGACGCGTGGCTTGGCACAAAGCCGTGGCTGCTCGTTCTCTTCATGGGGCTCGGAACGGCGGCAGGATTTTGGAACGTGTATCGAGTGGCGACGCGAAAGCCGCCGTCAAACGATGCGGATGCAGGCTGAAGCAAGATCGATCTTGCGATGACGAGGGCCGGACGCGCAGCGTTCGGAAGGGCGATGAATCCTGAAGCGACGCCGAAGCTCAATCCAATCGAACAATTCGAGCTGACGCGCATTGCGCCCTTCAGCATCAACGGCGTCGACATCTCTTTCACAAACGCCTCGCTTTACATGCTGCTCGCGGCGCTCGGCGTCGTTGCGCTGATGATTCTCGCCACCTCTCGCCGCGCGCTGGTGCCGAGCCGGGGCCAGTCGGTCGCCGAGGCGCTCTACGAATTCGTGGCGCATATGGTGCGCCAGACCACGGGCGAGGAGGGAATGCGATTCTTTCCCTTCGTCTTTACCTTGTTTGCCTTCGTGCTGATCTGCAATCTGATCGGCCTCGTGCCTTACACCTTCTCGGTGACGAGCCAGATCGTCGTCACCTTCTCTTTCGCCATTCTCGTCATCGCGATCGTCGTCGGCTATGGCCTCTACAAGAACGGGCTCGGCTTTCTCAAGCTCTTTGTGCCGCATGGCGTGCCGCTGCCGGTTCTCGTCGTCCTGGTGCCGATCGAAATCATCTCGTTCCTTTCTCGGCCGATCTCGCTCTCGGTTCGTCTCTTCGCCAATATGCTCGCCGGGCATATCACTCTCGCTGTCTTCGGCGGCTTCGTGCTGATGCTCATCGGCGCCGGCGCCTGGGCCGTTCTCGCGCCGATCCCGCTCTTCGCCATTGTGGCGCTCTACGCTCTCGAATTGCTCGTCGCCTTTCTGCAGGCGTTCGTCTTTTCGGTTCTGACTTGCGTCTATCTGAACGACGCGATCCACCCGGGCCACTGATAAAATATCAACAACAAAGGGTCGCCCAATTAAGTTAGGAGAAGACTATGGCTTCTGAATATCAATTGATCGGCGCTGGTCTCGCGGCGATCGGCACGGGCGCCGCGGCGATCGGCGTTGGTCTGATCTTCGGCAATTTCGTCAATGGCGCGCTGCGCAATCCGTCCGCTGCCGCCGGCCAGTTCACCAACGCCATCATCGGCGCCGCGCTCGCGGAAGGCTTGGGCATCTTCGCCTTTCTGATCGCGATCCTGCTTTACCTGAAGTGACGCTTCGTCCGGCCCGCGCATCGCGCCGCGGGCCGGACGTTCGCCTGGAAGAGGCGAGACTTGGACCAATCGAAGACGCTCGGAGCCGTCATGGCGAATGAATCACCCGCCGAAAACGCCGCGCCGCAGGAAGGCGCCGAAACCGGCGCGCCCGCTGCGGCGACTCATGGAACCGTCTCCCATGGCGGGAAGGAGGGCGCAGATTTTCCGCCGTTCGATACGGCCAATTTCGCCCCGCAAATCGTCTGGCTCGCGCTGATCTTCGGCTTGCTTTATGTGCTGATGTCGCGCGTGGCGCTGCCGCGCGTCGCGTCCATTCTGCACGAGCGCGAAAGAAAGATTTCTAGCGACCTCGACGCGTCGCGGGAGCTTCAGACCAAGGCCGAGGCCGCCGCCGCAGAGAATGAGGGAAAGCTCCGCGCAACCCGCGCCCAGGCGCAATCGATCGGCCGCGAGGCGCAGCAGAATGCCGCGGCGCAGACAGCCGCCCAGCGCGCCGCGAGCGAGCAGGAGTTCGCGACCAAGCTCGCCGCCTCCGACCTTCGGATCGCCGATGCGAAAACAAAGGCGCTCTCCAATGTCGAGACCATCGCCATCGACGCCGCGGCGTCGATTCTGGAAAAACTGACCGACAGGCGCATCGACCAGGCGGTTCTTGCGGAAGAATTCCGCGCGCTGAAATCGAGCTGAAAGGCCTAGAAACATGTTCTACGACGCAGAACTCTTCGTCGCCGGCGGGTTCGCCCTTTTTCTAAGCGTTCTCATCTATGTCGGCGCTCATAAGAAGGTGACCGGCGCAATAGACAATCGCGCGGAGCGCATCAAAGGCGAGCTCGCCGAAGCGGAGCGTCTGCGCAACGAGGCCGAGGCCCTGCTCGCCTCCTTCGAAAAGAAGCGCGAAGAGGCGGAAGCCGAAGCAAAAGCGATTGTCGCGCAGGCGAAAGACGAGGCCGAGTCGTTGGCGAAGGAAGCGCGGCAGCGGCTCGAGGAATTCGTCTCGCGGCGCACCAAGCAGGTCGAGGAAAAAATCGCTCTTGCCGAAACGCAGGCGATGGCCGAGGTGCGCGCCGCCGCTGCGGACGCCGCCGTGAAGGTCGCGGAAAATGTTCTGCGCAAGGGCGGGGCCGACGTGGACGATTTCCTGGCGTCCGCAATCAAGGACGTGAAGTCGCTGGCGCAACCGGCGGCGACCGGCTCACGCCTGGCAATCTAGGCTGGCGAGGCCGAGACTATCAGCGTCGCGCCTTGCGCGACGTTCTTTGCGGCTTGTCGTCGCCAGCGCCTTGCGTGAATCCGACCAGAATTTCGTAATCGTCGGCGGCGTGCTGGCTTGTATAGGGCACGACAAAGGGATCTGTGACGATGCGGAATTCGCCGCGCGTTCCACCCGCAGGGATCGTTGCGCCGATCTTGAAGGTTTTCGAACCGAGGATCGCCTCGTCCTTCTGACGGCGCACTGCGACGCGCAGATTGCCGCTGTAAGATCCGGGCTGCCCGAGCGCGCCGAGGATTGCCGCGCCTTCGACGCCGACCTTGATCCCGATCTGGTCGCCCTCGATCGCGCATTCTCGCGCAACCAATCCGATCGAGAACTGATATTTCACATTTGCGCTATCGGCCCCCGCGGGGAACCGCAACGACGCAGCGCCGGTATCCACGATGATTTCCGGGCATTCGAGCGAACTGGCGTTTGGTTTGGTAGGATCGGCCGACGGCGCAGACTTATCCCCGCCGCCGAAAGGGTTGGGGATTTGCGGAAAATCGAAGGCGGCGGCCTGCGTCGCCAATAGCGCAAAGCCGATAACGCTCGAGATGATCCTTCGCGACATCGCCAGTTCACTCGCCTTTATGCTGGTTTAGGGAAGATGTGAGAAACCGTCTTTGAAACCCGCGAGCGTCAGCGGCAAGCCAATGCCCTCATCGGGCGTCTGATGGATGATGAAGGTGGCCGTCTTGCCGCTCTTCAATTGCTCGATGAGCTTATCCTCCATCACCACTTCGGCGATGCAGCCGGTCGGCAGGCATTTGACGAAGCCGGCGCGCCCAATGTCGGTTTCGTCGATCTTCAGTCCGAGCCCGTTCGGGAGAAGCACGCCGAGCGGCGCAATGACGCGCAATAGACGGCTTTTACGGTCGCTCGTTTTGAGCACGATCACGACGAGACTGACATTCGCCTTGTCTTCGGCCACGACGCTCTGAATCAGAGCGCATTGTTCGGCGCTGGAGCCCGCGGGATTGTCGCAACGAATCTCCCAGTCCCCATATTTCGATTTCACGGCGCCTTGCGCCTGCGCCAGGGCGCCGAAAGCCGCCGAAAAGCAGACCAAAACAGCGCCCGCGACCACATGTCGCAACCCGCGTATTGGCGCCCTCGCGCAAAACTGCGTCATTTGTTCACCTGCCTTCGCGCCGCTGCTCCGACTGCGGTTTAGCTTGGGGACGCGGCTGAATCGCGACCGACGCTTCATTTTCGCGCCTGCCATGTTGCCTAGCAAATGGCTGGCGCCTGTCAAGACGAACGCAGACGGCGCCGCCAAAATGCGCATTGGCCTGTCCCCGCGCCATTTCACCGCACGATTATGGCGCCGCAGCGATTGCGCGCGTCTCTCGTTTGTGGTTGAAAACGGCGGGCAATTCGAACCATCAGCCAGCCTCGCGTTTAGGTCGAAATCCTTACGGGAGCGCCGGTTATCACGGAATGGTGTGAGAGGCGAACCTTCATGCTCAATGTCGATCGACGCAATGTGGAACTTGCCGCCGTAAGACTGGCCGCGAGTGTCTCTGTCGTTCTTTTTTCCGGCTTTGCGATGGCGCAGGTCGAGGGTCGGCCGACCCCGGGCGGGATCGGGCTTCCCGCGATGGTCACTCCAGTCGGACATGAGACGCAAATTTTCTACAACGGGATTTTGATGCCCATTATTTCCGTCATTGCATTATTCGTTTTGGGCCTATTGATCTATGTGGTCTGGAAGTTCAACGAAAACGCCAATCCCGTTCCGTCCAAACTCACGCATCACACGTGGCTGGAGATCGTCTGGACGCTTATTCCCGTTCTCATCCTCATCTTCATCGCCATTCCATCCTTCCGGCTTTTGGCGCATCAGGTTGAAATTCCCGAAGCGTCGGTCACGCTGAAGGTCACCGGGAATCAGTGGTACTGGTCCTGGAAGTATCCGGAGGATCAGGGCGGAGGCTTTGGCTTCGATCAGATCATGAAGCCCGAGGCCGATCTGAAGCCAGGCGAGCTGAGGCTGCTCGCTGTGGACAATGAAGCGGTCGTGCCGGTGAATGAAGTCATCGCGGTGCAATTGACCTCTTCGGACGTCATTCACGCCTTCGGCATACCGTCTTTCGGCGTTCGCATGGACGCCATTCCGGGACGCCTCAACCAAACCTGGTTCAAGGTCGAGAAAGAAGGCGTCTACTACGGTCAGTGCTTTTTCATCTGCGGCAAGGACCACGCTTACATGCCGATCGCCGTCCGCGCGGTCAGTCGTCCTGAATATGAAAAATGGCTTGTGGAAGCGAAGCAGAAATTCGCTGGGAACGAAACGCCTGTTCGCGTTGCCGATAGCGACGCGAAACATTGATGGGTAACCGCTAACAACACGCATTCGAGGAATAGCGAAATGGCTAGCTCTACGACGGCCGCAGACGGCGCCCACGATCATCCGCGGGGATTGCGTCGGTTTCTCTTCTCCACCAATCACAAGGATATCGGCACGCTTTACATTATCGTGGGCGCGATCGGCGGCGTCATCGCCTATCTTTTGTCATTGGCGATCAGAATCGAACTCGCCGTGCCCGGCGTGCAGATCTTTCCCTGGCTAGCGCAGATACTTCACAGCGCCGATCCGGGCATGGCCTTCGACGCCGGCAAGAACCTCTATAACATGTTCATCACGGTGCACGGCGTCGTCATGATCTTTTTCATGGCGATGCCCATATTGATCGGCGGCTTCGGCAATTGGTTCGTGCCGATCATGATCGGCGCGCCGGATATGGCCTTCCCGCGCCTCAACAATATTTCGTTCTGGCTGCTCGTCGCGTCGCTCGTTCTCGCGGTAATGTCGATGTTCGTCGAAGGCGCGCCGGGAATGAAAGGTTTTGCGGGCGGCTGGACCTTTTATCCGCCCCTGTCGGCCAATACCGGCTCGCCGGGCCCCGCCATGGATTTTGTCATTCTCGCGCTGCATCTCGCGGGCGCGTCGTCTATTCTCGGCGCGATCAACTTCATGACCACGATCTTCAACATGCGGGCGCCCGGCATGTCCTTGCACCGCATGCCGCTGTTCGTGTGGTCGATCCTCGTCACCGCCTTCCTGCTGATTCTGGTGCTTCCGGTGCTCGCGGGCTGCGTGACCATGCTGTTGACAGACCGCAACTTCGGCACGGCCTTCTACGATCCGGCGGGTGGCGGCGACCTGTTGCTGTTCCAGCATTTGCTGTGGTTCTTCGGCCATCCGGAGGTCTACATCATCATTCTGCCGGGCTTCGGCATCATCAGCCAGGTGATCTCCACCTTCTCCAGGAAGCCGGTGTTCGGTTACCTCGGCATGGTCTACGCCATGGTCAGCATCGGCGTCATCGGCAGCATCGTGTGGGCGCACCACATGTATACGGTCGGCATGTCGCTCAATGCTCAGCGTTACTTCGTCTTCGCGACGATGGTCATCGCGGTGCCGACCGGCGTGAAGATCTTCTCCTGGATCGCCACGATGTGGGGGGGCTCAATTTCCTTCCGCGCGCCGATGGTATGGGCCATTGGTTTCATCTTCGTGTTCACCATGGGCGGCGTGACCGGCGTCGTTCTCGCCAATGCGAGCGCCGACCGGCAGTTCCACGAAGGCTATTACGTCGTGGCGCACTTCCACTACACGCTGTCGCTTGGCGCCGTGTTCGCCATCTTCGCAGGGTTCTATTACTGGTTCCCGAAAATGACGGGATACATGTATTCGGAATATCTGGCGAAATTGAACTTCTGGCTGCTGTTCATCGGTGTAAACGTGGTGTTTTTCCCGCAGCACTTCCTCGGGCTTGCGGGAATGCCGCGCCGCTACATCGACTATCCCGACGCCTATGCGCAATGGAACATGGTGTCGTCGCTAGGCATGATCTTCGTGACCGCAGCCGTGCTGGTATGGTTCTATACGATGATCGAGGCTTACCTCCGCAAGCGGAAGGCCGGCGATAATCCATGGGGCGTGGGCGCTACGACGCTTGAGTGGACGTTGTCCTCTCCGCCGCCGTTCCACCAGTTCACCACCCTGCCGCGCATCGTCGGTTCGGGCCATATGTAAAACTATTCCGCCGGGCGAGAGATCAAGCTCGTCCGGCGACCTCGCAGCCTGCCGCGAACGGCGAAGACGACGAGCGAAATGAAGCGATGAGCGACGTTTTTGTGACCCGGGAAGACGACGATCGCGCCCTGCTCGCGGCGCCGCGCGATTACATTTCCCTGCTCAAGCCGCGCGTCATGTCGCTGGTGCTGTTCACCGCCTTCGCGGGATTTCTGCTTGCGCCGGCTCCGCCGCATCCGGTCATCGCTTTCGCGTCGCTTTTGGCGATCGCCGTTGGCGCCGGCGCTTCTGGCGCTTTGAACATGTGGTACGAGTCGGACATCGACGTCTTGATGACGCGCACGAAAAACCGCCCGATTCCAGCGGGCCGTCTTGATCGTGACGAGGCGCTCGCCTTTGGACTTGTTCTTGCAGCCTTCTCGGTTCTCACGCTCGGTCTCGTCGCAAATTGGCTGGCGGCCGCGCTGCTCGCCTTCACGATCTTCTTCTACGTCGTGATCTATACGATCTGGCTCAAACGAACGACGCCGCTCAACATCGTCATCGGCGGCGCTGCGGGCGCTCTTCCGCCAATGGTCGGTTTCGCGGCGGCGGCGGGCGAGGCGAGCCTCGCGAGTTTCGTGCTGTTTTCCATCATCTTCATGTGGACGCCGCCACATTTCTGGGCGCTGGCGCTGCTGAAGAAGGAAGACTACGGACGCGCAGGAATTCCCATGCTGCCCAATGTCGCGGGCGACGCACGCACGCGGCTCGAGATCTTCATCTATGCGTTGCTGCTCGCGCCGATCGGCCTCTTGCCTTATCTCATGGGCTTCGCGTCGATCTTCTACGGAATTGCGTCGGTTGTCTGCGGCGTCGCGCTGGTGTGGCTCGCGCTGCGGCTTTATCGCGAAAGCCGCGTCGAGGCGGTCAATCGCGCCGCGAAACGCTTGTTCGTCTTTTCCATACTTTATCTGTTTACGTTGTTTCTCGTGCTTGTCGTCGAGCGCGGGTTGCATCTGGCGAACTTTGCCGCGTGACGCGGCGGAAGACGGCGAAGCGAAGAACCGGCGAAAATGGCGAAAGATACGCAGAGCGGGCAAGACAAGGGTGTACGGATCGTCCTGACGCAAGAACAGGAGAAGAGCCGCCGTGCGCGCAATATCGCCATCGCTCTCGCCTTGGCCGGATTTATGTTGCTGTTTTACGTCGTCACTATCGTCAAACTGGGCGGCGCCGTCCCGCGGCCGCCCGCATGAGCGCACGATGACCGACGAACGCCAAAATTCGCAGTTGCGGCGCCAGCGCCGCGTGGCCGGCGCAATCGCCGCCGGCGCTGCGGCGATGCTGGCTCTTTCTTTCGCCTCCGTTCCTCTCTATCGCGCCTTTTGCGCCGCGACGGGCTTCGGCGGCACGACGCAGGTCGCCAAGCAAGGCCCTATGACGCGTGGCGCGCGCGACGTCATTGTGCGCTTCGACGCGAATGTCGCGCGCGAGTTGCCATGGCGCTTCGAGCCCGAATTGACCAAACTGTCGTTGCGCACGGGAGAGACGACGACGGTTTACTACAAGGCGGTCAATCTGTCCGACCATGAAACCCGGGGGCAGGCGGCCTACAACGTCAGTCCCGATCAGGCAGGCGTCTATTTCAACAAGATCGCGTGCTTCTGCTTTCAGGAGCAGAGGCTTGGACCGCATGAGAGCGCCGAATGGCCTGTCGTGTTTTTCCTAGATCCCGCGCTCGAATCCGACCCGTCGATGCAGAAGGTCGAGGAAGTGACGCTGTCTTATTCTTTCTTCGCCGTAAAGGGCGGCGCTCCCTCCAAGACAAGCGAGGCGCCCGCGGCAAAGCCGAAATCCTGAAGGCTTTCGGCGGTGGAAGGTTTGAGGTTTATACGGAACAAGCCGGCGCGCCGGCTCTAGTCGAAGGAAGAGGATCATGGCCGACGGACATGCGAAACCAGAACATGACTACCACCTCGTCGATCCGAGCCCCTGGCCGATCGTCGGCGCCTTGTCCGCGCTTGTCATGGCGGTCGGCGCCGTCATGTGGTTGGCGGCGCATAAGGGTCAGGCCATCGCGGGGCTGACCTTCGGCGCTCCGGTTTTCTTCGTTGGCGTCGCCGGAGTCATCGCCACCATGTATCTGTGGTGGAGCGATGTGATCCGCGAAGCTACGGTCCTCGGATATCACACGCCGGTCGTCCGTCTGCATCATCGCTACGGGATGATCCTGTTCATCTTTTCCGAGGTGATGTTCTTCGTCGCCTGGTTCTGGGCTTTCTTCAATTCGAGTCTGTTTCCGGCGGACCCGGTGCAGTTCATGCGTACCGAGCTCTTTCAGGGCGTCTGGCCGCCAAAGGGCATCGAGGTGCTCAGTCCCTGGAAGCTACCGCTCCTCAATACGATCATTCTTCTGACCTCCGGCGCGACGCTCACTTGGGCACATCACGGTCTGCTGCACAATGATCGCGACGTGCTGAGGAAGGGCCTTGTGGCGACGATCGCTCTCGGTCTCCTCTTCACCTGCATCCAGGCCTGGGAATACGCCCATGCGCCTTTCGCCTTCAAATTCGATCCTGCGCATCCGTCGCCGACCAATTATGGTTCGACCTTCTTCATGGCGACGGGTTTTCACGGCTTCCACGTGATTGTCGGAACGATTTTCCTGATCGTCTGCCTGTTGCGCGCGCAAGCGGGGCAATTCAAGCCGGACCAGCATCTTGGGTTTGAGTTCGCCGCCTGGTATTGGCACTTCGTCGACGTGGTGTGGCTATTCCTGTTCAGCTGCATCTATGTCTGGGGCAATTGGGGCGCTCCGATGGAGTGAGCGTAACGCCGCTCGCTCTCCCCGAGGCAAACGGTCGCGGCGCGTCGCGACCGTTCCTCATCAAGTCAGGTATGTCATGTCCGCTCACGAGTATCCTCATGTTTCGCCTTACATCGCCGGTCTTGCCGGAAAATGTCCGCGCTGCGGCGAAGGGAGGCTCTTTGCCGGGCTTCTGAAGCTGGCGCCGTCCTGCGATAAATGCGGCCTCGACTATTCCTTCGCGGACGCGGGGGATGCTCCCGCGATTTTCGTGATGACGATAGCCGGCTTTGTCGTTCTTGGCGCAGTGCTTGTCGTAGAAATCCTCTATCAGCCGCCTTACTGGGTGCATGCGGCGATCGCGCTGCCGCTCGCGGCGATTTTTTGCATAGCGCTCCTGCGGCCGACCAAGAGCCTGATGATCGCGCTTCAATATTTCAACAAGGCGGAAGAGGGTCGGCCGGAAAAATGAACTCGCCTACGCGCGAGCTTTTCTGGCCAGGCGTCGCCGCCGCACTCGCTATTCTCGTCCTGTCGGGGTTGGGGTTCTGGCAGCTGCGCCGGCTCGCCTTCAAGGAAGCGTCGATTGCGAAAATCGAGACGCGTGCGAAAGGCGCTCCCATCGAATTGCCGCCGCGCGGCCAGTGGGCCGCCTTGTCGAGCGAGGACTATGACTATCAGCATGTATGGCTCGCCGGCAGTTTCGATCTTGCGCGCGAGGCGCTGATCTATACTGCTCCGCCGAGAGACTTCGGCGCCGAGCCAGGCTATTTTGTGCTGACTCCCTTTCGGCTCGACGCGGGGGGAATCGTCCTTGTCAATCGCGGATTCATACCGCAATCGGCTGTTGCGAATGACGCACGAAAACAGTCTCCTCAGGGCCCGCAGACATTGAAGGGACTGATGCGGGCGCCCCAGTCGCGCAACATGTTCACGCCGGAAGACGATCCCGAGCGCGGTCAATGGTTCACGAGCGACGCCTCGAAAATTGCTCGGCATTTCAAGTTGAGAGAGGTCGCGCCTTTCACGGTCGTGCTGGATCGCGACCCTTTATCGCCAGGTTTCGAGGGAGCTCCGCGGCCGCCGGTGAGCGTCCCTGAAATTGTCAACAATCACTTTTCTTATGCGCTCACCTGGTTCGCTCTTGCCGGCGGACTCGCCGTCCTATTCATTGTCTATGCGCGCAGCGTTTTGAATCCTGCTACAGACCGGCCTCGCCGGGTCTAAGTCATCCTGGGGCTTAACCAAGCTTTGCAAGGATGCGTCAAGTTCGATCGTTTCGCGGACACGCCTCAGCCTCCCTATGTGGAAGTCGTGTTTTCCTCCCAGCGGAGCGCGAATGTCGAAGGATATGATGAAATGGCGGACGCAATGCTCAAGGCCGCCATGGCCCAGCCCGGCTGCCTGGGAGCCGAAACAGAGCGCGGCGCCGACCGCTTCGGCATTACGGTCGCTTATTTTGAAGATGAAGACGCAGTGAAGGCCTTGGAGGACGTCAGACATCTCGCCGCCCAGCGCCTCGGAAAAGATCGCTGGTACGCCCATTATCGGGTCAGGGTGGCGCGGGTCGAGCGAGCCTACGCCGGGCCTTAAGGAAGCGAAAATTCCTGTAGCCAGTCAAGCGCTCCGATGTGGTAAGAGATTGTGTAAATGCGGCGATTGCAAAACAATCGTCCGGTCGTGCTCCGGCGCTCCTCCTGACAGGACGCCAGTTTAGCGGATCGCGTCGTGCTCTACGTTTCAACTCGCGGCGAGGCTTCCAAACTCGCTTTTGACGATGTGCTTCTCGCCGGCCTCGCGCAGGACGGCGGGCTCTTTGCGCCCGAAGCCTATCCGCGCCTCGAACGCGATGAGATTGCTGCGCTTTCCGGGGCTCCTTACGCGGAGGTCGCCGCACGCGTCATCGCGCCATTCGTCGGCGACGCATTTTCCACAAAGACTCTGCGCGAGTTGACGCAGGATTCCTATCGCGGATTCCGTCACCGCGCCGTGGCGCCCCTCGTCCAGATCTCCGATAATCTCTTTGTCCTCGAGCTTTTTCACGGGCCGACGCTTGCGTTCAAAGACCTCGCGATGCAGCTGCTCGCCCGCATGATGAACAATACGTTGGAGAAACGCGGCCTTCGCGCAACGATTGTCGGCGCCACCTCCGGCGATACGGGAGCCGCGGCGATTGAAGCGTTTCGCGGACTCGACCGGGTCGACGTCTTCATTCTCTATCCGCATGAGCGCGTCTCGGACGTCCAGAGGCGGCAAATGACGACCGTGGCTGACGACAATGTCCATGTCGTCGCTTTGCGCGGAACCTTCGACGACGCCCAGCTCATTTTGAAACGGCTTTTCCGCGACGCCGACTTCCGCGAAGGCGTTTCGCTGGCTGGCGTCAATTCCATCAATTGGGCGCGCGTTGTCGCGCAAACGGTCTATTATTTCACAAGCGCCGTCGCCCTCGGAGCTCCGTTTCGCGAAGTCTCCTTTGCGGTGCCGACAGGAAATTTCGGCGATGTGCTTGCGGGTTATGTCGCCAAGCGCATGGGACTGCCCATACGCCGTCTTGTCGCCGCGACAAATGCAAATGACATTTTGGCGCGCGCGTTAAGCGGCGGCAGATATGAGCTGCGCGCCGTGACCCAGACGCAGTCGCCATCCATGGACATTCAGGTTTCCTCTAATTTCGAACGTCTGTTGTTCGACGCTTACGGCCGCGACGCCTCCGCGATCCGGTCCGCGTTCTCCTCGCTCGAGCAATCCGGCGCTTTCGCCATTGCGCCGCAACCGTTAGAAAAGATACGATCCGAGTTTGAGGCGCATAGAACGAGCGAAGAGGAGACGAGCGGCGAAATCGCGCGCAGCTATCGAGAGTCGGGTTACGTCCTCGATCCCCATTCCGCGACCGGCGTTCACGCGGCGCGACTCCGGCTCGCGCATGACCCGGCCACGCCTGTGGTGGCTCTTGCGACGGCGCATCCCGCCAAGTTCCCGCAGGCAATCGAAGGGGCCATTGGCCAGAAGCCTGCTCTGCCGCAGCATCTCGCGAGCCTGTTGTCTGCAAAGGAGCAATTCACGATATTGGACAACAGCCAGGAAGAGGTCGCGGCTTTCATACGCGACCGAGCGCGCGCGGCGCGCATATCTCACTGAGGAACGTTATGGCGTTATTTCGCGTCGGAGGGTTCACTCATCCTGATCTTCCTATCCGAGGAGAGGGGCTGTATCTGCGATTGTCACAGATGAGCGACTTTCAGGAGTGGGTCGATCTGCGCGAGCGCAGCCGATCCTTCCTTACCCCATGGGAGCCCTTGTGGCCGCTCGACGACTTCACCCGTTCGAGTTTCCGCTACCGCGTGCGTCGCCACGCGGAGGAAATGCATCGCGACGAAGCGTTTTCCTTTTTTATCTTCCGCGAAGAGGATGACGCATTACTCGGCGGACTGACTCTTGGTCACGTGCGCCGCGGCGTTTCGCAATCGGCGACGCTCGGCTATTGGATGGGCGAGCCCTACGCCGGTAAAGGCTATATGTCCCGCGCCGTGCGCGCCGTGATCACTTATGCCTTCGAGAACCAAAGGCTGCATCGCATCGAAGCCGCCTGCCTGCCGAACAATACGGCTTCACGATGCCTGCTCGAGCGGCTCGGCTTCCGGCACGAAGGCCATGCGCGATCCTATCTGAACATCAACGGGCAATGGCGCGACCATCTGCTGTTCGCCTTGCTCGACGTCGATCCGCGTCCATTGCGCGCGCCCTCGGCGGGGTAGCGCGTTTCAGGCCGAGATAGGCTCCAGCTTTCGCGCCAGCCGCGTCCATAGCACATTATCGGCATGGAATACGTAATCGAGCTTCGCGCTCGTTACATGTTTCGCGCCATGGCCGATCAACCAATCGGCGAATTGCGGCACGGCGGCGGCAGGGCAGGAGAAGGTGATCAACTCCTCTTCTCCTCCGTCGCGCGGCGTCGCGCCGAACTTGCTCTCGGCCTTGCGGATGATCTTGTCGGTCAGATGCGGGAGACGCGCGCGAACCTCGCGAGTCGTTCGGGCCTCCTCTTCTGCCGCGATGCGCGAGAGAATAATCCGCGCCGCTTCTCGCGCGGCTTCGCTCCAGCGCGCGCTCAGCGACGCAACGAGATTCGCCTGCGAGCGCAGGATGACTCCGTCGTCGAGCACCTTCAGCGCATTGGCTTTCAGCGTCGCGCCAGTCGTGGTGATGTCGACGATGAGATCGGCCGAACCGGCGGCGGGCGCGCCTTCAGTCGCGCCTGAACTCTCGACGATGCGATAATCGCCGACGCCATGTTCGGCAAAGAAACGGCGTGTCATATGAACATATTTTGTGGCGACGCGCAGTGCCCGTCCGTGCCGAGCGCGAAACCCATGCGCGACGTCGGCGAGATCGGCCATGCCGCGAACGTCGATCCACGCTTGGGGCGCCGCAACGACCACATTGGCGGCGCCGAAGCCGAGCGGCGCCAAAAGCTCCACGCGCTTGCCCGCGTCTGCGATCGTCTCGCGGATGAGATCCTCTCCCGTCACGCCGAGATGCACGTCTCCACTCGCGAGGCGCTCGGTTATCTCCGAAGCTGACAGAAAGGCGATGTCCGCATTCTCAACGCCATTCAGCGTTCCACGATAATCGCGCGCGCCGCGGCTCTGCGTCAGCTCAAGTCCCGCGCGCGCAAAAAAGGCGGCCGCGTTTTCCTGCAGACGCCCCTTGGAGGGCGCTGCGACGATGAGTCTTTCGGCGGAGGTCATGTAGCGGCTCCCGGAAGCAATTCATCGCGTGAGTGCAACCGGTCGATGCGGATCGCGGCGCCGACGGCCGGAATGTCGCACCAGGCTCCGAGCGTGCGTAGCAAGCGATCATACCGGCCTCCGCCGATCGTCGGCGGTCCGAGCTGCGAAACGGCGTTGCGCGCCTCAAACACGAAGCCCGAGTAATAATCGAGCCGGCGTGCGAAGCTCGCAGAGAATACCGCGCTGTCGAGATCGATGCCAAGCGCGGCCATGAAGCCCGAGCGCGCGTCGAAAGAATCCAGCGCGGCGGTAAGATTGAGTTTCGCGTCGTCCGCGAGGCGCCGCAAAGTTGCGGACGCCTCATCCGGATGTCCTTCGACCGCCAGGAAGGCTTCGACCAGTTCGCGCTTCTCTGACGCGACGACCTGCTCGGCGTCGAGCGACGCTTGCTCGAGAAAACGTTCCGCGATTTCGTCCGCGCTGCGTCCCCCGACTTTCGAAATGCCGGCGAGGGCAAGAAGGTCGTCCACCAAGGCGCGGGCGTCTTCGGGCTCGATTTTTTTCAGGGCCGCCAGCACTCCGGCCTGCTCCGATCCGAGCCGTCTGCCGGAAGAAGTGAAAATGCGCTCGATGGGGTCTCCACGCGAATAGCCCGTTTCGAGGCGCCGCCGCCAGACTGCGGGGAGATCGAGTTTGTCCAGAAAGCTCGAAACGAGCCCGGCGTCTCCAAGGCGCAATTCTAGCGCGCCAGAACCCGCCGCGCCGGCCGCTTCGACCGCGCTCGCCAGGATTTCGGCGTCCGCGGCCTCGCGATCGTCCCGGCCGAAGCTTTCAAGCCCAGCCTGAAGGAATTCGCCGGCTTGTTCATGTTCGTCCGGAAAGCGGAAAACCGGCCCGCCATAGGCGAAAGCCGCCGGCTGGCCGGCCCGGTCGGACGAAAGATAATCGAGACAAATGGGGATAGTGAATTCCGGCCGCAGGCAGAAATCCGCGCCCATCGCGTCGCTGGTGAGATAGAGACGTCCGCGAAAATCCTCTCCCAGTCGCTCTAGAAAGGCGTTTGCGGGTTGGAGGGTGGCCGGTTCGCTGCGCGCAAAGCCCTGGCGCAGGAATTGCGCAAGCACGGCGTCGAGCCGGTCTTTGTCGGAAATGCCGAGGCTCTTGGCGTCGTTCACGCGGGCGGGTCCTTTTTCGCGCCTTTCTTTACCAAGCGCGACGGGGCCGCGCACCCGCTTTCACTGGAGAGGGTGAACGAAAATCCGGCTTTCCTCAGCCGCCGGTCACTGTCAATTCGAGGTCCAGATTGCCCCGGGTCGCGTGGGAATAGGGGCAGATTTCCTCATGAGCTTCCTGCGCCAGCGCTGCGAGCTCCGCCTGCGGCAGGCTCTTGTCCTCGACGTGGATTTTCACCGCGAGCCCAAAGCCGCCCCCGTTACGCGGCCCAATGGAGACCGCAACGGTGACCGCCGCCTTGCTCGCGTCTTTTTTGAGCTTCGTCGCGACGAAATCGAGGGCGCCGCCGAAACAGGCCGCGTATCCCGCCGCAAAGAGATGTTCCGGGGTCGTCGTTCCCGGCTTCCCCGGCCCGCCCATTTCCTTGGGGACGGACAAATCGACGGAAACCGAACCGTCGCGCGTCTCCGAATGGCCATTGCGTCCACCGACGGCGGTCGCGGTCGCCGTGACCAAAGCTTTGATTGTGTTTGCGCTCATGATTGGAACCCTTTGTTTTTCAGCCCGGCGATCCGTGAGCTTCGCAATTGGGGCTCGACCCTTGGAAGAACAAGTCTGAGCGGCCGACGCCCTTGCGCCGACCTTTCTCTTTTGCCACATAGAACCTGGGAGGTTGGCGGTGGACGCTCCACTCGCCAACCGGGTCAGGTCCGGAAGGAAGCAGCCCTAACGAGATCGGGCGGGTCTTCGTCCAGCCTCCCACCTTTTCCCGGGGCGTCAACCAGAGGGCGCCGACTTTCCCTTGTAGGAGCGCGAGATGAGCGAAGCGCATTATCGCGGCTCCTGCCAATGTAAGGCCGTCGCCTTCGAAGCCACTCTCGACCTCGATCATACGGCGACCTGCAATTGCTCCCGTTGCCAGCGCCTCGGTTCGGTATTGTGCTTCACACCGGCGGCGAAATTTACCCTGCGGCAAGGGTCGGAGGCTTTGACCGAATATCTCTTCAACAAAAAGAAGGTCAGGCATCAGTTTTGTAAGACGTGCGGGATCGAGGCGTTCGCTTACGGGGAAAAGCCCGATGGAGCCCCGATGGTCGCGGTCAACGTCAATTGCCTCGACGGCGTTGAGCCACGCGCTCTGAAATCTACGCATTATGACGGGCGAAAGATTTGAAACTCCTGGGTCGCGCTTTGCGAATAACGACATCGCGGTGTTGGGCGGGGAACTGCTATGAGCGACGCGCTCTTTCCTGAAGACCAGAGCCAGGCGCCGCCCGCCGCCTATCGCGTTTTGGCGCGAAAATACCGTCCGTCGGCTTTCGAGGACCTCATCGGCCAGGAGCCGATGGTCCGCACGCTTGAGAACGCTTTCGATCTCGACCGCATTCATCAGGCCTATCTGCTGACGGGCGTGCGTGGCGTCGGCAAGACGACGACCGCACGTATTCTTGCCCGCGCCTTCAATTACGAACTCCCCGCGAAAGACGGGCGACCGGCGGTGAACAAGCCGACGATTCACATGGAGGAACTCGGCGTCCATTGTCAGGCGATCATCGATTCGCGCCACGTCGACGTTCTGGAGATGGACGCCGCCTCGCATACCGGCATCGACGACGTGCGCGAGATCATCGACAATGCGCGATATCGCCCGGTGATGGCGCGCACCAAAGTCTATATCATCGACGAAGTGCACATGCTCTCCAAGCAGGCCTTCAACGGCCTGCTGAAAACGCTCGAAGAGCCGCCGGAACATGTGAAATTCATTTTCGCCACGACGGAAATCGACAAGGTCCCCGTCACGGTGCGGTCGCGTTGTCAGCGTTTCGACTTGCGACGCATCGACGCCGGCCTACTTGCGGAGCATCTGCGCAAGATCTGCGATCTGGAGAAGGTTTCCATCGAAGCGGAAGCCTTGACGATGATCGCACGCGCGGCGGAAGGCTCGGCGCGCGACGCCCTCTCGCTGCTCGATCAGGCCATCGCTCATGGGGCGGCGCACGGCGGCGGAGCCATTGCGGCGGAAGATCTGCGGCTGATGCTCGGCGTCGCGGACAAGGCGCGCGTGATCGAACTTTTCGAAGCGTCTATGTCTGGCGAGATCGCCAAGGCGCTTGCCATTCTCGAGGATCAATACAACGCCGGCGCAGATCCCGCCCAGGTTTTGCTCGAACTTGCGGAATTCATCCATCTGGCGACGCGCCTGAAGATTGCGCCCGATGCGGCGCAATCGCCCGCTTTGACGCCCGAGGAATTACGTCGCGGCCGGGCGGCGGCGGAGCGACTTTCGATTCCGGCGCTCACGCGCGCCTGGCAGATACTGATGAAGGGCGTCGACGAACTTAGGGTTTCTCAGCGTCCGCTGGCGAGCGCCAATATGGTGCTCGTGCGGCTCGCCTATGCATCCGAAGCGCCCACGCCGGGCGAGGCGCTGCGCCAATTGGGTTTCGGGACGAAAAGCGGCGTTGCGGCGGCCGTCGCTCCCCCGGCTGGCGCGGCGCCGCTGTCTTCGCCTGCGCCGGCGCGCGCATTTGTCGGCGCCGGCGCGCCGACATCTCGCGCCAGCTCCGCGCCGCGCGTCGCTGCGCAGCCGAGCGAAACAAGCACGGCGCCATCGCCGGCGAGGCGCGTCCTTCTCGCCAATTTCGCGGCCGTCGTCGCGCTTGCCGGCGAAAAACGGGACATGCAGCTCAAGGTCGCTCTCGAGAGCGAAGTGCGCCTCGTGCGCTTCGAGCAGGGGCGTATCGAATTCGAACTTGCGCCCGGCGGTTCTTCGCGTCTCGCACAATCGCTGATGCAGAAATTGCAGGAATGGACGGGCGAGCGCTGGATCGTCTCAATCGTTTCCAGCGGCGGTCAGCCGACGTTGAAAGATCAAAAAGAAGCACGCGAGCGCGAGCGGCGGTCGGGACTCGAAGCCAATCCGCTGGTCGCAAGCGTATTGGCGCGCTTCCCCGGCGCCGAAATCATCGCTGTGCGCGGCAAGATTTCCGATACAGAAGTTTCGTCGCCAGAGGTCGCTTACGATGACGTGCGAGAACCCGAAGAGGAATAGGAGAAGCTCAATGCTGGATTTCATGGGCATGATGAAGCAGGCGCAGGAAATGCAAGCCAAAATGGTCGAAGTTCAGGCCGAACTCGAACATACGCTCGTCGAGGGCGAGGCGGGCGGCGGACTTGTCAAAATGACCATGTCCGCCAAAGGGGCGCTGCAGAGCGTGTCGATCGACCCCAGCCTGATGAAGGCCGAGGAGCGAGACGTTCTGGAAGATCTGATCATCACCGCCCATGCGCAGGCCCGCGCCAGAGCCGAGGAGGCGATGGCGAAGAAGATGAAAGCCCTGACTGGCGGACTACAATTGCCGCCCGGTCTGAAGCTGCCGTTTTGACGGTCGCTCTCGTGCGCGCAGTGGAGCAATTTGCAGCAATGCTCCTCGCGCTGACTCAAGAGAATTTGTGAATGGCCGATCGTGTTGCGGGTCCTGAGATCGAGCGTCTCGTGCAATTGCTCGCCCGTCTGCCGGGGCTTGGGCCGCGCTCGGCTCGGCGCGCCGCTCTGCATCTCATCAGGAAGCGGGAAGAATTGCTCGGGCCGCTCGCAGGCGCCATGCGCGTCGCCCATGAACGCATCTTGGTCTGCTCGACATGCGGCAATATCGACACCAGCGATCCCTGTACGATCTGCCGCGACGCGCGGCGCGATCCGTCGATTATCGTTGTCGTCGAAACGGTCGCCGATCTTTGGGCGCTGGAGCGCGCTGGCTTGCTCAATGCGCGCTATCACGTGCTGGGAGGCGTTCTGTCGCCGCTCGACGGCGTCGGGCCGAATGAATTGAACATCGCGTCTCTCATCGAGCGCGTGAGGGAGCAGAATGTGCGCGAAGCGATCCTCGCCGTGAACGCGACAGTCGACGGGCAGACGACCGCGCATTACATCGCCGATCTTCTAGCGCCGCTTGGCGTCAAGACCACGCGGCTCGCGCATGGCGTGCCGGTGGGCGGCGAACTCGATTATCTCGACGAAGGCACGCTCGCCGCGGCGCTTGAGCGGCGGACGGCATTTTGACCATGCGTCGAATGCGCCGCGAGCGGTTGCGTCACTTCTTCTGCGCGGAGAGAATCTTGTCCCAGTCTTCGGCGCTGATCTCGCCGGAATATTTGTCGCCATTGACAAAGAAGGTCGGCGTCGCGCTGATCCCGAATTTCTCGGCGGCGCGGTCGCGAACTTTATTGACGTTCTCATAGAGCTGCTGATCTTTCAGGGTCGCCTTGAAGGCGTCTTCGCTCAGGCCCGTCTGCTTCAGAACATTGGAAAGTCCGTCGAGCGGTTTCTCGACGAAGGCCCAATTCTTTTGTTGCTGGAACAGGAGATCGACAACCGCGTCGCGCTTGTCGCCGGAAGCGCGCGCCAACATGAAGGCTGCGGTCGCGAGAGGATCGAGCGGGAACTCGCGGAGAATGAATTTCACCTTGCCCTGATCGATGTAATTCTTTTTCAGAGTCGGATAGACGTCCCGATGAAAGGCTGCGCAATGGCTGCAGGTCATCGAAGCATATTCCACAATCGTGATCGGCGCGTCGGCCTTCCCTTCGACGACGTCAGGAAGCGCGTTCGCCGCCATGAGTTCGTCGACCGAGACTTTCCCTGCGGGCGCTTTCTCCGCCCATGCCGGAAGACTTATAAGGGCGACGGCCGAAGCGACGAGAAAGCGGCGGGAGATGCGAGTGGTGATGAAGGCCATGGCTGATCCACGAATAGAGGCGCGCGTGACAATAATCTGCTCGACGAAAGTGGCAAATTAAAAATCGCACGAATGAGGGCGCGGCGTCGCCGCGCCCTTGGCGAACAGCTTTAGCGCGAATAATATTCGATCACGAGATTGGGCTCCATCTGCACCGGATATGGAACCTCGGTCGCATGGGGCACGCGCGTCAGTTTCGCCGTCATTTTCGAGTGATCGACATCGTAAAACTCGGGAACATCGCGCTCTGCGAGCGAAATCGCCTCCAGAACAGTCACTGCCTGTTTCGATGCGTCCTTCACTTCGACCACATCGCCAGGCTTGACCAGATAGGAAGGTATGTTCACCCGGCGTCCATTGACCTTGATGTGGCCGTGGTTGACGAATTGGCGCGCAGCGAAGACCGTCGGTACGAATTTGGCGCGATAGACCACGGCGTCGAGGCGGCGCTCCAGAAGGCCGATCAGATTGTCGCCCGAGTCGCCTTTCATGCGGATGGCCTCCGCATAATATTTGCGGAACTGCTTCTCCGAAATATTCCCGTAATAGCCCTTGAGCTTCTGCTTCGCCTTGAGCTGCGTCCCGAAGTCGGAAAGCTTGCCCTTGCGGCGCTGGCCGTGCTGGCCGGGGCCATATTCCCGGCGGTTCACGGGGCTCTTCGGGCGGCCCCAGATGTTCTGGCCGAGGCGGCGGTCGAGCTTATATTTGGCTTCTGCGCGTTTGGTCACTGATGTCGTCCTCTTCTGGCGAATTCGTCTTGGAATTCGCGCGCAGCGCAAGAGACGACAGGACAGCCGGCCCAGGAGGCCGCCGTCAGACCGCGTTCTCGAGCGCCGCAGGAAAATCCCCGGGCTTAAGAAACGCGCCCTCCTTTGCCGAAAAGATTTCGGCCGACAGGCTGCTCACTTGTGAAGGAACGGCCACGGGTGCGATCCGGCGCGGGCGAGCCCCCGACGGACCGTAGAGAGCTACAGGCGCAGCCCCGTTATGTCAAAGGAAAAGCGGTAGATACGCCCGTTTAGGCCGATCTTAGGGGAATTCGAACGGCAGCCCCTCATCGTAGGGGATAATGACGTTTTGCGGCATGCGCTGGGGCAGGGTTTCGCCCATATACCAGCTGCGCTGATTGGCCTGGATCGGATCCTGATTGAAATAGGTTTGCTCGACCATGTAGCGGTTCGTCGAGCCGACGGGCACCTTGGTTCCCGGATCGAGGAAGCTGCGGCGCTCCAGCACCAGCGGCGGACGCTCGTACGTATAGACCGCTTCCGGATAGGCGTGACGATGATGGCGGCGCGATTTGGCGAGAGCGTCGCCCGACGCCGCCATTGCGCAAAGACAGGCTAGGCTCGCCGACAACTTCAATCCGTAACGCATCACAATCCCCTTTGAATCATCGTTCGCGGCGACTCTAGCCTATCGCGCCGCAAAACGATACGCTGTTCGGACGGCGACGTTAACGGAAAAATTAGGCGCTAATGCCGCGATGTCGAGCGTTTGGCGTTTCTGGGCTTCGTATGCACGTCTGACGAAGCCGTTTTGGCGGTCTCGCCGGTCTTTGAGGCCACGCAAGCTTGCGACCGGTCGACGGCCGGGCCGCCGAAAAATTGATCGAGCGCTTTGTCGCTCGACCCGGGCGCATAATCCAGACGATCGAGAATGCAGCTCAGGGATCGCCGGTCGATCGGCGCGGCGGCGGAGCCGCATGCGAGTCCCGCTGTCTCAACCGAAAGCTTTTGATTGACGAGGCGGAATGCAAGGCAGGAACGCTCCTCCACCGAGGGCGTGGCGGCCGCCTCAAGCGGGCCTAAAGTCAGGCGAATATCCGCGGATTCGAAGGCTCCAAAGCGTGTGGACAAAGGGCTCGGCGGCGCCACGCGCAGCACGGCGATTCCCGCCTGGGCGGCAAGGCGGCTCATGTCGAGGAAAAAGTCGGAATTGAGCTTTTCTCCCTCGGCTTGCAGGAGCGCCAGCCGCAGGTAAACGCCGCGTCCCGCGAATTCGCCGATCGTCACAATGTCGTCGCGTCCTCCGCGTTCGCGGGGAGCCGTCGAAAGCTCCTTTTTCAGCTTCGCGAATTCGGGGAGCGTTAGATCGAGAGGCGCGGCTTTCGCGGCGGAGGCTGCGGAAAGAGAGCGCAGAGTGAACTTTTCTGCGGGGGGCGACGCTTCTCCCTGGAGCGCAGTCTGCGCGGCTTCGGGAGCGTTCGCCCGTTCCGCGCCGTTCGGACGCGCGAAGATCGACGCTATTACGAGAATCAGGATCGTCGAGGCCCCGATCATCGATGCGGCGATGCTTCCATTCCGGCGGGCGTGCAACGCGCGCGGCGCAGGATAATTGGCATAATTCTCGTCGAAAGCGCTCATGCTCATCACGCAACTCCAAAACTCGAGCGGTGCGCCGAATAGGCGAAAAATTTGAGCGCAGTTTCGTCCCCCAATCTTTACGCGGCGGTTACCATGACGCAGCCGATTGCGAACAGGGTAAACGGAGCGTTGACGCGAAAAAGCCGCGCGAGCTGAACTCGCGCGGCTTCAGTTTTTAGCTTGAATTTTCTTATTGGTTATTCTTCTTCGTCCGGCTTCGCGGCCTTGGCCTTGCCCTTCTTGGGCGTTTCCGACTCGCGGGCCTTCAGAGCGGCGCCGAGAATGTCGCCGAGCGAGGCGCCGGAATCCGCGGAGCCGTATTGCGCGATGGCTTCCTTCTCTTCAGCGACTTCCAGAGCCTTGATCGACACGGCGATTTTGCGCGCCTTGCGATCGAACAGCGTGACCCGTGCATCCACTTTTTCGCCGACGGCGAAACGCTCGGGGCGCTGATCGGCGCGATCGCGCGCAAGCTCGCTGCGCTTTATGAAGGTTGTGAGGTCGGTACCGGCGATCTTCACATCAAGGCCGGCGTCCTTCACCTCGATGATTTCGCAGGTGACCACGGCGCCCTTCTTGACGTCGCCCGCAGCGCCGCCCTCTTCGAGCGCAGCGGATGCGAATGGATCGGCCCCGAGCTGTTTGACGCCGAGCGAGATGCGCTCCTTCTCGACGTCGACGTCAAGCACCTGGGCGTTGATCACGTCGCCCTTCTTATATTCTTCGATCACCTGCTCGCCCGGGCGGTTCCAGTCGAGATCGGACAGATGGACCATGCCGTCCACATCCCCTTCGAGGCCAATGAACAGGCCGAACTCGGTCTTGTTCTTGACCTCGCCGGAAACGGTGGAGCCCACCGGATGCGCTTCGGCAAAAGCCTCCCACGGGTTTTGCAAGATCTGCTTGAGGCCGAGCGAAATGCGGCGCTTGTTGGGATCGACCTCGAGCACCTGAACGTCCACCTCCTGGCTCGTCGAGACGATCTTGCCGGGATGCACGTTCTTCTTTGTCCAGGACATTTCGGAGACATGGACCAGCCCCTCGATGCCCGGCTCCAGTTCGACGAAGGCGCCATAGTCGGTGATGTTGGTCACGCGGCCATGGAATTTGGCGCCGATTGGATATTTCGCCTCGATGCCCTGCCAGGGATCTTCGAGCAGCTGTTTCATGCCGAGCGAAATGCGATGCGTCTCGTGATTGATCTTGATGATCTTCACGCGCACCGTCTGTCCGATGGTGAGCACCTCGGTCGGGTGGTTGACGCGCCGCCAGGCGATGTCCGTGACATGCAGCAGGCCGTCGATTCCGCCGAGATCGACGAAGGCGCCGTAGTCCGTGATGTTCTTCACGACGCCGTCGATGACCTGACCTTCTTCCAGATTGGCGACGATCTCATGCCTTTGCTCGGCGCGGCTCTCCTCGAGCACCGTGCGCCGCGAGACGACGATGTTTCCGCGACGCCGATCCATCTTGAGAATGTGGAAGGGCTGCGGCACGTTCATTAGCGGCCCTACGTCGCGGATTGGACGAATGTCGACCTGCGAGCGCGGAAGAAAGGCCACGGCGCCGTCGAGATCGACGGTGAAGCCGCCCTTCACCTGATTGAAAATAACTCCGTCCACTTTTTCATTGTTTTCGAAGGCTTTTTCGAGCTTAACCCAGCTTTCCTCGCGGCGCGCCTTGTCGCGCGAGATGACGGCTTCGCCGAGCGCGTTTTCGATGCGCTCGAGATAGACCTCGACCTCTTCGCCCACTTTCGGGGCGGGGTCCCGGCCAAAGCCGGTGAATTCCTTGAGAGCGACGCGGCCCTCGGTCTTCAGTCCGATGTCGATGACCGCGACGTCTTTCTCGATCGCGACCACGCGACCCTTGATGACGGAGCCTTCGAAAGCCTCGGAGCCGCCATAGCTTTCATCGAGCAGAGCGGCGAAATCCTCGCGCGTGGGAGCGCGTTGAGCGGTGGCAGATGACATTTTCTCTCCTAGGGGGCCCGTCAGCGGGGCGGCGCCGGCCTGGGTTAGAATTGCGGGAGCTTTCGTCTTTCGGACGTTCATTGCGTCAGCGAGACTGGCGCGAGAGGAAACGAAAGTTCAAAACCGAACTTGCCGGCGCGGCCCGAAAAGCGAAAACCGTTTGAGGTCGAGCGAGCGCAAAACCCGGTCGACGCGGCGCTTCTCTATCAGGCATTCGGCGAGACGGCAAGCGAAGAGCTTTCCGTATCTTAGCTGCAGCGCAGCATCTGATGGACGCGCCGCCGGAGTCGATCATTCTCCGAAGAGACGCGTTCAAAAGAAAGGCCATCTTCGCTTTAACGTCGAGAAAGAATAAGTCCGCTGGGGGCGGCTGACGGAGCTTGGCGGGATGCTATTGTCCGCGGCGACTCGCCGGCTTTCTCAGGCTAGGGCGATAGAGACCATCCCATGCGACGGACGAGGAGCAAACTTGTTTCCGCGGGGCATCCTCCCAAAGGGACAATTTAGGCGACGCCGCGAAATAATTGAATCGATTTGGTCTGCCGGGATTCCTTAGGGCTACCGAGCTGATTTATCACGGTGGCATG
>Ga0209048_10000107_pt1 | contig 82290 bp, 71 predicted proteins | sample FrelakmetCRP12CR_FD_187146 | JGI IMG/M metagenome (GOLD analysis project Ga0209048, IMG submission 187146) | Freshwater lake sediment microbial communities from the University of Notre Dame, USA, for methane emissions studies - CRP12 CR (SPAdes)... | ecosystem: Environmental > Aquatic >...
CGTCGCTTCGCGCCGACCCCGACCAGCGGGGCTGGCGGCCTTGACGGTTCCGGTCGTCTCGCCCGGATTCGGCAATTACGTGATGCCCGGGGGATCCAACCCGCGGTCATCGAGACCAACACGCCAGAAAGGAGGACTCCCGTGCGTGACTTCGCGACGACGCCGAGCATCGACATTACCATCGGCCGGCAGGCCCGGCTGTATCACGCGTTCGTGACGACCGCGCCAGCGGCGCTCGACGGCCCGTCGACGGTCACGCTCTACGCATCGACACTGTCCGATCTCTCGGGGTTCGCCACAGCCGACATCGCCCACGACAACGGGAACGGGCGCGCCCGTGCTCGTCTCGTGCTCGTCGATGCCGGCGAACTGGCCTGGCAGCGAGCCCGCTGCCGCGGCCATCACCACATCCTCGCGCCCGTCGACCCGGTGCTGGTCAACCTCACCTCGCTCCAGCACTGGCTCTGGCAGCGCCTCCAGACGCCGGTCGATCCCGCGATCGACGGCGAGGAGGACCCGCGGACGACGTCGGAGTAACCCGGAGGTTCGACAACCGCCCGCCCGCGTGGCGGGCTTCTCGAGGAGGTCTGACATGGACGGAATCGTCGTGAAGATCGTCGCCAACGACAAGGGCAACCCGCCGGGAAAGCTGGCGGATGCCGAGCTGCACTTCACCACCGGGCCGCTCGACGGCCTGAAGCTGATCGGCTTCGGGATCTGGGAGCGGCGCAACAGCGCCGGCCGGAACGTCACCTTCCCGGCGCGCCAGTACAGCGTGAACGGCGAGCGTCGCAGCTTCGCGCTCCTGCGCCCCATCGTCGACGCGGCGGCGCAGGACCGCATCCGCGACCTGTTGCTGGAAGCCTACGCCGGCTTCGAGGAGCAGGCGCCGGAGGCGAGAGCGTCGTAGTCGTCAGTCGGTCGCGCATCCGGACGCCGCCCACCGGGGCGGCGTCCGGTGCCGATCGTGAATCGATGCGGCGTGCCGCGGGACGGTTCGACCAAGGAGGTGTGTTGTGAGGACTCGGACTTTCAACGAACGTCGCTCGTTTCGGCCGATGACGACCGCGCAGTCGCGCAGCACGGTAGTCCCACGAGGGCGCCAACCGGAGAGACGCCCGGCGGCGAGGTTCGCTCGCCGGCCGCGTGCCGGCGAGGAGGCGGAGCATCGGTCGACCGACGATTCCGCCGCGGTGGCGGGCTTGCCGATCCTGCTGAGTGCGGACGAAGCGGCGGACTTGCTTCGCACCTCTCGGCGGGCCATCTACGCCATGGTCGAACGAAATCAGCTGCCGGGCGTGACCCGGATCGGTCGGCGGATGCTCTTTCGAGGCGTCGACCTGCTGCGCTGGATCGATCGGAAGCGTGCGCCGTCTTCACCGGAGTAGCCCCCATGAGCGTGACGGTCAGGCCATACCGGCGCGGGGGCTGGGAGGTGGACATCCTCTGGCGCTCCCCGCAGGGACCTCGATACCGCGAGCGCAAGCGCGTGTCCATAGCGGCCAGGAGCACCGCGGAGCGGTGGGGCCAGCTACGAGAGCGGGAACTCATGCTCCGCGGCCCTGGGTCGCGCCGACCGGCGGCGCCGACTCTCCGCGACTTCTGGCCACGCTTCCTGGAGGGGCACGTCTACGCCAATCGACTGAAGCCCAGCACCATCGCCGACAGGGAGAGCATCGGGCGCGCCCACCTGCTGCCGAAGCTCGGGGCCCGGCGGCTGGATGCGATCACGACCGAGAGGGTTCAGCAGTTGAAGCACTCGCTCCAAGAGAACGCGCCCAAGACGGTCAACAACGTGCTGGTGGTCCTGAGCGTCGTGTTGAAGAAGGCCGTGGAGTGGGACGTCATCGACCACCTGCCCTGCCACATCCGGCTCTTGCCGACTCCCAGGGCGTCCGCCGCCTTCTACGACTTCGACGAATACGAAGCGCTGCTCGAGGCGGCAAAGAAGGTCGACCGCCGCGCCTACCTGGCAGTGCTGCTCGGTGGCGAGGCCGGGCTGCGGTGCGGCGAGATCATGGCGCTCGAGTGGGGGGACGTCAATCTACAGAAGGGACAGATCTGCGTGGAGCGGTCCGATTGGAACGGCTACGTGACGTCCACCAAGGGCGGCCGGTTGCGCTACGTCCCGATGACCGCCCGCCTGGCGGCCGCCCTCCGAGCCCACCGGCACCTGCAGGGCACGCGTGTCCTGTACCGGGCCGGCGGGCGTCCCCTGACGCAGAAGGTGGTCTACGACTATGTCCGGTGCGCAGCACGCCGGGCGCGGCTGCCGCGAGCCGGTGTACACATGCTTCGGCACACATTCTGTTCGCACCTGGCCATGCGGGGCGCGCCGGCGCGGGCGATCCAGGAACTGGCCGGTCACATGGATATCACCACGACGCAGCGGTACATGCACTTGAGCCCGGCGGCGATCGACAGCGCGATCAGGCTGCTTGAGATCAGACGGCAATGAGTGTCGCTCCCGCGAGCCGCACCCCAGGACGCGATGGCGTCCTTTGCGCGACGGACGCCGCGAACGGTGTTCGGAAACGTAGGCGCAGCGAGAAGGCGCAGCGAGAAGTAATTGCCCCAGCGATCCATCGTGAGGATAATGCCGTGGACGTTAGCGTTCGACGTTCTCCCGGTAAACCGTCACCGAAGAAGAACGACAGCCCGTTTGATGGTGGCGAAGTTCTTCAGATGAGCATTCTGCCACGCGACCGAGGAACATTCGTTGGCGAGTACCGATGATGATCCCACCTCAGAGCAGCCGTTGTTACCATTTCAACTTCCCGGACGAGTTCATCGACGCGGCTGTCTGGCCGTTGCTGGACAAGCTGCAAGACATGTTGGATCGCATCGACCAAGGGGCGTCCATCGTCATCAATCTCGAGAAGTGCCGGTGGTTCGAGTTGTTTCCCCTTGGCGTCTTGGTCACGATGCTGTTGGGCGCCCGCCAGACGCACCTCTCGCTTCACGTCGTACTCCCATCGGGCGATGTACTACCGTTCCTTCACCCCTATCTCAAGAAGTTGCGCGGCGAACTAGCATCTTCTCCTCCCAATGAGGAAGCGGAGCGGATTAGTCGCCGGATTCAGCGTCACGAAAAGGTGCTTCCTCATGCCCGACTCCTCGCGGGCTCATTCCTTATGAGTTGGGGGGTGCTGGATGCGCTGGATGCGGCTGTCGAGTCGTGTCGATGGTACCTAGCCAGAACGAAGGAGGTCTCGTTTGACGAGCTTAGACAACAGTACCTGTTCCACTACGGCGGACGCTCGACCGCCGAGTCGATCGGTGCGGACAGAATCTGGCCTTTCACGGTGGTAATGCGGTCGGAAGCGCGAGAAGCGATGCGTCGCCTGAACGGAGAGGAGCTTATTGCTGGAGCACTCCGGCGCTACGCCTCGGCTCGACTGATCGCAGATGGTGTCGCCGCGAATGTGCTCGTGTTTGAGCCTTTCGACAATGTCTTTCAGCACGCGTTTCCTGACCCGCGCCCATCGGATTTTGGGCTTCTTGGTATGAGGCTTCGGACCTTCGACACCGAACAACAAGGACCTGGTGGAGCACGCGCGCGCTGGGAATCCAGGATGCTACCCGACTGGTTGAGGCCGCGTGTCCTCGAATCGCCAACCAAAACCTGGCTAGAGATAGTCGTCGGTGATCCCGGTGTTGGGATTCCTGTCTCTTTGAGTGTCGAATTCAGAAACGACGTCGCGCCCCAGAGTTCGCTCAATCGAGCCGCTCCTCCTCATGGCAGCCATGAGGAGCGTCAGGAGATCCTCAGGTACGCCTTCTCCCCCAGTTCCACTCGTGTTGGCCGCACCTCTAGGCCCGGGCGCCGGGGACTGTTCTGGGTCGCCGAGACACTAGCCCGCGAAGGCGGGCTCGTTGAGATCCGGTCGGGAGGCGCGTGGCTCGCTCTCGCGGGAGAGGCCGCAACATCGCTGCCTCTTCTGAACTCCTCCGCTGCGACTCCGGCGAAGCCAACTGAAGAGAGCGTATCAGTTGTACGAGGGACCTATCTCAGAGTTCTGGTGCCGTTGGACACCACGAAAGCGGGCCACGGTCCCTCGCGTCTACCAACGTGGGGACCACCACGCGTCACTGTCGATCTCCTGACTCCCACAACCCCGGCGATCACGACAGTAGTTCCGCCCTCGGCGCTCTTCTCGTGGGGCGCGCTGGAGAGTTCGTGGAGTCAGTTCGTCGCCGCAACTGCGGTGACCGCAACATTGAAGCCAGACTCACTTATAGCGATTGACCTTCTTCGAGAGCCGGTGAGTCGAACTTCGTTGGAGTACCTGATCTCCCTAGTGTGTCGCGATCAGAACCTGCGCGGTCGAACCATCGTGTTCAATTGCGACCGGCAGGTTGTGTGTCGCCTGGACACGCTGACGGCCAGCCTGCAACTAAGGGAGGTCCATGTTGTCTTGCCATTCTTCGACATCGGATTGCGGAGCTACTGGTGCGGGGCCGATGGAGACGAAGAAGCCCAGTTGTTGCAGTCATTCAGCGGCAGTCCACTGCCTGACGCACTCAGGCCAGTTGGCGAGGCGTCTCCAGGGCTCTTCGCGAAGACGCCCGACGGGAAGTACTTTCTTCGCATTGGGGCACGGGACCTGGAGCCTCTGGTACGAGATGCCCTGGGGCAGAGGCTCTGGAGGAGCTTGGAGGAAAGAGGCGCGATTCACCACGGTCGCTATCGCCTACCATTGAGCGACCATTCGGTCTCTACCTACATCGAGCCACACCATCTTTTCGGCGATCCTCGCATAGCCGACGCCATCGGCGAACACCTCGCCCTTCTCTTCCGACGGCGATATTCTGCTCCGGGTCGTGCCTCTCCGTCGGAAGACTTCCGCGTCCTCACAGCAACTCGGATTGGGCGTGACATCGCAATGCGTATGCCGGCTGCCTATCCGGCAAGAGCGTTCGTCTACCACGACTATCACCTTCTGAAACCAGGAAAGCACCGCGTTCTCAAGCTGGTGGCGGGTTGTCGCGTCGTAGTTCTCGTTGATGTCGTCACGACCGGAGGACAGGTCGAGAAACTGATTGAAGCCTGCGCGCAGGCCCAGGCTGAAGTGGTAGGTGTCGTTTCTATGATCGACTTCAGCCCAGGAGGCGGCCAGTCACGCATATTCCGGACCGCCACTGGATCCTCCGTAGAGCACTTGACTTTCGTGCGTCAACCGCAGGACATCCTTTCCCCCAGCCCTGGTGACACGGCCGTGGACAGCCGGACCCTGTCACTTTCCCCGCTGTTCGACGTCCCGGAAGACGAACACAGACCCTCTCACACAGAACTGTCTTCGTGGCAGGGGATTAGGTTCCTCGAGGACTCCGGGATTGTCCACTTTGGTCACTTTGAGTTGTATGGCCATCACTACGACTGCTTCGTAAGCGTTGAACAACTCTTGACGCTCCCGTCACCGCACCGAGATGAGGTTCTGAGAGCGGTCACGTCGGCCTCAACACGGCGTCGACCCGGAGAGGTCCCTACTGCCATCGTGCTGTACCCAGACCTAAGTGCGGCCAATGTCCTCCACGCCGCGATGGAGCGACAACGAGTCATCTCGAACCTCGTGAGAGATGGAGCGCTTCGGTTTGTGGAGGCCAGACGCAGTGCTTCGGCGCGGGGCGTTCACTATTGGCTGACCGCTGACGAGGTTCGGGCACATCGCGAATGGGCATTGGCAAGGTATCCAGACGGCTTCGCTGTCGCGGTGTTGGATGACGGCTCGGTTTCTGGGCTGACGTTGCTAGCTCTCCTCCGCCTTGCCAGTCAGTTGGCACCCCAGCACATCCGTTCCGTGACTGTAGTTGAGCGCCTGCCGCACCTCTTGAGCGATCACCTTCGCGACATCGACAGTTTTGTGTGGGCTAAGAGTGTCTACCGGGCGTTTCTGCATCTCTCGATACCCGGTTACGATCCCGCGAACTGCCCGCTATGTCGCGAGCGCTCAGCGCTCTTGCGCGAGCGCCGAGCGGCTTGCAGAGACTGGTGCGTGAAGTTCATGGACGACCGGCTCGCTGATCTGGAGGTCACGACGGCTCTTTCTCCGAGCGATATGGCTTCTGATCGGTACGCTCGGGCGACCAGTGTTCCGTCATTCAAGTGGGAAGACCCGATTCTCGTGCCAGGGCCGCGCCAGACGGTGGGAACGCGGCTGCTGGCTGTACGGCATGCCATAGGCGAAGGTGTGCCGTTGGACCGAATTCTCACGGAGGTATCATCACAGGCTGACAACGAGTTGTTCGAATTCGTGACTCGAGAGATTGGCCGTCGAGTCGACATCCAAGTCGCGCAAGCTTGCGAATCCAAGATACGGGATGGTTTCATTAGCATCTTGGCGGGAAGAAACGCCGAACGACGCGCTTCGGCGCTGGCCGCGCTAGGTCTCATGCGTGCTGAGGTTCTTGCGCCGGCGCTGTCGGCGATAGTGAAGGCCTCGATCGAAGGCCCGCTAGATCGCGAGGTCTCAGGCTATTTGGTCGTTCTCATCCGTCGAGTGATCTCGTACCGCCACCTCCCTCTGGCCGATGCCGTGCAGCTGGAGGTTGAAGTGCGTGCGCTACTGGCTGACGCCTGCGCCCGCGTCGGTGCAGAGTCGCCACGACACGAACAGATCATGGACCTTCAAGTTGAATTGTCGGACCAGGTGGCACGGTCGGCGAGCCTACCTGAGGTAGTACGCGGCCTTGAGCGCATACTCTGCACTCAACGTCGGCCCGAGCATCACTTCTTAAGTGAGCTCGGGAGATACATTTCGGACGGGCGGTCGACCGTGGACCCTGGTGCAATCGCGGCTGTCGATCGGGCGGTCGCGGGCACTCACTATGCTGGATTACTGGTAATTCAACTGGACAAGACCCAGAGCCTGGCGGTCCCAGAGGAATTCCGCCGCGCGGTTGAAGCGCTACGGCGAGAATCCCAGGAACTCAGCGGTCTGGCGCGTGGCCACATGCATCGGACCCGTGTCGTGCGGAGCACACATCTCCGTGACGCGCTTGACGACATGCTGAGGGACTTTGCCCCATGCGCCTCTGTGGTCACACAGCACTGTTGTGACCTAGGGCGCATCCTCTCCACGGAGCTTGAGCGGTGGCGCGCTGGTTTCCATAACGACTACCCCCATGTTCGCACGTCGGTCACGATACCACCTGACACGCCAGCCTCCTTGGGAGTTGTCAGCAGTGCGGCGGTCGCGGCCCAGGTGGTCACCAATCTACTCATGAACTTGCGCCATTCCATCGCAAATGACGGGAGCTTGGCGGCGGTGCTGACTCTGGTGCCTGGTGGGTCATCAAAGGTCCCTACCGCGGTGCTCCGCGTTTCGTGCGAGACGATGGCGTCGCCCACTGATGGTCAGGCGAAGCAAATTGACGCAACGATGGAAGTGGTACAAGATGACGCGGCGACCTACGGTGTGGAGCGGAGAGTTGAGGATACGAGCCCGTGGATTGAGGAATGGACATTCTGGAGGCTCCGGTGAAGATTCTGTTTGTTGACAATCAGGACGCCGAGTTCGTTCGCCTGCTTGAGACCCCGTTCGGGGTGAGGCACCGGGGGGAGATCGAACACGTTAGAAATCCGGTTGGGATCTGTAGGAAGGTCGCTGATAACCCGGACCTGCGGTTGATTATTCTCGACATCTTATGGGAGGAAGCCGGAGACGGCGGGGCAATCGAAGTGGGCGCCGAAGTGATGGCCGATCTGGCCAAATGCGCGCCAGATGTTCCAGTTGTCGTCTACTCAGTTATTGACAATGAGGACGTATTGGAACGGTTGGTGCCGGAGATGATGAGGCTCGGAGCCCGTGACTGGATCAGCAAGGATGACAGTCGACTTCTGCGTTCGCATAGGCTCGAGCGGGCTTTTCAGGCCGGGCGTGGACCCGCGCCCAGCGCACGTGTTCTGGGAGATGATGAGCAGGCCAGGCATGATGTGCACGCCGCGATCTTGTTCGTTGACCTAAGCGGTTTTACTGCGCTGACGGAACAGACATCCGCCAAGGCCGCTGTAGAGGTCCTAGGGCAATTCTACGAACTGGTGGGAGCGGAGGCCCGTTCGAAGGGCGGCTACGTGGACAAGTACATCGGGGATGCCGCGATGGTTGTCTTTGGCATCACTGGTGTGGCTAGAGCTGATGACTTCTCCCATTGCCGTTCCTGCGTTGATGTAGCGCGAGGGATAGCAAGCAAGGCTGCCGAGTTTAGAATACGGATCGTCGAGCCTCTTCTCGCCCGACATGCGGCGAGACTCGCGGTGGAAGACCAGCGCCGCATTGGCAACGTTAGGGTTGGGATGGAGAGTGGCGTCGTCAGTGTCGTACGATTTGAGCGCGGCAGCGGCTCCGAAGTCACCGTGATCGGGACGCCCGTAAACATCGCGGCTCGAATACTCGGGCTTGTTGGAAATGGCGAAGTATGGACCGGACAGAATCTCTCGAACCAGTGCACGCAATTCCAACTTGCAGATGAGCGCGAGGTCGAGTATCGGAATCTACCTGGAAAGTTTCGAATGCGTCGGGTTGTCGTGTAGGAAAAAGGAAAGGCGCAGTTGACTGCGCCTTGTCTTGTTGTTGCGTCAGATGGGCGCGCATCCGCGTCAGCCCGGGTCCGACGACTTTGCTACTGTCCCCCAGAACAAGAACTGAAGAACGCTCAATTCTACTACAGCGATCAAAGCAGACGCAAGGGCCTTCGCGGAATCACCCGCAGAGCAGCGGTAGGCCGAAGTGCTGCGGCCTCTAGGTCCGGCCGCGTCCAATGCCACGGCGTGCTCCCACGTAATTACGGAGCAGCGACTCGACCGAATTTCCGCCGAGGTTTGAGTCTACCATGCCTTCCCCGTGCCGCCGCGCTCGGTCCCGAGGATCTAGCTCGCCAGTTGCTGCTTTCTCGTTGCTGGGCCGGTGGTCGGGACAGGGGTGCGCATAGCCGAAAACGGATGTGCGGCATGATTCGGCGACGAAGGAAGCTCGGCAGCGGGCCGGGCTCTCATGCGTCGCCTATGGAGACATCGTGTCTTCAGCCTACGGTCGAGCAACGCTTGGCGGGTTCCGGCGGAGTCGGCGTGAAAACCTTAACGTTTTTGCCTCCTGGACGCTGCGCGCAGCTCCCGGGGTTTGTCCCGCCACCTCCGCTTTGGACGTCACCCGTAACATCCGTCTCGGTAGAGGGTTGTGACGACGGTCGTGGCAGGGCAGTCGGCGGCGGGACCGGCTCCCGCCAGACCGTATCCACAATGTCTCCACAACCGGGGTCGATTTGAGAGGACCAGGGAGAACGCGGGCGCACTCCGAAGACGGCGGGTAGTCGCTTTTCCAGCAAGCACTTAGACCAGAAGTCGCACGCCATCAATGGGTTGCGAGAAACGTGCTCCTGAGATTTCGACTCGCGATCTAAATCGCAGCGATAAGTTGCGTTTTCGCAATAACTTAGATGAACGGCGTCGATCAAATCGCGCCGCTGCCACAATGTCTCCAGTCCTCTGAAGTTCTCTCCAGTCCTCCCTTCCGCCCACACGTGATCCCGGTTCGTGGAGACGGCCGGCCGGTCAATAGGCCCGAGAAGCAGCTCATCCTGAGAACTTACGAAATTGGCAGGCAGTAAGACCAAATATGGCAATACGTTAGCGCGGGTCGCCCAAGTCGGTTGCTCCGGCGAGTGCCCGTCGGGCAGAGATGCTGATCATCTAAGCAGTTGGTCCGGCACCACCGACCACCCTGAATCGCCCACTGCTGTATCTCAGCCTCTCAGCAGTACTTCGAGCAACGGCGCGAGGAATAGGACACCCCGCTCGGACGGGTCCGAACGGACGGCGACTGGGAGGGATGGCTCGCGTTCTTCGCTTGCTCCTCCGCCCCTCCCCCTCGCTCGGCCGCGCGGTAGCAGCAGCGCGCGCGACCTAGCGAAGATCCGCCCATGCCGGGCGGAGACGTCCGGGTGGCGATGCATTCGCCTCCATAGGTGGTGCAGCGTCCTTGCGGACGGCCAAAGCAAGCGACAAGCCGACGCCGGTTTAGAGCGTCAGAATCTGTGCAACCGCCCAACGCCGAGCGACACCGTCAATGGGGCTCTTGATTTCCTGCGTCTTGTGGCGTAGAACAGCAGCGTCCATTGGATTCATCCCCGATCGGTCGCGGGGCTGCGATGACACACCGCCCACCCCGATGATTGGCGAGGTGCGCGCACGCCTTCGCGACCGTGGGCGTTACAAGTCTTGCTGCGGGGAGGCGCGACATGCCGGTCGCAGCTTCGTTACCGAATGGCCTGGCTCTTTCGGGAGGCGGCTTTCGCGCCACCCTGTTTCATCTTGGCGCGCTCTGGCGCCTCAACGAACTGGGCTGGCTCCGGCGGCTCGACATAATCACGAGCGTCTCCGGTGGTTCGATCATCAACGGCGTGCTTGCCACCCGATGGTCCCGCCTTGCCTGGAGCCCATTACCTGGCGGAGGCGAAACGGCAGTCGATTTCGAGGACAGGATCGCCAAGCCGATCCGCGAGTTCTGTTCGAAGGCCATCGACGTGTCGTCGGTAATCATCGGAAGCCTGTCGCCGTTCTCCAGCATCGTCGAACAGGTCGCGCACGCCTACGACAAGCACCTCTACGAGGGCGCCACACTGCAGACGTTGCCCTTGCCGGTCTCCGGGCAGGCACCCCGTTTTCTCTTCTACGCATCCAGCCTGCAAACTGGCTCAAGCGTCCGTATGGATCGCCGCCGGTTCGCCGACTACAAGATCGGGGAAATCCCGTCGCCCGATCTCTCGCTTGCCCGCGTCGTGGGCGCGTCAAGCGCGTTTCCGCCCGTGCTATCGCCAGTGTATTTCGATTTCGATCCGGCACAGTGGCAGCCGCTTCCTGGCGCCTATCTGTACCCGAACGTCGAACTGCGCAGACACGTTGCCCTCACTGATGGCGGCGTCTACGATAACCTCGGCCTCGAGGCGATCTACGATCGCTGCGACACGGTCCTGGTGAGCGATGCGAGCGCGCCCTTCGACATCCTGAACGATGCGATCGACGACCCGTTGAGCCTGATGACCCGCGTCAACGCAGTCATGATGGAGCAGACGCGTGCGCTGCGCCGGCACGCGGTCGTCAACGAGTTCACGACCGGCCGCCGCCGGGGGGCGTTCTGGGGAATCGGTACCCGCGTCGGCGACTACGGCCTTCCGGGCACTGTGGCCAACGATAGCCCTCTCACCGCGTCCCTTGAGTTGATTCGCACGCGCCTCAATCAGTTCTCTGCCGAAGAGCAGGGGCACCTCATTAACTGGGGTTACGCACTCGCGGACGCGGCCATGCGCCGCTGGATGTTGCCGGGGCCTCCGTCGGTGCCCGGCGTACAGCCCGATCCGGAGTTTCCGCTATGACTCCAGTACGGCAAGCGCAACGGCCATGACACAACTCGTTCAGCAGCCTCGCGCGCGCGGCACGCACGCATTGGTGGTCGGCGTTGGCGAGTACCCCTGGCTCGATGGCGGCACGGAGCCGCGCTTCGTTCATTTCGAGGGAATGGGCCAACTGAGTTCGCCGCCCGAGTCCGCGCGGGCATTCGCCGAGTGGCTGCTTTCTCCCACGGGTTATCACAATCCCGCACGCCCGCTCGCAACCCTGGACCTCCTGGTTTCGGACGCGTCGACGGACCAGTTCGTGCCGCCGGGGGGCACACCGACGACGATCCAGCGTGCGCGATTTGCCGATGTCGAATCGGCGATCCGAGCATGGTTCCAGCGCGGCAACCACCCGGACGACCTCCTGTTGTTCTTCTATTGCGGGCATGGAGTCGCGCGCGGACTGAACATGACGCTGCTTCCGGAGGACTACGGCAGCCTGCAAGCGCCGCCGCAGATGTCGCTCAATCTAGCGATCGACTTCGACGGGTTCTACCTTGGCATGGATAGTTGCGCCGCGAGACAGCAGATCTTCTTCATCGACGCGTGCCGGGTGGCTTCCGGCCTGCTGATCCGTACGCAGAATTTCGGCGGCAATCCGGTGATTCCCGGAATGGCGCAAATCACCTCGCCGCCGCGAAATGCGCCGATCTACTACGGCGCAGTGCCCGGCATCACGGCGTTCGGACGGCTTGGCAAGCCCAGTTTCTTCACCGAAGCACTGCTAAAGGCGTTCAGGGGCGCAGGCGCAGACGACATCTCAGGCGTATGGGCGCTCCAGACCGACACGTTGGGCCGCGGCATCCATCATCAACTGCGCCGCGTGGTCGCGAATACTGCGGCCGCCGGACAGTTGTCGATGGCCAACAACATCGGGCAGCCCCTGGCGTTCCACGAGTTGATCGGGTTGCCAGAATGCCCCGTGGATGTGCTGTGCGATCCCGAGTCCGACACCGCGTGCGCGACGCTCACCGTGTCCGGCCACGGCGTGCAGGACAGCCGCTCGCCCGATGCGTCGCCTTGGGGACTCGACCTGGAGCTTGGTGATTACGAGTTCGAAGCGAGGGTCGGTACACCAACCGCCACGTCCGGGCGCAGCCTTTCACGCGTGGCACCTCCCTTCCGCTCAGTCAAGATTCGGGTGACGTAATGGCCTACGCGCGGCTTCGCATCGACAAGTATCTCGAAGGCGAGCATCTGGCCGGTGGGGCCATCGTCGACGTGCGACGACTCGACAAGAGTCGCGTGTCCGATGCACGAGTGACGCGCGCCACAGTGCCGATGGGGATGGAGAGCAGCGGCGCCGAAAGCAGAGTAACCCTGGAGCCCGGAACGTACGAATTTACGGCGATCCTGCCCTCCGGTGACGTGCTGAGCCGGGTCGCGGAGGTCGACGCTCGGGCGGAGGGCGTTCCCGTGGTCTTCGAGATGGGTCACTCGGCGCATGAGTGGATGAGCTGGCAACACGCATTGGGTAACGTCGTTGGGCGCGAGGCGCTGCAAGTGATGCGTGCCCAGGACGCAAACGTCCATTGGTCGCTTGTCGACGACGTCGTCGCGCAGTTGCTCGCCGCCAGACAGACGCCAGGCGGCCCGGACATGGTTGCCATGACTCTGGCAGCCTACCTTGCGCATGCCATCGGTTCTGGGCCTCTCCCGATCACCTTCGGGGTACCGATGTTCGCACTGGCGAGCCAGCACGAGGCGCCCTTCAAGGTGTACCGCATTCCGCCGTCGAACCGATTCGACTATGAGAACCCCGCGTTTGTGCGCAGCTATGCGCTCGTCAATGACGCCTCGAATCACCAGATGCTCTGCGTACTGCCTTACCCGTGGCGGAAGGTGAACGGGAACGAGGCATCGGTGGAACTCATGGCGGGCCCGGACCAGCCGCTCGACGCGGACAAGGGCACTCCGCAATCCGCTCTCAGGTGGTCTGTGTCGACCGTCGCCCGCGACGATCAGGTTGCGTCAATGCTTAGCTATTTCGCCGCCGGCGACGACAGCGCCGCGGCGTTCCTGGCCACGGCGGCGATGGACCTTCTCTTCGGCAAGGTGGTGAATCCGCTCGCGGCGAGCGCGGGCGCCTACATTCTCGTCGACGAATGGCTGCGCCAGAGCACGGAGCCACGAGCGGCCGGGTGGTTGGCGTGGATCGACAACCTGGCGAAGTGGTTCCCCTGGCTTCCCGATGGCGAGATCTTGCGCGGCTGGATCGCGCTCGTCGGCCGCGCCGGCAACCCGTCGGTCGAGACGGCCCGCGGGGCGTTCGTCGACGCGGAGCGCCGCGGCCTCCCGGTCTACACGGCGGGTGTCCGGCGCCTGGCGGATGGTCTCTCGCGCATCGCGAACCAGGACAGGGCCGAGGGCCGCGAGGACCGCGCCATCATCGATGCGCTTGAGCGTACCCGCAGGGTCGCGTGGAGCACCGATCCGCGCTTTCCCTTCACCTCGATCCGCCTTTGGTTCGACGCGACTTAGTCTTAGTGGAGGGGCAGGATGTTCACAATCGAGATGCTTCCCTCGGCGCACGGGGACGGACTGCTGATCGAATACGGTGCGGCCTCGAAGGTCCACCGAGTGCTGGTCGATGGCGGCACCGAGCCCGCGTACAAAGCTCTCAAGGCGCGCATCGAGAGCCTGGATCCTGCGGATCGCCACTTCGAGTTGATGGTCATCACGCACGTCGACGCCGATCACATCGGTGGAATCGTAAGGATGCTGGAAGCGAACGAGCTGGGTGCGACCTTCGAGGAGGTCTGGTTCAACGGCTTTCCGCATCTCACCGCAGCCGACACCCCGCCCGCGTCGGACGTCGAGTTCTTCGGCGCGGTGCAGGGGGAACGACTCTCGGCACGTCTGCTGGAACTCGCAATCCCCTGGAACACCCGGTTCGGCCGCGGGGCCGTACGCGTGCGAGACGACGGTGCCTTGCCCTCCGTTACGCTCGGCGGCGGACTCACGCTGACAGTGCTAGGGCCGACCAGTGACGAACTGCTCAAGCTGAAGCCCGTATGGGACCGCGAATGCGCTAGGGCGGGGCTGGATCCGCTCGGGCAACTGCCGCCGGAAGTCGAAGAGGAAGGCGTCGAACCGATGGGCATCCCGAACGTGGACGCGCTCGCAGTGACCCCATTCGAAGAGGACGACGCGCCGGCTAACGGCAGCAGCATCTCGGTACTCGCCGAATTCGATGCCAAGCGCGTCCTGCTTGCGGCCGATGCGCATCCGACGACGCTGAAAGCGGCGGTCGACCGCTTGGTGGGCGTGGGTGAGCGCCTAGCACTCGCAGCCTTCAAGCTGCCGCATCATGGGAGCAAGTACAACGTCAGCGTCGACCTGCTGGATCGCGTCCGGTGCAACAAGTATCTGGTGTCGACCAACGGCGCGCAGTTCCGGCATCCGGACCGCGAGGCCATCGCACGCGTCATCAGGCACGGCGGAACGTCGCCGACGCTGTACTTCAACTACGACACGACCTTTAACGTGGTTTGGGGGACGCCGACGTTGAAGGAGGACTTCGAATACGACGCCGTGTACGCGAACGAGAACGGCGGGCTGACGGTGGCGCTTTGAGCACCGGTCCAGCCGCTGATTGATGCGGCGTTGCGCCGACCATGCGCCGCGCAACAGTTGGCAGTACATGCGCACAAGGACGCGATAGCAGCCAGGCAACGCAGAGGATGCAGGCTGGCAGTCCGCACCTTGGTCCGACGCCGACAAGCGCTCCGAGATCCCGCATCGGGACCTGACCATTAATTCGGCGAACGACCGGGTCATTCCGATGAACGTGTTCTCCCACTGCGATGGCTCGTTCGCCTCGGCGAAAAAGGGGGCTCCGACGTCGGGAACACCAAGCGGGGCAAGGGTTCGAAGTGGATGGTGGTGGTCGACGGCCAGGGTATTCCTTTGGGAATACATGTCACCTCGGCCAGTCCGTCGGAAGTGACGCTGGTCGACGCCACGCTCGAGACCATCCGCGTGCCACGCGCCGGCCCCGGCCGGCCGCGTCAGAAGCCCCCACAACTGATTGGCGACCGCGGGCACGACAGCGATCCGATGCGCGAGCGCCTGGGCCGTCGCGGCATCACCGTCATTGTTCTTTATCGGGAGAACCGGCTCGTTCGCCGGTTCGAGGACGGTCGCCACCTGCGCCGGTAGGGGGATCGCATCCACCAGGTCGAGCTGCTGCCCCTCAAGCGCGTCGCCGATGGCCTCTTGCTCGGTCATCGGCGCGGCGGCAGCACTGGTGGCCCGCCGCAGTCCGGGAGCCCTCTGGCCGATCGGCGGCGGGAGCTGTCCCATCCGTCGTCGGCGCAACCTGACTGACGGCTGTAGCTCAGCGCCGCGGGTCTCGACGGTGATTCCGGATGGCCTAGTCTCTGTTGGCATGCCGAATCCTCCATGGAGCGACAGCCGAAGTCGGGGGCAGGGCTCGGGTTCGAGCCGGGACGAGATAAGGATACGGGGAGCGGTTGGACGGGCCGGCAGAGGCGAAAACGCGCGCCAAGCGACCTCTTCTTGTCGCCGCGCAGATGTGGTGGAGAAGAGCGACCCGACGATCGGCCCGTGCTGGACACGCGTCAAACGGAACAAGCCAGCATCGGTAACAGTGTCAACGACACACCCCGTGGCGAATGCCGTCCGCCACCGGCTCATCTCGCGACCGACACACGGTCGGCGCCGTTCATCGTGACTCGATCAGGTTCTGCAGGCCACGAAGAAGGGCCTTGCCTCGCCCGGTCTTCTCTATCCTCGAACCACGGCGCTTCCTCGCCGCGGCTCGACGCGGGCCGCGAACGCCGCCGCGAACGCCAGTGGCCGGCGGGAACTTGATCTGGCCGACGTACCTGGCACGATAATCCGCCAGTCGTCCCGCTATCGCCTTGCGCTGGTCTTCAAGCGCCGCCTCGTAAATCGAGGCCTTCCCGGCAGCGTAGTTGAGACTTGTCGAACTCGACGAGAATTTGAAGAAGAGGACCTGTGTCAGCGTCGACGTTGCCTCCAGATGGAACGCCGCCAGCGCGATCTGCAACAATCCGTTTGTGTCGACCTGCGCCGTTGCAACCTGAAAACGCGCCGACGTTTCGGTCTTGCTCTCGCGATCGAACAGAGTGATCCACTTGCTGTTCTCGTTCATGGACTGCAATGCGTCTAAAGCAGCCTTCACCACCACGAGCGCTGTGGCCGCTGGACCCAGTAACGCGGACACAACTCCGATGATCGCTTGATGTGCCTCGCCGTCCTTGCGCTTGAACTGATAGTTCTCAAAGTGCGTGTCGCTCTGGGCCCAACCCAGCGCAGTGAGCGTCCTGAAGTAGGCGTCGTACCATTGACCGACTTGCGTCGGATCGCCAACCTCGCCGCTAGCTGCGAGCTGCGCGAAGAGCGTACAGTTGATGATGTCCTCTCGCGTTTGAACCGGCACTTCGGCAGCGGCGACGATTAGGCCGGAGCCGACGACCAGGGATTGCGCCTCGGCCTGCTTGAGCTCGAGCGGCGACGCGGCGGTAAGGGCACGCGTGCGACGCGGAGCCCGGGGGAACTTGACGTCCTTGATGAACTGACGCGAGAGACTCTTAGTGATGAGGGGCATGTTGGATCCTCCCGAGAACACTGGCCCAGTTCCGAACGTGTGCGGGGCATACGGGGACGTATCGTCGTGATCCTGTCGTCCTCGGTCGTCGACGGGGGCTTCGCCCTGGTGACTCTGCTAATGAAGGAGGGTCCCGAGAGCATCGTCGAAAGAAACGAATTCGGCCAGCCCAGGTGTGCGGCGGATCAGACAGCGGACCTCGGGGACACGCGAAGACTCCAGCGCTGGCACTCGCGGCTTCGTCCTCAGGCCACCGAAGGTAACGAGGACCGCGTCGGCGCCTCGAAGCGATTGAGTGTCCCTGAGCAGCGATCCCGTCTTGACCGCGAATGGCGCACATCGCTCTGCGCGAATCACGTTCACGGTCGTGTCGCCTCGGCTCTGGCGTTCGGAGCCTTGCGGACGGAAATCCTGGACGGCATAGAGACTATCTCCAGCGACGTGGACCGTGACGGAAAAAGCTCCATCGCCAAGTCACCGCCAGACAGTTGGCGCTACGCCGTTACGCGCTCGAAGCTGAGTGCCTACGACTTCGGACACCAATGAACCGTCCAGAGAGTCGCCGCGCGTGACCTCCGGCGACGCGTGCGGGCTGGGCTTTCGGTAATCGCGGCATCGGTGCCCGATCTCGTACGACGTCAGCGCTTGGACCGTGGCGAGGCGACACGCTTCGGGTAAATCGATGCGGCGAACGTGAAATCCAACGGGTTGATGTCCGTGCCGCCCGGAATCGCCTTGCCGTCGCGTGTGATGGAGCCGGGGATCTGATAGCACATGATTGATACTGGGTCGGCTTCCGTGGTTCCCATGAGCGATCTATCCGCCAGCGGGGTGAGCACCTGCGTGTCCACCTCTTCGGGTGTCCACCCCTGTGTTCGATCGAAGTAGGCAATTGCCTTCTTCCGGTCGATCTTCTTTACGAGTGTCCCGCGCATGTGCTCGTGCTCGAAACCGAGCGTATGGCCAGCCTCGTGCCGCACCACGCGCCGAAACTCCGCGTCGGATACGTGCAACGTGAAACCCTCGAGGTTCAGCGTGGGCTCATTCTCGGGAATCTCGAGGATCTCGGTGCCGATCCACGACCAGTAGCCCGCCATATCGGGAGGCGAGTCGAGCCGTGCGATGCGGACTTTCCCGGTTCCACGCGTTTCCGAGAACAGCACGTTCGCGGTCTTTCCCCAGGCGTTCATGTGCTGCAGGATCCGCGCGCGCAGGTCCGCAGGCGGGTTGTCGAGAAACTGCACCGAGAGGCGCACCCCGGAGGCGGGCCATCTCCGGCCGATCAGGACTGCCAGCCGGCGCGGCCCGCCTAGACGACCGGCCGGCGTCCGCTCAACGAAACGATGCTGCACGGCGTTCGCCGGATTGACTTCGGTGGCGCGTCTCGCGGCGCCGGCCAGGCGAGTGACCGGCAGAGTCTTCGGCGTGCACATGATCCTCGACATGGACTCTCCTTTCAGAGGCGTTCGGCGACGGCACGAGAGGGCTTGCGGACACGATTCCGCGAACGCTGCCCGTCTACGCCTGGAGCGCGGCTTTCGGGTCGCCGTAGAAACAGTAGGCCGCCCAGGTGTCCTCCGCCGTCTTCGTGTAGGCCTTCTTGCGAATTCCCTGCAGGATTTCGGCAAACGGTGTCCTCGGCGAACGGCGCGCGGTCTCGTAGAACTCCTTCGCGACCTTGTGGGCGATTTTGTCCGCCACCGACCACAACGGCGCGACGACCCCACCGGCTCCAATTTCCAGAAACGAATGCGCGAGCCCCCCGACACCCACGAGCGCCGGCGCGGGTCGTCCCACTTCACACGCATTCAAGAACACGAATGTGCGCGCGCGGGGAAACGTGTGCACAAACCCTTCGAGTGCCCTGACCTGGAGGCAATTCAGATTGTCCTTGGCATCATCCAGGTAGATGGTCTGCGGGGACTTGTCCTCCCCATGGCACACGAAGTGGAGCAGGGTCACGTTGCGGGCCCCTACCGCCTTGTCGAGCGTGGTGAGGTTCGCTGGCTCGACCCGCTCGCTCGGTGGGAAGGAAGCAGCGACCAACTGCGCCTCGGGTTCGGCATAACGCAACTGCTGGGCCTTGCTGTAACGAGGAGCCACGACCAAGGTCAGCGCGAAGGCCATCTTCTGCGGAGGGGAGACGTACTGGTGGTTCACCCAGCGGCCGAGTGCGCACTCCACGCCGAGCGGCGGGCGGTCGTCGCGTCCGCCGCCTTCCCGCCAACGCGTTGGTACCATCAACTCCCACGGGATGTACGGCTCTTCGGAGACGACCAATACGCTCCTCGGCAGCTTGCCGTTGTCAACCAGTTGCCAGAACAACTGCTGAAACTCCGGCGGCGTGGCTTCGAACATCTCGATGCCGGCGCCCTTCAGAGCAGCGATTCGCCCGGTGGTTCCCGTGCCGGTCTCTTCTGACTGCACGAAGACATCCATCGCGGCCTTTACGAGCTCGTCACTCCGCTTCGCGAGCGCCCACGGGCCGGCCCAGTGCTCGCCACTGCAGGCGTCCACGATCATGTGGTAGTGACGGCCATCCTTCTCTCCGGTATCGAGAACGCTGATCGTCAGATCGGCACCAGTGGCGTCGTCTTGGACGTAGCCGACAGGTTCAGGCGGCTCTCGCCGTGGCGTCACTTTCATTCCTGGAGCAAACGCCAGCTTTCGCGTGGCGGGGTGCGTCGGACTGAGACCTACAATGACGGGTTGGCGGACGACCTTACCGGCCGGTCGGCCGTTATAAGCGAATATCGCCGTGATCGTGGGTTGCGACCTCGGCAGGTTGCCGTCCCGCACCTTAACGACGAACGTCACGTGCTCGGTCTCCGGCCGGTCCCGCCGCAGTGTCAGTCGTTTGCGCGTATCTCCTTCAGGACGAAAGTGCTCAGACACGAGAAGTGTCACCTTCAGAGCGAACTCCTGAAGCCGCTCGGGAGCACGGACGGTGACTGTCTCACTCAATTCGCCGTCTCGCACTTGCCCCTCGTCCGCCCAAACGTCCACCTCGAATGTTGTGCCTGCGGCAAGCGGTTCCGGGACGCTCAAAGCCATGTGCGGGTTGCGGCGCGTCACTAGATCTCCCGCCTGACCGAGAGGTACCGCGGCCGTCACTGCTTCCGGTCGACCCTTCTGCCGGCGGGTCGCTCCTTTCGCCGGGACACGAGGCTTAGCGCCGGAGAACCGGCGCAGACCGCCGGGTAACGCACCGGCGTGTGTTCCACCGCTTCCGGATCTCCGCAACGCCGTCGTGCCAGACGAAACACCCGCAGAGCCGGCCGTTCTTGCGTCTCGTCTACCGACGGCTGGGGACTTCTTCTTCGCTTTCCTCGAAACCCCTTTCGCCTTGCGCTGAGATCGCAGCCACAGCTCGATCTTCCTCACGAGCTCCGCCGCGCGCTGAGACTCGGGCCCCGGAAAGCGCAGCAACGCCCGCGCTAGCTGCAGGGCCAGCATTCGGTCACCACGGCGGTACGCCCTTTCGATCTCGGCGTAGACCTGGCGAACGACGAGGCGAAGCATCCGCCGGTCCGTGGGTGAGAGCGCAGGTTCGCGAACCACGGGCCTCACGGCACGTAGTGCCTCCCGCCAATTCCCTTTTCTAAGTGCCTCTCGCACGCGCGACCTCGGATCGACGTGCGTCGTCACGTCCGTCGAACGCCCTGAATGTGCCGATGGAAGATGTCTGGGCATGATGTTTAATCCTGTTGGCCAGCGCCTCACCTACTTTCACCCTACGGTCCTCCATGTCGATCATGGCCATCAGGCATTCCGACACCGGTGGCGCACGCTTCCGTCGCGCCGCCGCAGAGGTCCCGCCTTCGATGGGCAGCCACCGTTCCGCTATTCAAGGTCGGGACTCGAGCCGGCTCGCTGTCGCTCGCGCCGTTCATCCGCTCGTCGCGGCCGGCGCTGTCCGCGGAGCCACCTGCCGCAGTCGTCCAACTCCTGGCACACAGAAGTTCGTCCCAGGGGACGATGGGTGACCCGAACGTTGGCATCACTTCCATGAAGACCGTGCGGCACAGGCGATGGAAGTCTTCGTAGCCGACCGCCAGATACTGCCGGACCAGTTCGACTAGCCCCGAATCGTACAGGCTCCCTAAGGCGAAGCGCGGATTCAAACTCGGAATCTCCGGCAGGACCGTGCCGTCCTCTCTCACGACCAAGGTCTTGATCTCCTTGGTGACGAAGCGGTGGCACCTGAGCCCGTCACAGACGTAGGCCGCACACGGGTGCGCCAGGAGGTAACTCCGCGACCGATAGTTGAGGCTGAACCGCAGACCCCTATCTCGGTAGCCGTGACCCAGATCGGACACGTGCATGAACAGGTCACACATCTGCTCATCGGAGAGCCGGGTGGCGCCCATGGCGGCCCCACGCCCTACCTCCTGGAGGGGCTGCACACTAACCCGTTCCACGCCCATGCGCAGCGCCCACTTCGCGAGCCACGGCAGGAAGCCGAGATTGTCTCGGCAGATGGTCACCACGACGGTCACGGGCACACCGGCAAGAACAAACGCCTGGATACCGTCGCTGGCCGCCTGGAATGCTCCCTTCACCCCGCGGAACCGGTCGTGATAGGACTCCGGACCGTCGACGCTGACCTGCGCCGCGACGCCGTGCGCCTTCAAGAGCGCCGCTTCCCCAGAACCGACGAGGGTCCCATTCGTACATACCGCCAGTTGAAACGCCTGTCTCGGAACGACTGCTGAGAGAATCGTTCCCAACTCGGGATGCAAGAAGGGCTCGCCGCCAGTCAGGTATACCGTTCGGATGCCGAGCTGATCGGTGTCCTGCAAGCAGCGGATCACCATACCTGCTGGAAGACACCGGGTGCGCTCCGGCGCCGAGTTCATGTAGCAGTGCTGGCAGCGCAGGTTGCACTTGTCGAGAAGGTGAACGAGCAGTACTCCGCCTTGCTGTGGCTTCGCCGTGATGTCGACGTCGGGGACGGTTCCCATAACTCCCCCCGCCAGAGTGTCGGTCGCGGCAAGCGCGGCCCTACCGCGACCGCCGTTCGTAGCTAACTCGTGACCACCAGCGTTGCGGCCCCGCGATTCGGGGCTACCGACCGAATCGCTGGACCACGTCCTTCACCGCGACCTCGCGTAACGCGTCTTCCCAAATCCCTCTCGGCCACGGCCAGGGCTTCGGCGGAGTTCCATACCGATCGTCGTCGTCGAATCCGACGACGATCGAGAAGGCGCCACCTGCCGCCTTCGCCACTTTGTCGACGAGTTCCGCTTTGATGTGGGCTGACGCCAGCGTCGACAGGGCATCAGCGAACTCGAGGAGCCGGCCCTGCTCCACGATCTTCTTGATCGACGCGGGCTCGATGGTGAGGGTGAGGTTGATCGGATGTCGTTTGATCTCTGGCATGCTCCCTCCTCTTTCTCGATTGGAGATGGCGCGGAGGGCCGCGCTCTCGCAGGCGACCTGCAGATCCACTGCCTGGCCGCCCGTGCAAACGGATGACCGTTGCACGAGGCCGCGCTCACGAGCGCTCGAGCCCTCCACGCACCGGCGTACCGAACTTCCCCTTGGTCTATGCGCCGTGGTTGCCGGCGGTGGGTGCGAACCGCAAGACGACAGGACCGACGCCAACGTCGCGGGCGAAGATGCAGACGGGAGTGGACTACAGTGTGCGCCGCCGGCAATCCTGATTCAAGGTGTTGCACACAAAAACAACATTCGGCGAATCTAGGAGTGGGAACGACCGTTCGCTGGCATCAGAGTTGCCGTGTGCCTGTCGCGGTTCCGCCTCAGGCTCTTCGCCGACATGACATCGAGTCGCGTCGCCTCGTTGATCGAACGGCAAGACGCTCGCCGCGGAAGTCCCTTAGATTAGGGGCCCTTGCTACTTGCGGCGCATCAACTACGGCGACGCTGGCCACAACCGGTGTTGCCCTCACGCCCGAAGCAGCAGGACCATTCGCCATGCGCTTGGCTGCAAGCAAGCGTAGCCATCCGTCCGCTCTCTCTCGAGGCGGCGGGATAGGAGGTGCGTGCCCGTATCTATTGGCACGAATCGTCGTTGCGCGCTCCGGGCGCCGAAAGCGCGTTTCGCTGCTCGTGGAGACGACGATCGAGGTTTGGGCCAGTGTTTACGGGGGTGAATCGTTTGGTGCGCGTTTGAAACTTGGAGACATCGTCGGGGCGACGCTCGGTCAGTCCGCCGCCGTCTCCACAATGTCTCCACAACGGAGGTCGATTCCAGAGGCCGTCAGAGGGCGCCAGTGGACGTCGAGACGGGCTGGAAGTCGCTGTTCTAGCAAGCACTTAGACCAGAAGTCGTACGCCATCAATGGGTTGCGAAAAAGGTGCTCCTTAGATTTCGACTCCCGCCGCCTCCACCATTCGACTCGGGCGCTTCGCGCCCTCGCTCATGGTGCCGCGAGGGCACGTGACATCCGAGGAGAAGGGTGTCCTGAGCGAGGCCCGAAGGGCCGAGTCGAAGGGCATTTCAGCGCAGACACTCGCAAGCCTTCGGCGAGCCGCAGGCTCGCTCAGACCACCCGCCCGCGCGACCTACATTCCACCACTCGGGGTCACGAACCGCCGCCAGTGTTACCATGACGCCCATGGAAGCCGCCTGTCCGCTGTGCGGACGAATCGGTAATGGCCGTTTCGTCTGTGAGAACACGGTTGCAGTCGCGTTCCATGACGGCTACCCGGTCAACCCCGGGCACATGCTGATCGTTCCCCGGCGTCGCGTTGCTGATTACTTCGCACTCACGGAGCAGGAACAGGCCGGTCTCTGGTCACTGCTGCCTGCCACGAAGCTCGTCCTCGATGAGAACTGGCACCCAGCCGCGTACAACGTCGCGATGAACGTCGGTCAGGCTGCGGGCCAGACCGTGGGACACGTTCACGTCCATGTGATCCCGCGGTGCGACGGCGATGTGGCCGACCCGCGCGGCGGCGTGCGATGGGTGCTGCCCGAGCGCGCCGATTATTGGAGTTCGCGGTGACCGCGGGCGACCAGGACGCCATTGCGCTCGCCGAGCGAGTGCTGGCCATTCTCGACGAGGGTGGCTTCTCAGCTACCTACAAGTTCGCGCTGTTCACCGCGATTCTCGATCTGTGCATCGAGAAGACCACCGTCCACGGCACACCGCCTGAAACACTGACCACGCGGCAGCTCGCCGACAAGGTGATCGATCTCTACTGGAGTCATGTGACCCCGTACGGCAGCCTCGGGACGCTCCGCCAGGGCGGAGGCCACGGCGAGCAGGCCACGATCGTGTGGCGGATCGAGAGGGCCCGAGCGCAGTGGGCGGATGGGCAGACCGACACATCGTTTCGGGCCCGCCTGGCGCATTCGTTACTGTTCAGGGAGCTGGTCGATTTCGTCGAGTGGAAGCTCATTGAGATGCCTATCCCACGGCTGCAGGTGCTGGGCCGTCAGGAGGACCGGTTCCTCTATGAGTACAACTGGCCCCGGGACATCCGCCGGTCGATCGTGACGAGCCACCAGCGCGGAACCGCCGCGGGCTTCGACAACCGGCTGTTGCTCCGACCGGGTGTCGCGGCGCAGCTTGTCCGACTGAACGGCCTCTTGCGCCCGCTCTTCTACCGAGAGTGGGCAGTGATGGTGGCGCGCCTGAACAGGCTGCCAGAAGCCCAACTCGAACGGTTCCTGTTCGGCTCGGAGCGAACATCGCTTGAAGCCGTTCGCAGCCCCCTACGAGATCTGCAGGATAACCGGTGCTTCTACTGTGAAGGCCGGGTCACTGGCCCTGTCGACGTCGACCATTTCATTCCGTGGTCACGGTATCCGGACGATGGGCTGGACAACCTGGTAGCGGCCCACCCGAAGTGCAACAACAGCAAGCGCGATTTCCTCGCCGCCGCGGATCACGTGGAGCGATGGACGGATCGAACCCGGGCCCGGGACGGCGAACTCACCGGCGTGGCGCGGGAGGCTGGGTGGCCTCGCGACACGAAGCGCAGCGAGTCTGTGGCGGCCGCGATCTATCTGCGACTACCCGAGGCTGCACGATTGTGGCGTCGTCCCGATGAGTTCGTGCTGATGGAACGCGAACGCATTGCGCGGGCGCTCGCTGGCTGGCCTCAGGAGCAGGGTGACAAATCAGCCGAGACGTGAACTCCCGATGGCGGGCGTGGCGTCGCACGGTTGGCGACACCCAGGCCCGGCCCGCCGTACGCCCTGAAAACCCACCTCACCTTGGTTAAATAAGCGTTAGACTGGTATCGCTTACTTGGCCGATCCACTAGTAAGCAGCGCTTACTTGTGAGGTCCTGATGCGTGCGACTGGCGAATACGTCGATGTCTCGACTGCCGGCGTGTCCGCGCGGGCCTTTATCCCGGCCAGTCTGCCGCCGGAACCCGCCGTATCGATTGATGCGGCCCTTCGGCTCCGGCTGGACCGCTCCCTGCTCGAGTTGGGCCGGTTGGACAGCATCTCGGCGCTCCTCCCGAATCCGGACCTGTTCCTGTACAGCTACGTCCGGAAGGAGGCCGTCGTGTCCTCCCAGATCGAGGGAACGCAGTCCTCACTCTCGGACCTCCTGCTGTTTGAAGTCTCTGCCGCCCCAGGGGTGCCGTTCGATGACGTGGTGGAGGTCTCGAACTACGTCGCGGCGCTCGAGCACGGACTTGCCCGGCTGAAGAACGGGTTTCCCCTGTCGAACCGACTGATCCGCGAGTTGCACGAACAGCTGATGCGACGGGGTCGTGGCGCGGAGCAGCGGCCCGGCGAATTCCGCACGAGCCAGAACTGGCTCGGCGGCGCCACACCGGCGCAGGCCGTGTTCGTGCCGCCGCCCGCCGATCGCGTACCCGACTGCATGGCCGCGCTCGAGCGCTTCCTGCACGACATCCCAACGTCGACGCCTGCCGTCATCAAGGCCGCGCTCGCGCACGTGCAATTCGAGTCGATTCACCCGTTCCTCGACGGGAACGGCCGACTGGGACGCCTCCTCGTGCCGCTGATCCTGCACGTCGACGGCGTGCTCGATCGCCCGCTGTTGTACCTGAGCCTCTACTTCAAGCAACGGCGCGAGGAGTACTACGCCCGGATCGGACGGGTCCGAACGGACGGCGACTGGGAAGGATGGCTCGCGTTCTTCGTAGACGGCGTCATCGAAGTGGCGGAGAACGCGGTCACCACTGCCCGCCGGTTGGCCGACATGGTGCAGCACGATCGCGAACGGGTGCGCGCCATCGGACGCGGCGCGCCCACGGCCCTTCAGGTGCACGAGGCGCTCCAACGAGAGCCCGTCACGACGATTCCTCGCCTGGTCACATCCACGAAACTGTCAGTGCCAGGCGCGACGGCTGCGCTGGAGCGTCTCGTCGCGCTCGACCTGGTGCGCGAGGTCACCGGGCGTCAGCGCGGGCGTGTCTACAGTTACACCCCCTACGTGAGTCTCCTCAGCGAAGGCACGGAGCCGCTCGCGAGGTAGCGGAGCCGACTGCATCAGCCTGTCGGGACGATTGCGCGCTCTGACGTTTCCGGCGGATTGGGTGCTTCGTAGCGCGCGGCCGCTCGCCACGTGTTCGCCTGGGCGGCGGGCGCAGTCTCCTCGTGGTAGACTCCCGCCCTCTGCTGACGCCGACGCCATTCCATGGAAGATCAGGACGACCTCCCATTCGGGCTCTATGAACGACTGCTGACGGTCGGCCTGAAGGCCAGGCTCCTGCGCCTCGATTCCGGGAGCGCCCGCGTCGTCACACGGGAGATCGATCCCGCCGAAGCTCATTCGACGCTGGCCCAACACATCGAGCAGGTCGTGGCCCACGCCCTTCAAGATCTCCCGCAAGAGGGCCGGGCGGCCAACCAGCTGGAGCTTGTGAATCGGCTCATTCGCTTGCTTGCCGGCAATCCAGCCGATCCTGATGTCCGAGACGCCCTCGTCGAAGCCCCGTCGGGACAACTCCAGGCCATTCTGCCCGTGACGGGGGTGACGCATGACGACCGCGAGGTCATCGCGCCTTTGACCGCGCTGTCGGCGTCGGATCTGCTCGTCAACGCTCGCGGCGAGCCCACCCTCGCCCACGCACTGTCGCACGAAGTCCCGTCTGCCGATTCGGTCGACCTCCTCTGTGCCTTTGTCCGGTGGCATGGGCTGCGGCTTCTCGAAGACCAGCTCGAGGCACACTGCAGATCGGGCCGGCGGCTGCGCGTGATTACCACCGTGTTCACCGGGTCAACCGAGCGGAAGGCGCTCGACTGGCTGGTGACGCGGGGCGCGCAGGTCAAGGTGTCGTACGACACGCAGTCCACGCGCCTGCACGCGAAGGCGTGGCTCTTCCGTCGCGCCACTGGTTTCTCCACCGCCTACATCGGTTCGTCGAACCTGTCGAAGTCCGCGCTCGTGGACGGCGTGGAGTGGAACGTACGGCTGTCGCAGGTAGGGTCGCCAGACATCCTCGAGAAGTTCGCCGCCACATTCGACACCTACTGGGAGAGCCCCGAATACGAATCGTACGAACCGGAGCGAGATGGCGCTCGATTCGACCGCGCCGTTTCAATAGGGCAAGGCGACTCGCTCGACGCGCCACTCCTCTTTCTGGATGTCGAACCCTGGCCGCACCAGCGAGAGATGCTGGAGAAACTGGCGGTGGAACGGGATCGGCATCATCGATGGAAGAACCTGGTCGTCGCGGCGACGGGCACCGGCAAGACCATCGTCGCCGCGCTCGACTACAAGCGCCTTTGCGACCGATACGGCGACCTGCGCCTGTTGTTTGTCGCGCATCGGCAGGAGATCCTGAAGCAGAGTCTCGGGGCCTTTCGTCAGGTTCTGCGATCAGGGACGTTTGGTGAACTCTATGTCGACGGCCACCGACCCGACGAGTGGCAGCACGTGTTTGCCTCCGTCCAGTCGCTCGCCCTGGTGGAGCTGGAGAAGGTCGACCCATCCAAGTTCGACGTCGTGGTTGTGGACGAATTCCACCATGCGGCGGCACCGACGTATCGCCGGCTGCTCGAGCATCTCTTCCGGGGGGAGGAGTCCCCTGTCGCGTATGAGCGACCACGAATCCTGCTTGGCCTGACAGCCACGCCGGAACGAACGGACGCCGAGGACATCCTGCACTACTTCGGCAACCACATCGCGGTGGAACTCCGGCTCTGGGATGCCCTGGAGCGTGGCCTGCTCTGTCCATTCCAGTACTTCGGCCTGCACGACAACACTGACCTGTCCTCGGTCACGTGGTCTCGCCAGGGGTACGACGTCTCCGAGCTCGAGCGGCTGTATACCGGAGACGACGCGCGGGTGAGGCTGGTACTCGAACAGATCTCGCAAAAGCACCGCAATCCGGCGACCATGAGGGCCTTGGGATTCTGCGTGAGCATCGCGCACGCGCAGTTCATGGCGCGACGCTTCACCGACGCCGGTCTTCCTTCGCTGTGTGTGTCTGCCGACACGGACAGCGATACCCGAAAGAGCGCACTGGCGTCGCTACGCGCGGGTCGGGTGCGGGCGCTCTTCGCCGTGGACGTGTTCAACGAGGGAGTCGACCTTCCGGAAGTCGACACACTGCTCTTTCTCCGCCCGACGGAAAGCGCGCTCGTGTTCCTCCAGCAGCTCGGGCGCGGGCTCCGTCGCCATGAGCGGAAGGACTGCGTGACGGTGCTGGACTTCATCGGACAGGCGCACCGCGGGTTCCGCTTCGACCTGCGCTATCGCGCCGTCACCGGGGCCACCCGCACCGAGGTGGAAAAGCAGGTCAAGCAGGGCTTCCCGTTTCTGCCGGCTGGGTGTTCAATGCAGCTCGATCGAGTGGCGACGACGATCGTCCTCGACAACCTGAAGAGCGCCATACCCTCCCGTCGGCCTGCGATGGTGAGAGAGTTGAGGGCGGTGGCTGACGCCCGTCCGGCCGGTGCTCCGCCAATTACCCTCGCCGAGTTCCTCCGAGAGACGGGCCTTGAACTGGACGATGTGTACCGTTCCGGCTGCTGGTCGGGGCTGCAGCGCGACGCCGGGTTCACACTGCCGGCGTCCGGGCCGTACGAGTCCCTGATTGGCGATCGCCTGGCTGGAATCCTTCACGTGGACGACCCGCTGCGGCTCGCCGCATATCAGCGCCTGGCGGGATCTTCTGACGTCATGGAACTGACCGACGCAGAACGACGCCTGGTCACCGGCTTCCACTTCGCGGTAGTCCCTTCGAAGATCGCACCGTCGTCCCTGGTGGAGTCCGCCGCCCTCCTTCACTCGCATCCGGCCATCGTCCGGGAGTTGTGCGAGCTGCTGGGTGTGCTGGAAGAGGAGTCCGAACATCTCACCTACCCGCTCGGGTTGGACGCGCCCGACGCGTCGTTCCGGGACGTCCCCCTGTCGATCCACGCGCGGCATTCCGTCGACGACGTGTTGACGGCATTTGGGATAGAGGACTTCGGGCGAACAGCGTGGAAACAGACCGGCGTGATCCGGAACGAGCGCACGAACTCGGACCTGTTCTTCGTGACCCTGGAGAAGTCCGAACGAGACTATTCCCCGTCAACGCTCTACAAGGACTACGCGATTTCACCCTCGCTCTTCCATTGGGAATCGCAGTCTACGACCTCGCAGCGGTCGCCGACCGGGCAGCGCTACATCCAGCAGCGCCAGCGCGGCGGGCATATCCTGCTGTTCGTTCGCGACCGCAGACAGCGGAATGGTCGAACGGTGCCGTACACGTTTCTCGGCCCAGTCGACTACGTATCGCACAAGGACGAGCGGCCGATCACGTTCGTTTGGAAACTACGGCGACCGATGCCTGCGGATTTCTTCCGGCAAGCGAAGGTGGCAAGCGCGTAGGCGAACCACCCACTTCCGTCAGGATGACCGTACACACGCCGCTTCCGGTGTGTGCTCAGCCAGGCCAAGCAGCGGAACTCCGTCTCCACGGTCTTCGGGCCGTAACGCTACTGCCTCCACGCCATCCCGTCGGGGCCTGCACCGGTCGCGATGCGGCCGACCGGCTCGAGCGTCTTCAGGTCGATCACGGCGAGCGCGTTGTCGCCGGTGAGGGCGACGTAGGCGCGGGTGCCGTCGGGCGCCATCAGGATTCCAGACGGTCCCTTGCCTACCTCGAGCCGCTTGACTACCTTGCGCGCGGCCGCGTCCATCACGACGAGGATCCCGGCATCGAGGTCGGTGACCAGGACAAGGCGGCCGTCCGGGGTGAATCGGAGCCGGTTGGACCGCTTGGTGCCGATATCGAACGACTGGAGCACTTTCCCGCTGGCGGCGTCGATGACCGAGACCCCTCCATCTCGCGAGTGCGCCGTCCACACTTCCTTGCCGTCGGGCGACAGGTCGATGCCCTCCGGCCCCTTGCCGACCGGAATGCGCGTCACGTTCCACGCGCCGGCCGCCGCCGGACGCTCGAACCTGGTGATGCTGTCGGACCCGATGTTCGAGGTGAACAGCAGGCCCGCATCCGACGTGCCCACCACCATGTGCGTCCCCACCTCGCCGGTCCCCACGACCCAGTCGACAGCGTTGGCGGCGAGGTCGTAGCGCCCGAGCGTCCGGTTGAACTCGTTCGTGAAGTAGACGCCCGTACCGCGCACGATGAGGCCGTGCGGACGGCGCAGGGCGCCGAGATCCACTCGCCTTGTTTCCTTGCCCGAGGCGACGTCGATGATCGAGAGGCTGTTGCCGGGCGACTGCGCGCCGTAGTTGCCGACGATGGCGGTGCGGCCGTCCGCGGTCAGGGCCACCTCATGCGGTCCGTCGCCCGTCGGAGTGCGCGAGAGAACCTTGCCGCTTGCGGGGTCGATCACCGCGAGGGTGTTCTCCGCCTTGTTCACGACCAGCAGCGTGGGCGCCTGCGCGGAGGCGATGCCCGCGCCGAGAGTCAGGCACGCGACCGCCGCACGGACGACAATCGGCAAGATGCGAGAGCGGTTTCCCATACAGTGGCTCCTTTCGAACCCTACCCGAGGCCGTGTGCACCGCTCGAACCTTCACGCGGCAAACGGATTCCGGATCGTGAGGCGACCGCCGATGACCTGGCCCGATTGCATATCCTCCGAGTAGAGCGTGCTGCAGTCCGCTTCAAGGGCAGCCGCGACGATGAGAGCGTCGTAGATGTGAAACCCGTGGCGCATCGCCAGTCGGAGCGCTGCGTGATGCGTCCCTACGGTCATAGGGACCACCGACGGGCACAGGATTGTCAGCGCGCCCACCGCGCGAGCAATGTCCTGCCTGGCCCTGATCCGATTCGGTAGACAGGTTAACTACGTCGGTTGAGGTCTGTCGTTCCGTCTCCGTTCATGAACTCTACAACGGGTTGTGGGCGCTGTGGGAATCTCGCGTTCTCTGCGAGATTCCCAAATCACGGTGGGCGCGTCCTGGGCGTCCACCGGGATGGCGGCGTCCACACCCTACGCGGCCGCGCGTCGTTCAAACGCGGCGGGGCTGATCTGCCCCAAGGTCGAGTGCCGACGCCGCTGATTGTAAAACGCCTCGATGTAGTCGAACAGCTGTTCCTTCGCGATCCCGTAGGTCTCGAAGTGCTCACCCAGCTCCGCCTTCACCGTCGAGAAGAAGCTCTCCATCACGGCGTTGTCGAAGCAATTGCCGCGCCGGCTCATACTGCCCGTCATGCCCGCGGCGGTCAGGACCGCTTGGTAGTCGTCGCTGGCGTCTACACCGGGTCCACCAACGCCGTCCAGGCTCGACTCATCACCCACAATCTGGGACGCGGCGCGAAGTACACAGCGTCCCGGCGCCCGGTCGAAGTTGTCTACACTGAAGAGCACGAGTCCCGTTCGGCCGCTCAGAGGCGCGAAGCTCAGTTGAAGCGTTGGACGCGGGCCAAGAAGGAAGCGCTGATCGTTGGTGACCGGGCGCTTGCCCTCGCATGTCGCCGACGAGGTGCTCGCGCAGCGGCACCACGACCGTGGTCCACGCCTCGCTCCACTTCGGGAACACGCGGGCCCGCACACTCGCTGTCGCCTTCAGCACCGCCTGGGCGCGTTCCACCGACACGCCGGGCTTCAGCCGCGCAATCACCTCCATGTTCCGGGAGCCGCGAAAGAGGTCGGATGACTGCGCGTCGACAGGAACCGGCACCCACGCCTGCTCGCCGGACATGGGCTGGAAGGTGGACGGCATCACGCCGGCCACGGTGAAGACCGCGCCATTGATCACGACGGGCCTGCCGCACACCGTTTTGTCGCCGCCGAATCGCTTTTGCCACAGCGCGTGGCTCAAGACGATGACGTTGTTTCTGCCCAGGCGATCCTCGCCCGGTCGGAAAAGGCGGCCAAGCTCCGGCGGAACGCCGAGTGTCGAGAACAGGTTCGCGGTGACCCGTCCCGCGAGGATCTCTTCGGGCTCGCCGCCTCCGGTCAACACCAGCCGCGCCGGGAAGGCACTGTACGCGCCCACATCCTCGAACAGGTCCGCCTGCGCCTGCCACTCCATGAGCACCGGCACCGACGTCGAGATCAGCTCTTTGCGGTCGGGTTGGAGCGAGCGTATCTGGGCGGCTTCCCCGCTCAGGTTCTTTTCCCAGATGGTCACCAGGCGGTCGGCGTTCCTGAACGGCAGCGGGCGCAGGAGCACCGCGTTGACGACGGTGAAGATGGCGGTGTTCGCGCCGATGCCGAGGGCGAGCGTGACGACAGCGACCAGGGCGAATGCCGGCGAGCGACGCAACGTTCGCCAGCCGTAACGGAGGTCGCGCAGGCTATCTTCGAGGAATCCGAAGCCGCCGACCGCGATGCGTGCCTGACGCCGAGCCTCGTCGGAGGCCATCCCGCGCTCCTTTGGCTGGCAGGATGCTGAAGAACGCATCGAGGCCGGTCCGATTCAGCGGCCTGCGAAACCAATGCGACGGTACGCCGCGCCATCCGGGCTGTCAAGACGTCCCCCTTCCCAATTCGCGCGCATCTCGCTACCATCGAGCCAATAGAGCACGCCGAAAAAGGAGGTTACCCGTGGCCGACTTCGATTCGCTTCCTCCTGGGACGTTTTGCTGGCCCGAGCTGGCGACGACGGACCAGCAGAGCGCGGTCGCCTTCTACCGGGGCCTGTTCGGGTGGGATGTTCATACCCTGCCGATCGGCCCCACCGAAACCTACTCGATGTTCGAAATGCGCGGCCGGCCCCTGGGGGCGGCCTGCACGCTGCGCGCCGAGGAGAAGGGCGTCCCGCCGCACTGGGGATCGTTCATTTCGGTGACGAGCGCGGACGAAACGGTTTCGCGCGCGAAGGAACTGGGCGCCAAGGTGTTCGCGCCGCCGTTCGACGTGGGGGATTCCGGCCGCATGGCGGTCCTGCAGGACCCCACCGGCGCGGTCTTCCACGTGTGGCAGCCGAAGACCCACATCGGTGCGCGCATTCTGAACGAGCCGGGCGCGCTCTGCTGGACGGAACTGGCCACGCGCGACACGAAGGCTGCGGAGGCGTTCTACACGAGGCTGTTCGGGTGGGCGGCGAAGCACGGCAGTCCGGATTCGCCGATGGAGTACACGGAATTCAGCATCGGGGGGCAGCCCTCGATCGGGATGATGCCGATGCCGGCGCAGGTGCCTGGGTTCGTGCCGGCGTACTGGATGCCGTATTTCCAGGTGGCCGACTGCGACGCCATCGCGGCCAAGGGCCAGGCCCTCGGCGGGAAGTTGACCGTGCCGCCGACTGACATCCCCGGCACCGGCCGCTTTGCCATCGTCTGCGACCTGCAGGGCGCGATGTTCGCGGTGTTCAGCCCTCGTCAGCACTGACTTCCGGGCTCCGTCTCCTGACGGCCCCGGACGCGCGCATCGTGAACCTTTCCGGCGGCGCGGACGTCCTTCACTGAAGGGAGGATACCGTGATCGGACTTCGCGCGGCGGCGTGCGTCGGGCTCATGCTCACGGGGCTGGCCGCGCCAGGCGAGGCGCGTGCCGAGCAGGGAAAGATCGAGCGGCCGTTCGGCCCGGGACGCCATGTCTGGATGGACCTGTCGTCCGGCGACTACAGGATCCGGCCGGGCAGCGACGATCGGATCCTGGTGCGATGGGAAGCGCAGGATCCCGACGGCGCGCCGATAAAGGTCACCGTCGACGTCCGCGGAAACGATGCCTCGATTGTGACGCTCGGGGAGAGCAGGCGCTTCCTGGTCGTCATCGAACTCCCCGCACGAACCGACGTCACGACTCGCCTGAGCGCCGGTGATCTCCGCATCCAGGGGATCACCGGGGACAAGGACATCAGCTCGTGGGCTGGCACGGTCGAAATCGGGGTGGCCCGCCCGACCGACTACCGGAAGGCCTCGGCCACGGTGACAGTCGGCGACCTGGACGCCTCGGCGTTCGACGTGAAGAAGGGCGGCCTCTTCCGGTCGTTCTCGTGGCAGGGCCCGGGGCGCTACACGCTGATCGTCCGCCTGACGGCGGGCGATCTGCGACTGACGAAGTGACGCCGGCCGGCGCTTCGGTCGCAGCCTGACAGGGGCCTACGACCGGCGCTGCGCCTCCTGTGCCTGCGCCGCACGCCGCGCGGCCGCCTGTTTCTCCGCCTGTTCCTTGTCCGCCGCGCCCGGCGTCGTGGCGGACGCCTCGGGAAGCGTCGCGCCCTTGTCTGCCCCAGGCGGCGCGCTCGCCCATTCGAGCGCTTCGGCCACCCCGTCGATCTGGCTCCCGAGTTCACGGAGGCTCTCGCGCAGCTTCCCGCCGAGTTCCGGCGCGCCGATGTCCGTGCTGCGCGCCCGCAGGAGCTGCATGTGCAGGCTCTCGAGCGTATAGAGAATGCGTGTGTTCTCCGCCTCGAGCCGGGTGGCCGCGATGCTGAGCTCAGCGCGGTGCGCGAGCTGCTCCTCGAGGGCGCGCAACGCCTGGCCCAGCCGGTCGCGGACAATCTCGTCGTGCTCGTCCGAAAGCCGCGCGACGAGCGCGTCGCGCTCGCCGGCGAGGGCGCTCTCCTCTTGCGCCGCCAGCACGCTTCGCAGCTCGCGCTCACGCCGCGCAATCTCGAGGCACGCCTGGCGCAGGCCGCCGATGGTCGCCTGCGGCTTTGTCACGACCTCGCGGACGATGGGCGGGCCCGATTCCAGCTCGGCGAGGAGCTTGTCGCACAGGCTTTGAATACGGGTGACCCTGGGGTCCGGCGGCACCGCCGGCACCGCCGGCGCGGCCGGCTCGCTCACGCCCGTCCCGGCGCGGGCGGCTTCCGCGTGGCGGGTATTCTCGCTCGCGTCCTGTGGCGTCTCACGCTCGGCCTGCCTGGCCCGGCCGGCGCGCCCGAAGGCCGACGCCGCCGACGTGCCGAGACCGAGCGCGACGAAGACCAGCCACCAGAGCCCGGGGTTGAGAACCGCGATTGCCAGGAGCGCGACCGCCGCGACGATCGAGACGACTCCCCTCGGCACGTCACCCGGGTCGCTGCGCAGGCGTCGCGCCCTCCGCTGCTTGCGGCGCTCCCACCGGTCCAGGCGGCGCTCGTGCCGCTCGGCGAGCCTGGTGGTGACACGCTCGGCGACCTCGGCCCCCGTGGTTGCCAGGATCTGCTCGATGACGGACGCGTACTGGAAGCGGTTCTGGTCCAACGCCCCGCGGATACGCCGCAGGCTCGCTTCGAGCTGCGCGTCCGGGTCCAACCAAGTCCGGTTCATGCGCTCTCCCTTTTGGCCGCCGCGGCTCTGAACTGCGCCGCACCGCACGTGCTCTTCGTTCCGGTCCGGCAGGACTTCAGCCCTGCCCCCCAGTACGACGACATCATATAGTCGCATCGACGTGCCAAAGACGGAAGGCCGGATCTCCACCCGGAAGGGACCTTTCGCGGCCCCGCCGCGTCATCTCACTTATGCGCGAACTCCGCCATGCGTGCCGCACCCTGGCTTCGAATTCTGGATTCACGCTCATTGCCGTGCTTTCGCTCGCCCTCGGAGTGGGGGCGAACACCGCGATGTTCAGCTGGGTGTATGCCCTGGTGCTGCGCCCGCTCCCGGTGGACAACCCGGGCCGCATCGTCGAGGTGGACGGCACCGCTCCCGGCACGCGGCTGGGTGGCCTGTCCTATCCCGATTACGCGGATCTGCGCGACCAGACCCGGACGCTGCAGAGCATCGTCGGATACGACGTCGTCCCGGTGGGGATCGGCTCGGCGCCCGACGAGGTGCCGCACGTCACCCTGGGCGTGATGGTCACCGGGGATTTCTTCTCCGGGCTGGGAATCGCGACTCCCGTGGGCCGGGCGTTCCGGCGCGACGAGGATCGCGTCCCGGGCCGGGACCTGGTAACCGTGATCAGCCACCGGATGTTCGAGCGCGACTTCGGATCGAATCCGTCGGTCCTCGGCCGCAGGATTCGAGTCAACGGCGCGGAGTTCACCGTGATCGGCGTCGCGCCTGCCGGGTTCTCGGGACCGGAAGCCTTCATCCAGCCGGAAATCTACGTGCCGATGAACTCGTTCCCGCAGGTGATTCCGGGCGCGGCGGCGAATTACCTGACGGCTCGGGATCGCCGCGGGCTCGTGGCGCTCGGCCGGCTGAAAGACGGGATGAGCGCGCGCGAGGCGCAGAGCGAGTTGGCCACCGTCGCCCGGCGGCTGGCGACGCATTACCCGGAGACGAATCGCGATCGCACGGTGACGGTGCTCAACTACCAGCAGGCGCGATTCGAGCGCAACAACGTGGACGCCGTGCTGGCGATCACGATGATGGTCGTGGCCGGGCTGGTGCTGCTGATCGCCTGCGCCAACGTCGCCAATCTGGTACTGGCGCGCGGGGCCGCGCGAGCGAAGGAGGTCACCATACGGATGGCGATTGTGAACCAGACGCTGGCGGCGCGCGCGTGGCCAGGCCGCGACGCGATCGGGAAGCGGATGCGGCTGGACGGTCCCGACGGCCCGGTCGCGGAGGTCGTGGGCATCGCGCGGAACTCGAAGTACCTGTTCTGGGCCGAGTCGCCCCAGGCGGCCCTGTGGACGTTCTATTCGCAGAACTTCCAGTCGCACATGGCCGTCGAGCTGCGAACGGCGGGCGACCCGGCCTCGATGACCGGCGTGGTGCGGGACCAGGTGCGGGCGTTCAATCGGGACATGCCGATCTTCAACATGAACGTGATGACGACGTTCTTCGAGGAGCGGGTCATGCTCGGGCCCAGGGTGATCGCGCAGATGGTCACGGCGATCGGGGTGGTGTGCGGCCTGGCGATCGCCCTGCTCTCCGCGGGTCTCTTCAGGAGCTTCGCAGTGGAGACCAAGCCCAACGATCCCGCAGTGCTGATCGGCGTGCCGCTCATCCTGACGGCGGTGATGATCGCCGCCTGCTGGGTCCCGGCGCGCAGGGCGGCCCGGGTGAATCCGACCCAGACGTTGCGCCAGGAGTAGCGGCGAAGCGTGGACTACAGGTCGTAGGTGAGAAACGCGCCGGGCAGCTCGGCGTTCGTGGCCGGCTTGGTCATCGTCGGATGGTGTCCGAACGCCTCGACGAAACGCGCGTTGGCCACGAAGCATGCCGCGCGCCATCCCCTGAAGCGCGACAGCGCGCGTCCCAGGCCGGCGTAGAGGTCGAGCAGCCGCTCCTCCCCTTCCTCTCCCCCGATGCGGACGCCGTAGGGCGGATTGAAGCAGAAGACGCCGGGCTTCATCTCCGCCCCGCGCGGCAGCATGCCGGCGACGTAGGCGGGCGTCAACGCGCGCGCGTCCTTCTGCCCGACGACGATCGAGTTCTCGTAGGACCGCCCCGTCAGGCCCGCCGCGCGGAGGTTTCCCACCATCGTGGGGACGAGCTTCTCGTCCACATCGAGCGCCAGGATCTGCGGCACGGTGCCGGGAAAGAGATCCGGCGCCTGGGCCGGCAGCCCGGCGAACGCGGCGAGGTGCCGAAACGGCAGGTCCGCCGGCCGCCGGATCGCGGCGCCGGCCGCCAGGCCGGCCGCCTCGATCGGGATCGTGCCGCTGCCTGCCATGGGGTCCACGAGGGGCTCGAACCTGGCGTCCCACCGCGACAGCATGATTAACTGCGCCGCCATGGTCTCGCGCAGCGGAGCGGGCCCGGCGGCCACGCGCGCGCCGCGGCGATGGCGCGCACCGAGGCCGATGTCGATGCCGACGACCGTGCGCCGGAGCTCGGGCGTCCCGGCGCGCCTCGCGACGAACACCACGTCCGGCGAGTCGGCGTCCACCTCCGCCCTGACGCCGCGCGACGCGAGCGCCTCGACGATCGCGTTCTTCACCACCCCACGAAGCTGAAGCGGCGACGCCTCGAAGTCGTGCGCGGACCCCAGGTCCACCGAAAAGCGCAGGATGTCCGGCGCTGGAAGTCGTTCGTCCGACTTCAGCGCCGGCAGGAGCTCCTCGAAGAGCGGCTCGAGCCGCACCGCGAGGCTCGAGAAGAGGTCCCACGAGATCCGCGACGACGTCCGATGGTGGCACGCGGCCACCCAGGCGATACGGGCGTCGAACGGGTACAGGAGCGTCGCCTCGCCCTCACGCCTGGGCTTGGGGAGTCGAATCTCGAAGGGTGACCGCATCACGAGGCGCTTCAACTCCGCCTCCATGACGCGATTGGCGCCGCCAGACCCGGTCAGCCGAAGGTCGTCGCACCGCATGCCCTCAGTATATCGGGGCGAGAGCCGGCGGCACGAAACCGCCGCCTTCCTCCCCGGTGATCGTCATTGGAACAGCACGCGCGCGGCCTCCTGCGCGAGGAGGGCGTGGCCCGCGGCCGTCGGGTGAATCCCGTCCCAGAACAGGAAATCGTCGGGCTGCTGACAGAAGAACGGCGGCACATTCGGCGTGATGCAGGCCGTCGTCACATTCGTCAAACCAAACGCCCCCGGGTGCAGGACGATGCCGTCGAGGAGCGCGAACGCATCGAGCCGCGCGATCGTGATTCCCGGAAGGACTGAAAGCTGAGCCACGACACCGTCGAGGCCGGCGTTGAAACCGATGCTGAGCGTCCTCGCCAGCTGCACCGCGCCGGGAGTGATCGAGTCCAACCCGCGTATGGCGGGAGTCACGCCGACGTCCGGGACGCGCCAGATGAGAAACTGCCTCGCGCCCGCCGCATAGAGCGCCGTGATGTTGTTGGCGATCGAGACATTCGCCGCAGTGAGAATGAGGGAGGGATCACCACCGCCCACGTACGCGACAATCGCGTCGCGGATGTCGTTGCCCCCCATTTCAATGACGTAGAGGCGGTCCGGCGGAGCGACGCCGCCCGACCGCTGAAGGAACGCGTTCACCTGAGCCGACAGGTTGAAGTTGATGCCGTCCTCATGTGCCCGGGCGGCGCCCACGGCGAAGTTCGTGGCGCCGGGGTCCGAACTCCCGAAGGCGGGCCGCACGCTGCCAGCGAGGCCCCGGGACCGCGCGAACTGCTCGACCCACGTCGCACCGTTGGAGAAGTGGTGGCCGCCCCTGGCGTACGGCGCGCTGGGGACGAGGAACGGATCCACAACGTAGTCCGGAGGGGTGTTGGTCCCTCCCACCAGGGCGAACGCGTTGCCGGAATCAGACAAGCTGGTGCCGAATACCACGATGCGCGCGAATGGGGGTGCGGTCGCTGTCGGAACGGAGACCGTGGCGAAGGCCAGCACGACGATCGTGGCGAGAAACGCGGCTCTCCGAACTCTCATGGTGTCCTCCAGGTTGCACGGTGCACGGCTGCGTACATGAGGTACTGAAGAAAGCCGGGCGAAGGTTACAGCCGTCGCCCGGAACCCTCATCGAGCCAACGCGGGCGCTGGCCACGGCGGTGGCCAGGATCAAAGTGTCGGTCGAACGTGTGGGCGGCTGCTGCAACCTGCCCGTGATGATCGGGGACTCCTTCTACCTCGATGGCTCGAAGCTGTCGGTCCCCGCCGGGACGTTCGTCTGCATGTGGGCGCTCCAGAGCATGATGCCGGTGTTCCCCATCCTCGGCGTGCAGGAGCAGCTGGCGTCCACGCACTGGGTGCACTCCGTGCGCCACTTCACCTGTCCCGATCCGAAGGGCCAGGTCGTGTTCCGGGTCGAAAGATTGACCGATGATCCGGATTGACGTCGGCAAGTGCACCGGCTGCCGCTGCTGCGAGGCCGCGTGCGCGTTCCACCACACCGGCAGCGGGGGCCGGCACCTGTCCCGCATTCGCGTCGTCAACCTCTACGAAATCGGCGTCGATGCGCCCGTTGTCTGCCAGCAGTGCGCGGAGCGCTACTGCCTGGCCTGCCCCGAGGACGCTCTCACCCTCGGCTTGCTCGGCCAGGTCGTCGTGTCGCCGACCCTGTGCTCGGAGTGCGGCGCCTGCACGCGCTCGTGCCCGATCGGCGCCATCGAGCCGGTGGACGGCATCGCCTACGTCTGCGATCTGTGCGGCGGCCAGCCGCGCTGCGTCGAGGCCTGCACGCAGGGCGCGATCGGGTTCGCGCGCGGCGCGGGCGGCACGGTGAGCCTGGACTCGTACAAGCCGGGCAGCGAGCGGCTCGCGCCGAGCCACAAGCGGGCGCTCTACGTCCGCGCGCTCGGCCTGGCAGTCCGCGCGACCTGGGGGGTAGCCCGTGGCTGACCGCACCTGCGGCTACGGCGGCCGAATCCTCCGCGTGGACCTGACGTCGCGGCGGTTCGAGATCGAACCGACGAATCCACGGTGGATCAAGGACGTGGTGGGCGGGCGCGCCGCCAACACGAAACGGCTCGCCGAGGATCTCGATCCCGCGGCCGATCCGATGGGCCCGGACAACGTCCTCATCTTCGGTATCGGACCGCTGACGGGCACGCTCCTGCCCGCGTCCGCGTACTACACCGTGACGGCGCGCTCCCCGCTGACCGGCATTCTCGGCGACTCGGCGGCGGGCGGCCATTTCGGCCCCGAGATGAAGCTGACGGGCTTCGACCAGATCGTGATCACCGGGTGCGCCGATGCCCTCGTGTATCTCCTCGTGTCGGAGGAGGGTGTGAAGTTCGTCCCGTGCCCCGAGCTCGCCGGCCGCAACGTCGTCGAAACGACGGCGGCCATCCGCGAGGCCCACGGAGACTGGGACATCCAGGTTGCGGCGATCGGCATCGCCGGCGAGAACCGCGTGCGTTTTGCGGCGCTCGTGTCGAGCGGCAACCGTGTCAACGGCCGCGCCGGGATGGGCGCGGCGATGGGGTCGAAGAACGTCAAGGCGATCGCGGTCCGCGGCGGCCGGTCGGTGCGCCTGCACGACCCGCTGCGGTTCCTCGACGAAGTGCGAAAGGTCCACGCCGCCATCCTGGCCCACCCCGAGTACGAGAAGCGCCGCCGTCTCGGCACGACGATGCTGATGCACGACCTCAACCGCATTGGCATCCTGCCAAGGCGCTACTTCCAGCAGGGCCTGTGCTCGTACGTGGACGAGGTGTCGGGCGATGCGCTCGCCTCCACCTACAAGGTCAAGAACAAGAGCTGTTACAACTGTCACGTCCACTGTTCGCGCTACTACAGCTGCGAGGGGGTCGAGGCCGAAGGGCCGGAGTTCGAGACGCTGTGCGGGTTCACCTCCCGCATCGGCAGCCGCAGCCTGCCGTTCGCGCTGGAGATGAACCGCACGCTGAATCAGTACGGGATGGACTCGCTGGCCGTGTGCGAGATCGTGGGCTGGCTGATGGAGTGCCAGGAGAAGGGGTTCGTGTCGCCCGCCGACGTGGACGGCCTGCGGATCTCGTGGGGCGACTGCGACACGGTGCGGAAGCTGGTCGAGCTGATCGCCCACCGTCGCGGGATCGGCGACGCGCTGGCCGAGGGCGCGACGCGGATCTCCAGACCCTTCTCGGAGGTGGCGCAGAAACTGGTGATGCAGGTCAAGGGCCTCGACATCATCTGCGGCGACCCGCGGGGCATCAAGGCCTAAGGCCTCACGTACGCGGTGGCGTCACGCGGCGCCGACCACCTGCGGGCTGAGCCGTATTTCGAGCTGACCGAGCGCTGGGACGTGGCTCGGCAGCGGTTCGGTACCGAGAGGGCCGCCGACCGGCTGGCCGAGGAGGGCAAGGCCGCGCTCGTCACCTACTCCGAGAAGATCGCCCTGCTCACCGACTCGCTCACGATGTGCAAGAACGTCGGCCTCTGCATGGACGTCGTCAACCTCGACAGCGCCGCCGCGCTTCTCACCGCGGCGACCGGCGTCGGCTACACGCCTGAACGGCTGGAGGCGCACTTCGGCGACGCGGTGCTCCGCGACTTCCGGCTCAACCTGTCGTTCGGGGTGACCAAAGCGCAGGACACGCTGCCCGACAGGTTCCTCAACGAACCGCTGACCGAAGGCCCGACGCGCGGCTCGGTCGTCGATCTCCCCAGGATGCTCGACGAGTACTACCGCCTGCACGAACAATGACGACCCCGGGCGACCGACTGGTCGAGCGCGAGCGCGGCCTGCAGCGGCAGCTCACCCGGCGCCACATGACCATGATCGCGATGGGCGGCGCGATCGGCACCGGGCTGTTCCTCGGCAGCGGCATGGCCGTCGCGGAGGCCGGCCCGAGCGTCATCATCTCGTACGTTCTCGGCGCTGGGCTCTCCCTCATCATGATGTACGCGTTGGCCGAGATGGCCGTCGTGCACCCGACGGCCGGCTCCTTCGGCGTGTACGCCGAGATCTACCTCAATCCCTGGGCCGGGTTCGTCGTCCGCTACACGTACTGGTTCGCGCAGGTGGTGGCGGTAGGGGGCGAGGTCACGGCGGCCGGCATCTACACGCAGTTCTGGTTCCCGGGGGTGTCGCTCTGGATCTGGGTGGTGGTCTATTCGGCCGCGCTCATCTTCGTCAACCTCACCGCGGTCCGGCTCTTCGGCGAGTTCGAGTACTGGTTCGCGATGATCAAGGTCTCGGCCATCCTGCTCTTCGTCGTGCTGGGTGTCGGCTACGTCTTCACCCGGTTCGGCACGGTCGCGCCGGTCGGCTCGAGCAACCTCCTGAACCCGGCGACCGGCGGTTTCCTGCCGCACGGGCTCGCCGGTGTCATGAAGGCGATGCTCGTCGTTGTCTTCTCTTTCTACGGCATCGAGATCGTCGCCGTCACGGCCGGCGAGGCGCTGGAACCGGAGCGCGAGGTGCCACGCGCACTCCGGAGCATGGTCGTCCGCCTGGGCCTGTTCTACATCGTGGCGATCGCCCTGGTCGTCGCGATCGTGCCGTGGCAGCGGGCGGGGCTGGCGGAGAGCCCGTTCGTGACCGTGTTCCGGTCGCTCGGCGTGCCCTTCGCCGCGGGCCTCATGAACTTCGTCGTGCTGACGGCGGCTCTCTCGTCGATGAACACGAACCTGTACCTGACGGGCAGGATGCTGTTCTCCCTCGCACGCAGCGGCTTCGCGCCTCGAGCGTTCGGCCGGCTGTCGCCGCACGGCTCGCCGCGAAACGCGATCCTGTCGTCTACGATCGGCCTGGCGCTTGCGGCGGTGCTGTCGGTCGAGTTTGCCAACTCCGCCTACCAGTGGCTGTTCGGCATCGCGATCTTCGGCGGCATCCTTGTGTGGATCGCCGTGCTGGCGACGCTTCTGGCCTTCAGGCGGACGCGCGCGCGGCAGGGGCTGCCCCCGGGCCGCATTCGGATGCCGTTCTTCCCGTGGCTGCCCCTGTTCGGGATCGGCGCCCTCCTCCTGGTGCTCGTGGACTGCTTCTTCGTCGGCCTCGGCGTCGCGTGGGCGGCCGGCGGAGTGTGGCTGTGCCTCGTCTCGCTGGCCTACCTGGCGTCGCGGGCCGGACGCGGCGCCAGCCGCGCGCCGGCATAGGCGGCCGGAAAGAACACGGCGAGGCTGGCGACCCACACCCACAGCGGCGGCGGCAGCATCAGGTTGTTGGCGACGCCCGCGAGCGCGAGAAGTCCGCCGACAGCGAGGGCGTGACCGAGCGGCGCCCTCCGGCCGATCCACGCGGAGGCCCACGCGCCAACGAGCGTTCCGAGCGCCCAGCCGAAGATGACGACCAGGAACGCGCCAACCGGCGCCATGGCCATCAGCGCCCTGATGGCTTCCCTGTCGGTAACACCTTGCGCCGCCCTCCCGAGATCGGGATAGAGGAAGCGGCCGTTGACCGTCTCGACCGACATCATGACGAGGGTCGCCGCCACGAACCCAACGACGATCGCGACGAGACTCCGGAATGCGGAACGCAGCGTCATCTCAGCCCCTCGGGAAGTTGGTCCACAACCGGTAGATCAGGATGAACGCCAGGATGGTGCCGACCGCCCAGGCGATGGCGACGGCAAGCGTCCAAAGGCCGAACGGTGGGCGGTCGCGCATATCCAGCAGCCCTGTCTCGCGTCACCGGCCGGGCGAAGCCGGGCGGCTCTCGACGACCTACTCAGTATACGGCCACCTTTCCGTTCGGGGGTGCCGGGAGGACGATTGGGGCGCCGTCCGCGTGGAGGGCCGAGAATCGCCCGTTCACAATCTCCAGCGCGGTCGCCCGCCCTTTGTACACTTCGCTGAGCATGCCGGTATCGAGGAGGTAAACCCGATTCCCGAAACGAAGCGTGACGTCGGTCTTCGACACGACCGAGTGGCCGATCACGATATACCGCACCTGCAGGCGCTCCAACATCGCCTTCACGCCATCGGCGAGCTTCTCCTCCGGACTTTCGGCCAGGCCGCGGTACCAGAGCGGGCCTTCCGGTGAGGTCGCCATCCAGGTGTCGTAGCCGAGCAGTTTCCGCATGGCCTGCTCCGCTTCGGGGCCGGCGGCCTTTCCGCCCGCCTCCAGCCACTTCAACTCCTCTCCGACAAACCGCAAGGACTCGACCATCGTCATGTAACGCCAGACCATCTTGCTTTCGACGAGCGTGCGCCACATCGAGTCGAATGCGGCCAGCTCGGCGCTCACCCGGTCGTCGAGTTCACGAATACTCCCGAACTCCAGCGTCGGATTCAGGCCCCCGTGCACGAATACGCCATCGTCGATCTGGACAACTGCGTGGTGCGTGCGAATCCAACGCCCGTACGGTCCGTCGGGACCGAACGCCTCGCGGTACTCGACGAAGCCCGGCGGGTGCGCGTCCATCCACGTCTTGCGTGTCGCGTCATCGGCAGGCGGGATTACCGTATGGGAGTGGCCATCGTGAGCCGACAGGAACTGGAGGTACTCCTCGAAAGCCTGCAGGCGCTTCTTCTCGGAAGCGTCCGTCGCAAATGTGCGGTAGATCTCCGGGGTGACGTATCGCACGTCACCCATCGCGTTCATGACCTCGTGGTTCCCGAGCAGCGCGACGATTTTCCCGCCCTTCTTCGGGGCCTCGCGCTCGAGCGCCATCAGGAGATCGAGACAGTCGCGCGACCGCGCGCCCCGATCCAGCACGTCGCCCACCTGCACCAGGGTGGTCGAGCCGCCCGTCCATTGGAGGTGTCCGTCGACGAGCTGCGCGTGCTGCAGAAGCGCAACCAGCTCTGAGTAGGCGCCGTGCACATCGGCGATGGCGACCACCCGCGCCGGAGCGAGCGGTGCCGCGGCCAGTGTGAGCAGGAGCGCGGCTACGAAACAGGCCGGCAGGATGCGCCGTGCGATCTGGTGACTTCTCTTCATGCCACACCCATCCCGTTGGACACGCCGTCACGCCCGGCCGGTTCGCCGGCGGTCTTCACGAGCGCGTCGAGTTCTGCTGGGCAAGTATACACGTCGGACATGACGTGCGCGCCCGTTGACGCGTCGTCGGCGTGGCTCATCCTGCAGGCGAAACCGTGGATGGGGCCCGCTAGACGCGGGTCATGGACATGCTGAGCTTCGTCTCTTCGTCGTGGTTGTCGCCGTTGATGTCGAACAGCACGCTTCCGCCCGCGAGGGACAGCGAGTTGCCGCTGAAGTTCATGTCGAACTGGATGTCGAACGACATGCCGGTGGGCCTGAGCGACAGCATGTCCTGGCTGTTGCTCCAGGTGCCGGTCGTGACCTCGGGTGCCGCCCCCGGGTCGGTGGTCGTGAAGGTGAAGGTGCCGGTCGAGTCCAGTTTCAGGACCATCGTCGTCCCGCGCGAGACGACCTCGACCCTCAGGCTGGAGTTCGTGGCGCTGACGTACTCGGCCCGCGAGGCCTTCCACGTTCCTGCCAGTGTCTGCGCGGATGGCGCCGTCGCGCTGTTATTGCCGCTTCCGCACGCACCGACGGCTGCCGCCAGCGCGAGCGCTGCGAGACCGGAAATGACCCGCATGCCAGCCTCCGATAGGTGCCCGATGTTGCGCCAGGTTCAGAACCTGCAGGCGACTGCGAAAATGATCCGGGGCCGCTTGCACGATCAACGGTTGCAGGGGCGTCGGGATGTGGAGTGATTGGCACAGAACGCCGCGGGGGGGCGCGCGGCCGGCGCGGATAACGGCGGGTCTCGACCGTGGAAGCTCCCATGCTGAAAGCCCCCGTATAGCCGACGAGCCCGTACGAAGTCGCATCAGGCGTTCGCGCGAGGTATGGGGATCATAGCACTCGCGCCGGATGCGCTCGTCGCCCGCCGGAGGAGATCATCGACCGCGGTGGCCGGGCGCCTCCGACCGCATCGGCGGCAGGCGCCCGACGCTTTCCGCAGCGCAACTACTTCTTCTTCGGCTCGGTGTTGACGCTCGAATGGGTGTGCGCTTCCTTCGCCCCGTACAACAGGAACCCGTCCGCCCCGCGGAACCATACCTCCGACAGGTAATAGGTGTTGGCCACCTTGTCGAAGATGAGCTTGGGGGCCGTGATCGGAGTCGCCGGCGCCGCCAGACGGGTGATCACCGGGGCCTCGACCCGGGGAGCCTTGGCCTTCTCCTCCTGGAAGATCAGCAACTCTCTCGTGGGCTGTTCAATGGTGTACCTGCCGGCCGGCAGCGTCTTCCCGCCGACGACGAACGGGAAGGCAACGGTCACGGTGTGCGGCTGAACGTACTCGCCTTCGGGGCTGGTCACCTGGGCGGCCGCCGGACCGGCAGCAGCGAATACCATGGCAGCAATCATCACGACTGCAAACAACACTCGGCGCATCATCTCCGGCCTCCCTTTCTTGTTTTCTTCCCCCGACGCAGGACGATTCCCGACCCGAAAGTCACCAAACGCTACCGTTTCCGCTGTCAAAAAGCAACTTATGCAATACGCCTGCCAGGTCCGTCCCGCGACAATTCCCTTTTCTGCTGAGCTTTCACGCTGCGAACGCCGGGGCGTTCCTGCGCATTGAAGAGGTTGCCGGCACAAGAGCGCCACGCTGCTACCCTTCGATGACTCGGAATCGAACGTCGCGGCTGACGTTCTCGGACGAGCCCGCGATCCCCGCTTCGATCCTCAGCACGTAGTCTCCGGGCAGGAAGCCCTCGAGGCTCGTGCGGTCCGACACGCGAATCCTGTCGGCCATCTCGGCGGGCTGCGCTCCGGCACGCGGCAACAGCCGCCGGAACACCTCGTGTCCATCGGCCGCGGTGATGGTCGTCGTCACGGTCACGTCTCTCTGCTCGGTGCTCTTCCGATAGACCTCGGCCAGCCACGCGACCATGACGTTGCGCCGGAAGGAGCGCTCCGTGGACGGGGGTGCGGGAAGGAGTTTCCGCAGCTCCTCGTCCGCGTTCGCGGTGGGTGTCTCGGGCGCGTGGCTGTCGGTCAGGAGGAGACCGCTCATCGAGATCGCGGCGCCGCCGAAATCGGGCACTGTCAGGTCCGTCCACAGCGAGCCGACCCGCTGGCTCGAGGCATCGGCAGCGGCCACGCGAAGCGTGCACGCGTCCGTCGGAATCGGCAGCCGCACCTGGACCCGGAGCCCTGACTTGAGCACGCGATCCCGCGCCGACGGGTCGAAGGCGAGGTCCACCCGCCGCACGTCGTTTCCCTGGATTTTTCCGAGCTTGTCAACGGAGATGACCGCGATGTCGAGGCCCCCCTTGCCGCCCAGGTCGAGGTCCCGGCCGTCGAACTGCATGACCACGCTGGCCCACGGGAGGGCACCCGCTGCCCCCTTGAACGGCGCAGCCATGAGGGCGAACCGGATGCCGGTCGCCGGGATCGGATTGTCCAACGCGGGCAGCAGCGCGCCAGGGACGTTCCTGGCCGCAATCAGCGTCGCGGGCGACGGTGCCGATGCCTTCGGAACGAAGTACTCGCTGCGGGCGCGCACGGTGATCCCGGGCCGCCGGACCCGCACCACGATCTTGTGCGACGAGCCTTCTTTCCGATCGCCGGTCGGGTAGTACCCGAGCAGGTAATAGGAACTCTGGTCGCGCTGAATGCGAGCGAAGGGCAACGAGAGGTCGTTCCGGTTTGCGACGCTGAAACCGTCGGTCGAGTAGGCCAGCCAGCTCATGCCGTCCTGCTGGGCCAGCACGGCGTCCTGCGCCGCGGTCGCGGTGCCGGCATTCGCGCTCACGAGGGGATCGTTCATTTCGCCCGCCGTGGTGGCATCGGCGAGCGCGTACAGGCCGCGTGCGTCAACGGTGTAGACGCTGACATTGGCGCGGTTCGCCGTTGCGGCCATCTCCAGGTAGTCGCCCTTGTCCGGCAGGGCCTGTTGGCTCGGCATGTAGGCGCCTCCGGGCTTCGCCTGCGGATCGATCCGGGCGCCGGGTGGCGGGAATCCCTCCCCGATATACACGCAGGCCTTTCGGCGGCCCTTGATCGTGCCGAGGTACTCGGCGAGCAGGCGGATGGTGTCGAAGGCGCCCCGGCTGCTGGCGACCGGTGGCGGGCCTCCCGGACCGTTGACCGCGCCCGGCGGCGGGATCAGCCCGGCGAACGTCTCGACGGCGGCCAGGAGTCGGCGCCGGTCGGACGTGAAGTCCTGCGAGACGGTCCGGCGTCCGCTGATAAATGCCACCGCGGCGACGTCGCCCGGCTCGATGTACTTCTCGATGAACTCGCGCGCGGCCTTTTGCACGAACCCCGACCCTTCGAACTTCGTGTGCACGTCGTCGAGAACCAGCAGGTAGAGACGCCCGGTCACGCCGGTGGCGTTCGTGCGGACGTCTGGCGGAGCTTCGACGCGGGCGGCGGCGACGGCTCCCGAGACCGGGATGTCCACGCGCTCGAACGTCGAGACCACCTGTGCCTTGCCGTCCTCCAGCAGGTCGAAGTCGCCTGTCGCCAGGTCGTTGACGACGCGGCCCTGCGCGTCCGCGGCTCTCACGTCCACGACGACGAGGTCGATCTGAGCTTTGAACGTCGGTGCCCGCTGCTCCTGCTGCGATTGCGGCCCGGGCAGCGAACGGCCGTGGCCGTCCCCTGCCGCGACCAGGCCGGCGACCATCGAAAAGGCCACTCCGAGTCGAATTGCGCTGTCCCGCATGGCTGGAATCACCCGCAGATTCTACTCCTCTCCGATGTCCGGCCGCCTCAGCAGGCTCCTCGTCCCGTCGCCGCGCCGACACCACGCGGACGCCGAGCCCGTCCTGATCGGCTATACTGTAGGGCGTCTGCTCGCGCGCCTTTCCGGAGAACCGCTGCCCAATCAGACCGGAGGCGTGTGCCGATCGGCCTTAGTCCTTCGATGCACAAATACGGCAACGTATTTGTGCCCTCAGGACTAAGTGCTGAGCGAGCACCGTCGGCCATGTCCGGCAAGAGCCGGGCGTGGCCGTAATTGCGAGTCGAAGTACTTAGCGGTCGTGTGGCCAGTTGAACCGTGGCGTCAGATGGCCGGTTGGCCGTCGTCGCTGCCCGTGCAGGGAGACTGCTGAACCATGATCCCACGCAGAACCACCGTCCTGTCCGGCCTGCCTGTCGCCCTCGTGTGGCTCGCTGCTGCGCACGTGAGCGCACAGACGCCGCCGATCCTGGCACCGTCGAATGTCGTCCTTCCCAACTACACGGCCCAGTCGCCGGGGACGACCGCCGGCCTCGAGGGTGGCGCGGCGGTCGCGCGCGGCGAAGATGCCCTGGCGACGTGGTACAACCCGGCTGGGCTCTCGCGGGTCAAGAACTCGTCGCTCTTCGCGAGCGGCGGCGCGATGCAGTGGGTGCACGTGACCCCGAATGCCTTTCCGACCAACGTCGGATCCAGCGGCATGCTGCCGGTCCAGATTGGCCTCGTCTGGAGGGAGCCGTTCGACTACGCCGGATGGACGATGGCGGTGTCCTTTTCCACCGAGAACAACTGGGACCACAGCCTGAGCAGCCAGATGAACGGAGGCACGGCCGCCGCACCCGAGACCTACACCTACGCGGCGACCTCCAAGAACCTGCGCCGTACGGCCAGCATCGGGGCGGGGTACAGCCCTGACGAGAAGCTCCGCCTCGGCGGCAGCGCCGACTTCGTGATGACACAGATCGACTCGGCCCAGTCGGTCAACGACCGGGTCATCGGCGCGAAGGCGGCTCCGTCCGCACTGGTGGCGTCGCACAACTCGACGCGGTTCGTTCACCTGCGATTGACGGTCGGTGCGCAGTACGACGTGGGCGAGAACATCAAGATCGGCGGAACGGTCCGCACGCCGGGCCTTCAGTTCGCCAACAACGGCACGGCGGGGCTCGATGCGACGATCAACGGCGGCGGCGTCGCGAAGAACTACTCCTACTACGACGAGCATCCCTCAGTGACTCTCAAACTCCCGTTCGAGCTCGTGGGAGGAGTCGCTTACGTGAAGGAGAAGGGCGCCATCGAGGCCGACGTGCGCATCGTCCAGGCCGCCGGGGTCTACACCTATTTTGAACCGACAACGTCGCTCATCACGGTGACAGACACCGGTGGGGCCGTCACTTCGACCAATACGGCGTTCCGCACGTTCTCGGTAGACGGGTCGAGCGTGTTGGACTTCATGGTTGGCGGCCGGTACCTGTTGAGAGACAAAGGCAAGATCACGGCTCATGGCGGGTTCTCCACGGCGAACTCCTCCGTCGGCGATACCGACGAAGTCTTCCGGAAGGTCAACCTGCGCCGGATCACGATGGGGCTGAGCGGCCAGACCGAGCACCTGGTGTTCTCCGGTGGCTTCAGCTACCAGAGCGGCACCTCGCCGCTCTACGACGTGTTCACGTCGCAAGCCGGGCAGGCGATCAGCACGACGATCGATGTCTCCGGCGTGGCGTTCCTGTACTCGGTGGGAGTCCGGTTCTAGAAGCGAGGCTGAAACATGTATCGAACACAGGCGGGGCGCGGGACGACGACACGAGTCTCGCTCGCGGTGGCAATGTCGCTGGCCGTCGTGTTCGCCGCGTGCTCGAAGCCTGCCGAGCAGGCCACATCGACGCCGGCGGCGGCCGCCGGCGACCAGGCGGGCCCGGCCGACAAGGTGGCGCCGGCGGCCGCCGCGGCCCCGGCGTCTTCGGCGGCCGCCGCTCCCAGACCGGCCGCCAAGCCTGCGCCACCGCCCAAACCGGAACCTCGCAGGTTCACCCTGGCGGCGGGCGCGCCCCTGAAGATCGAGTTGGCGGCCACGCTCTCGACGAAGAGCGCGAAACCGGGTGACGAGTTCCTGGCGTCGCTCGTCGATCCCATCGTCGACGGCACGTGGGTGATAGCGGCCGCGGGCTCGCGTGTCGAGGGCGTGGTCGTGCGCAGCACGGAGGGCGGACGGGTCAGGGGCGTCGCGGAGTTGGAGATAGCCGTCACGAAACTCACGCTGGCCGACGGCCAGGTCGTGGCGGTGACGACGATAGCGGACGCCACGCAGGCCAAGACGAGCAAGGGCCAGGACGCGAAGAAGATCGCGATCACGACTGGAATCGGCGCGGCCATCGGCGCGATCGCGGGCGGCGGCAAGGGCGCCGCCATCGGGGCCGGTGTCGGCGCCGGCGGCGGAACAGCGCTCGTGCTCGGCACCAAGGGCGAGGCCGCCCAGCTCCCGGCGAAGACCGTCCTCGTGTTCACCGTCAAGGAGCCGGTCGAGATCGTCGAGAAGATGTAGCGCCTCGACAGGCGCGCGGCACCCTACTTCTTCTTGAACTTCGGGGGGAAGTTCTTCAACATCTCGCGCACGGCTTGCCCGAGGCGCTTGGTGCGGGCCTCATCCGTGACCTGCCGGTTGATCTCGGCCCTGGCAATGGCGCGCCAGACGGTCCGTTTTCCGGAGACCAGCGAAATGTCCAGCACGAGGGTGCCCTCCTCGTAGATCTTGAGGGCGCTGGTGCTCATCGCGAAATCGGGGAGGCCCCACGCGGGCACCGCCCCGACGAACTGTCCGTGGTACTGCGAACTCGAGTTCGGCCCGACGAGGAGGTAGTAGTGCAGGTGCAGGTCCGGCGCTCCTGACTCCGTGATCTTGAACCCCCGCTTCTCCATTTCCTCCTCGACCGTGTCCCCGACGGTCGGGCTGATGAAGGCGAGGATCTTCGCCGGATCGTCTCCCGTGCTCTGAAGCATCTTCACTTCGCCGGGTCCATCCGGATGCCAGGCGAAGGTGTGGACGGTGGCGAAGTTGAATTCCTTGTCGTAGTCCACCGTCACCTTGATCGACGCGGCCAGGGCGATCCCCGCGGCCGACAGCGCGATCAGAACAGCTAACACGAGACCAGCCCGTCGATTCACATCTCCTCCAGTGGACACCCGCCCCTCGGCACGATACCACGAAAACTTCGGGGAGGCGTTCCTCAATCCGACGCCGAGCCAGACCGGCGATTCCGGTCGAACTTGTGCCAGGCCTTGTCGCCGCGCAGGAAGCCGGCGAAGCCCTTGGCCTGCGCGAAGAACAGGATCGGCCGGTAGAGAAACAGGTCCGCCGGATCCGCCGCGAGGTGCAGCGGTGGGCGCCCGTCCTGGAACGGCGCCTGGCGGGCATCCCCGGCGTTCGGATCGAGGACAAGGGCTTCTCGGTCGCCGTGCACTACAGGCTGTCCGGCGAGCGGACGCAAGCGCGGGCAGCCATCCGCTCGGCGGCCAGGAGAATCGGCCTGGTGCGCGTCATCGCCGGCAAGCAGGTCCTGAGCCTGCTCCCGGCGGGCGCCCCGAACAAGGGGACGGCTTTCGCACACGCACTGGCCCGCTTCGAGTGCCGCGCCGCAGTCTACGTCGGCGACGACGCGACGGATACGGTCTACGCCGGCGTGCAGGACGCCGCGCTGTTCCGTTCGACTGACGGCGGCCAGTCGTGGGAAGAGCTCCCCGGGCTGCGCGGACACCAGACGGCGGCGTCCTGGCAGCCCGGTGCCGGCGGGATGTGCCTGCACACGATCCTGCTGGACCCCGCGAACGCCGATCGGATGTACATCGCCATCTCGGCTGCGGGGGCATTCCGGACGGACGATGCCGGTCGGACGTGGGAACCGATCAACCGGGGCCTGACGTCCCAGGGCATCCCCGACCCGAAGGCCGAGGTCGGCCACTGCGTCCACCGCATCGGCATGCACCCCTCGCGTCCCGGCGTGCTGTTCATGCAGAAGCACTGGGACGTCATGCACAGCGACAACGCCGGCGAGTCGTGGAAGGAAGTCAGCGGAAACCTGCCGACCGACTTCGGGTTCACGCTCGACGTGCACGCGCACCAGCCGGACACGGTTTTCGTCGTCCCGATCAAGAGCGACTCGGAGCACTACCCGCCCGACGGCAAGCTGCGCGTGTACCGCAGCCGCAGCGGCGGGAACGAGTGGGAGGCGCTCAAGAAGGGCCTGCCCCAGCGCAACTGCTAGGTCAACGTGCTCCGGGACGCGATGGCGGTGGATTCGCTCGACTCGTGCGGCGTGTATTTCGGCACGACGGGCGGGCAGGTGTACGCCTCCGCCGATTCCGGAGACAGCTGGACACCCATCGTCCGGGACCTCCCGGCGGTGTTGTCCGTGGAGGTTCAGACGCTGTCATGATCCGCATCGTGCTCCCGGTGCACCTGCGGACGCTCGCGCGGGTGGACGGCGAAGTCGCGCTCGAGGTCGAGGGCCAGCCCACTCAGCGCACTGTGCTCGCGGCGCTCGAAGCGCGCTACCCGGCGCTGCGCGGGACGATCCGCGACCATGTCACCGAGCGCCGCCGGCCGTTCCTGAGGTTCTTCGCCTGCGAGGAGGACCTGTCCCACGAGCCGCCGGACGCCCCGCTCCCCGAGCCGGTCGCGAAGGGAGCGGAGCCGTTCCTGATCGTGGGGGCGATGGCCGGCGGATAGCAGGCCAGCCTACTTCTTACGCCGCTCCGTCGGGATGCTCCGCCACGCCGGCCGCTTCGGCTGCGCCGGCGGGTTCTTCTTGAGCTCCTCCAGCGCGACCTGGATCGCGCGCTCGAGCTGCGGGTCTTTTCCGGCCATGACGTCGGCAGGGTTCTGTTCGACCTCGATGTCGGGCGGCACCCCGACGTTCTCCACCACCCAGCCATCCTCGGTCCAGATCGCCAGGTTGGGCGCCGTCACGCTGCCGCCGTCCATCAGCACCGGGAAGCCGAGGATGCCGACCAGCCCGCCCCACGTGCGCTTGCCGACGATCGGCCCCATCTTGAACTTGCGCCACATCCACGGGAACAGGTCGCCGCCCGAGCCCGCGGTCTCGTCGGCCAGCAGCACTTTCGGCCCCTGGATCGAAGCCGTCGGCGTCCTGATGTCGTCGCCGTAGCGCGTGGCCCAGTACGCGCCGAGCGGGCGGCGCAGGAGATCGAGGTAGTAGTCGGCGACCGATCCGCCGCCGTTGAAGCGCTCGTCCACGATGATGGCGTCCCGGTTGGCCTGCGGGTAGAAGTAGCGCTTGAAGTAGGCGTGGCCGAGCGTGCTCGTGTTCGGCACGTAGACGTACGCCACGCGCCCCTTCGTCGCCTCGGTCACCCGCTTCAGGTTCCCCTCGACCCAGTCGCGGTTTCTGAGCGCCGACTCGCTGGCAATCGGGACCACCGATACGGTCCTCGACCCTGTCCCGTCGGGGTTCGGGCCCACCGTGATTTCTACGATCCGGCCGGAGGTGTTCTCGAACGCGGCGTACAGGTTGGCGGGCGGCTTGAGGTCCCTGCCGTTGACGGCCAGCAGGTACTCACCCGCCTTCGCGTCCACCCCGGGCTCGGTGAGCGGCGACCGCAGCTCCGGGTTCCAGTTGAGGCCTCCGTAGACCTTCTTGAACCGGTAGCGGCCGTTCTCGATTGCGTAGTCCGCGCCGAGCAGGCCGCCGGGGACCGCGGTCGCTTCGACGCGCACGTCGCCCCCTGCCACGCGGTGATGGCCGACGCCGACCTCGCTGCACATCCACTGGATTACGCGGTTCAGGTCGTCGCGTACCGCGAGGTCGGGCAGGAAGATCGCGTACTTCTTCCGCATGGCCGCCCAATCCACGCCGTGCATGGTGGGATCGTAGAAGTAGTCGCGGTTGATGCGCCACGCCTCGTCGAAGATCTGCGGCCACTCGGCTCGCGGGTCGATCCTGACCTCGATCGCATCCACGTTCATCTTGCCCTGGCCGGCCTCGATCTTCCCCTTCGCGGGGCCCGTCGCCCAGGTCGTACCTGAGCGATACAGGATCTTCTTCCCGTCAGCCGACACGATGTAGCTCGCCACCTCGGGCAGCAGCGTTTCGTCCTTCCGGGTCGCGAGGTCGTAATGATGGAGGGCCGCCTTGTCGTCGATCGTCCGGAGGAAGAAGATCTGGCTCGCCTCGCCCGCCTGCAGGTTGTCGAGGTCGCCCGCCGGGAGGGGAAGCGCGAGGATGCGGTTCGACAGGCCGTCGAAGTCAATCGTCACGGTGACCGCCGGCGGGGTCGCGGGTTTTTCGGCCGGCTTGTCGGCCGGCTTGTCGTCCTTCTTCTTCTCCTCGTCGCTTTCCTTCGCCAGCGGGGAAGGCGTGTCCTTGCGGAGGACCGCCAGGTAGACCGCGCTCGTCACGCGCATGTCGGCGTTCGACATGGCGAACCAGTCGCGCACGGGACCAGCGTCGGTCGACCCGAAGAAGTAGAGGTACTTCCCGTTGGCGTCGAAAACCGGATCGGAGACGTCACTCAACCCGTCGGTGACCGGGAACGACTTGTCCTGGTCGAGCGCATAGACGTGCACCTGCCGGATGTAGTTGCGGGTGTTCAGCGTGTACGCGATCCACTTCGAGTCGGGCGCCCACGCCGGCGCGAGCGACGCCTGGGGGCCGTAGATGGGCTCGGACGCGATCTTCTTCGACACGCCCGTCGCCAGGTCGAGCCAGAACAGCGACCACGAGTTGTCGGTGTAGGCGATCTTCCTGCTGTCGGGCGCCCACGCCGGGTTCCCGTAGAATCCCGCCCCGGCGAGCTTGTAGCTCTTCGCCTCGCCCTTGCCGTCCTGCGGCTCGACGACGAGCTGGTAGGCGCCGCCGGCGTCGGAGAAGTAGGCGATCGAGCGGCCGTCGGGCGACCACGCGGGCGAGACTTCGTGCACACCCGGCGTGTTCGTCAGGTTTCGCGGATCGCCTTTCTCGGCGGGCACCGTCACGATCTCGCCGCGGAACTCGAACGCCGCCCGCGCCCCGGACGGCGACAGCGCAGCCGCCCTGATGTAGCGGGCGCCCTTCACGAATCGCGGCCTGGTGTCCGGCAGGTCGGCGGTGACGCCGACGGTCATCTTGGCATGCCTGCCCGTCGCCGGGTCGAAGACGTGAATGTAGCCGGCCTGCTCGTAGATGATCTTCCCGCCGCCGGCAGACGCCCACAGCACGGGGAAGTCGTCGTGTTCGGTGAGCTGCTTGACGGTCTTCGTCCGGGTGTCGAACGAGAACAGGTTGAACTCGCCGTTCCTGTCCGAGACGAAGTACACCGTGTCGCCGACCCACATCGGGTACACGTCGTTCGGGCGGTCAGCCGGCTGCGGCAGCGCCTCGACCGCCTTCGTCGCCGCGGTATAGAGCCAGATCGTCGAGTGCGTACCGCCCCGGTAGTGCTTCCACTGCGTGAACGCGTCGTAGAGCGGGTTGTAGGCGATCCGCTTGCCGTCGGGGGAGTACGCGCCGCGGAACGCGGTCGGCAGGCCCACCGCCGTTGGAAAGCCGCCCTTGATCGGGACTGTGAAGAGCTGCGTGTACCGGCCGGTGAACACTTCGCGGCCCGAGGTGAAGACGACCGCGGCGCCGTCGGGCGTGAAGCCCTGGACCGTGTCCCGCCCCGGGTGCCACGTCAGCCTGGCCGGCACCCCTCCGGCCACCGGCACGACGTAGACGTCGGCGTTCCCCTCGTACTGCGCGGTGAACGCGACGAGCGTCCCGTCCGGCGAGAAGGCGGGGTTGCTCACCCCCTGGCTGCTCGTCAGGCGGCGCACGTCCTTGCCGTCCAGACCGGCCGCCCACAGGTCGCCCGCATAGACGAACGCGATGTTCGACTTGCTGATCGCGGGTTGGGTGAGCAGACGCGTGTCAGCAGTGTCGATGGCTCCCGCCGATGCGGCGACGAGCAGCACGACCAGGGCCACGACCGATGCATCTCGGAAACGACGGAACATGACATTGCCTCCTGAACACGTGGTCGGTATTCAGGGGGATGATAACCCATCATCCGGAACAGGAGGCCATTCACCGCCCCACCGCATTCCGTCGTGTTCTTGCGCGTCACGTTCCGCCGTCAGCGGACCAGCCCGGTCCGGTCACTCGGCCTCGCCTGCCGGTTCACTCTTCCCGGGTGCGCCGCGGATGTCGCGGTCGGACTTCACACCGTAATACCCTGGAACAGCACCGACGAATGGTAGCGATCGCCGGCGTCAGGCAGCACCACGACCACGAGTTTGCCCTTGTTCTCCCGCCGGGCGGCGACGCGGACGGCTGCCGCAACGGCGGCGCCGCAGGAAATGCCGGAGGTGATGCCTTCTTCCCGGTGCAGGCGGAGCGCGAATTCGATCGCCTCTTCGCTCGGGACCGTCTGCACCTCGTCAACCAAGCGCATATCGAGCACGTCCGGTACGAACCCGGCGCCAAGCCCCTGGATCTTGTGCGGTCCCGGCTTCGGAGGCTGTCCGTTCCTCACGGCGGTCAGCACCGGTGATTCGGCCGGTTCGACGGCAACGCTCCACAGCGGCCGCTTCTTCTCCTGCTCGATGTAGCGGGCGACGCCCGTGATCGTCCCACCCGTGCCGACACCGGATACGAGGATATCGACCTTCCCATCGGTGTCGTTCCAGATCTCGGGCCCCGTCGTCCTGAAGTGGATCTCCGGGTTCGCGGGATTCTTGAACTGCTGCGCCATCCAGTACTTCTTCGGGTCCGACGCCGCGAGGGCCTCCGCCGCGGCCATCGAGCCCGAGACGCCCTTGGGCCCCTCGGTCAGCACGACTTCGGCGCCGAACGCCTTGAGCAGCCGCCGTCGCTCGAGCGACATCGTCTCGGGCATCGTCAGGGTGATCGGATAGCCGCGGGACGCGGCCACGAACGCGAGCGCGAGTCCCGTGTTGCCACTGGTGGCCTCGAGAATCGTCACCTTCTTCGAGCCGCGCGTCAGGAGCCCTCGCCGCTCCGCGTCGTGAATCATCGCGGCGCCGATCCGGCACTTCACGGAATACGCGGGATTGCGGCCCTCGATCTTGGCAACGACCGTTGCCGGCAGGCCTGCAGTGATCGAGTTGAGCCTGATGAGCGGCGTGTTGCCGATCGACAGGGAGTTGTCATCGAAGATCCTGGACATGGGGGCTCCTTCAGCACGTTCCGGCGACCGCGCGCGGCGGACGCCTCGGAAGACAACACGCCGGCACGGACCCGGCCGGCATCGGGACGAAAAAGGCCCGGGAGTCGCCTGGAGGGCCTCGAGCGGGCCTTCGATTCCATGTAAGCCGATGGTGAGAGCCTTGTCAACGTCGGCCCGTCCGCAGGCGCACTACGCCCCAGCTGGCACGCCTGTCGCCTTGACCAGCGAATCCAGCTGGGACAGGCCGCATTTCCGGATAGAATCTCTCGCGCATGCTCGGTCGTCCATCATTGTCGCCAGCCATCATTCTCTGTGTTGCCGCCCTGCTTTCGGGGACGGCCGTCGCGTGGCCGCAGGCGCCTCCGCCGGATCGCCCGACCGTTCGCGTGACCCGCAGTGCGGCCGCCATCCGCGTAGACGGCGTTCTCGACGAACCCGCGTGGGCGCAGGCCGCGACGATCGGTCCGCTGATCCAGCGCGACCCGGACCAGGGCATGCCAGCGACCGAGGACACCGAGGTGCGCATCGTCTACACGGCGAGCACGATCTATTTCGGCATTCACTGCCGGGACCGCACGCCGTCGGCTATCGTTTCCACTCAACTCTCACGCGACGCGGACCTCGGGAGCGATGACAACGTGATGGTTGTCGTCGACCCGTTCTTCGACCACCGCAACGGGTTCTTCTTCCGGGTGAACCCGGCCGGTGCCCGCGCCGACGGCCAGATCGCCAACAACTCGGAAGACGCGAACCTCAACTGGGACGGCATCTGGGAGGCATCGGCCCGCATCACGCCGGACGGATGGGTGGCCGAGATCGCGATCCCGTTCAAGACCCTCCGCTTCAAGCCCGGGCAGACGGTGTGGGGCCTCAACGTCGAGCGCCTGATCAAGCGGCGCAACGAATCGGACCGGTGGGCGACGCCGCTTCGCGACAGCTGGATCACGAACCTGGATCAGGCCGGCCGCCTCGAGGGAATCGAGGGCATCAACCAGGGCCGCGGCCTCGACATCCGTCCGTACGTGTCCGGCGGCGAGGAGAACAGCGACGGCAAGCTGCAGGCCGGCATCGACGTGTTCAAGAACCTGACGCCGAACATGAACGCCTCGGTGACGGTGAACACCGACTTCGCGGAAACCGAGGCGGACGCCCGGCAGATCAACCTGACGCGCTTCCCGCTGTTCTTCCCCGAGAAGCGCGCCTTCTTCCTGGAAGGCGCTGGCGTCTTCGACGTCGCGGCCACCAACGAGGAGACGGTGCTCCCCTTCTTCAGCCGGCGCATCGGTCTGCTCGGCGGGCGAGAGGTCCCGATCCTGGTCGGCGCCAAGGTCGTGGGCCGCCAGTCCGACTACAACATCGGCGTGCTCGACGTGCAGACGCGGGCGGTGGACGACTTCCCCGCCCCCGGCGAACACCTCGACAGCCAGAACCTCCTGGCTGCCCGCGTGAGCCGCAATATCTTCCGCCAGTCCTGGGTCGGCGCGATCGTGACGCACGGAAACCCAGCGGGAACCGGGGAAAACACCCTGGTCGGGGCCGATGTCCGCCTGGCCACGTCGACGTTCCAGGGCGACAAGAACCTGAGCTCGAGCTTCTTCTTCCTGCGGACGGACGACGAGGCGAGCGCCACCAGCGACTACTCGTTTGGCGGCAACATCGACTACCCGAACGACCTCTGGAACTGCTCGTTCGGATGGCGGCAGGTCGGCGAGAACTTCCGCCCCGCGCTCGGGTTCGTCCCGCGCAGAGGGATCCGGCGCGTGTCGCCCGGCGTCGAGTACAAGCCGCGGCCGGGCCGGTTCGGCATCCGGCAGCTCTTCTTCCAGGTGGAGCCCGTCTGGGTCAGCGACCTCCACAACGTGGTGCAGAGCTGGGCGGTGTTCACCTCGCCGTTCAACGCGGAATTCGAGTCTGGCGACAAGATCGAGCTCAACGTGATGCCGCAGTACGAACGGCTCACCGAGCCGTTCGAAATCGCGGACGGCGTCGTCATCCCGGTCGGCGGGTACGAGATGAACCGCTGGGGCGTCCAGGTGGAGACGGCCGACAAGCGGCCGGTCGCCGTCCAGACGGAATTCTCGTGGGGCGAGTTCTACACCGGCACGCGGCGCGACATCCAACTCGGGCTCACCGTCAAGCCGAGCACGCACATCCTGGCGGCCGTTCAGGTCGAGCGGAACGACGTCGATCTCCGCGAGGGGAGTTTCAGCACGCAGGTGTTCACCGTTCGGGCCGACTATAACTTCTCGCCCAACGTCTCGTGGGCGAACCTGGTGCAGTACGACAGCGAGTCCAGGATCCTGGGCGTGCAGAGCCGCTTCCGATGGATCCTGAAGCCGGGGACCGACCTCTTCCTGGTGCTGAACCGCGGGTGGTACAACCGCGAGTTGGACAACCGGTACCTCCCGAGCTTCGACAAGGGCTCGGTGAAGTTCCAGTACACCTTCCGGCTGTAGGCGCAGCGTTCCCGCCCCTGCCTCCGCCGTGGTAGGCTACTCGGCGCCATGAACGCTCTCTTCCAGCACCTCCTCGTGCTCGGCCGGCCCGCCTGCGGCAAGTCCGAGTTCATCGATTTCCTCAAGCACTCCTCCGCGGAGACCTGCCGCCGCCGGCTGCACATCGGCCGCTTCGAAGAGGTGGACGACTTTCCCTGGTTGTGGGAGAAGTTCCAGGAGGACGCGATCTGGGAGAAGGCAGGCTACGAGAGGCTCTACACCCAGGAGTACATGCCGGGCAACCCGGGCATGGCGCCCAAGGGAGCGAAGCTCTTCGACTGGTGCATGCACAAGTTCAACGACGTCATCACCCGGCAGTATCTCCCCCGTCAGGACTTCTACCGCGATTCCACGCTGCTCATCGAGTTCTCCCGCGGCGGCGCCAACGGCTTCGGCCGCGCGCTCGGGATGCTGGCGCCGCAGGTCCTCGCCCCGGCCGCCATCTTCTACATCAAGGTGTCGCGCGAAGAGTCATGGCGCCGAAACGTCGCGCGCTACCAGGAGAAGCTGAAGCACTCGATTCTCGCCCACATGGTCCCGCGCGAAACGTACGACTACTTCTACGATACGAACGACTGGGACGAGCTGACCGGCGGCCAGCCGTCCGGCTGGCTCGCCTGCAATGGCGTGCAGGTGCCCTTCGTTTCGATGAACAACGAGCCCGAGTCCACCGATCCTCAGGTCCTGGAGGGGCGTTACGGCGCGGCGCTCGGCGAGCTCTGGGCGCTCAGGAGCGCAGGGCGATGAGCGCGGCGAAGCCCGCGATCTTCGAGCACCTGTTCGTCCTCGGCCGCCCGGCCGGCGGCAAGAGCGAGTTCATCGACTTCATGAAGAAGTTGCCGGCCCCGGCGCGCGCGGCGGAGTTCGGCATCGGCCGCTTCGAGGAGGTGGACGACTTCCCGTGGCTGTGGGAGCGATGCCTCGACGACGATGCGCGGGAGAAGCGAGGGGAGCCGCGGCTGGTGTCCGAGCGGACGCCGGAAGGCTACAACATCGTGCAGCCAGGCTTCCGCAGTTCGCTCGTCTCACGCTTCAACGAGACGATCGCCGCGAAGTACCTGTCGAACCCGCTGTTCTACCGCGACGGGACGCTCCTCATCGAGTTCGCGCGCGGCGTGGGCGACGGGTTCCGCGACAGTCTCGAGCGCTTCGACCCGGCCATCCTCCGGCGCGGCGCGATCCTCTACATCCAGGTGTCGTTCGAGGAGTCGTTCCGCAGGAACTCGGCGCGCTACAAGCCCGGGCAGGAAGAGTCCACGCTCTTCCACAAGGTGCCCGACCGCGACATGCTCGGCTTCTTCCGGGACAACGACTGGCAGGCAATCACGGGCGGGGCGCCGGACGGGTGGCTGGACGTGGCCGGCGTGCGCGTGCCGTTCGTGTCCATGAACAACGAGCCCGAGTCCACGGACCCGGACGTTCTCGGCCCGCGATATTCGCGAGCCCTCGGGCGGCTCCTCACACTCCGCTTTCAGTGACCCAGCCGGCCCCTCGGCACGACATTCCAGATGCGTGACATCAGCCAGGCGCCGACGAGCGCGAAGGGAATCGGCGCCCAGTGCCACGCCTCCCAGCCCCACGTCGCCGTGATATAGCCCACGCCCATCCCGACGAAGGCGCCGGCAAGATACTGCATGCCGTCGAACAGGCCGGCCGCCGTGGCCGCAGCCTTCCGTCCGCCGAAATCCATCGACGCCGCCCCGCCGATCATGCCGTGGGCGCCGTTCACGCAGAACGACAGGGCGACCAGGCAGCAGGCCGCCACGATCGGGCCCATGTGCAGCAGGTCTGCGACGCCGAACAGGGCGAGGATCAAGGCCATCCCGATGAACCCGAAGGCGATCACGGGCGCCCGTCGTCCGCCGAAAGTGCGGTCCGACGCGATGCCGAACGCGAACCCGCCGGCGATGCCTGCCAGCGCGATCCCCCAGGTGGCGATGATATAGGGCAGGTAGGTGGCGAACAGCTTCTGGTTCGCACCGTGGTAGTCCACGAAGTACTTCGGCCACCACGCGTCCACGACGCTGCGCCGCACGAAGCCGATCATCATTGAGCCGGCGGCGATCGTCCACATGGCGGGCGAGGCGAACACCTTCCGTAGTAGTTCACTCACGGTTGGCGCGACGTCGGTCGGATCGACCTCGTCGCCCGTGTCGAATTCCCCGAGGCCCGCGTCCTTGGGCGTATTCTCCATCCACTTCAGGTTGATGAGCAGGAACAGCACCACGCACGCGCCGGGAATCCAGAACGCGTACTGCCAGGGGAAGAACAGGAAGATCAGCGGCACGCCCTGGAAGGCCAGCAGGAGGCCGAACCGAATCAGGACGCCGAACACGCCGGCGAACGTCCCCCGCTCGCGCACGTGGAACCACTGCGCGTTGACCTTGACGATCGAGAGCGCCCCGAACGACTGGAAGTAACCGTTGATGCCCCAGACGATCGCCATCAGGAGGAGGAGCGTCCCGCCGGACAGTCCGAAGTTCAGGACCGCCGGTGTCACGACGTGGCGGCCGAGCCCCTTTCCCGCCCAGACCGCCGGCGATACGATGGCCAGGCTGGCCAGCCCGAAGGCGAAGTTCATCAGCGCGACGCCGACCGCGCCGGACAGGAACGCCTTCTTGCCGCCAATCCGGTCGGCGAACGGCCCGTTGAGCACGACCGCAAGGCCGTAGACGAGCGGCATCATCGTCTCGAAGACGCCGAGGTCGGTGTTCTTCCATCCCAGCGTCTCGGCCATGTAGGGTGCGGCGGAGGTGTAGTTGTACCGCGTGGCGTAGAAGAACGCGTACAACATGCCGAGCGACATCCAGTTCACGGCACGCCGGTGACGGAAGGCCGGGGTGTGTTCGGGGCGGGCCAGTGTCGTGGTCGTCATGGGTGTTTACCGGTGAAGGGCCGTGGATCGTCGGAATGGCTCGACAGACTTTACCCGTTCCCGGTATCTTCGACAAGCCGAGCGGCCGATGTCCGGCCGCTGTCTCGCGGTAGCCGCGTCATGCCTGACTTCCCCACCGTCGAACTGCACCGGCACTTCGAGGCCGGCCTGCTGCCGGAGACGATTGCGAGGCTCGCCGCCCGCCACGGCGTGAGCGAGGCGCGTACGCGATCGGGCGAGGTCGTGGCCGGCGTCGATCCGCGCGAGCCCGACTCGATCCGCCGCTACTACGCGTCTGTGGCCGCCGGCTTCGGCCTGCCCGACGGGTTCACACGTTTCCACCAGTCGTTCGGGCTCCCCCTGTCGGTCCTGCGCACGCTCGAGGACCTGGAGCAGGCGGCATTCGACCAGGTCGTCTGGTGCGCGGAACACGGCAGCCTGCACACGGAGCTGCGCGGGTCGCCGTTCACCTACCGGCAGTGGATCGAGGCGCCGATCGACGAGATCGCCGCTGCGCTGGTCGGCGGGGTCGATCGAGCGTGGCAGGAGCGTCAGGCCAGCGGCACGTTCATCCTGGCGTTCAGCCGGCAGAAGGGGCTCGCCCCGCCGGACGCGCCCCTCGAGCAGCGCCAGGCGGAGAGAATCGCCCGGCTGGCGGCGACGCTCCACCGCGCCGACCGCCCGGTGGCCATCGACATCGCGGGCTTCCCCGAAACGCCCTGGCCGCCGCGTGTGTTCAAGGAGGCCCTCGTACCGGCGCGGGAAGCCGGCGTGCCGCTCACAGTGCACGCTGGCGAGCAGGGACGGTTCCCGGATTTCGCCGACGCGCCGGCCGCGCTGATCGTCGAGGCGATCGAGCACCTGGGCGCCCGTCGCATCGGTCACGGGACGTCGCTGGTCTCGTCGGCCGCCGCGCGCGAATTCGTCCGGGGCCAGCACGTGGCCGTCGAGTGCTGTCCGGTGTCGAACGCGAAGATGGGATTCGTGCCCGTCGCGGAGCACCCGCTGCCGCTGTTCCTCGACGAGGGCCTTGTCGTCTCGCTCGCCACCGACGATCCGCTGATGTTCGGCCCTTTCACGGTCGGGGAGACGTTCGAGGCGATCGCCGCGCCCCTCGGCCTCGACGCCGCGGCCCTGCTGACGTTGACTCGCAACGGAATCGAGTCGGCTTTCATCGCCGACGCCCGCCGCGGGCTACTCCGGCGACAACTGGAAGATCGGATCCGGATCGCAACCTGAGGACAAGAGACACCGAGGACCCATCATCATGACTCACGATCTGACGTTGGCCGTCGAGCACGAGCTTCTTCCCAGGCTCGATCGGATTGACTTCATCACGGTGAGGCTCCCGTTCCTCCACCCGTTCGGGACCAGCGTCCACGTCTGGACCTGCAAGGAAGCGCTCCTCCTCCGGCTGGAGGCCGACGGCGTCACCGCGTGGGGGGAGTGCGTCGCCGACCCCGATCCCTTCTACCTGTCCGAGACGACGACAACCGCCCGGCACATCATCGAGGGCTTTCTCCTGCCCCTCCTCGAGCCGGGTGTGCCGTTCGGCGAGTTGCTGAGGAGGTTCCGCGCGGTCCGCGGTCACGGCATGGCGAAGGCGACCGTCGAAAACGCCCTCATCGACCTCCTCGCCCTCCGCAAGGGCCTGCCGGTCCACGAACTGCTCGGCTTCCCGGCCCGGCGGGTCATGTCGGGCATCAGCATCGGCCTGAAGGACTCCCCCGACGAACTCCTGGCGGCGGTCCAGGTCGCGGTGGACAAGCGCTATCACCGCGTGAAGATGAAGATCGCGAAGGGACGGGACATCGAGTACGTGCGGGCGGTGCGGGAGCGATTCCCCGGCCTGCCGCTGATGGTGGACGCCAACGGCGACTACACGCTTGCTGATGCCGGCCACCTGATGCGGCTCGACCAGTTCGACCTCATGATGATCGAACAGCCGCTCTCCTACGCGGACATCTATCAGCACTCGCACCTGCAGAAACGGCTGGCAACGCCGCTCTGCCTGGACGAGTCGATTCTCGGCTTCGACGACGCGGTCACCGCGGTGGAACTGGGCTCGTGCCGCGTCCTGAACATCAAGCAGGGACGCGTCGGCGGCCTCGTCGAGTCGATCCGGATTGCCGCCTACGCCGCGGCGCACGGCATCGGCGTCTGGTCGGGAGGGATGGACGAGACCGGAATCGGCCGGGCGGTCAACATCCACCTGCAGACTGCCGACGGCTTCACGATCCCCGGCGACACGTCGGAGACCGCCATTTACTTCGCGGAGGACATCGCCGACCCGCCGGTGGTGCTCGAGCCCGACGGGTTCATCAAGATCCCGTCCGGACCCGGCCTCGGAGTCTCGATCGATCCCGCGCGCCTGGCGAAGTACACCATCGACCGCGCCGCCGTGAAGGCGTGAGTCGCACGAGGAGTGGCGCATGCTGCACCGGAATCGGAGCTTCGTAATCGGATTCGTGCTCGTCGTCGTTCAACTCTGCCTGCTCCATGCGGTGCAGCAGGACGGGGAGATCCAGGCGCCCCCGGCCCAGGCGCCCCCGCAGGCGCAGGCCCCGGCCGCGTCCCGCCCGACGGCCCCGCGAGGCGGGCGCAGCACCACGCTTGGCGATGTGACGAATTTCGAGGTGAAGGACAACGTCTTCACCATCACCGCCGGGCAGGATCAGATCCGCGTCATCTTCTACCGCGACGACATCTTCCGGATCTGGCTCGGCCCTGACGGCGCGTTCACCGAGGCCCAGCCGGCCGCCACCGACGCCCAGATGGTCGTCTTCAAGGGCCCGGCGATCGCGGTGCCGTGGAAGGACGCCGGCGAATACTACAAGCTCACCAGCGCCGCGTGCGTGCTCCGGATCTACAAGAAGCCGCCGACGGGCAGCGGCGTTCGGTTCGCCCTTTTCGACCACGACAACGTCGTGCCCGTCTGGCGCGAGACACGATCGCTGACCTACGGCCCGTCGAGCGTCCAGACGCTCGCCCGCGGCGAGACCGAGTACTTCTACGGCGGCGGGATGCAGAACGGGTATTTCTCGCACCGCGACACTTCGGTGAACATCCGCCTCAACACGCGCGGGTGGGGGGATGGGACGACGCCGAATCCGGCGCCGTTCTACCTGAGCACCGCCGGCTACGGCGCGTTCCGCAACACGATGGCGCCCGGCAAGTACGACTTCATGTCGCCGCTGAGCCTCTCGCACGACGAGCCGCGCTTCGACTGCTACTACTTCTACGGGCCGTCGCTCAAGAAGATCCTCGAGGGCTACACGCTCATCACCGGCCGCCCGTTCTTCCCGCCCCGCTGGGGTCTCGAGTTCGGCGACGCGGACTGCTACAACAAGACCGGCAAGACGTCCGACGTCATCGCGAAGGTGGCCGACGCGTACCGGAAGAACGACATGCCGGGCGGCTGGATCCTGCCGAACGACGGGTACGGCTGCGGCTACCAGGACCTGGACGCGACGATCCAGGAGCTGCACAAGCGGGGCTTCTACACCGGCCTCTGGACCGAGAAGGGGCTGGAGCGGATCGCGCACGAGGTGAGCGTGTCCGGCACCCGCGTCATCAAACTCGACGTGGCCTGGGTCGGCCCCGGGTACCAGTTCGCCCTCAACGGGATGCGCGATGCCTACGAGGGCATCGAGAAGAACAGCAACGCGCGCGGCTTCGTCTGGACCACCTGCGCGTGGGCCGGCGGGCAGCGGTACTCGACCATCTGGTCGGGCGACCAGGCCGGCAACTGGGAGTTCATCCGCTTCCACATCCCGTCGGTCATCGGCGCCGGGCTGTCCGGCTACAACGCGGCGACCGGAGACGTGGACGGCATCTTCGGCGGCGGCGCGCAGACCCAGGTGCGCGACCTCCAGTGGAAGGCGCTGACGCCCGTCTGGATGATCATCAGCGGCTGGTCGAAGCAGACGAACCTGATGAAGCAGCCGTGGATCTTCGGCGAACCCTATACGACCATCAACCGAAAGTACATGAAGCTCAAGATGCGGCTGACGCCGTATCTTTACACGTACTCGCGAGAAGCCTACGACACGGGCGTCCCCACGGTCCGCGCGATGGTGCTCGAGTTCCCCGCCGACCCGGCGACGTGGACCAAACGCACGCAGTATCAGTTCATGAGCGGCGAGTGGCTGCTCGTCGCGCCGGTCTACGAAGACTCCCCCATCCGCAACGACATCTATCTTCCGGCCGGAAAGTGGATCGACTACTGGGACGGCCGCGAGTACAACGGGCCCTCCGCGCTGAACGGCTACGACGCGCCGCTCGACAAGCTCCCGCTCTTCGTCAAGGCCGGCGCCATCATCCCGATGTACCCGGAGATGCTGCACGACCGCGAGAAGCCCAAGGACCCGGTGACGCTCGACATCTACCCGTTCGGTAAGACCGGCTTCTCGATATACGAGGACGACGGCAACACGCAGGAGTATCGGACGGGAGCGTTCGCGCGCACCGCGATCGAGGTGGATGCTCCGAAGTCTCTCGACGAACCCGGCACGCAGGTCACGGTGAAGGTGGGCGCGGCCAAGGGCAGCTACAAGGACATGCCGGCGAGCCGTTCGTATGTCGTGGACGTGCACGTCCCGACGAAGCCGGCCAGCGTGAAGCTGGGCGACCGCGTGCTGCCGGTATTCCAGGCGCCGACCGGCGACCGGGCCGCCCGTGAGAAGGCCCGCGCGGAGTTCAACGCCGCCCCAGAGGGATGGCTCTTCGATCCGTCGGATCGACGCGGGGTCGTGCACGTGCGCGTCAAGCCGCAGCCGCTGGCGACCGGATTCGTCGTGAAGGTGGTGTTGTAGGACGCGGCCGCCAGCCGCCAGCCGCCAGCCGCAAGCCGCAAGCCGGACTACGCCCAGGGCGCCTGGAGTCCGAGCGCCGAGAGTTTCTCCTCGAACTCGGCGCGCTCGAGGTTCGACTTGAGGACACCCTGGTCGTTCCGATGGAGCCAGCCCTCCTCGTCGGCCACCCGCGCGGCGGCCTCCGCGTCCCCCGACGCGACGGCGGCAATGATGGCGGCCTCGGCCCGGGAGAGCCGCGTCGCCCGGCGGCGATAGTCGAGGAACGCCTCCCATGCGACCGGCACCCACCTGGCCACGATCTGCGCGCCGATCGCGGCGGCGTACGCGCGAATCTCCTGCTGCGCGTGGATGTCCATCCGCAGGTCGAGGAAGTGCAGCAGGTTGTGGAGGTCGATCTTCCAGTACGCCTCGGTGAACGTGGCCAACGGCAGGTCCTTCCTGGCCTGCTCGCGCGCGACGCCTGCCGCGAGTCGCCCCTCGTACACGGCGCGCGCCCTGTCCTGAAGCTCGCTCTCCTCCGCGGACAACCGCGCGCCGACCTCCTCCGGCAGGACGCCGCCGCTGCCTTGCCGGTTGACGGACGACTGCGTGCGCCAGGCGCCGGGCTCGGTGCGCTGCGCCGCGCCGATGGCCTCGGAATATCGCGTCGAGTACTCGTTGACGCTGGCGGTGCGGTGGCGGATCCACTGCCGCCAGATGTCCATCGGCACGCGCACGTGGAGCTTGATCTCGCACATCTCGAACGGCGTGGTGTGGTCGTGGCGCACCAGGTAGCGGATCAGCGCCCGGTCCTCGTGCACGCGCCGTGTGCCCTTGCCGTAGGACACCCGCGCCGCCTGCACGATGGCCGAGTCGTCGCCCATGTAGTCCACGACCCGCACGAACCCATCGTCGAGCACGCGGATCGGCTCGCCGAGGATCGCGTCGAGCGCGGCCACCGCCGGGCGAAGAATCGGTTCGAATCTCGTCGCCTCCGCCATCAATGCCACCTCCGCGATCGGTAATCAGTTGTCAGTGGCCAGTTCGTCACGCGTGACAAACTGACCACTGACGACCGTTCCGCCTTCTATCTTCTGTCTTCTGTCTTCTATCTTCTGTCTTCTATCGAACGCTCCCTACTTCTTCTTCGCCGGCGGGAGCAGCTTGTTGAACGCCTCGTCGTCCGTCTTGAAGTCGCGCGCGGGCTGGCCGACGCGCGTGATCCGGATGCTGCGAATCGGATCACCCTTCTTGATGTCCTGCAGCTGGCCGAGCCCCCCGACGATCTTGCCGAGGGCCGTGTACTTCTTGTCGAGGCCGGCGTTCTTCTGCAGCGTGATGTAGAACTGGTTCGGCCCGGACACCCCGAGGATCCCGACCACGTCGTGCTTGACGGCCGGGTTCATCGTCTTCGGCAGCTTCGGGATGGCCACGGACTTCTGGATGTCCGACACCACGAGGCCGCTGATCAGCCCGCCCTTGACGTCCGCGATACTGCCAATCGGCGGTGGGGGCGGCTGGCCGCCGCGCCCGCCGGGGCCGCCGCGCGCGCCGCCGCCGCCACCACGCCCGCCGCCCGCCTGGGGCGCCTTGCCCTCGACGATGCGAACGAAATTGGCGGTCTGGATCGGGGCGTTCACGAAATCGAGGCTGAACATCACCTGCTTGGGCGCCTCGACCGAGCCGACCGCGATCGAGGCATACAGCCCGTCCGCCAGGTAGACGCCGTCACGCGTCAGGGGCTTGTCGAGGTTGGCCACACCGTAGGCCATCACGGCGTGGACCACCGCCGATTCCTTCTGCTGCTCGGCATAGGGCACCAGCTCGCTGTAGAGGTCGTTGGTCGTGTGCCAGGCGTAGCTGTAGACGTAGTCGGTCTGGGTGGCGAAGGAGAGCGTAGGGACGGACTGCATCTCGAACGACGACGAGTCGGTCCCGCCCGGCGAGGTCGCGTGCGCCCGCGGCAAAGCCCTCTCCACCGTGAACGGCCACTTCGGAAACGCGTGGGCGAGCGGCGCGGCGATGGTCTGGAAATCGCTGTACCACGTCTCGGGCACGCGCACGCCCGTGAGGGCCATGGGGGACCCGTCCCGGTTGATCATCATCACGACCTTCGGCGCGATCTCGGGATGCCGCTTGAGCCACGCCTGCGAGCCGACGAGCCCCTGCTCCTCGGCGGCGAACAGGATCACGATGATCGAGCGCTTCGGCCGCCCGCCGGCCGCCTTGATGAGGCGGAGCGCCTCCATGCTCGGGGAGAAGCCGTTGCCGTCATCGACCCCACCCGTCGCCCCGCTGAAGCAGTCGAAGTGGCCGCCCATGACGATGTACTCGTCCGGATACTGGGACCCGCGGATCGTCGCCACGACGTTGTGGTACTTGATCGGGCCCATCTTGAACCAGTTCCGGATGTCGAACTCGAGTTCGACGGGCTGGTTCTTCTCGACCATGCTCTTGATCTCGTCGTACTGCGAGTTGAGCAGCTTGATGTCCGGCAGGACCGGGAGCTTGTCCCACGAAGCCGCGTAGCCGTCGAGGATGTTGATGGGCAACCCGCTCTGCCCGGCCATCGTCGGCGACGGGCTGGTGGTGGTCGGCGCGGCCGACTGGATGGTGCCGAGCGCGCCGGCATCGATGAGCGCCTTGGTCAGCGGGGGCATCAGCTGCGCCTCGGCGTACTCGGGAGTCCCGCGCCGGCCGTCGCGCGCGAAGCCGTTGCTGGCGCCCGCGATCAGGACCCACTTGCCGTTGAACGCGGCCTTGTTCGCGTTGACCTCGGCGATGGCGGCCTGGGCTGCCGCGCGCTTCTTCTCGATGTTCTCGGGCGTCGTGTTGCGCCCCGGGATCGAGAACGGGTCGGCCTTGAGAATGACGACGCCGCCCTTCTGCACGCCCTTGGTCCCGGCGGTGAACGACGGCGTGCCGAAGCGGAGGGCCTTGTCGGTCGGCTTCAGCATCTTGCCGAACCACGGCCCGCGGTTGAATCCGACCGGCACTTCGCCGGCTTCGTCCAGCTCGGCGTCGATGCCGAACTGCTTGAACTGCCACACCGCCCACTGCGTCGCGTCGGTGTACGCATTCGTCCCGGTCTCACGCCCGCCGAAACGGTTGCTGGCGTAGTCGTTCCAGGTCATGACCTGGTTGTCGGTGGTCCCCAACTGGATGATCTTCGCCACTGCCGGGTCGTCCTGCGCGTGCACGAAGACCTGGAAGCTTACGACCAGGGCCGCGAGTGCCACCACCACCATTGCTGCAAACGAAGATGCCGATCGTGTCCTCACCATCATTCCTCCGATGCCGGGGGCGTCGTACGAGCCGGATCCTCCAGAAACACGGGAAATCCCGATCCGACCCCGGGTGATTCTACCTGTAAAATGCAGATTATGACGATTCCCTTCTTCCACGTGGACGCGTTCACCGACCGGCCGTTCGCAGGCAACCCGGCGGCCGTCTGCCTGCTCGACCGCCCGAGGGACCCGGCCTGGATGAGACATGTCGCCGCGGAATTGAACCTGTCGGAAGCCGCGTTCGTGGCGCCCCATGAAAGCGGATACGGCCTGCGCTGGTTCACCCCCACGGTTGAAGTGGATCTCTGCGGGCACGCGACGCTGGCGGCCGCGCATGTCCTCTGGGAGAGCCGCCGGCTGGCGGCCGGGGACGCGGCTCGCTTTCACACCCGGAGCGGCTTGTTGACCGCGACCCGCGACGGGGACTGGATCACCCTCGACTTCCCCGCGCTGGCCGTGGTGCCAGGCCCGGTGCCGGAGGCGGTGGTCCGCGCCCTCGGGATCGAGCCCCGGCTGACCGGAATGTGCGGGGCGCGCTGGGTGGTCGAAGCGGCGGACGAAGGGACCGTGCGGCGTCTCCGCCCTGACCTGGCTCAGCTGCGCGCCGTCCCCGGCCGGGCGCTCATGGTCACCGCGCAGGGCGACGCCGACTCGGGCTACGACTTCGTGTCGCGGTACTTTGCGCCATGGGTGGGCGTGGACGAGGACCCGGTGACCGGCTCCGCACATTGCGGCCTCGGCCCGTTCTGGAGTGCCCGGCTGGGCAAGAGAACACTCACCGCGTACCAGGCGTCGCCGCGCGGCGGCACGCTGCGCGTCGGCCTGGCCGGCGATCGTGTGCGCCTCGGAGGCCAGGCCGTCACGGTCGTCTCGGGCGAGTTCCGCAGATAGCGCATCGTTCGTCCCGTCTGATATGCTGCAGGCAGTGCCGTCGTCTGTCCGCCCCTCTTTCCCGGCCACGCCAGCATGATCCCCGTCGCCGTCCCTCTGCTCACCGCCGCAGAACGACTCGACGCCCGGCGCCTCATCGAATCCCAGGGCCTCGCGTTCGAGGACGGCTGCGACGACATGGTCGGGATCTACGACACCGGCCGCCTCGTGGCGACGGCGGCCAGAGCCGGCTACGTGCTGAAGATGTTCGCCGTGGACGAGTCGCACCAGGGCGGCGAAGCGCTCGGCGCGCTCGCCACGGCCCTCACCGCGCTCGGCCGCGCGGCCGGACACGACGCGTTCCTTGTCTTCACGCGGCCCGAGCACGCCCCGAGCTTCGAGAACTGCCAGTTCCGGCTGCTCGTCGCCAGCGGCGGCGTGGCGCTCCTCGAGTGCGGCGGCGGCCTCGAGCGCTATCTCGAGGCCCACCGGCAGCTGCGCCGCGACGGGACCAATGGCGCCGTGGTCATCAACGGGAACCCCTTCACGCGTGGTCACCAGTACCTAGTCGAGACGGCCGCCAAGTCCGTCGACCATCTCTACGTCTTCATCGTCCGGGAGGACCGGTCGGTGTTTCCGTTCGCCGTCCGCTACCATCTCGCGGAGGAAGCCACCCGTCACGTGCCCAACGTCGTCCTGCTCGACACGTCGCGTTACGCGGTCAGCGCCGGCACGTTCCCGTCCTACTTCCTGCGGCGCAACGACGACAAGGCGCAGCTGCAGATGGAGGTGGACGTGCGCCTGTTCGCCTCGCACATCGCGCCCGCGTTCGACCTCAGGGGTCGCTTTGTCGGCGATGAACCGTATTGCGCGACCACGGCCAGCTACAACCGGACGATGGCGGAACTGCTGCCGCTCTACGGGATCGACCTCGTCCAGATTCGGCGCGCCACCGATGGTGACCGCTTCATCAGCGCGACCGATGTGCGCGCGGCGGTCGCGGTCGGAGATTTTGCGACCATCGAGAGGCTGGTGCCGCCGACCACGCTGGCGTTTCTCCAGTCGCCCGCCGGTCGAGCGATCGCCGGGACTCTCAGCCGTGAGCGCGAAGTTCTTCCAGCCGAAGGCGAGGCGCCGCCGTCACCCGAAAGCCGCTAGCCGAGAGCCGTTTCTATGAACATCACCCGCTCATCCAGCGCCGGCACCATGCAATCGAGCGACCTGCTGGTGCGCGTCGAGCCGGCCGACCGGCTCGAGATCCAGATCGAATCGACCGTGAAGAAGCAGTTCGAGCACCTGATCCGGGCGCGGATCGAAGACGTGCTGCGCAAGCTCACCGTCACCCGCGCGCGCGTGACGGTGAGCGACCGTGGTGCGCTCGACTACGCGATCGAGGCGCGCGTGGAGACGGCTCTCCGGCGGGCCGCGGAGGCTTAAGAACGTGGACAAGCTCTCATACCGTGAAGTCCGTCAGGGACGGCGATTCATGATCCGGGTGCTGCCCGGGACGAAGCTCGTGGACGAGCTGCTGCAGTTCGCGCGGATGGTGGACCTGCACCACGGCGCCATCGTGTCGGCCGTCGGTTCGGTCCGCGACGTGGAGTTCAGCGACATCCAGGCCGGGGCGAGGCTGCCGATCACCGAGCCGCGGATGCCGGTGCACCGGGTCGACGGGCCGCTCGACCTGCTCGGCCTCGAGGGCAACCTCGTGCCGAACGAGACCGGCAAGGTGGACGCGCACCTGCACATCTTCGCCGCGAAGTCGTCCGGCGAGGCCATCGGCGGCCACCTGCTCGAGGCCGAGGTGTTCGCCACCTGCGAGATCATCCTCGGCGAGTACATCACCGAGGGCGTCGAGCGCCAGCACTCCACCCGCGGCGGCGTGGACACGCTCTTCTTCGAGGACAAGTGACCATGGACAGGCGACAGCGGCTCCGGCGCTCGCTGCTCTACGTGCCGGGCAACATGCCCGGGATGCTGCAGAACGTCCCCGTCTTCAACGCCGACGGCGTGATGATCGACCTCGAGGACGCGGTGCCCCTCGCCGAGAAGGACGCGGCGCGGGCGCTCGCCCGCAACTTCCTGGCGGCGTTCCCGGACCGCAGCAAGGAGATCTTCGTCCGGATCAACGGTCTCGACACGAAGTACGCCGTGGACGACTTGAAGGCGGTCCTCCCCGGCAGGCCGGACGGCATCCGGCTGCCGAAGGCGGACGATTCCGAGGTGGTCGAGCGCCTCGACACGCTGCTGACGGAGTACGAGGAGCGGCTCGGCCTCGAGATCGGCTACTTCTCGATCCTGCCTTCGATCGAGAGCGCCGTCGGCGTGCTCAACTGCGTCAAGACGGCGCAGGCGTCGCGCCGCATCGTGGCCCTCGCATTCGGCGCCGAGGACTACACGGCGTCGCTCGAGATCCAGCGCACGCGGTCCGGCGAGGAGCTGCTCGGCGCGCGCATGCAAATCGTCCTGGCGGCCAAGGCCGCCGGCCTCCAGGCCATCGACAGCGTCTTCGCCGACGCGAACGACATGGACGGCCTGCGCGCGGACACCGAGCTCGTGAAGCGCCTGGGGTTCACCGGCAAGTCGCTCGTCAACCCGCGGCAGATCGACATCGTGCACGAGGTGTTCCGCCCGAAGCAGGACGAGATCGACCACGCCCTCGACGTCATGGAGGCCATCAAGAAGGCCCGCGAGATGGGCACGGGCGTCATCTCGCTCCGCGGCAAGATGGTGGACGCCCCGGTGGTGAAACGCGCCGCGCGCACCATCCGCACCGCCGTGGCGTTCGGACTGATCGACTACGAGCTGTCCGACGAGGTGATTTATGGCCAGGAATAGCCTTGGGCGCGAGGTCCCCGAGACCTGGCACGGACGGCGCTACGACCCGTACCAGGACCCGTTCTCGCGGATGCCGACCACGGACCGGGCGACGAGGCCGCTGGTGCGCCGGAACCCGGGCGAGAGCAAGGTCCTGCCGTCGCTGCGCGCCGCGATCGAGAAGTCGGGGCTGCGCGACGGGATGACGATCGCCACCCACCACCATCTCCGCAACGGCGACGTGCTGCTGAACCTGATCGTCGGGGAACTCGACGCGATGGGGTTCCGCGACATCTGCATCGCGTCCAGCTCGGTGCACCCGGTGCACGCGGAGATCATCCCGGCCATCCGCAAGGGCGTCGTGACCCGGTGCGAGACGGGCGTCAACGGCCTCATCGGCGAGCTCGCCACCAAAGGCGAACTCGACTTCCCCATCGTCGTGCGGTCGCACGGGGGGCGCGCGCGGATGCTCGTGACCGACGAAGTCCCTGTGGACGTCGCGTTCATCGCGGCGCCGTGCTGCGACGAGACCGGGAACCTGAACGGCGTCAGCGGGCCGTCCGCGTGCGGCAGCCTCGGCTACGCGTTCACGGACGCGCGGTACGCGCGGAAGGTGGTGGCGGTCACCGACAACCTCGTGCGGTACCCGGCGTCGCCCGTCAGCATCTCGCAGAGCGACGTGGACTACGTGGTCGTCATCGAGTCGCTCGGCGACCCGAAGAAGATCGTGTCCACGACCACCCGCGTCACGCGCGACCCGGCCGGACTGCTCATCGCGCACTACGCCGCCGAGGTCATCGACGCGGCCGGGCTGCTGAAGGACGGCTTCTCGTTCCAGACCGGCGCCGGCGGCACGTCTCTGGCCGTCGCGGACGCGATCAAGCGGAAGATGCTGGCGCAGAAGATCCACGGCAGCTTCGGCTGCGGCGGGATCACCGGCTACTTCGTGGACATGCTCGAGGAGGGGTACTTCCAGACGCTGTTCGACGTGCAGTGCTTCGACCTGCGGGCCGTCGAGTCGATCGGCAAGAACCTCAAGCACCGGGAGATCTCCGCCGACCTCTACGCGAACCCGTTCAACCGCGGTTCGGTCGTCAACATGCTGGACGCGGTGATCCTCGGCGCCACCGAGGTGGACGTGCACTTCAACGTCAACGTCAATACCGAGTCGAACGGGTACCTGCTGCACAACACGGGCGGCCATTCGGACACCGCGGCGGGCGCCAAGCTCGCCGTCGTCGTCGCGCCGTCGATTCGCGGCCGCCTGCCGATCGTGCGCGACGAGGTCACGACGATCACGACGCCGGGCGAGACCATCGACGTGGTGGTGACCGAGCGCGGGATCGCGGTCTCCGACGCGCACGTCGAGCTGAAGCAGGAGCTGGTCCGCCGGCGCCTTCCGGTGAAGGACATCCGGCAGCTCCAGGCCGAGATCAACGCGCTCACCGGCGAGCCGCGGCCGCTCGAGTTCGAGGACAAGGTCATCGCGCTCATCGAGTACCGCGACGGCTCGATCATCGACGTCGTCCGACAGGTCAAGGCGTAGGTGGACGACCTCGCTTCGCTCCGGCGGCAGGTGCTCGACGCGCGGGAGGCGCGGCAGGCGATCATCGACCGCGCCGTCGGGCCGTCAGGTTCGCTACTGTTCGTTTCCACCAACGTGCCGGGCGCCGACAAGTCTCCGCCCGGCCTGGACGCGTGCGTCTTTGAGGCGCGGCACGCGATCGTGGCGCGGCTGCCAGCCACGGTGCTGCACGAGGGGCGTGACGCGCTTGGCCCCTGGGCGCTCTACCGTCTGGCCGTCGCGGCGCACGCGGCCAAGCTCATCGCGGTGGACATCGAGCAGCGCATCGGCGGCGGGCGCCTGCTCGACCTCGACGTCGTGTCCGCCGACGGCCGCCAGGTGGATCGCGCCTCCCTGGGGCTGCCACCGCGTCCCTGTCTCGCGTGCGCACGCCCGGCGTTCGAGTGCATCCGGCTGAGACGCCACTCCGGGGCCGAGGTCCAGGAGGCCGCGGCTCGCCTGCTCGCGCCCTGCCGCCTTTCCGCCCGCCGCCTTGCCGCCTGCCTTGTTGCCGGCGCGCGCATGGAGCTGGAGCTGACACCCAAGCCCGGACTGGTCGATCGGATCGACTGCGGCTCGCACCCGGATCTGTCGTACGAAGCGATGTCGGCGTCGATCGACCTGCTGCCGGCTTACTTCGACGACCTGCTCGCCATCGGCGAACCGCTCGACCTGGCCGCGTGCGTGGCTGCGGGCCAGCGCGCCGAACACCGGATGGTCGAGACGATCGGGGCGAATGCGCACAAGGGGTACATTTTCCTCGCCGGGCTGATCCTACTCGCGGCCAGGACCGCCGCGAACCCCGAAACCCTGCGGTCGAGCATCTCCATGCTCGCGCATCGAGTCCTCGACCCGCGCGCGGCCCGCGACGCAGCGGGCCCGTCGCCATCGCACGGGCAGCGTGCCCGCGCCGAGCACGGCGTGGGCGGCGTATGCCGCGAGGCGCTGGAGGGGCTGCCTTCGGTGTTCGAGAGTGGGCTCCCGTTCTTGGAGGCGGCTCGGTGCCCGCCTCTGTCGCCGGACACTCGGACCGGGCACCTCCTCATGGCGGTGCTGATGCAGACGGTCGAGGATTCGACGGCCGTTCACAGATGCGGGCCGGCCGGCCTCTCCCGCCTGCGCAGCGATGGCGCCCGCCTCCAGCGCCTGATTGAAGCTGGGGACGACTACGTCCCCTGGCTCGGCGCCCTGAACGACGAGTACCGGCGCCTCGATCTCACGATGGGCGGCGTGGCGGACTGCATGGCGCTGTGCTTCACGCTCCATGCGTGGTTTGCCTGATCTATGATTGTGGGGTCTTGATCTTCTTCCGTTCCCGATCCATCACCGCGGTCGTCCTGGTGAGCCTTGCCGTCGCGGCGGCGGGCGCCAGGCAGGGCTCGGCGCCGCGCGCGGCGCTTCCGTTCACCGTCATCACCCCCGACGCGCGGCGCCCGTTGGCCGCCATGCTCGTCGGCGACCAGGTGATGGTGTCGCTCGACGACCTGGCCGCGATGTTCCAGTTGACGGTGAAGGAAGACGCCCTGGCCGGCGGCCTCACGATTACCTGCAAGGGCAAGACCGTCATTCTCACGCCCGGCCAGGCGCTCGCCTCGGCCTCCGGCCGACTCGTCTCCCTGCCCGTCCCGCCCGCCAGGGACGGCCGTCGATGGCTCGTGCCGGTCGAGTTCGTCAGCCGTGCGCTGAGCGTCGTGTGCGACGCCAGGCTGGACGTGCGGAAGAACTCGCGGATGGTGCTCGTCGGCGACGTCCGCGTGCCCCGCATTGTCGTCCGGCAGGACGTGCTCGGCCCGCAGACCCGCGTCACCATTGCCGTCAACCCGCGAACGCCGTACACCATCTCGCAGGAGCCGAGCCGCGTCGTCGTCCACTTCGACGCGGACGCGCTCGACGTGTCGCTGCCGACGTTCGCCCCGCAGGGGCTCCTGCAGTCGATTCGCGTGACCGACCCGAACCCGACCATCACGATCGACGTCGGCCCCCGATTCGGTTCGTTTCGAAGTTCGCTGGTCCCGCAGGACGACGGCGGAGGGCAGGTGCTGGTGGACCTGATGCCGGCGGCCGCCGAACCGGCGCCCCCGCCCCCCCCGCCGCGCGGCGGCCCGCCGCAACTGCCGGTGCCTGCGCCCCCGGAAATACCTCCAGCCGTCTTCCAGCCCGCGGCCGGCGGCCTCCGAACGATCGTGATCGACCCGGGCCACGGCGGCGACGAGGCGGGCGCGAAGGGCGCCGCAGGCGCGCAGGAGAAGGACATCACGCTGTCGCTGGCGCGGCGGCTGAAGGCCGCGCTCGAAGCACGCCTCGGCGTTCGCGTGCTCCTCACCCGGGACGGCGATCAGGCGGTTTCACTCGACGACCGGGCGGCGCTGGCGAACAACAACAAGGCCGACCTGTTCGTCAGCCTGCACGCCAACGCGTCGGTCCGCAAGGAGGCCAGCGGCGTCCAGATCTACTATCTCGCCGCCGACCAGGTGGCCGACGACGCGCGCAAGTCGGCCGGCCGGCAGACGCTGGCCACGATCGGCGGGGGCTCGCGCGACGTCGAGATGATCCCCTGGGAGATGGCGCAACTGCGCTACGTGAGCGAGGCCGGCTCGCTGGCCGGCGCCATCGAGGAGCAGTTTCGCGGCCGGATCCGGTTGAATCCGCACCCCGTCCAGCAGGCGCCAATCCGCGTGCTCATCGGCGCCAACATGCCGGCCGTGCTCATCGAGGTCGGGTTCCTCACCAACCCGGACGAGGAACAGCTGCTCGTGTCCGACGCGTATCAGAACCTCGTCACGCAGGCGATCCTCGACGGCCTCATCCGGTACCGCGAACTCTCCGATCAGCCGAAGCCCAGGCAGGGCGACGCGCCGGCCCCCTCGCCGGACCCCGCCGGGAGGCGCCAGTGACCAGGGGCCGGGCGATTGCATGGACGGTGGTGGTGCTCGCGCTCGCGAGCGCGATCGCGGCGGCGTTCGTCGTGCTGCCGCGCTGGTACGCGGAGTCCGGCGAACCATCCGCCGGGCCCGAGCCGCCGGCGGCGCCCACCACGCCGAAGATCAAGGCGCGGCTCTTCTACCTGTCCGAGGACGGGCTGCTGCTCGTCGCGGTGGAGCGGGAGGTTCCCTTCGGCGAAGGCACCCTGCTGCAGGCACGCCGGATCGTGGAAGCGCAACTCGAACGTCCCGCCGCGCCGCTCGTCACCGCCATCCCGGAGGGCACGCAGTTGCGCGCGATCTACATCGACGCCAACGGCGAGGCGTTCGTCGACCTGAGCCGCGAGGCGACCTCGGCGCATCCGGGCGGCGCGCTCGACGAGATCCTCACCGTATACTCCATCGTCAACGCCGTGACGACGAACCTGCCTGCCGTGCGGGCGGTCCAGATTCTCGTGGACGGCCACGAGGTGGACACGCTGGCGGGCCACGTGGACCTTCGGCGCCCGCTTCCGCGCGGCGCGTCGTGGATCCAGGAACCGCCGCAGAGCGACCTGCTCCCGCAGAAATGAGAGAACTTACGATGCCTCGCTTCGACAACCGTCCCGTCAACGTCCTCCGCCCCACCCGGCTCACTCCGCACTTCGTGAAGCACGCCGAGGGCTCGGTCCTCATCGAGGCGGGCGACACACGGGTGATCTGCACGGCCAGCGTCGAGGACCGCGTCCCGCCGTTCCGCCGCAACTCGGGAAAAGGATGGGTGACGGCGGAGTACGGCATGCTGCCCCGCGCCACCACGACCCGCAACCAGCGCGAGGCCTCGGCCGGCAAGGTCGGCGGCCGGACGCAGGAGATCCAGCGGTTGATCGGGCGGTCGCTTCGTGCCGTCACGCGTCTCGAGGAGATGGGCGAACGGACGATCTGGGTGGACTGCGACGTCATCCAGGCCGACGGCGGCACCCGGACCGCCGCGATCACCGGCGGCTTCGTCGCGCTGGTGCTGGCGCTGCAGAAGATGCGCGATCAGAACCAGATTTCGACGATGCCCGTGCGCGACCTCGTCGCGGCGACGAGCGTCGGCGTCGTGGACGGCCAGCCGCTGCTCGACTTGGCGTACGAGGAGGATTCGCGCGCCGACGTGGACATGAACATCGTCCAGACGGGCGACGGGCGGTTCATCGAAGTGCAGGGCACGGCCGAGGCCGCGCCGTTCGGCCGCGACGCGCTGCTGTCGCTCCTCGACCTCGCCCAGGAGGGGATCCGCCAGCTGAACGCCCTGCAGCGCGAGATCATCGGGACGATGCTGTGACAACGCTGGTCGTTGCGACCACCAACGCCGGAAAACTGCGCGAGATCCGCGACGTGCTGGCCGGCCTCGCCATCGAGGTGCGCGCGCTCGCCGATTGCCCGCCCATCGCGGAACCCGAGGAAACCGGACACACGTTCGAGGAGAACGCCCGCGCGAAGGCCCTCTACTACGCCGCGGCCACGGGCGGCCTGGTGGTGGCCGAGGACTCGGGCCTGGAGATCGACGCGCTGGATCGCGCGCCCGGGATCCACTCCGCGCGATTCGGCGCGGACGAGGCGCCCACCTACCCGGAGAAGTTCGCGCTGATCTACCGGATGCTCCACGAGCGCCGCGCGCCCGAGAGCACGGCGCGGTTCGTGTGCGCGCTCGCGCTCGCGCGGCCGGCCGAGATCCTGTTCGAGGCCCGCGGCACGATCGAAGGGCGCATCACCGCGCCGCCGCGCGGCGCCGGGGGCTTCGGATACGACCCGATCTTCTTCTACCCGCCGTTCGACTGCACGCTGGCCGAAGTGCCTGCCGATCGCAAGTCGTCGGTCAGCCACCGCGGCCAGGCATTCAGGGCGCTGAGGGGGTATCTGGAGGGCCCGGCGTGAGCACCGAGGGCGGAAGCCGTCCGGCCGCCGACGTGCGGCTCGATGTCTGGCTCGACGTGGCCTGCCTCTACAAGACGCGTTCCGAGGCGCAGAAGGCGTGCACCGGCGGAAAGGTGGACATCAACGGCCACCCCGCGAAACCGCACCGCCCCGTGCACGTCGGCGACGAACTTCGGATCACGAGAACGCAGGGGCGCCGGCAGGTGGTCGTCGTGCGCGCGCTCCTGGATCGGCACGTGCCGAAGGCCGAGGCGCGGGAACTCTACGAGGACCGGACGCCGCCTCCGACCCCGCAGCAGATCGAGCAACGGGAACTCGAGCGGGCCTTCCGCCAGTCGTTCGGGTCGCGCCCCCCCCGGGCGCCCGACAAGCGCGAGCGCCGCGCGCTGCGGAAACTGAAAGGCCTGTAGGAGAACCAGGATGCTGATCGCGCTGACGATGACGTGCCTCCTGTTGTCGCCGCTGCCGGACCAGTCCGGCGGTCAG